>Ga0335069_10003897_pt1 | contig 22376 bp, 24 predicted proteins | sample Lox_Sample_11_FD_206714 | JGI IMG/M metagenome (GOLD analysis project Ga0335069, IMG submission 206714) | Soil microbial communities from Loxahatchee National Wildlife Refuge, Florida, United States - Lox_Sample_1.1 | ecosystem: Environmental > Terrestrial > Soil > Wetlands | place: USA... | reverse complement strand
GCCCGGTCATCTCGCAGACCGCGCTGGTCTACGGCCAGATGAACGAGCCGCCGGGCGCCCGTGCCCGCGTCGGCCTCACGGCCCTCACCTGCGCCGAGTACTTCCGCGACGAGGAAGGGAAGGACGTGCTCCTGTTCATCGACAACATCTTCCGGTTCGTGCAGGCGAACTCGGAGGTGTCGGCGCTCTTGGGCCGCATGCCGTCGGCCGTCGGCTATCAGCCGACGCTCGGCACCGACATCGGCGAGCTGCAGGAGCGCATCACCACCACCAAGAAGGGCTCGATCACGTCGGTGCAGGCGATCTACGTCCCCGCCGACGACCTGACCGACCCCGCGCCCGCCACCACGTTCGCGCACCTCGACGCGACCACAGTGCTCAGCCGGCAGATCGCCGAGCTGGGCATCTACCCCGCCGTCGACCCGCTCGACTCGACCTCGCGCATCCTGGATCCGCAGGTCGTCGGTGACGAGCACTACAAGGTGGCGCGCCAGGTCCAGTCGATCCTGCAGCGCTACAAGGACCTCCAGGACATCATCGCGATCCTCGGCATGGACGAGCTCTCCGAGGACGACAAGCTCGCGGTCGCCCGCGCCCGCAAGATCCAGCGCTTCCTCTCGCAGCCCTTCCACGTCGCCGAGGTCTTCACCGGCTTCAAGGGCGTGTACGTGCCGCTCGCCGAGACGATCCGCGGCTTCAAGGAGATCGCCGAGGGCAAGCACGACGACATGCCCGAGCAGGCCTTCTACATGGTCGGCACCATCGACGAGGCGATCGAGAAGGCCCGGAAGCTCGCCGCCTGATGGCCGACAAGCTGCATCTCCGCGTGCTGACGCCCGAGCGCCAGCTCGTCGACGCCGAGGTGAAGGAAGTCACCGCGCCCGGTGCGCTGGGCGAGATCGGCATCCTGCCCGATCACGCCGCGCTGTTCACCGCGCTCGAGCCCGGCGTCCTCTCCTACCCCGACGCGGCCGGCAAGATCGTGCGGCTCGAGATCGGTGGCGGCTTCGCCGAGGTGCGCGACAACGTCGTCACCGTGCTCGCGGAGTCGGGCACGATCCAGTCGTCCTAGCGTTCGACGTCGAACCGCCGGCGATGGGCAAGCTCGACGGCAAGCTCGCGCTCGTGACCGGCGGCGGCCGCGGCATCGGGCGCGGCATCGTGCTCGAGTTCGCGCGCGAGGGTGCCGACGTCGCGATCAACTATCGTCGCGACCGTGCCGCCGCCGACGCGACCGCCGCGGCGGTCCAGGCGTTCGGCCGCCGCGCGCTCGTCCTCCAGGCCGACGTCAGCGACTGCGCCGCGGTCGAGAAGATGACGGCCGACGCGGTCGCGGCGCTGGGCGGCCTCGACATCGCGGTCGCCAACTCGGGCGTCGCATCGCGAGTCTCCAGCGTCGCGGACATGGACCCGGGCGAGTGGCGTCGGGTCATGGCGACCGACCTGGACGGTGCGTTCTACACCGCGCGCGCCGCGGTGCCGCACCTCGTCGCCCGGCGCGGGACGATGCTCTTCATCTCGTCGGTCGGCGCCGACATGGCCGCGGCGGGCGGCGCGCCCTACCACGCCGCCAAGGCGGCGGTGAACGTGCTGACGCGGGTGCTCGCCAAGGAGGTGGCCGGCGCGGGCGTTCGCGTGAACTGCATCGCGCCCGGCCTGGTGCGCTCCGACATGGGGGAGCGCCTGATCAAGTTCGTCGGCGACGCCATCGTCCAGACGATTCCGCTCGGCCGCGCCGGCGAGACCGCCGACATCGGCCGAGCGGCCGTGTTCCTCGCCTCCGACGACGCGTCCTGGATCACTGGGAAGATCCTCCGCGTCGACGGCGGCGCCTGCATGTAGCGACGGGCCACGCCACCGGGCCCCGACAGCGCCCGGTGTCTTCGTGGCCGGCGGTCAGGACCCGGGCGTGCGACGCTCGAGGTCGCGGAGCTGCTCGTTCAGCCCCGCCTGCTCGCGCTGGAGCTCCATCCAGCGGTCCGAGACCGCCCAGTCGGACAGCAGCTCGACGTTGGCGTACGACGACAACAGCCGCTCGCGCTGGCGCTTCCGGACGTTGTCCTGGAAGGCCTGGATGGCGTCGAGCCGCCGGCGGATCTCCCGCTCCTGGTGGCGCCGGTGCATCTCCGCGATCGAATCCTGGATCTCCTTCGCGTCGGGTTCGTCGATCGAACCTTCGAGGTAGCCGATCGACTTGGTGGGCATCTGGGCCGCGCCCGGCGGGACGTGCTCGGCGACGTTCGAGTAGTGGATCCGGCCGCTGGAATCCCGCCAACGCCACATGTCTTCGGCCTGCGCCAGCACCGGGAGCGCCAGGGCCAGGATGAGCAATACACGCATTTCTATGGTCCCCCTTCTGCGTTCCGGGGCTCTGCCCCGGGACAGTGGGGGTCGTTACCGCGACCCGCGCTTCCCGTCCAGATCGCAGACCCTACGGAGTCTTTTCTCGCATTGACTTGTTGCGTCAGGCCAAGATACTGAACGTTCAGTATGTCGATCGCCGGACGCACGGAGCGCGCTGAGCCGTCGCGGAAGCAGCTGATGGCGGCGGCGATCGATTGCTTCGCGCGCCTCGGCTACCAGGGCAGCTCGATCGACCGGATCGCTCGCGACGCGGGCGTCACCAAGGGCGCGGTCTACTACCACTTCCGCGACAAGGAGGACCTGCTGTTCGCGGCGGTCACCGACCGCGTCGGCAGCTTCCAGAAGGAAGTGCTGCGCGAGACCTCGGACCAGGACGCGATCACCGCGCTCCGGCGGGTGGTCGACTCGTGCTTCTTCCACGCGACGGTGTCGAACCACCGCCGCTTCATCATCACGCTCATGATCGAGGCGCTCGACACCAACCCGCGCCTCTCGGAAGAGTTCCGGAAGATCCTGCGCCGCATGCGTCGGTTCCTGGCCGACGTCGTCCGGCAGGGGCAGGAGCAGCGTACCTTCCGCACCGACGTGGAGCCCGCGGCCGCCGCGGCGGCCCTGGTCGCCGGCATCATGGGCGCGGAGATCCAGCACTACCAGGACCCCGAAGAGATCGACCTGCGCGCCGTTCTCGACACGCTGGTCGAGCAGTTCGCCGTCTGGCTCGCGCCCGGAAGCGCGGCACGGACGGCAGGAGGCACGGCATGGTGAACTTCAAACCGACGGACGATCAGGAGCTGCTCCGCGACACGATGAGCAGCTTCGCCCGCGAGGTGCTGCGCACGCGCGCCCGCGAGGCCGACGAGGACGGACGCATGCCCGACGAGGTCGTGCAGCGCGGCTGGGAGCTGGGGCTCGTGCAGAGCGCGGTTCCCGAGGCCTTGGGCGGCTTCGGCGACGCGCGCTCGGCCGTCACCGGCGCGATCCTGCTCGAGGAGCTGGCCTACGGCGATCTCGCGATGGCTCTCCACCTGCTGGCGCCCCGGCTGGTCACGATCCCGCTGCTGGCGGTCGGCACCGAGGCCCAGCAGAAGAAGTGGCTCCCGAGGTTCGCCGCCGAACGCTTCACGCCCGGCACCGCGGCGTTCGTCGAGCCGCGCTGGGACTTCGACGCGACCGCGCTCGAGACCCGGGCCGAGAAGGCCGGAAACGAGTGGGTCCTGAGCGGCCGGAAGTGCCTCGTCCCGCTCGCGAAGGACGCCGAGGTGATCCTGGTCTACGCCGCCGCGCCCGACGGGCTGGCGGCGTTCCTGGTCGAGCGCGGGGCTGCCGGTCTCACGGTCGGCGAGCGCGAGAAGAACATGGGACTCAAGGCGCTCGACACCTACGGGCTCACGCTCGACAAGGTCCGCCTGCCCGTCGACGCCCGCCTGGGCGGCGACGGCGCGAAGCTCCAGTCGCTCGTCGACGCGGGCCGCGTGGCGCTGGCGGCGCTCGCGACCGGCGTCTCCCGCGCGGCCTTCGACTACGCCCGCGACTACGCCAAGGAGCGCCGCGCGTTCGGCGTCGCGATCGGCCAGAAGCAGGCGATCGCGTTCAAGCTGGCCGAGATGGCGATCGAGATCGACGCGATGCGGCTCCTCACCTGGGAAGCCGCCTGGCGGCTCGACCGCGGCGAGGACGCGACCCGCGAGAGCGTGCTGGCCCGCCAGTACGCCAGCCAGTCGGCCCTCAGCATCACCGACAACGCCGTGCAGGTCCTCGGTGGCCACGGCTACATCCGCGACCACATGGTGGAGCTCTGGCTGCGCGACGCGCGCGGCTTCGCCACCATCGACGGACTCGCCATCGTCTAAGGAGCAACGACCATGATCGACTTCGAACTGTCCCCTGGGGTCAAGAACCAGCAGCAGATGCTGCACATGGTGGCCGAGGGCATGATGCGGCCCATCTCGCGCGAGTTCGACGAGAAGGAGCACGAGAAGCCGTGGGACTTCTTCAATGCGATGTGGCAGGCGTCGTCGGCGAGCCCGCTCGGCGGCAGCATCGGGAGCGCCGACAAGCCGAAGGGCCCGTCGGAGCGCAACCTCACGATGTGCATCGGCATCGAGGAGCTGTCCTGGGGCGACGCCGGCCTCTACCTGTCGATTCCGAACGCGGGGCTCGGCGGCGCGGCCGTCGCCGCGGCCGGGACGCCAGCGCAGAAGGAGAAGTTCCTCTCGCCGTTCAAGGGCGGCAAGCCCAAGTGGGCGGCGATGGCGATCACCGAGCCCGGTTGCGGCTCGGACAGCTCCGCCATCCAGGCCACCGCGGTGAAGGAGGGCGACCACTGGGTGCTGAACGGCACCAAGATCTTCTGCACCAGCGGCCTCATGGCGGCCGAAAAGTCGGAGGGCTACGTCGTCGTCTGGGCGACACTCGACCGCTCGGCCGGCCGCGCCGGGATACGCGCCTTCATCGTCGAGGCCGGCACGCCCGGGATGTACGTCACCAAGCTCGAGAAGAAGCTCGGCATCCGGGCCTCGGACACGGCCACGATCGTATTCGAGGACTGCAAGGTCCCGCTCGACAACATCCTCGGCAGCCCGGAGATCCCGAAGACCAGCCAGGGCTTCAAAGGCGTGATGGCGACGTTCGACGCCACCCGCCCGATCGTCGCCGCGAGCGCGCTGGGCGTCGGCCGCGCCGCGCTCGACTTCGTCAAGGAGACGCTCCAGAAGGAAGGCATCGAGATCCGCTACGGCGCCTCGTCCCACAAGCTGACGGTCCTCGAGCGCGACGTGATGGAGATGGAGGCCCAGCTCCAGGCCGCGCGGCTCCTCACCTGGCGCGCCGCCTGGATGATGGACCAGGGCATGCACAACAATCTCGAGGCCTCGATGGCAAAGGCCAAGGCCGGGTTGGTCGTGACGCTGGTCACGCAGAAGGCCGTCGAGATCCTGGGCCCGCTGGGATACTCGCGCGAGCTGCTGCTCGAGAAGTGGATGCGCGACGCCAAGATCAACGACATCTTCGAGGGCACGCAGCAGATCAACCTGCTGATCATCGCGCGTCGGATACTGGGATACTCCTCGGAGGCTCTCCGATAGATCTCCCCGCCCTCCTCGCGCGCGTTCCCGACTATTCCGAGTTCCTCACCCTAGAGGAGATTCGGGAACGCGCGCGCGGGCTGGTGCGCGACTTTCCGGGGCTCGCACGGCTGGAGACGGTGGGCGCCTCCAGCGAGGGACGCCCGATCGAGCTGCTGACGATCGGCCACGGCCGCCGGCGCGCGCTGCTGGTCGGCGTCCCGCACCCGAACGAGCCGATCGGCACCCTCACCCTCGACTTCCTCTGTCGCCAGTTCTGTGAGGACGACGCGCTCCGCCACCAGCTCGACGTCACGCTCCACGTCGTCATGGTGGCCGACCCCGACGGCCTGGTGCTGAACGAGGGCTGGCTCAAGGGAGCGTTCTCCCCCCTGCGATACGTCCTCGGGTTCTACCGCCCGCCGCACCGCGAGCAGGTCGAGTGGAGCTTCCCCGTGGACTACAAGACGCTCCAGTTCCCCAGGCCGACGCCGGAGACCGCGGCGCTCATGCGCGTGATGGAGCGCGTGCGGCCCGACGTCTTCTACGCGCTCCACAATGCCGGCTTCTGCGGCGTCTACTTCTACGTCTCGCACGAGCGACCGGCGCTGTTCCGGGCGTTCCACGAGCTGGTCGCCGCGCAGGGGCTGCCGCTCCACCGCGGCGAGCCCGAGGTGCCGTATCTCGAGACGCTCGCACCGGCGATCTACAAGCTTTTCGGCATCGACGACACCTACGAGTACCTCGCGCGCACGCTCGGCGAGGACCCCGCGCCGCTCATCGAAGCCGGCACCTGCTCCGACGACTGGCTGCGTCGCCACGTCTGCGACGCGTTCATGCTGGTGTGCGAGCTGCCGTACTACACGTCGCCGGTGCTCGACGACACCAGCGGCGCAGGGCGCTCGCGGCGCGACGCGGTGCTGGCCGGCGCCGCACGGGCCGAGGCGCTGCACGCGGAGGCGGTCGCAGCGTTCGACGCGATCGCGGCGCGCGTGCCCGATCATCGGCTGACGCGTGCGGTGCGGGACTACCTCGGGAAGGCGCCGAAGCGGCTCGCGGCGGAGCGCGCGGAAGCGGAGACGGCTGCGTACGCGCGGGAGGCGACGCGCGCCGAGGCGCTCGACGCGACCACGTGTCGCGCGTTCTACCACCTGCTGCCGCTGGGGGAGATCCGGCGGCTGGCGGACATGGTCGGCGACGGACCGCTCGCAAACCGCCTGCACGAACGGCTCGTTGCGCTCATCGCCCAGGTCGAGCGCGAGAGTGCGCTCCGGGTGCTTCCGATCAGGCCGTTGGTGGCAGTGCAGGCGGGCGCGGGGCTGCTTTCGCTCGCCGGGACCTAGGATTCAGCGGCGGCGATTCGCCTGCCATGCGCGCTCGAGATCGCTGCGCGTGAACAGCGCATCCAACCCCGCGCCGAGCGGCGCCAGCGCCTGCTCGACGCGCGCGCGCCCCTCGTTCTCCTCGCGGTCGACGAGCACCACCGCGTGCACGACCCTGAGCCCCTCCTCCGTGCACTTCCGCACCGCCTCGACCAACGACCCGCCGCTCGTGATCACGTCCTCGACCACCACCACGGCGTCGCCCTTCTCGACCGAGCCCTCGAGCCAGCGCCGCGCGCCGTGCTCCTTGGCGGCCTTCCGCACCGAGAACCACGACATCGGGTGCTTCGTCGACGCGCTGAAGTACGACGTCGCGGCGGCCATCGGGTCGGCGCCCATCGTCGGCCCGCCGACGGCGACCGCGGCGGCGGGCGCGCAGGCGTGGACCAACTGGCCGATCAGCGGCTGCGCGGCCGGGAACGTCGTCGTGAGCGAGCACTCGATGTAGTAATCGCTCATCCGCCCCGACGCGAGGCGGAACTGCTTCCCCTCCTCGCGCAGGTAGGACCGTCGCACCAGGATCGCGAGCAGGTCGTCGCGCGCGCTCATCTATCGTCCCTTCGCCGCCTGGAGCGTGCCGATCAGGATCGCGGAGATCGCCAGGTCCACCACCGCGAGGGCGAGGATCGGGAACGACACCGCCCAGCGGACGAGCAGCAGCACCGCCGTCCCGCCCGACACGAGATGCGAGACCACGACCGGGTACGCGAAGGCGCGCCGGCCGCGCGCGTCGGTCGAGCCGAGCCACGCGCACACCGCGTTGCCGGCCAGGTTGGCGACCGCGAGCGCGAACCAGAAGTCCGACGCCATCGGCCCCGACGGGACCGCCAGCTCCCGCATCCGGAGCATGCCGCCGACCGCGTTCATGTTGCGGACGATCTCGTCGGCCCGGAGGAGCGCGCCGATCGCGCCCATCGCGAACAGCATCGCGAGCCCGCGGAGCCACAGCGCGAGACGCCGCTCGGCGGCGGTGAGCGCTGTGGTCGTGGGCGTGTCCGGCATCGGGCGGGTCTTGAAGGTCCCGGGCCTCGGCGCGTGATCGAAGGCGGCGAAGCCGTCGTCGTGCGGATACACCGCGTCGATCGGGGGTGCAACGGCGAGCAGCGCTTCGCCCGCGCCCGGGACCGGACCGGGAACGTCGCGTGCGGGCGCCGGCCGGGCGCGATCCCGACGCGGCGCTCGCACGCGTGGACGCTACTTCTTGAGGGACTTGTGGAACCGCGACTCGGCCTTGGCCGCGACGGCCTCGGCGTGGTCGGCGGCGCGGTCCGCGGCGTCGGCAGCGGCTTCGACGCGGCCGGCGGCGGCCTCCGCGCGGCTCGCGGCGGCTTCGGCGCGCGCCGTCGGATCCGACGGCTCCGCCGACGCGACCTGCGTCTTCGGGCACTGCCCGTAGTGCTGCGCGCGCGGCTTCAGCTGCTCGATCTCGGCGTCGCTCAGCCGGCGCTCCAGGCGCTCCAGGTGGATCGACGGATCGCCCAGGATGACGGCGCGCGCGAAGCTGATCTCCTTATGCGCGTCGAAGTAGTAGACTGCCACTTCATCCCGATCCCACGGCGGCCGGTCCGACAGGAACCGGGTCTCGGCGAGGTCCGGCAGCCCGTTGCGCCGCACGTACGACGCCAGGGCGTGATTCGTCCGGAGCGCCTCGCGCAGCCCGTCGTTGTCCAAGTCGTGCGGCGAGGCTGCGGCAGCCGGGCCCGCCAGGGCCAGCAGCGTCATCCCCACCATCCACGTCGCCACCACTACGCCACGTCCCATCAGGGTAACCTCCCCGGGCGGCACTCCGCCCCACCGACAAGAATACACGCCAGGCGAACCAGTGTCATGCACCGCACGGTGCTTGCCACCCCGGGCGGCCTTCCCTACGATGCCGGCCTTGCGGGGTGCCCCCCCGCCGTCGATGGCATCGGCCCCTCTTTTCCTCGCGCTCGCCATAGGCCTCGTCCTGCTGAACGCCTTTTTCGTGGCGGCCGAGTTCTCCCTGGTTCGGGTCCGGGCCACCCGGGTCGCCGAGCTGGCCCAGCAGGGGGACTGGCGCGCCAAGGCGGCCGAGGCGGCGCTCCGTCGGATGGACGCCTTCCTGTCCGCGACCCAGCTCGGGATCACCTGCACCAGCCTCGGCCTCGGGTGGGTCGGCGAGCCGGCATTCGCGACGCTGCTGGCGCCGGTCTTCGCGGTGCTCGGGGTGACGTCGCCGAACGTGATCCACAACGCGTCGGTCGCGGTCGCGTTCGTCCTGATCACCTTCCTCCACATCGTGGTGGGCGAGCTGGCGCCCAAGTCGTACGTGATCCGCGCGACCGAGCGGGTCGCGCTCTGGACGGCGCTCCCGATGCGGCTCTTCCAGCTCGTGTTCGCGCCCGCGCTCTGGCTGCTCGGGCGGGCCTCGGCGGCGACGCTCCGGCTGCTCGGCGTCGGCAGCGAGCACGTCGGCGAGCTGGGGCACTCGGAGGAGGAGCTGCGGCTGGTGGTGGCGGAGTCGCATCGAAAGGGCGCGCTTTCCGGGGAAAAGCGCGAATTGCTCGAGAACATCATCGACTACACCGAGCGCACCGCGCGCCACGTGATGATCCCACGCGCCGACGTCGCGTTCCTCTCGCTGGCGCGATCGCTCGAGGAGAACCTGGCCGTCATCACCCAGACCGCGCACACCCGCTTCCCGCTCGCCAGCAGCGACATCGACCACGTGATCGGCCTGGTGCACGTGAAGGACCTGTTCATGCACCGCGAGCGGCTGTGCTCCTCGCAGGATCTGGTCCCGCTCAAGCGCGAGATCCTCTTCGTCCCAGAGTCCCGACCGCTCGACGCGCTCCAGCGCGAGTTCCAGCACAGCCGCACCCACATGGCGATGGTGGTCGACGAGTACGGCGGCACCGCCGGCATGCTCACGCTTGAGGACATCATCGAGGAGATCGTCGGCGAGATCCAGGACGAGTTCGACCGCGAGACGCCGAAGGTCGTCGAGACGCCGCAGGGGTTGGTGTTCGACGGGCTGACGCTGGTGGACGACGCGTGCGAACGGCTCGGCATCACGATCGAGTCCCCCGCCGAAGCCAGCACGCTCGGCGGGCTGCTCGCCGAACGGCTCGGTCGCATCCCGCGTCCCGGAGATCGGGTCCCGCTCGACGGCTACGACCTCAGCGTCCTCGAGATGAATGCGCGCCGCGTCACGCGGGTCCTGGCAGTCCGGCGGACCGAACCCGCCAAAGTTATCGAAGGCTGAGGAACTCTCGGGATCCCGAGGACATCCGCCTCGTCGGCGGTAACGCAGATGCGCGGGGGGCGCGCCGCTCCCATCCACGCCCAACTTTTTTCCAGCTGAAACTGGTTGACGGCCTGCCTGCACGCAGGTAGGGCGAATTGCCAATGACCAGGGTGCAGCAGCTTGGTCCCCGGGCGCAACGGACTCGGCGATCCATTCTCGCGGCGGCGGAGTCGGTGTTCGCCGAGAAGGGGTTCGCGGCGGCGCGCCTCGAAGACGTCGCGGCGCAGGTCGAGATCCGCCGGGCCTCGCTGGTCTACTACTTCCGCGACAAGCGGGCGCTCTACGAAGCCGTCCTCCACGACCTGCTGGGCGAGCTGCTGGTCCGGTATCAGGCCGTCGTCGACGGCTCCGGCAGCATGCCGGAGAAGCTGGAGCGCATCACGGTCGTCTGGCTCCGGTACCTCGCCGAGCGTCCGGCGCTGTCGCGGATCGTGCTCCGGGAGGCGGCCGAGAGCTCGCCCCTGAGCGCCGTCCTGGCCGACGGCATCCGGCCACTCGTCAAGGCCATCCTCGACGTCGTGGTGGAGGGACAACGCCGCAAGGAGTTCGACCCGGTCGACCCGATCCGCTTCATCCTCACGATCGCCGGTTCGACGATCTTCTACGACATCTTTTCGCAGCTCTTGAACGTCAAACCGCAGCATGATCCAGAGACATTGGACATACCGGCCGGTCACACCAACGACGTGCTGCGCATCCTGCGTCGCCTGGTGGGGACCCGGTCGCTGAGAGCCGTCCCCTCGAGCAGTGAGGGAGGGAGAAGGAGACTCACGTGAACCAAGATCAAGGTCGTCAGGCAACTCAGGGCGTCGACTGGCCCAAGTACATGCAGGGTCTCGGCCGCCACAAGCGCCGCGTGCGCGAGTTCCTGGGGTTGTCCCAGGAGCAGCTCGCGCGTCTCGCCGGCGTCAGCCAGGGGGCGATCAGCCGCCTCGAGGCCGGGCGTGGGCTCGCGACGCCGCTCTTGGTGGTGGTGAAGATCAACGCGGCCCTCAAGCGGGAGTTGGGTCGCTTCGATCCCGAGCTGCTCTCCGACGAGGCGCGCTGGCTCCGCGAGCACGACGATCGCAGCGTGCCGACGGCGGAGGGATTCCGCGACATCACCCTCACGCGCGACCCGGGGTTGGAGGAGCTGATCCGCCTCTACCAGGGCATGCCCAGTCGCCAGCACGAGCGACTGCTCTCGGTCGTGCGCGCCACGGCGACGGCGCTGGCGGGCGGCGGACAGACGACGTCGAACGGCACCGAGGCCCACGCCGACGGCTGATCCGCCGCGGTTGACCTCGGCGTCCGGCGCCCGTAAGCATCCCGGTCGCATGACCGTCATCCGCAAGCAGCACGGACACTTCCTCGAGGACTTCCGGCCCGGGGACGTCTACCGCCACAAGGGCGGCAAGACGATCACCGAAGGTCTGTTCGCCGTCTTCACCGACTTCTCGATGACGGCGAACCCTCTCGCCAAGAACGCCCGCTACGCCCGCGCGTACGGCTTCAAGGGACTCGTCTGCCCGCCCGGCCTCGTGATGGTGACGGTCTTCAGCCAGAGCGTGGAGGACGTTTCCGAGAACGCGCGCGCCAACCTCGAATACATCGACATGCGGTTCGGGGTTCCGGTCCACGTCGGCGACACGCTGGAGGCCGAGACGCTCGTGCTGGGCGTGAGGCCGTCGACGCGCACGCCCGACCTGGGCGTCGTGCACGTGCAGACCACGGGGCGGAACCAGGACGGCGAGGTCGTCCTCACGTTCCAGCGCAAGGTGCAGGTCTGGAAGAAGGCCCCCGACGCCAAGGTCGCCGACGGCGAGGTCGCGCCGCGCGCGATTCCGGTGTCGCTCCAGCTCCCGGCGTACGACGCCGCCCGCAACTACAAGGCGCTCGCCCATCTCAGCAGCCCCGACACCTACTTCGAGGACTTCCAGCCGGGCCAGGTGTTCGAGCACACCCGCGCGCGCGTCGTGACGACCGACCACATCATGCTGACCGGCATCCTCGACAACACGTCGCAGGTGCACTGCAACCAGTGGATGGTGTCGCAGGCACCCGACAAGTTCGTCGGCGGGCAGCTGATCGTGTTCGGCGGCATCCCGTTCAACCTCTGCCTCGGCATCTCGTCCGCCGACGTCGCCGACAACGCGCTCGCCGACATCCGCTACGCGACCGGCAAGCACACGGCGCCGATCTTCGCCGGCGACACCGTCTTCGCGTCGACGGAGATCCGCGGGCTGCGCGACCTGCCCGGCCGTCCGGACCTGGGCGTGCTCGACACGATCCTCCGCGGGCACAAGTTCGTGGCGAAGGGCGACGCCCCCGAGCGCGTCGAGATCTTCTACCTCGAGCGCGAGGTCGCGGTGAAGCGGCGGAGCCACTACGCATGACGTGCCGCCCCGCCGACCGCCGCGCCGGGCGAGCCTAGGTGCGCGCGGCGGGGCTCGTGCTGAGTGTCGTCGGCGCCGGCCTCGCGCTTCGCAGCGGGCTCCTGCTGGCCGGGCGCGGGCGTCCGCAGCGCGGACCCCGGCCGGCGTTCGTCATCGCGGGGCCGTACCGGTACCTGCGGAACCCGATGTTCGCGGGCGTGGTGCTGGCGTTGATCGGCCTCGCGATCGCGACCGGGTCGCGCCTCCTGCTGCTGGTCGCGGCGGGCGCGGCGGGTGCGGCGCACGCCTGGGTCGTCGGGCGCGAGGAACCCCGCTTGCGGGAACGCTTCGGTCTGGCCTACGAGGAGTATCTGCGGCGCGTGCCACGCTGGCTTCCGCGCACGCCCGCCGACACCTGAGAGCGTGGAGACGGAGGGAGCTGCGATGCGGAGAGTGCTCGGCGCGTTCGTGTTGAGTGCGGTGCTGCTCGGCGGACTGGCGGTGTGGCGGACGCCCACCGTCGCGCTGGTGCGGCTCAAGCTGGCGCTCGACGGCCAGGACCTCTCGGCGGTGACCCAGGTGCTCGACCGCCACGCGCTGCTCGGGTGTGCGCTCGGCGACCTGGAGGACGGCGCCCCCGCCGACGCGAACCGGACCGGCGTCGTGCCGACCCGCGCGCAGCTCGAGATCCGCTTCGACCGCGTCCTCGAGCGCCTCGTCGAGGATCCGGAGTACCGGCTGCGCGTCTCCTGGGACGACCTCCGCACGACGCTCAGGACGCTGCGCCGCACCGGCGCGGTGGCCTTCTTCCTGTATCGCGCCGACGACGGCGCCGAGTACGTCGTCCGGATGCGGCGCCGGTCGGGCAACTGGCGCATCGTCTCGGTCGAGCGCGACGGTCTCCAGGCACTGCTCACCCGCCCGCGCGCCACCGACGTGGCCGCCGCGACCCCCGTCCCCGCTCCCGCGCCGGCGGCCCCGCCCGCCGAGGAGGCGCCCGCTGCTGCGCCGCAGACCGGCACGGTGGCGGCCCTGGTCGAGCCCGAAGCGCTCGCGCCCGCGCCGCCGGCGGCCGCTCGCGCGCTGCCGCGACACCCGCAGGCCTTCGTCCGACGGCTCGACGCGGCGACGTGGGCCGTGCAGGCCGCGTCGTCGAAGGATCCGGCCGAGGCGGATCAGCAGCGCGCGGCGCTCGGCGACGAGGCCTACGTGCTCCCCGTCGACATCCAGGGAGCGCGCTGGTTCCGCGTCATGGTCGGCCGCTACACGCGGGCCGCGGACGCGGAGCAGATGGCGGCGAAACTGGCCGGCCGCGAGAGGTAGGAGGGCGAGAGGTGGCTCGCGCCACCTCCCGCCCCGAGTGCCTCCGATCCTCGCGTTTTCCCAACCTCAACCGCGCCCCCACTCCCCGCGGTTCCTCGGAGAACAACCCGCCCCGCGTCGACCTGACGAAGCAGCTTCCGTGCCGGCGCTGCCCGGCGACGGATTCACGTGCGGATCACGCAGCAGCGACGAGGCGCAGCACCTCGGGCGTGCAGCCTGCCCGGAGCGACGCTGCCGCGAACGTCGTAGCGGGTGACGGCGCACGCGCGCACTCTGTGGCGACCGCTGTGCGGGAGCGGCGACGCGCGCGCGCCGGGCTCGTACGCTCGTGAACGGCCCGAGCCGCTCGGTGGGCCCGCCGACGGATCGCGCCCGCCCTCCGTCCTCTCGCGCCGGACGCCTTGCCGGCGTCGCCCGGGCGTGGAACGACCCGGACCCGATGGCCCGCCCGATGCCCAAGCCGCCGGCGACGCCGGCCCGCGTTCCCCTGCCGCGCTTCCAGAAGGCGCTGTACGGCTTCGGCGACCTGCTGATCGCGATCCGGATCTCGTCGTTCCAGTTCTACCTGCTGCCCTTCTACACCGACGTCGTGCTGCTCGCGCCGTGGCTCGCGGGGATCGGGAAGATGATCGGGCTCGCGTGGGACGGGCTCAACGACCCGGTCGCGGGCTACCTGTCGGATCGAACCCGCTCGCGGCTCGGCCGGCGCCGGCCGTTCATGCTGGGCGCGGCGCTCCCGCTCGGCGTCGCGTACGCGGCGATCTGGTCGGCGCCGACCGGCGTCGGCGCGACCGTCGCGTTCGCGTACCTGGTCGGCGCTTTCCTCGTGCTCGACACCGCCTTCAGCCTCTACGCGACGCCCTACATGGCGCTCGGCGCCGAGCTGTCCGACGACTACCACGAGCGCACGCAGCTCGCGGCGTCGCGCGCGCTGTTCCACCTGCTCGGGCTGACACTCGGGGCGGCCGTGCCCGGGCTCCTGCTGGCGCGCTCCGCGAGCGCGCCGTCGAGCGGTTTTCACGCGATCGGGATCGGGCTCGGCGTCGTGATGACGATCGTCGCCCTCCTCACCGGGGTCCTCATCCGCGAGCGCCCGCTCGCGGCCGCGCGCGCGCATCCGATGTCGTGGCGGACGTTCTTCGACGGCACCTGCAGCACGTTCGCGAACGCGTCCTTCCGCGTGCTGATCGCGACCGTCGCGTGCGTGCTCCTCTGCGGCGGCCTCAACCAGACGCTGGTGCCTTACGCGTTCGTCTACTGGCTCGGGCGGCCGCAGCTGGTCAGCACGGCGCCGGCGCTCTACCTGGTCGCGTCGATCATGTCGCTGCCGTTCTGGACCGGGCTCTCGCATCGCGTCGGCAAGGACCGCGCGATGCGCGTGTGCATGCTGTGGTCGATCGTGGCGCTGGTGCTGACGCCGGTGGCGCTCGCGCCCGACATGGGCGAGCTGCGCTTCGTCACGTTCCTCGCGCTGGCGGGCCTCGGCAACGGCGGCTGGATGGTGCTGCTCGCCGCGCTCACCGCCGACGTTATCGACGCCGACGAGCTCGAGACCCACACCCGGCGCGAGGGGGCGTACTTCGGCGTGTGGACGCTCGCCATGAAGTGGGCGAGCGCGGTCGCCTCCGGGATCGCCGGCGTGGCGCTCCAGCTCCTGGGCTACGTCCCGAACCAGCCCCAGTCGGCGACGACGATCGCCGGGATCAAGCTGCTCTACGGCCCGGCGCCGGCGCTCATGATGGCGCTGGCGTTCGTGGTGTTCTGGCGCTTTCCGCTGACCCGCGAGCGCCACGCCGAGATCCGGGCCGCGCTCGACGCCCGCCGGGGCTGATTCGTCGCCGCTTGCCACAATCCGGGGCCCCGACTAAGCCTGGCGCGGGCTCGCCCATGACCGACTTCAAGGCCCACAGCGACTCGCCGCTCATCGACAGCGTCGACCAGCTCGTCGAGCAGTTCCACCGTGCGGCCAAGCCGCCGGAGCGCTGGCGGATCGGCACCGAGTGGGAGAAGCCGGTTGTCGACCGGGTGACCGGGCGCGCCGCGCCGTTCTCGGGGCCGCGCGGCATCGAGGCGCTGCTGCGTGGGATCGCCGAGCGGACGGACTGGATCCCGAAGGAGGAGAACGGGCGGGTCATCGCGCTCGCGCGCGGCGGCGCGTCGGTGACGCTCGAGCCGGGCGGGCAGCTCGAGCTGTCGGGCGAGCAGTGCCGCACCGTGCACTGCACGCAGAAGGAGATGGCGCTCCACGCGCGCGAGATCACCAGCGTCGGGCGGGAGCTCGGGCTCGCGTTCCTCGGGCTCGGCATGCAGCCGATCAGCCGGCTCGACGAGATCGAGTGGGTGCCGAAGCAGCGCTACGGGATCATGGGGCCGTACATGACCACCGTCGGCACGCTCGGGCACCGCATGATGAAGCAGACCTGCACCGTGCAGGTGAACCTCGACTACGCCGACGAGCGCGACGCCGTCCACAAGCTGCGCACCGCCCAGGGCATCGCGCCGCTGTTCAACGCGATGTTCGCGAACTCCCCCATCTCCGACGGTGCGCCGAACGGCTTCCGGAGCTACCGCGGCCACGTCTGGACCGACACGGACCGGGCGCGCTGCGGCCTCCTCCCGTGGGCCTTCCGCGACGACGCGAGCTTCGCGCACTACGTCGAGTGGGCGCTCGACGTCCCGTGCTACTTCATCCTGCGGAACGGCCGCTACCTCACCTCCGTGACCGGCGTCCCCTTCCGCCGCTTCCTCGCCGAGGGCGCCGGCGGCGAGCGCGCCACGCTCGACGACTGGAACCTCCACCTGACGACGCTCTTCCCCGAGGTCCGCCTGAAGGGCTACCTTGAGCTGCGCTCCACCGACAGCCAGTCGCCCGACCGCATCCTGGCCCTCCCCGCACTCGCCCGCGGGATCTTCTACGAGCCCGACTGCCTCGGCGCCGCCTGGGACCTGGTCAAGCGCTGGAACTACGAGGACGTCGTCGCCCTCTACGCCGACGTCACCCGCACCGCGCTCCGCGCCCGCCACCGCGGCATCGAAGTCCTCGAGTTGGCCCGCGAGCTGTTCACGATCGCCGAAGAGGGCCTGCGTCGCCTCGGCGAGAAAGACGCGCGCGGCAACGACGAGCGGCTCTACCTCCAGGGCTTGGGCGAGCTGCTCGCCGCCGGCCGCTGCCCGGCCGACATCGTCCTGGAGCAGTGGTCGGGCCGGTGGGAGCAACGCCCCGACCGCCTGATCGCGGCCACCACGTTCGACGCCTAACCGTCGCTGCGAATGCGCGCGCGGGAGGGCGGGGGTGCGCGCGAAAAGTTGGTGCCCGCCGGCCCCGTCGTGTCGGATGGGTTGCCACCCTTCAGCTCGGGCCGGCGCCCTACTTTTCGCGCGCGCCCCCGCCCTCCCGCGCGGGTTTCGGCAACAACGACTTTGCTTGGGGCCGAGGTTGACGCTGCCGGTCGTTTTCCTGTTTCTTTCCCGCGTGTCCGACGCTCCCCAGGGTCGATCGCCGCTGCCCGCGCTTTTCCTGACGGTCTTCATCGACCTGATGGGGTTCGGGATCGTGATCCCGCTGCTGCCGCTGTACGCCGAGCGGATGCAGGCGACGCCGTTCGAAGCCGGCGCGCTCGTCGCGATCTACTCGCTGATGCAGCTCGTCTTCACGCCGATCTGGGGGGCGGTGTCGGACCGGGTCGGGCGTCGGCCGGTGCTGCTGCTCAGTCTGACGGCGTCAGCGGCGAGCTACTTCCTGCTGGGTGCGGCGGGGAGCATCGCGACCCTGTTCGCGGCCCGGGTCATGGCCGGCGCGGCCGGCGGGAACATCCCGGTCGCGCAGGCCTACATCGCCGACGTGACCGACGAGGAGCACCGCGCGCGCGGGATGGGGATGATAGGAGCCGCGTTCGGCCTCGGGATGGTGATCGGGCCCGCGATCGGGGGCGGGCTCTCGCTGGTCGGCCCGCGCGTGCCCGAGCTGTTCGCGGGCGGACTCTGCCTGCTGAACGTCGCATTGGCCGCCGTCCGGCTGCCTGAGTCGCTGCCGGAGGCCAAGCGCCAGGCCTTCCGGCTGCGCCATCCGCTGGCCCTGGGGCCGCTCCGCGCGGCGCTCGAGACCCCGGGGACCACCAGCCTGATGGCCCTCTTCTTCCTGGTCACGCTCTGCTTCGCGGTCCTCGAAGGGACGTTCTCGCTCGCCGCGGGACATCTCTTCGGCTACGACTCGGCCCACGTCGACGGGCTCTGGTTCTACATGGGGATCGTCGCGGTGGTGGTGCAGGGGTGGCTCGTCGGGCGACTCTCCCGACGGGTGCCGGAGGGGACGCTGGTGGCGGCGGGGTCGGCCGCACTGCTCGCCGGGCTCCTCTGGCTGCCGGTCGCGAGCGGGCTCCCGGGGCTGCTCGGGGCGCTGGCGCTGATCGTCGGGGGGCAGGGCCTTGCCAGCCCGGCGCTGTCGAGCCTGATCTCGAAGGTGGCGACGCCGGAAGGTCGGGGGCGGGTCCTCGGGGTCTCGCAGTCGGTCTCGAGTGCGGCCCGGGTGATCGGACCGGCCGGCGGCGGCCTCGTGTTCGACGCTGCAGGCCCGCGGGCGCCGTACCTGACCGTCGCGGCCGGGGCGCTCGTCGCGGTCTGGCTCTCCCTCCCGCTCGCCCGACGCGGCGAACGGCCCGCGCCGTCGGGTCAGCGCGCCGCGGGCGGCGCCTGATCCCGCCCCGCTCGTTATTTCGTCAACAAAACTCTTGCCTTCGGTTGGCGATCGCGATAAGGGGCCCTAATTCCCGCGGGGAATGCTTTTCATCGCTCGTAGGGTTCTTTTGCAATCCGGGGCTGTGGTAGGGAACCGGGCCTGTTCGCCGGCAGCATTTTCTCGGTGGACGCCGCCCATTCGGAGGAGGGGAAGATGGTTGCAAAAGGTAAGCGGGGGTTCTCGGGCGGCCATGATAGGTTGGCTGGTCTGTTCGAACCCGACGTCCTCTTACCCGCTCAGTTCTTCGCGGCGTTCCGCCGCGCCGCTGGGCTCGACCGTGAGCGGCTGTTGATGCTGGCCGTCCTCGAGGACGCCATCGACTGCTACCAGAAGTACGCGCACGTCCGGGATCCCCGGGGCCGCCAGATGTTCGAGGAGTCGCTCGAATGGGTCGCCTCCGAGGATCGGACGTGGCTGTTCTCGTTCGAGAACATCTGCGACACCCTCGAAATCAACGCCGACTACGTGCGGCGCGGGCTGCGCGAGTGGCGCGAGCGGAACGAGCATCGCTGTCCGAAGGTGGTGACCATCCCGGGCGACGGCACCGGGCTGCCCCACACCGCGACGGCCTGACGACCGTCCGGGTTCGCTAGCGGAGCGTCACCAGGACGCGCCGGTCGCGCGGACCGTCCAGCTCGACCAACATCACGGCCTGCCAGCGGCCGAGGCAGAGCTGCCCGTCCTTGACGGGGATGGTCTCGCCCGGCCCGAGGATCGCGGCCTGGATGTGCGACGCGGCGTTGCCGTCGACCTTGTCGTGACGCCAGACCCCGGCCGGGATCAGCCGGTCGAGCGCGTCGAGCGTGTCGACGCAGACGTTCGGGTCGTCGTTCTCGTTGATCACGATGGCCGCGGTGGCGTGCGTCACGTAGACGTTGCACAGCCCCTCGGCCAGTCCCGCGCGGGCGACGATCTCCGTCACCTGCGCGGTGAGATCAATCATCTCCCGCTTCTGCGTCGTCCGGAATCGGAGCTCGTTCATCGGGGTTGGGGGCCGCCATCGCGAGCGTGGGCGCCTGCGGGTCGGGGGAGACACGGTACGGCATCCCCCCCGAGTCGTCGAGGGCCTGGAGCAGCAGCGTCTGGTCGGTCGCGCCGGCGAGGCCGAGCCGCTCCACCTCCGCCATCGTGTCTTTGAAGAGCGCGGGGTGCCCGCCGTAGATGTCCTTGTGGGCCTCGACGTACACCGCCCCGCCGCGCCGCCCGACCTTCACCGGCTGATAGACGAACTCGCCCGGCGTCCCGATCGGCACCAGCGGGAACATGCGCTCGATGTCCTCGGGATAGAGCCGCACGCAGCCGTGGCTCACCTGCATGCCGACGCCCCACGGGATGTCGGTGCCGTGGATGCGGTACATCGGCAGCGACAGCTCGAAGCGGTACTTCCCGAGCGGGTTGTCCTCCGCGCCCCCCGGGATGAACGTCCGCGGGTCGCCGCGCTCCTTGATGTGCTCCTTGCGGATCGACTCCGGGATGTTCCACTGCGGGTTGACGGTCTTGCCGATGATCTTGAACTTGCCGCTCGGCGTCCGCCAATCGTCGCGCCCGAGGCCGACGGGATACGTGTAGACGAGCGTCTGATTCCCCGGCAGCCGCTTCATGTAGAAGATGCGCATCTCGGGGATGTTCACGACCACCCCCTCGTAGCTGCAGCACGGCAGCACCCATTCCGTCGGGATGAGGATGGTCGCGCCGGCGGGCGGCACCCACGGGTCGATGCCGGGGTTGGCCTCGAGGATCTCGTTGTAGCCGAGGTCGAAATAGCGGGCGAGGTCCATCAGCGTGTCGCCCTTCCGGATGCGGTACGGGCGGACGGCGCCGATCACGGTGTCGCCGCTGGTGGCGGTGGGAGTCGTGATCGTGAAGCTCGGGATCGTCTTCGACTGGAAGGTCGGCTCGTCGAAGCCGGCGTGCGCAGACGAAGCCACCAAGCCCAGCATGATCAGGACTGCTACGCGTCGGATCAAAGCTCGCACCCCTCCCGCTCCGGAACGTTAGCGGTCGCTCCGATGGGACTCAAGGTCGGCGGCGCTCAGAGCGGCACGTCGAGCGCCGCGAGGCGGGCCCGCACCGCGCCGACGTCGACGTCGGCCGGCGCCGTCTCGCGCGGCGCCGCCACCGCGACCGCGATCGCCGCCGCCTGCCCCTCGCTCATGCATGGGCCGAGCACCCGCACCGACGCGAACCCCTCGCGAGTCGCCGACACGCAGCGGCCGACGACCAGCAGGTTCCGCGTCCGCTCCGGCACCAGGCAGCGGTACGGCACCGTGTACCAGAGCCCGTCGTCGAGGAAGCGCCACTCGGTCTGGCCGTCGGCGACGTGCAGCTCGATCGGCCAGGCCGAGCGGCAGATGCCGTCGTCGAACTTGCGGCCCGAGAGCACGTCGTCGCCGGTGAGCGCGTAGCGGCCGCGGATGCGGCGGGTCTCGCGGATGCCGAGCCGCGGGGCGGTGTCGGAGATGAACGCCTCCTCGAAGCCCGGGACCCGGGTCGTAAGGAACGCGGCGCAGCGCTCGGCCTGCTCGCGGCCGAGCATCTCGCCGAGGGTCAGCTCGGCGGCGTCGCCGCCGTCGACGGCGCGGCCGTCGATCGCGACCCGGCTCATCGCGACCAGCGCCTCCCCCGGCCGGCCGGTCGGGATGATGTTGCCCGAGCGCCGCGGCAGCCCCTCGCTCGCGAAGTGCCGGTCGAGCAGCTCGCCCAGCGTGAAGACGTGCGGCAGCGCGCGCTCCAGGTCGACGTGCTGCATGTAGAACATCATCGACGGGTACTGGAGGACGTCGCCACGCTCGACCGGCGCCCCGGCCTCGGTCGCGAGCGCGGCGTCGCCGCTCGCGTCGACGAAGTACGCGGCCTGAACCGCGACGCGTCCGGAGCGGGTCGCGACCTCGACCGCGGTCACCCGTTCGCCGTCGACCAGCGCCCGGAGGAAGCGCGCGTGCAGGTGGACGGTGAGGTTCGGCTCGGCGCGCACCAGCGCGTCGTAGGCGAGCTTCAGCCCCCACGGGACGTAGGGCACCGCGGCGGTGGTCTTGAACGGCACCGGCCCGTAGCATTCGCCGCGGCGGCCGAGCCGGTCCATGACCTCGACCGGAAAGCCCCCGACCAGCCGGACCAGGTCGCTCGACGGCTCCCGGTAGTAGAAGCCGCAGAACGTGCCGACGCAGCCGCCCGTCGACATGCCGCCCAGGAACGGCGACTCGTCGACCAGCACGGTGCGAAGGCCGGCGCGCGCGGCCGTCACCGCGGTCGCGACGCCGGCCGCCCCGCCGCCCACGACCACCAGGTCGGCCGCCGCGACGACCGGCAGCTCCTCCGCGGGGACGCGCGCGGTGGGCTGCGGCATGCGCGTCACTCCGCCCGGGCGGGCAGCGCGCGCACGCGCTCGGCGACCGCGGGCACGGCCTTCAGCAGCATGTCGAAGCGCGCGATCACCGGGCCGGCGACGGCGGACAGCGCCTCGCGGTAGGCGTCGAGCGCGCGGTCGAGCGCCTCCTCCCTCCCGGGCACGAGATGCTCGTGGGCGTCGAGGCACGAGTTCACGCGGTCGGCGAGCTCCTCGAAGGTCTTCTCGCGCTCCTCGCCGATGCGTTCGCCGACGAACGTCGTCCAGACCTGCGTGAACGCGAAGGTTGCGGGCACGTTCAGGCGGAGGCCGCCGGAGATGCGGTAGAGGCGGTCGGCCAGGAGGGCGGGCGTGGTGAGGCCCTTCTGTGACTGGAAGGCGTTGAGCCCCGCCAGGCGCTGGCGGAGGCGCTCGAGCCCCAGCTCGCCGGCGAGCGCGGCGACGGCGTCCGTGAATTCGGCGGCGGTCAGGTTGGCCATCCTGCGCGGTGATCGCCTGCGGGGTGGGGGTTGTCAACCGAAGGTGGTGGCGGGCGAGGGGAG
>Ga0335069_10003896_pt1 | contig 22380 bp, 19 predicted proteins | sample Lox_Sample_11_FD_206714 | JGI IMG/M metagenome (GOLD analysis project Ga0335069, IMG submission 206714) | Soil microbial communities from Loxahatchee National Wildlife Refuge, Florida, United States - Lox_Sample_1.1 | ecosystem: Environmental > Terrestrial > Soil > Wetlands | place: USA... | reverse complement strand
ACCACTTTTGGACGTTAGTGGAAGGGCAGGGCTTCAGCCCTGCCGCATCGTAGCCCCTACCCTCTTTCTGTTCCGCGCCACGTGCAGCTTGCGATCGCAAGCTGCATGTGGCGCGGAACAAGGGGAACATCACGAGAGCGTCCTAACGGCGGGGCTGAAGCCCCGCCCTTCCCAAAACCGGTGAGAAATCCAGGCTAGTGGTTAGTGGCTAGCAACTAACGCTGCTAATCCCACTTTTGCGAACTCTGTTGTTCCGCAAGAAACCACAAACCTATTCTATCCACTGGCCACTATCCACTAACTACTGCTCTTATCAAATCCATTCCCGCAAACCGGATAGAGCAGGTGAAAAAGCGTCATCGCCAGGTAACGGGGGTAAGAGCGATGGTCAGCCAGAAAACCATAGTCGCGATACGAGTAGGCGAAGCTGCCATCAGCCTTTTGATGGGCGAGGACCCGTTCATAGCAGGCCGCCGGCAACTCCGCGCGGACTGGCAGCCCGAGTTGCATGGCTTCGTAAAGCGCCGCTCCCAGGGCCGCAGTCCAGTAGTCGAATTCGGGCCCGCCGCCGCTCGCGTGGCTGCAATTCTTCGCGCACGCTCCGGTGCGTTGGACACCCGTCTCGAGATAGTGAGCCAAATGCGAAAGCAGCGGCTCCCACGGGAGTTCGGGCTTTAGCGAACTCGACCACGCAAGGTGCAAAAACTGATAGGCATTGTATTGATAGCACAAGTAGTGCGGCCGCGCCGCCTCGTATTGGTTGCCAATAATGTAGGGCAGCTCACCCGAAGGAAGTTGCACGGCAGCAACAAAATCCAGCAGGTCAGTGACGTATTCAAGGAAGCGCGCATCGCCCGTCGCCCGCCACAAGCGAAGAAAATACCAGGCCGCGATCACGGAGTTATTCGTCACCTTGCCGCGCGGCTGATCAAAGTAGTTGATCACCTTGCCCGGGGTGTGGTCCTGAAACCCGATGCGCTTCACGATGAAGTCATAGGCGCGCACCGCACCTTCTACCAGATCCGTCCGAGACTCCCGCACGCCGCTCGCAAGCAGCGCGCCTCCGCCCCAAACACCTTCCAGCGTCGCAATCAGGTGACGGCGCTCGGGCAGCGGATATTTCCAGTAGCCTTCCGCGGTTTCCAAACCCAGAGTAGCCTGCGAGCTTTCGAGTGCAATCTCCCGGTAGCGGGCGTTGCCGGTGGCGTCATAGAGCTGCCAGTTCCCGAGCACCCAGTATCCCTGCGTCTGGGTGAAAACGTAGTCGTCGCCCCAGGGGATGGAATTCAGGGCGCTCTTCAGAAACCGCCACAACCGCAGATTGAACCGCACTCCCGGATCGGGGCCACGAAGAATCCCCCCGTCATAGTGGGTTCGGTACAAGTGAGCGTGCAGCCGCTCGGCGGATTTAATTAAGTCTGAATGTGTGGACATCTAGAGCTACACAGTGTAGTCGAGAACGCAGCCGGTGGCAGAAGATAAATGCCAGAGAGTCTCAGCGGAAGCACAGTTTCGTACTGTGATTCTGCGCTTGTTGGCCATCATCCTGGCTGCCCTATGGCTCGCGGCCGCTGCCGGGAAATGAAAGGCTGCCGTTTGCAACATGGGAGGCCGCAGGGCCGTGCGCCCCTACAGTGGACTTCCGAACATTGCATCAGTGCCTCCCGGTTGCCTGCGCGTAAACCTCCAGGATCTTCTTGGCCGTCGCTTGTGTGGAGTAGGGAATCAACCGCTCGCGGCCCCGGCTGCGCTCTTCGCGGCGGCAAACCTCGACAAGCTTTGCGGCAATGGCGCCGGCTTCACGAGCCACGATGTAATTGCCATCGGATTCGTGGACAATGTCGACCGCATCTCCGACATTCACCGTAATGACCGGCAGGTTCGTCGCCATCGCCTCTTTCGTGACCAGCGGACCGCCTTCCAGCAGCGACGCCACAACCGTAGCGTCGGCGGCATTCATATAGAGCGGTATCTCCGAGTGCGGCTTGCCGCGCGCGTGAAGGATTTCGAGTTCGGGAATCTCCTTGCGTGCTTCGGCGACAGCGGCCGCGATCAGATCAAACCGCTTGCGGGGTTCGTCGGGATTATAGGCAAACAGGACGTACTTCTTGCCGGGATCGAGTCCCAGGCGATGGCAAGCTTCCAGCCGGTCCATCGGGTGAAAACGATCGAGGTCAATCCCGCAGGGAATAACTTGCGCCGCGTCCCACCTGAGCACCTGGCGCATTCCGCGGCTCTGCACAATGACGGCCGCAACCAGGCGCGCCAGCACATAGCTCGTGACCTGGAAGAAGCGGCCCATGGGCGTGATGCTGCCGTCCCAGCGGGGGCGGCCCAAGACGTCATCCCCGTGGAAGGTCATCACCACGGGCACGCGTGCTTGGAAGCGAGCCACCCAGCCCGCAAGCCCAAAGTGCGCGTGAATCAGATCATAATGTTTGGCCCGCAGCCGACGCCGGACCTCTAGAACACCTCGCGCGTAATTCCACTTGGACTCGCGCCCGTTGACGAACACCACGTCGAAGTCCACCCCGTGCGGGCGAAGGGACTCCATTTGCTCTTTGACGAAGCTCCCAAAGCCGGGGTCGGCTTCAGTGGGCCACATGTTCGTAACGACCAAAACGTGGTAAGAGTCCATCACGATTCGTGGTTGCGCGGCCAGAGCAACGATAGTTGCGTCACGGGAAGAGCGCCCAGCAGCGCGAGTGCGGCCAGATAGACACAGCTCCCTGATCCGCAAATGACGCACAGATAAACAAAGTCCCGAGAGGTCGTGACGGGCGGCGTCATCCAAACTCGCAGGGCAAACACGCTGAGCATCGCGAGCGCGGCGGCGACGAGGTTCTTTCCCGCGAACCGCCCCAGCACACGATCCAGCACGCTTCCCAGATTCCCCAGATTCCGACGCACGGCAAAGACGCACGCGAGCAACGACCCCGTGAGGAAACCGAGCGGGATCCCTTTGGCGCCCCAGCGCAGGACGGCGACGTAGAGAACATCGAAAACCAGAATCAGGCCGTCTTGCACCAGAGAGAGGCGAAAGAAGAGACCCGGCTCGCGCCGCGCGAACAGATAAAAGTTGAGCAGGCGAAGGAAGGCAAACACCAGCAGGCTGAGGCTGTAATAGAAGAAGATCATCGCCATCAGGTCGGTCGCCTCGGCAGTGAACTTCCCACGCTGGAAAACGAAGTGGATGATGCTGTGGTCGAGCATCAGGCAGAAGATCGCCATCGGGGAAAGCAGCAGCAGGCTCAGTTCCAGCGTATCGCGGAAGGTCCGGCGTTCCTCTTCCTGGTTGTTTTGGGCCACCGCGCGGGAGATGGCCGGCAGCGCAGCCGTTCCGACGCTGCCGCCAAAAAGCTCCGCGAGCGTGCCCAGAATCTTGAAGCCGTAATTCAGAGCGGTCAGCGTGCCGGCCGGGAGGAAGGAAGCGATGATGCGCTCGACTACCACGACGCCTTGCCAGCCCAGAGCCCCGGCGAATTGCGCCGCCCCGGCGCCTCGCAGATCGCGGAAGGGTTTGCCGCTCGCCCGCAGTGTCAGCGAGTAGCGCGCCCGGAAAGAAAGACCAATCTGCGCCCCCAACACCAACAGTTGGAGCAGGTAACCCGCCATGTATCCCAGGACCATGCTGTAGGGTCCGAAGCGGTGAAACCCCAGGAGGATGAAGACAATGACCGCGACATTCCGCATGAAGCCCGTGGCCGTCGAGACCGCGAAGTAGTTGCGGCTGAGAAGAAATGATCGCAACACCTCCGCAATGCCCGCGGGCACGATGATCAGGAATAGCCAGCGGGACATTTCCGTTGCATTCACAAGCTGGTCGTGGGAGAAACCCGGAGCGATGCCGTGAATAATCCAGTGTGAACCCGCTGCCCCCACCAGTGCGATGCCCGCGAGTCCCAGGCCAACCACGTTGACGACGTAACTGAAGCCATGCCAGACCCCTTCTTCCTTTCCACTGGATTCCAGCGAGGCAAAGAAAGGGACTAGCGAGTAGAGACCGGTGGCTGCCAGCAGGTTCGTGATGATGTAGGGAATGGTGTACGCCACGTAGAACGTGTCGGAGCTGCGCGAAAGGCCCAGGTAGGCGGCGATGCTGGTTTCAACCAGGATTCCGGAAAGCCCGCCCAGCAGATTGAAGAAGGCCACCACGATCGAACTGCGCAGCATTTGAGGTTTGGGGCTCATGCAATAATTGTCGATTGCCGTTGGTCGATTCCCGGTTGACCGGTCAAGAACCCACGACGGCCGAAACTGATCGCGGGGACCAGCGTCCGCTCCTCACGCGCGCGATCCCGTTGACACACGGGACCGATTCCCGATCTCCTCACTTCACTAATTGACGACTGCCAAGTCCGCGCCGTTTCACTTTTCAATCGGCCGTCGAGAATCGGCAACCGCGTCGCCGGCTGTGAATGGCAGGGCCGTGAGGAAGAGAAGCGCCATCAGCACGGGCGACGTCCCGAAGTTGAACTCAAAACAGCCTTCGACCAGGAAGGCCAGCAACGCTGCCAGCGCGGCATCTGCCACCCAGCGTTCGGGCCCCAGCTTCCTCCGCATTTTCCAAATGTGCCAGCCCAGGGCAGCCATCAACCATAGCCAGGCGGCGAGGCAAGGCAAACCTCTTTCCGCGGCAAATTGCAGGTAGTCATTATGGAAGTGGTTGTGAAAGCCGATTTCAGGCATTTTCCCCGGCGGCAGGTACAGATTATAAACCTCTTCGATGTTGTTGGGGCCCACGCCAACCCACGGGTGAGCGCGAACCATGTTCAACGCCACGTGCCACATTTCCAGTCGTATCGAGAGCGCGTGCTCCTGCGTGGGATGCGCTGCCAGCCAGAGGCGTTCACGCACCAACGGCGGGGCGAGCAGGTACCCGAGCGCAGCCAGCACGGGCAAAGCCCACAGCCACTTCGCCCGCCAACGCACCACCAGATAGACGGTCGCCACAAAACATCCCAGCCAGACTCCGCGCGTAAAGTTCAGGATGATGGAGACGATGATGATCGCGAGCACAACCCACCAAACAGCCGAAATCTGAAACTCGAAAGTCGAAATTCGGGAGCTTTGTAGCGCAGGGCTCGCTCTCCAGCCCTGCGGTTCTTCCCTGTTTGCAAGCAGCAGAAAGGCCAGCAGGAAGACGAAAATCAGCATCTGCTGCCCGCCGAAGTTCATCCAGTGTCCCATGAAGCCGTGAATGCGCGTGGAGGTGAGGTAGTGATAGACCTCACCGGGATGCTGAGCCCGCACGTCCCGATACTGGATCACAAATTGCCCGATCGCCACGAGGCCCGTGAAGGCTGCGACTAGAAATGACAGGAGAAGAAGACGCCGCCGGAGCTGCGGTTTCGTTACCAGGTTCACCACCAGAAACCAGACGGCGAACAGCACCAGCTTTCGCACCGCGAACCAGCCGGTCGTGGGGTTCTCGGCCCAGAATATCGGCAGCACGGAGAAAAGGCAGAATAGAGCGAGCGGCAGCTTGACGGGCAGGAAACGCACAACGGGCTTGTCTCGCAACAGGTGTGCGACGTACAGCACGCCCGACACTGCAAGGCAAACCTGGCTAACGGCGATGGAAATCTGGAGCGTCAGAACAAACAGGCAAAAGCAGAAAGCCGCCCAACGGACCAAGCTAGCCTCCGGCAGCTCGCCGCACACGCGTTCGATAATGTTCCCAGAACTCTTCACGCGAATCTTGTGACTGTATTGGAATCGCGCGAGGAATTCAATACACATCGCGGCAGGCGGTCAGACGAACGAGCGAAAGCGTGCCAGAAGGAGTCCCCGCAATCTCCCCGCCGAGCGGCGGCGTGGCGGCCGGAAACATGGACTTGCTATGGAACGTCTTGTAGCATTGCGGCATGAGAAGAACGGAACCCGGCAAACGCGGTTCCGCGGCGAAAGGCAAGGGCGCTCCGAAAACTGTTGACGAATACCTTGCAGGTATCCCGGAACCCGCCCGCGGCACCTTAAACCAGGTTCGCGCGGTGATTCGGTCCGCTGCGCCGCCGGAAGCTGTCGAAACGATCAGCTACGGGATGCCTGCGTTCAAGTACAAGGGAGTACTGGTTTGGTTCGCCGCGTTTTCGAACCACTGCAGTCTGTTCCCCACCGCCTCGGTTATCAATGCGTTCAAAAAGGAACTCAAGAGCTTCGTTACCTCCAAGGGCACCGTCCACTTCCCGCCCGACAAGCCGCTGCCCGCAGCGCTTATCAAGAAAATGGTGAAAATGCGGGTGGCGCAAAACGCAAGCAAGCATCCGCGGCGGCCTGCTTGTTAGTTGCTCCGCAATTGCGAGTTAAGCTACGGTGAAGCATGGTCTCGACCCCTTACGACGTCTCCGTGATCTTCATTGAGCTTGGCGCGACCTTTGTCGGGCTTGCGCTGGTGGCGCGGATCGCGAGCCGTTGGGGCTTCTCGGCCATTCCTCTTTATCTCCTGGCGGGGCTCGCTTTTGGCAACGGCGGGTTGGCGCCGCTCAACGTAAGTTCAGGCTTCATCCACGTCGGCGCTGAAATTGGCGTCCTGCTGCTGCTCTTCATGTTGGGGCTCGAATACACGGGCGAGCAGTTGATGGGGAACCTGCGGAGCGGACTGCTCGCGGGCTTGGTGGACCTGGCGTTGAATTTCCCGCCCGGACTCATCGCCGGGTGGTTGCTAGGGTGGAAGCCTCTGGCTGCCGTCTTGCTGGGCGGCGTTACTTACATTTCTTCTTCGGGCGTGATTGCAAAAGTACTAGCCGACCTCCGGCGGCTCGACCGCCCGGAGACACCAACAGTTCTCGCCGTGCTGGTCCTGGAAGACCTGGCGATGGCGGTCTATCTGCCTCTCGTAGCGGTGCTGCTGGCGGGTGGGGGACCACGGAAATCGGCACTGGCCATTTCCCTGGCGGTTGCCACCGTCCTGCTGGTGCTCCTGGTAGCCGTACGGTTCGGGCAGTCGATGAGCCGCCTGGTTGCCCACGAATCAGACGAGATCATCCTGCTGACGATCTTCGGCACCGTCCTTTTGGTTGCGGGTGTCGCGCAGCGGTTGCAAGTATCGGCAGCCATTGGCGCGTTCCTGGTCGGCATCGCGGTGTCGGGTCCCATGGCCGAGCGCTCACACCGGCTTCTCGCGCCGTTGCGCGACCTCTTTGCGGCAACGTTCTTTTTCTTCTTCGGACTTCAGATCGACCCTAAAACGCTCGCGTCGGCTCTGGTGGTGGCCATCGGGCTGGGCGTCTTCACCGCCGCCACCAAGATTGTGACCGGGTACCTGGCAAGCCGCCACGCCGGTGCAGACAAGCGAGCCCGCCTGCGTGCCGGGGCAGCCCTCGTCGCGCGCGGCGAATTCTCAATTGTCATCGCGGCACTCGGCGCCGGCATCGAGCCACGCTTGGAACCCATCGCCGCCGCGTATGTCCTCTTCTTAGCCATGTTGGGACCGTCGCTTGCGCGCGGAGTCAAGTAAGTGCGTACGCGTCGACTTCTCATTCTTATGCCCGCAGAGTCTTGCCGCTTTCGATTCGGTGACCCCCCTCATTCTTACGCTGAAGTTCAACGAGGATGCGTTCGGTGACAGGCACGTAATGGACTGCGCGGCGTGGCACCGAACAGGTGTGCACGGTCCGCCGGGGCACAAAGTCCATGTACTGGAAAGCGCTTTCAGTCGCCATGGGAGCGTGCTAGCCTTTTTCAAGTTGTGAAAATCCGCAGAGGGGGAACCTCAATGGAGACACGCAAACGGCATCGTCTGAAAGAGGATTACAAGCTGCGAACCCACCTGATTCACGGAAACTTCGAAAGCAAGAAATGGGACTACGACCATCACGTCGTGCCGCCGGTTTCACACTCGACGGCTTTCCGGCTCAGTTCGCTCGAACGCGGCGCGCGGGGCTTCATACAGTTCGCGTCGGCGGAAGAGGCGCTCAGCGGCCACATTCCCATCTACATTTACGACCGGTTGGATGAACCTACGCGTTCGATGCTGGAAGAGAACCTCGCCTACGCAGAGGGCGGAGAAGTCGCGGTGACCTTCGCAAGCGGCATGGCGAGCATTTCCGCGGCCCTGGGCGCAGCGCTGCATCCAGGGCAGGAAGCGGTGGCACACCGGATTCTCTACGGCTGCACATACAGCCTGATGACGAACTGGCTGCCGCGCTTCGGCATGCCGGCGCGCTTCGTCGACTTCCTGAAGCCAGAATCGGTGGCGGCGGCGATCACGCCCGCGACGCGTGTGCTTTACTTTGAAACACCCATCAATCCCACGCTGGAATTGATCGACATCGCCGCCATCCGGCAGGTGGCCGATCAGGCGAATGCCAAACGCGAAGAGAAGGATCATATCCTGGTCATTGTCGACAACACCTTCGCCACACCTTACTGCCAGCGGCCCTTGCGCCAGGGTGCGGATCTGGTAGTGGAGAGCCTCACCAAAGGCCTGGGCGGTTTCGGCACCGACATGGGCGGCGCGGTGATCGCCGCGAAGGAGTGGTACAACCTGGTGATGCTGTTTCGCAAGGATTTTGGCGCTGTGCTTTCGCCGCGCAGCGCCTGGGGCATTCTGGTGTATGGCCTGCCGACCCTCGCCACGCGCATGATCAATATGCAGAAATCCGCACAACACGTGGCGGAGTTCCTTGCCAAGCACCCCAAGGTCGAGAGCGTAAGCTATCCCGGTGTTGAGGGCTTCGCGCAAAAGGCTCTGGCCAGGCGGCAGATGCTCAACCCGGACGGCAAATTTGCTCCAGGCAGCATGATGTACTTCGTCCTGAAGGGTGGCGATTCGAAACAGACGCGCGCCGAAAAGCTGGTCGATTACCTCGCCGAGCACGCCTATTCCATCACGCTAGCCGTCAGCCTGGGACAGATCAAGACGCTGATCGAACACCCATTCTCGATGACTCATTCCGCACTGCCGGACGAACAGAAGCGCGCTTTCGGCATGCACCCGGAGGGAGTACGGCTCTCCATCGGCTTGGAGGACTGGCACGATATTATCCGCGACCTGGAATTGGCGCTCGAGAAGGTGTGAGGATGACAGAATAGTGATGACTAACACTGTAGCGGCGGTCTGCGACCGCCGTTTCCTCGGCGCTCATAGAGCGCCGCTACAGTGAGCGGTTGTCGCTGCATCCCGTAATATGTAAGTTAGGAAGGACAATCCGCCATGGTGGAAACAACCTCGCGTAGCTACGAGCGAGCCCTCCTGGGCCGCACGGGGATCGAGGTGGGCCGGCTCGGAATCAGTTCCAGCTATGGAGTGCCGGGCGAAGCTTTGGAGCGAGCGTTCGAGCGTGGCGTGAATTACATCTATTGGGGAAGCCGCCGGACAGACTCCTTCGGCGCGGCGATCCGGCGCCTGCGGCCGCAACGTGACCGGTTTGTGCTGGTCATTCAATCCTACATGCGTGTGGCAGGGCTGGTAGCCTGGAGTCTGGAGCGCGCCCTCCGGGCTTTGAACTTCGATCACGCAGACGTGCTGCTGCTTGGAATGTGGAATAAGCCCGTGCCGCCGAGGATCCTGGATGCGGCACGCGAACTCAAGTTGCGTGGCCGCGTGCGGTTCCTCGGGGTCTCAACTCACACGCGCACGCTGGTGCCGCGCATCGCTGCCGAGCATGACTTTGATGTCATCCACTTCCGTTACAATGCCGCACACCCCGGCGCCGAGCGCGACATCTTCCCTCACCTCCCGGGCTCCGACCGGGCCGGCTTGGTTTCATTCACCGCCACCAGTTGGGGAATGTTGCTCGACAAGGCCAGTCTTCCTTTGAAGCTCGTCAAGGGTGCACACCAGCTTCCCAAGAACGAACCTGCTCCCACCGCAACCGACTGCTACCGCTACGTCCTGACTCGACCGGAAGTGGATGTGTGCCTGACAGGCCCCGCGGATGCGGCCCAGATGGAACAGGCCCTCGAAGCTCTCAACCGCGGCCCCATGAGCGAGGAAGAGCTGGCCTGGATGCAACGGGTGGGGCTTGCCGTAACAGGGAAACAGTCCAACCACTAAGGGTTACAGAATAGGGCGACACGATCAGATGTAGCGCAGCCGTCCCGGCCGCTGTCGCTGTAGCGGCGCTCTATGAGCGCCGAAAGAAATGGTGGTCGCAGACCGCCGCTACAGATCCCTGAGCGCGCCCTAAGCGCACTGAGGGGATGCCCACTCGACGGCGGGCGAGACGCCCGCGCTACCAACGTCTGGGTCGCCCTATTCTGGAACCCTCAGCAACCGCCTCTCTGCACGCAGAGGCGCCGGGAAGGCAATCCCAGCGCCTCGCGCACATCGAAGTTCTGCTCACCTGCTACCGCACCTTCGGGGATCGCGCCGAGACTACCGTGACAGGTCTCCACTGCAAATCCTGCACAAAGGGATAGGTCGGCACTCGGTGCTTGCTTGAAAGATGCTCGATATCCTGATTGACGGCGCCGTCCGTGAGCGCCATCAGGTTGGGGTTCGCAATCTTCGCGATCTCGGGTTCCAGGTAACCAGCCTTGACGACAAGGATCTTGTAGGTCGTGGGATCGAGCCCGAGGGACGTGAAATCCCGCTTGATTTCATGGAAAGGACGCCGCCGAGCAGTCAGGACTACAGAGATGCCGCTCGTTTCAATCACTGCCTGCCGTTCCAGCAGATTCTCGGTAGACAACAGGAAAGCTACTTTCGCCGTGATCTGCACGGGCGGATTCCCCACCGGGTCGAGGCTGCCGCCAACGCGCAGTGGGAGCGTTGCGCCCACACCAGCCTTGTAGCAGGCCTCGGTAGCAGGGCGGTCCGCGATGCCGGCAATCAACGCGTTCTGAATCTTGCGCCGCATAAGCGCCGCCAACACCTCGGCCCGGTCGCCATTCCCTCCTCCCGTGGGATTGTCACCGGAATCCGAGATCACCACCGGTTTGGTGTCCGAATGCTGCGCGCGTTCAATACATTCCGCCAGCGTCCCCGTGGGTACGCCGAACTTGAATTCCTTGCGCGCGTCCCAGTATTGCTGCGCCAGCAACAGGGCGTCTTTCTGCAGTAAATCCGGTTTTGTGCCAGTCAGCACGGCGCTGGCCGTAGCCCGAGGTTCGTCGGCCCAGACATACCCCACCAACATGGATGCATCCAGCACGCCCGGCACAGCATTCATAGCAGGCAATTGGCCCCAGAGGCGCTTGGCCGGCTCGTAACGCGTGCTGCTGCGCTCCCCCGGCATCAGCACCGGAATCGGAGCCCAGACCATCGTGGGCCGGATGTGCTGGTCCAGGCAGTGAATCAGCATGTCGCAAGCGCGGCGGGTAGTTTCCGGAACATCAATATGTGGGGCGGTTCGATAGGCGGAAAGCATGTCGAGATTATCGATCTCGCGCCGGCTCAGGCTGCCATGCAGGTCGAAGCTCGCGGTGATCAGGCAATCCTTCCCGACCACCTCGCGCGCCGCGGCAATCCAATCGCCGTCAGCGTCTTGCATGCCCTCGACAGACATCGCACCATGCATCGGCAGGTAAAGCCCGTCGAGTGGAAGCAACGCCCGGAGCCGTTCGAGGAACTCCGCTTTCAACGCATCGTAGGTCTTGCGTTCGACAGGAGGACCCGGCACGGCCCGGGCATGTAAGGTTGGCATAAAGGGATAAGGATATTTCTTCAGCATGCTGAAGAAGGGATCATCAGCCAGTTGCTGCCCCCTCAACACCCTGAAGTCTTCCATTTTGCTCAGAATATGGCTGTAAGTGCTGCACTCGATGTGCATGCCACCAAAGGCGATCCGCTTGGTTCCTGCCGCCCGGCCAATTGCCGGAGCTCCGGGAAGCACCAACGGAGACGTCAACGCCGCAAGCGTTGCGTTCTTCAGAAAAGTTCTCCGTCTCAAGGGTTTCCTCCTTGGGGTACTGTCCCAATTTCTGGCGTAGCGCCGGGTGTCAGCCCGGCAAATGCCGTCCTAAAGTGCGGCGCTAGTTCAGATTAGGACACTATCCTCCTTGGCTAAGATAACGAACCGGAGTACACACACCCTGAAGGCGGGAAACTCACCCCGCCTGCCACTCGTGAGGACCCGCGTTCAGGACGACCATTCTCTCGCCGTCAAGATAGACCCACCGCCCCTTTTTCACAAGTCGTGGTCAGCCTGTTTACACAAAACAGGCTGGAACTTTTCCCCTCCCCGCCACGTAAGGGCTTGTAGGAAGGAGTCAAACTGCCATGAAACGCAACCTGTGGGCACTCGTGGTGCTGGCATGTCTTTCGGCGACGGGGACGGCTGCCGCCGCCGACCGTTGGGTACACGTTAAGGTCATCGACAATGGGGAAGACGGCGAAAAGGTACGGATCAACATCCCCCTGAGCCTCGCCGAGAAGATCCTGCCAACGATCAACGCTGACAGACTCCGGGACGGCAAGATCAAAGTGAACGAACTCACCACGGACCGTGTGGACCTGCGCGCCCTGCTGGAAGCGGTCCGCAGCGCCCAGGACAACGAGTTCGTGACCGTGGACTCGCGGCACGAGTCGGTACGCGTGGCGAAGCAGGGCGGCTTCATGCTGATCAAAGTCGAGGAGAAGAACGAGCCAGGGGGCAAAGCCTCGCATGGAACCGGCCGCAAGCACGGCTCCGATGTCGATATCAAGATTCCCTTCCCCGTCGTCGAAGCCTTACTCTCCGGCGACAAGGACGAAATCAACGTGCTGGCCGGGATTCGCGCACTCGGCAACTATCAGGACATCGACCTGGTCAGCGTGAACGACGCTGATAGCACGGTGCGCATTTGGGTGGATTCGCGGAACGTGGCGGACTGAGCGCGGGGGGCGGTTCGCGAACCGGGCTGTCCAAATTGACGGGGCTCACCGGGCCCTGTAGCCGGCTCCGCCGCCAGATGTGCGGAGAGCCTCGGGCTTTCCGGGCCAATTCGCAGCGCTGTTCCTCTCCGTCTCCCGCGGGAAGGCCCAGCCTTCCCGCGGGAGACGGAGAGGTTGGTCAGGAGGCTGGCGGCACGGGAAGGCAAAGCCTTCCCGCATAGCAGGCGGCAGAGCCGCAAGTAGCCGCCCACAGGCTGGGACGTACCTCGGACAAGCGTGGTTCGCGCCCCCCTACTCACTTGGGTAACGTGGAGCGAGAGACTCACGAGAAGAAGGTGATCGTCATGCCCATAAAAGCAGCCGTATTGGGGACAATCGTTCTTGCCGGTGCTTTGGTGGGAAGCATGGGCGCGGTGCACATCGAAGTCAAACCGAAGAAGCCCGGGGGAGAACATATCTGGGTGGTGGCTCCCGCGATCTTGCTCCCGGCCGGGGCCATGGTCGTGCCAAAAGCCAAGGTGCGGCAGGCTTCACGCGAGATTCGGCAATGGCTGCCGGCTATCCGGGCAGCGGTGAACGAACTCGGGCGGTGCCCCGACGGCCCCTTCGTTCAGGTGGACGATCGCCACGAGCACGTGCGGATTGTCAAGATCGATGGGGCGCTCGTCATCGACGTCGACGACGAAACAGAAACTGTTCATGTCTCTATACCACTCAGTGCCGCAGCCTACGCGTGTGATCGGCTTGTCGAGGTGGCTGAGACGCCCGATGACTCCCCCCGAAGCCAGCCCATCTAGCACGCTGTGGCAATCTCTTCCGCCCTCCCCGGCTCGACGGCGCTCGACCGCGCCCGTGGTAACAACGAACGGGTTCCGCCGAATACGTGTCATTCCCCGCGAACTGCATCGATCCCCCTATTTCTGAATCCAATGAGTGTGGGGGACATGCCATGCGGAAACCCCAGGTCGTAATTGTGGGTGCCGGATTTGGTGGTTTGTGGGCCGCCCGGGCTCTGGCCCACGCACCGGTCAGCGTCGTCTTGATCGACCGCAACAACTACCACACGTTTCTGCCACTGCTCTACCAGGTGGCCGCGGCGGAGATTGAGCCGGAAGAGATCGTCTATCCCGTGCGCAGCATCCTGAGGTCCACGCCCACAGTGGATTTTCTGCTCGCAGAGGTGCGAAGAATCAACCTGGCCACCCGTACCGTCGAAACCAGCGAGTCCATCGTTTCCTATGACTACTTGATTCTCGCCGCAGGAAGTTCCGCGCATTTCTTCGGCGTGCCCGGCGCCGCGGAACATGCGTTCCCTCTCAAAACTCTCGACGATGGCATACGTCTCCGCAACCATATCCTGTGCTGCTTCGAGCAAGCCGCCAAGGATGAGGACGCCGCTAACCGGCGCCGGCTGCTGACGTTTGCCATCGTCGGAGGAGGACCAACCGGAGTGGAATACGCTGGGGCGCTGGCCGAACTTCTGGGCGGTCCGTTGCGCGCCGATTTCCCCAAGCTCGATCTTCGCGACTCGCACGTCGTGCTCTTGGAGAGCGCCAACCGATTGCTGCCGTCCTTGCCGGCGCACTTGGGTAAGTATGCGCTTGAGCGTTTGCGCAAGATGGGTGTGGAAGTGAGGCTCGGTGCGGCCGTGGATCGTTTGGAGCCGGACGCTGTCCATTTGCAGGACGGTTCTTCCTTCTCCGCCCAAACCACCGTGTGGACAGCAGGCGTACGCGGCGAATCGACGGCGGCCGCCTGGGGCCTGCCTGCCGAACACAGCGGCCGCGTTCCCGTCGGGCCTGCACTGGAGGTTGAAGGGTTCCCGGGTGTTTACGTGATCGGCGACTTGGCGCGGGGAGAACAAGGTGGCGCACCGCTGCCCATGATCGCACCAGTCGCTATTCAACAAGGTGTGGCCGTTGCCAGGAACATCCAGCGGCAACTCGCCGGGGAACCGCCGCTCGCGTTTCACTATCGCGACCGCGGCATGATGGCCACAATCGGCCGCAGCGCTGCGGTTGCACACCTTGGCGGTCTGGCGTTCACCGGCTTTCCGGCGTGGATGGCGTGGCTGGGCGTGCACCTCGTCAAACTCATCGGATTTCGCAATCGTCTTTTTGTGTTGATCAACTGGGCATGGGATTACTTCCTGTTCGAACGCATGGTGCGCCTCATCCTGCCGGCAGCTTCTTGCCGCGAAGCGCCGCCATCCAGGAAAATGGCTCACGCGACACGGGTCCCAGCCGCGCGGAATTGAGGGGCTGCTGCCGAAGCCAACCACCAGGTCATGCCTCATAGGGCTTTAGACTTTAGTAAACGAGCCGAAAATTGACAATTGTCAAAAACGGCAAAAAAGCCTCTTTTCTGATAGCGTAGCGCTTGGAAAGATGCTATGGTCTTCCCCGCAATTTGAAACTGTGGATCCTACGTGCTCGCAAACACGAGCCGGTCAACACAATTTGAGGTCATGTTCTGCGATCCGAGGTATTACAGAGGGCCGTCGGGGCTTTCCCACCGATACCATCATCACAAATTGCCAAACTACATCGATAAGGTGCTTTCCGTATGAAGGAACAAGGAACGGTTAAGTGGTTTAACGCCGCCAAGGGTTACGGGTTTATTCAGCGTGAGAGCGGCGAAGATGTTTTCGTGCATTTCTCCGCTATCCAAGGTGAAGGGTACCGCTCTCTGGAAGAGGGCGCCCGGGTCAGCTTCGAAGTGAAGAAGGGCCCCAAGGGTTTGCAGGCAGCTAACGTCGAGCGCGTTTAAGTCCTGCAAGGCAGAACTTTCAACCGGCACGCGGCAGAAGATCTCGCTTCCTCTAATGATTGGGGAGGGCCGGGAGGTTACTGTCGTTTGCCGCAAGTTTGAACGTATTCGGCAAACGAGACGGTGTATACTTGGCAGTGTGTCAAATACGCCGTCTCTGAAGTAGTGGTGTCTTTTCCAACAGGGCGCACGTACACCAATTGAATCTTACCGCCAGCTTGGGAATCCGCCTGGGCAGGCAAAGGACTGATATGGCCGATCTCAAGCAGGCGCAGCCCTCCGCTCCGCCTTTTCCGCCTCGGGACAGATTCGCACCTGTTAAGGCCGTCTTTCTGATCGCGGCGCACCTGGGAGTTCTCCTCGCTTTCTGGCACACGACTTGGAGAGCGGTGGGCGTGTGCATCCTCCTGCATGCGGCGTGTGGCGGGCTAGGTGTGTGCGTGGGTTACCATCGGCTGCTCACACACCGTTCCTTCAAGTGCCCCCGTCCCGTGGAATACGCACTCGCGTTTCTCGGTGCTCTCACCATGGAAGGCGGACCCATCGACTGGGTGGCTAACCATCGGCAGCACCACCAGTACGCCGACGAAGCCGGCGACCCTCATAGCGCCCGCGAAGGCTTCTTCTGGAGCCATCTGCTTTGGATGATGTGGACCCCGGAAGCGCAAGCCTGGGATCGCCTGACGCAAAAATACGTACCTGACTTGCGGCGGGTGCCCTTTTATCGTTTTCTAGGCCGCACCTATGTGGAGTGGTCTGCCTTACTGGCGGTGGCGTTGTACCTGCTGGGAGGCTGGCCTTTCGTCGTTTGGGGCATGTGCGTACGCTTGGTCGTCACCTACCACAGCACGTGGTTCGTGAACTCCGCCAGCCACACCTTTGGTTACAAGAACTTCGACATCTCCGACCTTTCCACCAATTGCTGGTGGGTGGCCCTTCTCACCTACGGTGAAGGGTGGCATAACAACCACCACGCCTTTCCCACCTCCGCGCGTCACGGGCTGCGGCCCTGGGAAATTGACCTCTCCTACGGTTTTATCCGTCTACTGAAATCGGTCGGCCTGGCCTGGGACCTGCGCACACCTCCGGCAGAAAAACTCCAGTATGGTTCGCCGCGCGCCGCGGCGTAAGCGGGAGCTTCGCCACTGGAATTCGGAATCTGAGATGTTAGATACGGCCAGCGTGGGGCGCTCGGCCTGCGTGCCGATACACTTTACAGGATCAACATGCAGTCACCGTAGCTGTAGAAGCGGTAGCGTGATTCCGCCGCGTGGCGATAGGCGGCAAGAATAAGGTCCCGGCCCGCCAAGGCGGAAATCAACATCAGGAGCGTGGACCGCGGAAGGTGGAAATTCGTAAGCAGGCCACGCACCACCCGGAACTCGAACCCCGGAATGATGAACAGGTTAGCCTCACCGGAACCCGGCACGATGCAGCCGTCGTGCTCCTGCGCCACGTATTCGAGCGTGCGCACGCTAGTTGTTCCCACCGCGACAACGCGCCGGCCCTCCGCCAGCGCACGCGTGATCGCCTCGGCTGCGGCGTCCGAGACCTCGTAGCGCTCGGCTTCCATATGGTGGTCCTCCACCCGCTCCGCGCGGACGGGTTGAAAAGTCCCCAGTCCCACGTGCAGCGTGATCTCGCACGTCCCGATGCCACGCGCCGCGAGGCCCGCCAGTACCCTCGGGGTGAAATGGAGTCCGGCGGTCGGCGCGGCCACCGCCCCGCGCACCTTGGCGTAGACGGTCTGGTAAGTGGTGTGGTCGGCGGCATCGTCGCTGCGCCGGATGTAGGGCGGCAACGGCACATGGCCCAGCCGATCGATGGCTGCTTCCACGGTTCCCTGGCGTGCGCGCAATCTCACGTGGCGGACGCCGTAGTCGCCGCGGTCCAGAACCTCCGCCTCCAGCTCGCCGCCACCGAACACCAGCACTTCACCCGTGCGGATCTTCCGCCCGGGATGAACCAGTCCTTGCCAGGTGTCGGGCGCGACCTCGCGGGTCAGGAGCAGTTCGACCCCGCCCCCCAGAAAACTGCGCAGCGCGGGATTGTTCTTCCCGATCTTCTGAGCGCCGACTCCCCTGCGGCGGCCGAGCAGACGGGCAGGAAAAACTTTCGTATTGTTGAACACCAACAGATCGCCCGGCTCAAGGACGCCCGCAATATCGCGGAACGAGGCGTCCACAAATTGCCCTGCGGCGCGGCGGAGGACCATCATCCGCGACGTATCCCGCTCGGCGAGCGGCCGCTGGGCGATGAGTTCAGGCGGAAGTTCGTAATCAAAGTCCTTAAGGAACATGAGGGGAATTGTATCAGGTGGATGTGGTAAAGTGACGCTATGGAGACGCCCTCAGTAACAATAACTTCGCGGGGTATTGAGAGGATTACCTCCGGTCACGTTTGGATTTATCGCACCGACGTAGCCGACGCCACGGGGGTGGAACCCGGGGCGGTGGTGCGTTTGGTGGACCGCAAGAATCACTTCTGGGGGCAGGCCCTTTACTCCAGCAAGTCGCAAATCGCGCTGCGGTTTCTCGGGCGCGACAGCCGGCCGTTTAACGGCGCCGCTCTCGGGGAGCGCATCGCCGCCGCCGCCGCATTTCGCAAGAAGGTCGCACCCGACGTTCAGGCCTGCCGGCTGGTAGCCGCGGAAGGCGACCTGCTGCCCTCGCTGATCATTGACCGTTACGGGGCGTGCTTCGTCGTTCAGACTCTCAGCCAAGGAATGGAACGTTTGAAGCCGGAGGTCGTAGCCATCCTCCAGAGGGATTTTGCGCCGATTTCGATTCTCGAACGCAATGACGCTGCGGTGCGTACGCTCGAAGGTTTGCCGCAGCAGGCCGGCGTGCTGGCCGGTGAAGAAATTCGCGAAGTGGTGGTGGAAGAAAACGGCTGCAAATTCTGCATCGACCTCGCGCAGGGACAGAAGACCGGAGCCTTCCTCGACCAGAGGGAAAACCGGGCTGCCGCGGCCTCCTATGCCAGCGGCCGCGCGCTCGATTGCTTCACTTACACGGGAGCCTTCGCGCTGACGCTAGCGCCGCATTGCGAGTCGGTGCTGGGCGTGGAAGCCTCCGCCGATGCCCTGGCGATGGCGAAACGCAACCAGGAACTCAACGGCCTCACGAACCTTGAGTGGAAGGAAGCGAACTGCTTCGACTTTCTCAAAGCCGCTGACGGCGAAAAACAGCGGTTCGATACGATCGTGCTGGACCCGCCCGCCTTCGCGCGGCAGAAGCCCAACCTGGAAGCAGCGCTGCGGGGCTACAAGGAACTGAACCTGCGCGCCCTGAAGATGCTCAACCCGGGCGGATATCTCATTACCTGTTCGTGCTCCTTCCACGTGAGCGAGAGCGACCTGTTGGATGTGGTCGCTGGGGCCGCGCTTGACGCCCATCGCACGGTCAGTGTCATCGAACGCCGCACTCAATCGCGCGATCATCCTATCTTGCTTACCGTGCCTGAAACCTGCTACCTGAAGTGCCTGATTCTGAGGGTGCTGTAGTGTCTCAGTTCGCGGTGAAGGCTGGCGTGGGCGTGCTTTGCCTGCTCTGGTCTGTCGAAGCTGCGATGGGCCAGGCCAATTCCCCCGAACTGAAGCTGCTGGTCTCAATTGAGCAGCAGAGTCTAACTGAGCCTTATCCCGCACGCGTCACGCTGCACCTTCACAACGCTTCCCAACGCACGCTGTGGCTGCTGCATCGGGCCCGTGCCAAGCAGCCGCCCGTGGAAAAGGTTTACGACGAGCAGCGCACGCGGGAGACCTCGGGAGGCGCAACGCTGGAGGTGAAATTACAGCCGGCGGACGGGAAGGCTGCGCAATCAGCGGTCTCACCCGCAGAAGGAATGGCCCTTGAGTATGTCGGTCTTCCCAAACCCAGACTTGTAAGGCTCGGCGCAGGTGACGACTACGAGGAAAAAACGGTTCTGCGCCTGCGTCCCGCGCGGGCGGAGGGGCTGAAGCCGATCTGGGGCGCCTACCATTTGGCGGTGATCTACGCCGCTGCGTTCTCGAACGCAGACGAATTCCAGCGCAACCTGGACGCCACACTTTGGCAGGGCGAAGTCTCCAGCAACGTCCTCGACCTCCAACTTTCCCCTGCTGCCGCCGATGCCGTGGGCGCGATCGCGGGCTCAGCGGTGGGACCTGACCTTCAACCCCGCTCCGGAATCCGCGTGTCATTGAGCGACAGCCAGGAACATCTGCTCGATCAGCAGACCACCGGGCCCGGTGGGCAATACTCCTTTGAGCATTTGACGCCTGGCCTTTATTGGATCACCGGGCGGCGCGAGGACGCCACGGAAGATACCGCGGCGTTTCATCACGTCGAGGTGACCCCCTCCGCGCCGAAGGTAGGGGATCAGATCGTCCTGTACCCGCCCGAGATTTATGACGCCCAGAAGGTGCTGCATAAACCCGTGCTGTTCCGGGTTGTCGATGCCCCGGGACAACCGGTTGGAAAAGTCACTCTGGACGCTACCTGGTCAAACGGGCCCGTTCTCGACGACGTTAAGGCCATTACCGGCGACGATGGCATGGCAGTAATGGAGCTGATCCCCGGACGGAACTTCGTCACCCTCAAGCGCCGCGGCTGCCGCGACCAGGATGAGCGCGCGGACGTGGCGCCCGGAGAGGGAGCCGACAGTTTCAAGTTAGGATTTGAATGCACGAAAAAGTAAAGCCTCCCGTTCCCGCGCATGCGACGCCCACCCGCGTGATGGTCGTCTCGGTCGATGGGCTGCGTCCCAGTCTCTACCGGGCACCCGAGCGCCGCGCCCATTTCCCAGCGCTTCTTTCCTTGGAGAAGGCCGGGGCGAGCGCCGAGGCTGTGGAGAGCGTGTACCCAACGACGACCTACCCTGCTCACGCCACGATTGTGACGGGGCTGGCGCCCGCCACCCACGGCATTTACAGTCACCTGGCGTCGCTCGACCCCACGGAGAAAGCACGTCCCTGGTGCTGGTTTGCGCGGGCTCTGCGAGCACCGGCGCTGTGGGATGTAGCGCGTGTGAGCGGCCGGAAAACGGCCGCCCTAAGCTGGCCGGTAAGCGCGGGTGCGGCCATCGACTTCAACATTCCGGAAATCTGGGACCCAGCTTTGCCTGACCCGCTGAGCGACTTCTCAACGGCGGCGCGGCACTCGACACCGGGACTGTTCAGCGAAGTCGCAGAAGTGCTTGGCCCCTTGCTCGGCAAGGCTGATCCCGACCAGCTGCGCGCCGAGGCCACGCTCCATTTGTGGAACCGCTACCGGCCGGACATGCTTCTGGTGCACTTCGTTTACTACGATCATCAAGCTCACGCGTTTGGACCCGAGTCGCCGCAGGCAGTGGCGGCGCTCGAAGCCACCGACCAGCAGATCGCGCGGCTCCGCGAGGCGCTTGGGGCTACCGCGACGCTGGTGGTCCTCTCCGACCACGGGTTTGTGCCGGTCGAAAAGGAAGCTGCGCCGCTTTCAGTTTTCGTCGAGCAGGGATTGTTCGCGCGGGGCGCCGACGGTTCGCTGGCGTTACGGCGCTTGGGAGCAGTGCACGCCGGCGGATCCTTCGCCGTCTATTGGCTGGAAAAGCCCTCCGCGGATGATCGCCGGCGGCTCGCGACAGCTTTGCAGCAACTGCGTGACTCCGGAGCGGTGCGGGAAGTCGTAGATCGGCCGAAGCTCTCCGCGCTTGGGGCCGACCCGGATGCAGAACTGATGTTGGATGCAGCGCCCGGATTCTACTTCTCCGACCGCCTGGAGGGCCCCGCTGTGCGCGACTCGATGAAAGACCATGGCACACACGGCCACCTGCCATCCGTCGCGGGCATGGAAGCAATGTTTATCGCCGCCGGTCAGGGCATCCGGCCGCGGAAGAATCTTGGGCGCATCTCGTTGCGGCAGATTGCGCCTACGCTCGGCCGCGTGATGGGATTGCCCCACAACATCCTGGCGCCGGAAGAAAAGCCTCTCGACCTCGCGTGAGAACGCCCCCGCCGGATCAGTGAGCCGCGGAGCTGGGCTCTGCGCCAAGCTGCGTAGGGGCAGGGCTTGCCCTGCCCGCATTGATTCACAACGCGCATTCCGTACAGTCGGCCTCACGGCGTGACGCGAAAAGGGGACGGCAAGCCGTCCCCCTACGTCGAGCCCCAGCAGTGATCGAGCCGGCGCACGGCTCAGCCGGGCGTTTCAATCGTGGGACTCTCGAAAAACACCTCTTCCCCGTCGTTCCCCCGGGAACCCCATTTGCCTTTGAAACGGGACCCCCGCCGGCGCGGGGGCGGCAGCAAGAGCGGGGGCATCTCGTTCGGCGGGCCGTAGGCTTTGGGAGTCTCTGCGGCAGCGGCAAATTGTAGCGGCGGTCTATGACCGCCGTCTCGGCGCTCATAGAGTGCCGCTACAGCGGGCGCCGGCGGTTAGCGGCGGATGGGCGACAATGGGCGCACACGCCTGCTTCGTTCCCGGTTACAATCCTAAACATGCGATTTGAAAAAGAGTTGGAGTTTGCAAGACGCGTCGCGGAGCAAGCCGGGCGGTTAGCGCTCGAAAACCAGGCGCGCGGATTCGAAGCGGAAGCAAAACCCGATGCCTCTCCGGTGACCACGGCGGATCGAGCCAACGAACGGTTGATGAGCAGCCTGGTCGAAGAGGCGTTTCCCGATGACGGCATCCTCGGGGAAGAAGGCTCCTCGCGTCCCTCGCGCAGCGGGCGGCGCTGGATCATTGATCCCATCGACGGCACGCGCGATTTCGTCCGCGGGATTCCCACGTGGAGCGTTCTGCTGGCGCTCGAAGCCGCAGGGGAAGTCGTGGTGGGCGTGTGTAATCTCGCGCCGCTGGGCGAACTCTATTCTGCCGCGGCGGGCTCGGGCG
>Ga0335069_10003894_pt1 | contig 22387 bp, 13 predicted proteins | sample Lox_Sample_11_FD_206714 | JGI IMG/M metagenome (GOLD analysis project Ga0335069, IMG submission 206714) | Soil microbial communities from Loxahatchee National Wildlife Refuge, Florida, United States - Lox_Sample_1.1 | ecosystem: Environmental > Terrestrial > Soil > Wetlands | place: USA... | reverse complement strand
CTTTTGGAAACCTTGCTGAAGCGCAAACCAATTGTTGGCATTCAGGGCGTCATTCTGGATGTACTCATACGCGCTGCCGTGGAATTTATTGGTGCCGCTCTTGGTGATGACGTTGAAGACCGACAGTCCGTTCCCGTGCTCGGCCCCGAAATTCGCAGTACCGATGCTGACTTCCTGGATGGTTTCAATTGGCGTGGAAACATAGTTGGGGTTGGACGACTGTCCGAACATGGCGGTGCCACCATCCACCTGCCAACTGGACATGTAGCGAGACTGCCCATTGACCCCTACGTTTCCACTATTGCCGCCGGTTGAACTTTCGCCGCTTCCAGGATTGATACCGGGCACGGCTGCGAACAGGTCCTGCCAGTTGCGATTCAGGCTGGGCGAGGAGTTCACAAAGTCAGCATTGAACGTAGTATTTTTCTCCGCCGACTCGGTCTGCACGAGCGGTGCATCGCCCGACACAGTAACGTTTTCCGAAGCAGTGCCAACTTGCAGAGTGCCATTAACCGTGATCGCCTGCAGGTTCAGCGTGATGCCGGAACGAGTTAGGGTCTTGAACGCATCCTTGGCAAAGGTAACGGTATATTCCCCGGGCTGCACGTAGGGCACGTCATAGACGCCGTCCGCGTCGGTGGTGGCCTTCAGGCTCACACCGGTGGCGACATTGGTGACGGTGACCTTCACGCCTTCGACGACGGCCTGCGAGGGGTCGGTTACGGTTCCGCGAATCTCGCCGCTTTGGCGGCCTTGTGCCGCGGCATTTTGAATCGCGAGAAAACTGAGGATGATTGCAACCACCGCTACGAGAGTAGAACGCAGCCGAGCCATAACACGTCCCCCTTTTGCCAAAAACACTTCCAGACTTCATGCCTCCGCATCACCCGTTGGCGATTGGACACACACGTCAGCCGAGTGTGGCGGCAGGCCATCCGCATTGTTGAGACAAATGGAGTTGAGGTCAAGTTCGAAACAGTTCTGACGCCGGTTTCGAGCGAAATCTCGGTTTCCAATGGGAAATTGCTTGATCGGAAACTATCGATTTTGGATTTTTCGCACTACGCAATTTTGTAGAAATTCAGTTGCTTTCCTGATTTGCGTGGGCGCAGCTCTGAATTTTTCGCAGCCAGACGCTCGGTCCCCTCGTGCTACTATGCCCGGTTCCCGGAGTTCGGTATGCGCCCTCGATTCCGTCAGACCCTCGCGATATTCATATCTGCCTTTATTCTGCTGACTGCCGGAACCCTTCCGGCGCAAAAAGCGGCTTCCCGGCCGAACGCGGAAGCTCGGCAACACATCGCCCGCGCACAGCAGGCTTTGGCGGCAAAGCAACTTGAACTAGCGGCCCAGGAACTTCAAGCCGCCCTCAAATCGGATCCTCGCAACGTCGAGGCTCATGCCAACCTCGGCGTAGTGCAATTCCTGCAAGGCAACTACCCCGAGGCAAGCGCCAACCTTCGGGAAGCACTGCGCCTACAGCCGCAATTGTGGAAAGCGCAGGCGATTCTCGGTCTTTGTGAGAAAGCGCAGCGCAAACCGGAACCTGCCCGTGCCCTACTGGAAAAATCCGTTCCTCATCTCCAGGATCCGCAACTGCAAGTGCGCGCCGGCATGACGCTTGTCGAACTCGACTATCAGCAGCGCGAATACGACAAGGCTCTAAGCGTTCTGCAGATTCTCCAAAAAACCGACCCTACTAACGCTGACGTTCTGTACGTTACCTATCGCATCCATTCCGACTTGGCGTCCCAGGCGCGCGACAATCTTGCCCTGGTCGCGCCGAAATCCGCCCGCATGCACCAATTGCTGGCTCAACATCTGGTGAACGAGGGCAAGATCAAGGCGGCCATCGAGCAATATCGCGAAGCGCTGAAGATCGACCCGCGATTGCCCAGTGCGCATTTTGAGTTGGGGGAGGCGATCCTCGAGGATTCCCCGCTCGACGAGGGCCAGCAGGAAGCACAGCGCGAGTTCGAAGCTGCGGTCGCTGTAAACCCAAGTGACGCAAAGGCTGAGTGCCGGCTTGGGGTTCTTGCCAATGTGCGAAACGACACGGATGCCGCTCGCCAGCACTATGAGCGCGCGGCCGAACTCGCCCCGGGGGATTCCGAGGCGCAGGTTGGGCTGGGGCGCCTGCTCATGTCCGACGGTCATCCCGATCAAGCGCTACCGTACTTCCAACGAGCCGTAGAGCTTGATCCGCTCAATTCCAGAGCGCACTATCGACTTTCGCAGGCCTACAGCAAACTGGGACAAACTGCCGACGCGGAGAAGGAAATCAAAATATTCAACGACCTTCGCGCGACCGAAGATCGGTTGCATGCTGCCTATGCGCAAATCTACAGAGATTCCGGTCTGACACGATTCCTGAATCCGGATGTTCCGCAATAGCCCTAAAATTCTGACGTTACGAGCACGTTTCGAACGTATTTGAGACCAGAAACCATCTCACTGACCCAGCCTTCCTCCCTGTGCTACCATTCGTCTCCCGGAGTTGGCCGTGGCTCATACGACATTTTCGCCTCCAAATGTGAACCCCGATTCCGGCAGCACCGCCGACTCCGGAGTCTCTCCAACTCAAGTTCGCGAGGAACTAGAGCGCATACTAGCTAGTCGTGACTTTCAGTCCAGCCGTCTTTGCCAGAACTTCCTGCGTTATGTGGTCGAGAACACCCTCGCCGGACATCCTGAAAATCTGAAGGAGCGCAACATTGGAGTCGAGGTCTTCGGGAAGCCAGTCTCCTACGATCCAAGTGAGGATGCTGGCGTCCGCGTCAAGGCTGGAGAAATAAGGAAGCGCCTAAGATCCTTCTACCAGACGCACGCTGCCGACGCACCCGTCGTGATCGAGCTTCCTCCTGGAACTTATATCCCTGAATTTCGCTCTCCCCAGGAGAAGCCGGCTCCGTTGCCGCCCCCATCAGCTGGGCGGCGTCCCGGACTGCTCGTCCTTGCCGGTCTTCTTTTATTGGCCCTAGCAGTTACTGCATACTACTGGCTGCGGCCGCACCCTGCGCCGGAGTCGTTGCGCGAGTTCTGGTCGCCCGTATTTCAGAGCGGCAAGCCCGTTTTTGTCTGCACCGCAGCCGTTCCCGTGTATTCCGACGCACATAATCAGGAGAGCAAACCGCCCTCTCGCGTAGAAGATTTTGTATTGGTGCCCAACCGTTTTGTGGCCGTGAGCGACGTCAATTCTGCCATTCAGGTGGCCGACATGTTCGGCCGTCTCGGCGAACCCTACAAACTCCGCATTGGCAACGACGTTTCCTTCCGCGATTTGCTCGCCGCGCCCGCCGTTCTCGTGGGCTTTTCCTATACCAATTGGCATGAGATCGGAGAACACTTCCGGTACACGATTGATCTGTCGAAACGCCCCTTTGGGGTCTCGCAGGATGGCGTGGCGACGCAGTGGACCATCAAGAACCACCCCGACGACCCGGAACTGGCGGAAGACTATGCCATCGTTTCGCGCGTCATGTATCCCGGAACCAACAACATGATTGTGGAGATCACCGGCATCTCTCACTACGGAACCGAGGCCGCCGCGGATCTGGTGACTAACCCCACACTTCTCGCCGATGTGCTGCGCAAGATGCCGGCAGGCTGGCAGCAGAAGAACATTCAGCTCGTGTTGCATACGGAGGTCGTATCAGGTTACCCGTCCATTCCCACCGTTGTAGCCATCCACGTCTGGAAATAGGCTCCGGCGAGTTTGCATCTTAGCTGGCGAGAAAACGCGAAAACCGAGCATTGCGCCCTCAAACGATGTCGTGCTTGACCTCGAATTCTGCCGCGATTCGCCGATCGTTGTTCAGCGAAGACTGCGGCGTTATCCCACCTCTAATCTAGCGATTTGCCAAATCAAGATCACGATACGGTGCTCAGGCAGGTTCCTCATCAGACCCACGGAACGTCAAACCAGCCTGAACCGGAGGTTCGTGGCCTCTACCGTGAGGTGGTAGACCACCCGGCCCCCCAGAAACAGATGCCTGTGATCAAGCGACGTCGCTGCAGGCGCCAAAGTCAATGACGTTTGTACCTTGTTCTTGAAAGGCGGGCGGCCTGGATCTCCGTGGCCGTTCTTTGTTTGCAGCGCATCAATCGAGGGGCGCCCCGCTTCTCGCCGGGGTTCGAGAAGCGGGCTTCCCGGAAGTACGCCGCGTGAGATGGAGAGGGTTCCGTCTTGCCGTCCGAACCCGCAAGACCGGGAAAGCCATCGTGATCGAAATCCTCAACTACAAACACATAGACGCGGTAGCCGCGAGGAGAAATGGTAACGCTCGATACTTCGTGGAACGACCCATCTCCCACTCCGGCGAAAGGACAGAGCTTGTTGGGACCGCTTGAGCATACCAAGGGAAGTTCCTCTTGGTCGTGACTTTTGTCATAGCCCGCTCCGGCTGAAGGACTTAACGTGGTCCGTTATCTCGCAGCTATTCATGACGAGGCGAGCGGTGGAATCATCGCGGTACAACGTCCGGCTTGCCGACCACGCCTACTGGCGGGAACAGATCAAGTGTCAGTACGCTTGCCCGGTTCACACCGACGCCCGCGGTTATGTGCGAGCGATTGCAGACGGCGACTATGAGCAAGCGTATTTGATTGCTCGGGGCCCGAATCCACTCGCGTCTCTTTGCGGGCGGATTTGTGGTGCTCCCTGCGAAGCCGCGTGCCGCCGCGGAAGCATTGACCAGCCCATCTCAATCCGCGCGCTCAAGCGCTTTGCGTGCGAGAAATTCGGCAGCGACTCCCGATCCGACCCCGGCAGCGAACTGTTTCCCTATCTAAAGAGCAAGACTGAGGCCCGAGATTGCGATGATCTCGAGGAACTCAGCCACCTGCTCGACCTCTTGGCAAACGCCAATTTCCCCAAGCCTGCGGGAGAACGCGTCGCGATCATTGGTTCCGGCCCAGCCGGGCTGGCCGCCGGCCACGACCTTGCACTGATGGGATTCCGCCCCACAATTTTTGAAATGGAGCCGCAGCCTGCAGGAATGCTCTATACGGGCGTTCCGGGATACCGCTTGCCGCGAGAACTCATTCGCGCCGAAGTTGCGGTGATTCAGTCGCTGGGGGTGGAAATCCGATGCAATGCGCAAGTGGGCAAGGACGTCACTTTCCCGCAACTGCGCAGCGAGTTTGCGGCGGTCATCATCGCTTGCGGCGCCAAACGGTCACGAGCACTTCCCATCCCTAATTCTGACGCAATCGGCGTGATGGGCGGCGTGGATTTTCTGCGCGACGTTTCCCTGGGGAAAAAAGTCGAACTGGGGCAGCGAGTGATCGTGATCGGCGGCGGCAATGTGGCGTATGACGTGGCCCGCACCGTTCTTCGCCAGGAAGAGTACGACGTGTCGCGCACGGCGGCGCGCATGGCGGGCGTGAGGCAGGTCAACCTCGTCTGCCTGGAGTCGCTCGAAGAGATGCCCGCCGATACGGTCGAGATTCTGGAAGGACAGGAAGAAGGAGTCACGCGCCACAACAGTTGGGGGCCGAGAGAAGTTCTGGTACGGGAAGAAAATGGCCAGAAGTTCGTAAGGGGAGTGAAATTCTCGCGCTGCACCCAGGTTTACGACGAGAACCGGCGCTTTGCTCCGAAGTTCGATGAGTCGGTTACCACGGAGATCGAAGGCGACACGATTCTGCTCTCCGTAGGCCAGTCCGCTGACCTGACCTTCCTTGATGCACAGCGCGACGGCATCGAAATGCGGTCGCCGCAGCAGGTCGTGAACGATCCGGCGACTTGTGCGACCTCCGCCCCAGGAGTTTTTATTGCCGGCGATATCGCCTATGGGCCCCGGCTCATGATTCATGCCATTGCCAGCGGGAAGCAGGCGGCTCGATCCGTGTATCGCTTCCTGCGCGGACAAGAGATCAAGCCGGAGGAAGTTCAATTTCACTTCCCCATCGAACAATACCGCCGCGAGAAAAACTACGAGCGCCGACAGCGTCTGCACATTCCAACGCGTTCAGCCGAAGAGAGGTTGAAGAGTCCGACCGCGCTGGTCGAAATCGGGTACGACGAACCGCAAGCTCAAGCCGAGGCGGGCCGTTGCCTGGACTGTGGCGTCAATACGATTTTTGACGGCGAACGTTGCATTCTCTGCGGCGGGTGCGTTGATGTTTGTCCGACGGTGTGCCTGAAGCTGGTGACTTTTGACCGGCTCTCGCTCACGCCGGAACTGGAACAAGCGACGCAAGGACTCTCGCTCGATCCGTCCGATCTCTCCGCAATTATCAAAGACGAGGAACGCTGCATTCGCTGTGGCCTGTGCGCGCAACGCTGTCCGGTTACTGCGATCACCATGGAACGATTCAACTTCACGCAGGAGTGGAAACCATGTCCCGTTTAGACCCTGCCGCCGTCAACCGGCGCAGTTTTCTGAGCCTTGCGTCGCTGGGAACATTTTTCGCTGCCATCGGAACGGCTGCGGCGGGAATGCTCCGGCTGCCAAACCCCGCCGTACTGCCCGGTCCGGTGCGCAGATTCAAGCTTGGCCCGCCAGAGCAGTTTACTGTCGGCACGGAGACAGCCTTCACCGACCAGAACCTTGTCCTGTTCCGCGACGACGAGGGGTTCTACGCGATCACCAGCACCTGCACGCATCTTGGCTGCACGGTCGCTCGCACGAAGGAAGGTTTTGCTTGCCCGTGCCACGGCTCGCGATTCGACAGCAATGGCCGCGTGGTTGGCGGACCTGCGCCCCGCGCGTTGCCATGGCTTGAGGTGAGCCGCTCGGCAAACGGCGACCTCGTGGTGAACGCCGATAACGAAGTTCCAGAAGGCACGCGTTACCGCGTGTAGGAGAGAACATCGTGGCTACTGCGCCGCAAGAATTTGTTCAGAACCTGCGTCAGCTTCCGCACACGCTGAAAGATGCGTGTTTCCGGCTGGGGAAGAATCCGGAGTCGGAGCGCGAAGAATCGCAGGCGACATTCCACAACCTTTTTCTGCACATTCATAGCGTGCGCGTTCACCTGCGGACGCTGAAGCCCACGCTTACCTTCGGGCTCGGGCTGATGGCGACCGCGAGCTTCATCCTGACCATCATCACAGGCGCGCTTTTGATGGTGTACTACAAGCCCTCCACGGATCTGGCCTACCAGTCGATCAAAGACATTCACTTCACCGTCTCCACGGGGCGGTTCATCCGGAACATCCATCGCTGGTCCGCCCAGTTGATGGTGCTGACAGTCCTGCTGCACATGGCACGCGTCTTCTTTACCGCCAGCTACAAGAAGCCGCGCGAATTCAACTGGCTGGTCGGGTTGGGCCTGCTTGTGCTCACACTAGGCTTGAGTTTTACCGGCTACCTTCTGCCCTGGGACCAGCTAGCCTATTGGGCCATCACGATCGGATCGAACATCGCCAACTCTCCCCGTGAGTTGACGGATGCGATCGGGATCACGAGATTCTTCGATCCGGGTGGATTCCAAAAGCGGTTGCTGCTAGGTGCGAACTTCGTCGGTCAGGATTCGCTGATCCGCTTCTACGTTCTGCACGTTTTCGTTCTGCCTCTGGGCTTGGTCACTCTGTTGGGAGTTCACTTCTGGCGAATTCGCAAGGACGGCGGTCTCGCCAAGCCGGAAGACTCGCCGGGTGGACTCGCTGAATGGGGTGGAGAGCGGCGTCCGGTCTTTCAACCTCTGGCGACAAAAACCTACGGTCTGATGGCGCTGGTAAGAGGTAAGCGCCCACCAGTGAACCGCGGCCCGGAGAACACGGTCATGAGCTGGCCGCATCTGTTCTGGGCCGAGCTTGCGGTCTTCATGGTAACGGTAGCGACAACGCTCATCCTCTCTTTCTACTCCGACGCACCGCTGAAAGAGTTGGCCAATCCGGCCGTTCCTGAAAACCCGGCCAAGGCACCGTGGTATTTCCTTGGGCTTCAGGAATTGGTCTCTTACTCTGCGTTCACGGGCGGGGTACTGATTCCAGCGGTCGTTGTGGTCGGTTTGGCGCTGATTCCGTTCCTCGATCGGCGGCCCGGCGGAGAAGGCGTGTGGTTTGGAAGCAAGAGTGAAAAGCCGGTGTTCTGGCAGTCGCTCCTGTTTTCCATCGTCGCGACGGTGGGACTGCTCTCCTTCACGGTGAATTACGGATGGCTGCGGACTTGGTTCCCGGACATTCACCAGCTCTGGATTATTGTCGTCAATCCGGGCACGTTGCTGGTGGTGCTTTTCGCGGGATGGTCGCTCTATGTTCTGCGGCGGAGAGACTCGGTGCGGCTCGCGGCGGTGTCACTGTTCACCTGCTTTTTGGTGGGCTTCACGCTGCTGACGTACTTCGCTACGGTCCATCGCGGACCTAACTGGCATTTCTACTGGTGGCCTTCACAATGGCCGGTGCACTAGGGAGGAGAATGCGATGAACGATCCCTCACGAATCTATCGCTGGCTCCTGCTGGTGGCGAGCGCGGTGACCATTGTGTTTCTCGTGGGCGCTGCAGTCCGCGAAAACTACCTTGCCCAATGGAAGGTTGTCCAGCGCGAGTACGAGGACATTCTGCGGCAGAAGGCAACCGATGACCGTGGGCGTGAGCTGCTCGCCAAATATAGGGTCGAAATGAAGCAGGTCAGCGTTCCCGCGCTCGGAGCAGTCGACCGGTGCGTCAGCTGCCACAACGGAATCGATGATCCCCGGATGGCCGATGTTGCGCAACCTCATCGTGTTCACCCGGGCAACATGCTCGACAAACATCCCATCGATCGATTCGGATGCACCGTTTGCCACCATGGGCAAGGGGCTGCGCTGACATTCAGCGAAGCGAAAGCCGACGATGTGTTTTGGGATTATCCGCTGCTGCCCAAGGAAATGACGGAGGCAACCTGCGTTACATGCCACGACGCGGAGAAGCTGCCGCCGGCCCAGATTCCGCTGCTGACGGCGGGAATGAAGCTGTATCGGGAAAAGAGTTGCGGGTCGTGCCACAAGCTCGGCGGACGGGGCGGCACGCTCGGTCCCGCACTCGACAACGAAGGCGCCAAAACCAAGCACCAGCTCATCATGAGCGCGCTCAAGCCGCCGCACACCACCTGGAACTGGCAGTTCACTCATTTCCGCGATCCGGCCAGCGTGGTTGTCGACAGTCAGATGCGTAACCCGACCGTAACGCAGCGCGAGGCGCAAGCGCTCACGGCATTAATGCTTTCGCAATGGAAGCGCGACGTGCCGGAGAGCTACCTGGCTCCAGACAAGATCGAGCAGAAGTTTCGGTCCTTGCATCCGGCGCCGCTCACCGGCGAGCAGGTCTATCAGCAGTATTGCGCTGCTTGCCACGGCAGCGGAACCTACACCCGCTGGGACAAGAAATTTGGACGGTTTGTCCCGGCGATTCGCGGTGTGTCTCTGGCAGCGACCGCCACGCAGAACTATCTGCGATCGAACATTGAGAATGGCCGCCCGGGCACTCAGATGCCGGGGTGGGGTCCGCATGCAGGCGGACTGATGCCGGAAGAGATTTCCGCCGTCATTGAATACCTGCGGAACGGCGCTTCCGCATCGCCGCAATCTCCGACATTGGCTTTGCATGGAGACGAGGCGCACGGCTTGAACCTCTACCTCCGAAACTGCGAAGGCTGCCACGGGATGCGCGGCCGCGGCGGGATTGCTCCCGAAATCGGCAATCCGGTCTTTCAAGCTGCCGCCAGTGACGATCTGATTTTGCGCACGATTCGTTTCGGACGCGTCGGCACACCAATGCCGGCATTCCAGCGCGCGGAAGGCGCCGTGTTCAGTGACCAGGACCTTGCCGACATCCTGGCGTATTTGCGGTCACTGCAAGAACCCGCGAAACAACGAGCCATGGCAACGAGCGCGACTCCAATCTTGCGTGGCGGAGAGAGACAATGACCGAGAACGAGAAGACTCCGAAACCTTTTTCGCGGCGTGGATTTCTTCAGGCTGCGGCCATCACGGCGGCCAGTGTGGCCTTGCCTGGTTGCTCGCGCAACGAGAAACCCGTCCTGACCACGCTCACCGGTGACTTTGATCCGCTGCGCTCGTATCCCTACCGCGGATGGGAAGACTTTTATCGCAAGATCTGGACATGGGACAAGGTTGTGCGCTCGACCCACTCAGCCAACTGCACGGGTTCGTGCTCGTGGAAAGTCTACGTTCGCAATGGTGTCATGGTGCGCGAAGAGCAGGCTGCGGACTATCCGCGCATCAACGCTGATCTTCCTGATTACAACCCGCGTGGATGCCAAAAAGGCGGATGCTTCACGGAGTACGTCTATAGTCCGCAGCGCCTGCGTTATCCGCTGATCCGCACCGGCGTACGTGGAGAAGGCAAATGGCGCCGCGCCAGTTGGGACGAAGCTCTCACCATGGTTGCGGAGAAACTCCTTGACAATATCTACAACTACGGCCCGGACACGAACTCGTTCTTCAGTGTGATTCCAGCCATGAGTCCAGTCAGCTTCTGCGCTGGATCACGCCTGGCACACTACATTGGAGGCGTTTTCCTGTCGTTTTACGACTGGTATTGCGACCTGCCGCCCGGCGAGCCTCTGACTTGGGGCGTGCAGACCGAATCCTGTGAGTGCGCCGACTGGTTCAACGCGAAGTACATTGTGCTCTGGGGCTCAAACATTTCGCAGACGCGCATCCCTGACGCGCACTTTGCTTATGAGGCACGCTACAACGGGGCAAAGATTGTCTGCATTTCTCCCGATTACAACTCCAGTTCGATCCACGCCGATCTGTATTTCCGAATAAATCCAGGCACCGATGGCATTCTTGCCCTCGGCGTAGCCAAGTATCTGACCGATCATGATCTGATCGACGTCCCCTACGTGAAGGAGCAGACCGATCTTCCGTTCCTCGTCTTTGCCGACACAAAACGTTTCCTGCGCGAATCGGACATGAAAAAGGGCGGCAAGGAAGACATCTTCTATCTATGGGACACAAAGCAGCAGAAAGCCATTCCCACGCCGGGCTCCATGGGCTCCGACAAGAAGACGATTCAACTGGAGGGAGCCGATCCGGCGCTAACCGGCACTTTCAAGATTCAACATGCTGACGGCAAGAATGCGGAGGTCACCACTGTTTATGAGCTGATGAAGAAGGAACTCGCGAATTATCCGCTCGACAAAGTTGCGGCGCGAACCGGCCTTCCGGCACACGAGATCGAGCAGTTCGCAAGAGAACTCGGTACGCGCAAGCCGGCCATGATCATCCATGGCGCTGGCACGAATCACTGGTTCCATAACGATCTGATCAACCGGTCGTTCATTCTGCTGGTTGCGCTGACCGGCAATGTCGGCAAGAACGGCGGTGGTTTCAACCACTACGTCGGTCAGGAACGCATTTGGCCCGAGCAGGGGTTCTTCAAACTGGCGTTCCCTGAAACCCGCAAGAAGCAGCGCTTCCAGAACACGACGCTGTGGAGCTACGTCCACTCTGCCAACAAGGACCCGCATCTCTACAACGGCAAGCCGATCGAGTGGTACATCCAGGAGTCGGTCAAGAACGGCTGGATGCCTCTCTGGCCAAAAAATGGCAAGAAGCCGCGAGCCATGGTCATCTGGCGCGCGAACTACCTGAATCAGGCAAAAGGCAACGAGATTCTGGAGTCGTCACTTTGGAAGGACCTCGACCTCATCGTGGACATCAATTACCGCATGGACACGACCGCGCTTTACTCCGATGTTGTATTGCCCGCCGCGAGCTACTACGAAAAAGTGGACATCAATTCGACCGATTGCCACAGCTACATTCATCCCTTTGGCAAAGCCTGCGAGCCGCTGTTTGAGAGCAAGACAGATTGGGATCTTTTCCGCGCTCTCGCGGCAAAGATCGCCGAAGTGGCAACAAGAAAAGGTCTGAAGCCTTTCCACGACGAAGCCTTCGACTGGAATCGTGACTTCACCCAGCTCGAACACGACTGGACCGGCAAGGGCTCCATCCAGAGCGACGAGCAGGCGGTTAACTTCATTCTGGGTAACGCCGAAGAAACCAAGGGGATGACCTACTCCCAACTGCAAGAGAGGCCCAAACGATTTATCGCGACCGATCCCGAATCGTGGAACAGCGATATCGAGGAGGGCATCGCCTACACTCCCTTCAAGCATCAACTCGAGAAGAAGCGTCCATGGCGCACGCTAACCGGGCGCCAGCAGTTCTACATCGACCACCCCTGGTACATCGATCTCGGCGAGCAGTTGCCGACTTTCAAGGAGCCCGTCCCCGAGAAATATCCGCTCTACTGGAATACGCCGCACGGCCGCTGGTCGATTCACTCGACCTGGCGCGACCACCGCGCGATGTTGCGGCTGCAGCGCGGCGGTCCGATCGTCTACATGCACCCCGAGGACGCCCGAAAGCGTGGGCTGCAGGATAACGACTGGGTTCGCATTCACAACGAGGTCGGCCATTGCGTCTGCCGCTTGCAGATCATGCCGGGAGAAAAGCCCGGCCGCGTCACCATGTACCACGGTTGGGAGAAGTTTCTCGGGTTCAAGGAAGGCGGCTGGCAGTCGCTGACCTACATCAAGATCAAGCCCACGCAACTCATCGGAAAGTACGGCCACGTCAATTTCCGCCTGAACTACTGGGGGCCGACCGGCAACAATCGGGACATCAAGGTTGATGTCGAAAAGGCGAAGGTCTAGGAGAGGCAGTCATGTCGAAGCACCAATACGCGATGGTGATGGACCTGAACAAGTGTCTGGGCTGCCAGACCTGCACCATTGCCTGCAAGAAACTGTGGACCGACCGCGACGGCACTGGCTACATGTACTGGAACAATGTCGAGACTCGTCCGGGTCTCGGGTACCCGCGCCAATGGGATCGCATCGGCGGCGGCTGGAAAGATGGCTCGCTGCAGCCCAGCCCCTTGCCAACGATGGACGACTACGGTCACGCCTGGGAATACAACTACGAACAGCGTCTTTACGAAGGCAAGAAGCAGCCCGTTATGCCGTCGCCTGAGCCGAAGTCTGGCGTCAACTGGGATGAGGACGTCGGCGGCTGGAATGAAGACGAGAATTACTACTTCTATTTGCCGCGCATCTGCAATCACTGCACGTATCCCGCGTGTCTCGAAGCTTGCCCGCGGAAGGCGATCTATAAGCGCGACGAAGATGGGATCGTCGTCATCGACCAGGACCGCTGCCAGGGATACCGCTACTGCATCAAGGCCTGTCCGTACAAGAAAATCTACTTTAACGAAGTGACCGGGAAGTCGGAGAAGTGCATCTTCTGTTATCCGCGCCTTGAGAAAGGCGAGGTCAACGCCTGTGCCGCCCAGTGTCCGGGACGCCTGCGATTTGTAGGCTTGCTTGACGACCCCGGATCGCCGGTCCACAAGCTTGTGCTGGAGCACAAAATCGCCCTGCCGCTTTTCCCGGAAAAGGGGACGCAGCCGAACGTCTTCTATGTTCCGCCGTTCAACCCGCCAAGGCGCGACAACTACGGCAAGAGCATCCTTGAGCAGCCGCGTATTCCGCTTGATTATCTCGTCTATCTGTTCGGAGAAGATGTCAAAGATGTCCTGAAGCGGTTGGAAGCGGAGCTCAAGAAGAGCCAGGAAGGCGGCCGTAGCGACATTTTGCAATTATTGATCGGCCGCGACGCCGAGACACGGTTCCACGTACGCCCGCAGCTGGTGCAGATTCAGACTTAGGAGGAGAGAATGCGAATTCGTGAACCGTTCCTGGGAATTGTCGGTTGCTGCCTTCTCTCCGCTTACGCATGGGCGCAGACCAAGCCCGCAAGCCTGCAATCCTTGCCGATCGGAACATCGACAGCAAGTGTCGACACGCTCCTGAAGGGTGATTATGCTGCATGGGGTCAAATCCCGCCTAAGCATGTGGCCCTTAATCGGACGCCTCCACTCTACGACACCGATGAAGCCGCCACCCTTGACATTCCCACGGTCGATGTTCGCTGCGTCCGCGCCCAGGACAAGCTGATTGTGCATCTTGTTTGGCACGATGCGTCCCAGGATGCGGTGATCCTGGCGGAAGTTCCTACTACGGCGCCCGAAACTCGCTTCCGCAAGGTTCAGACCGAGGTGAATGATCGTTTCTTCGATGCTGCGGCCGTGATGTTCCCGACAAAATCGAGCGCCGGCGATTTGTCGCCGTCGCTCCAGATGGGTGACCCCGATCATCCGGTGCGGATCTATTACTGGAATGCGACGCGCGGCACGATGTTGATGGAAGCCCACGGACGAAGCACAACGCGCCGAACTGGACAAAGTTTTCCCGCAAACGGCGTCTATCAGAACGGTCAGTGGAATGTCACGCTGGAACTGCCGAGTCTTCCTGCTGGTACACCGGTGGCGTTTGCTGTCTGGAATGGGACCCAAAAAGATCGTGACGGACGAAAGTACTTCTCCGTGTGGCAAATTCTGGAGTAAGAGAACGAGGACTCATCATGCTAGACGTTGCCACGAATCAACGAGCTGCGGCGCAGATGAATTGGAAACAAACAGACCTATACCGATTTTTTGCACGCCTATTCGCGCCGCCATCACGGGACTGTTTTGAGTTCCTCGCGCAGCCATTCATCTCAGAAGAGTTGCAAGACCTGGCGCGCTACCTGGGATGCCACGATGTCCCCGAGTTCAGTTGGTTCCCTACGTACGATCTCTATGAGTCAGCCTATATCAGTCTGTTCGACGTGGGCCTGCCTGAGCCTGCGGTTCCGCTGTTCGAATCGGCGCACGACAAGAGCCATCCGGCACAGGAAATCGCTCTCGAGAGCACTTACTTCTATGATGTTCTTGGGCTTAAGTCCGATCCCGCAGCCGCAGTGCCTGACTATTTGATAACCCAGCTTGAGTTTCTTGCTGCGGTCAGTTTCACCCGGGAGAATACTACGGACGATGAGACCAGGGCTTCACTAGCGTGGGCGAAGGCGGAGTTTCTCGAACGTCACCTGCTGAATTGGCTGCCCGCGGCGGCGGCGAAACTAAAGAAGACGGAAGCCCCTGGCCTCCCGCTGCTGATGGAGATGTTGGTGCAGTTCCTTCGCAAGGAGCGAGAGAACATCCACTGATCTTTGGGAACGTTCGCGCAAGACGTGGAGCATCCCTTCTTTAACACTGAGCACGCAAGCTGCAATTCCGCCAAGAACAAGCCGCGCCGATGTCGCCTAACTGGTAAAGCGTTTCTGTTCCCGTCCTAAATGCAAAGTCCCACTCGCCGGCACAAGATGCGAACGACTGGGATTTCGGGGCTTGCGTGTCCGAAACCGGCCTATCGAAGGCGCTTCCCAAGCAAGAAACTGCTTTCCGAGGGGTGGCGAATGGCCAGGATGGCCGCTTCTCCATCTCCAAGGTCATACGAAAAATCGAGTGCTCCGGGTGTTAAAGATCGGCCGCGCGCTGCTGTAGCTGGCTGCGCTCTGAATGCCAAAGCAATGCTCGACTCTCCGGTTAGAAACTGCTTGGGAAAGTCTGACTCTGTTACAGCTGCAACTGGCCCCGACCCCGCGCGACGCAACCAAGTTTCGAATAGACCAACCGGACGAGTTGAGCTGGATAGACAAAGTCGTTATCTGAGTTAGGTTAGATAACGATTCCCGAGGGCCCAAGGCAACTCATCCACTCAAGCCAACGCTCGCCAGAAACGTCGGCCTTTGCCTCGCCTTTGTAGCCTGCTCGAACGAATAGGCGATCTTGATAAGCGTGGGCTCGCTCCAAGCGCGGCCCCAAAAGGATATGCCTACCGGCAGGCCCGCAATATTGCCCGCTGTCACGTTGATGTTGGGATAGCCGGCGACGGCGGCGGCGTTGGAACTGCCCCCGGGGGCGTGATCTCCGTTGACGAGATCGGTAAGCCACGCCGGGCCTCCCGTTGGAGCGACGATGGCGTCAAGGTTATGTTTCGCCATCAGTGCGTCGATCCCTTTGGTGCGAGTTAGCTGCTGATTATTCGTCAGTGCGTCGAGATATTCTTTGTCGGTAAGCGAGCCCTTACCATGACTCCTAACAAATAAATCCTGACCAAACCAAGGCATTTCTTTTGCGCGGTTGCGCTCGTTGAAATCAATGATGTCCTTGAGCGTGTGAATCTGCGTGCTGTTAAGCCCAGCGAGATAGCGGGTAAGATCGGCCTTTAACTCGTACATGAAAACGGTCATTTCTGTGTCATCAAACTTGCCGAAGGTTTCGATGTCGGCGGGATCAACCAGCGTCGCGCCCTGCTTTTTCATCACGTCGAGAGCCTGCTCCACGAGCGCGTCGACGAGATCGCTAAATCCGAAATATTTTCGCGCGACGCCGATGCGAGCGCCTTTGAGTCCGTTGGGATCACAGAATTGCGAATAGTCGGTCTGCGTCTTGCCTGCGCTGGCGGCGGTGGCGGAGTCCTCAGGATCGACTCCCGCGAGCGCGCTCAGCAGAATAGCAGCGTCGAGGACGGTGCGGCACATCGGGCCGGCGGTGTCCTGCGAGTGCGAAATGGGGATGATGCCCGCGCGGCTGATGAGGCCGACGGTGGGCTTGATGCCGGCGAGCCCGCAACACGACGACGGGCTGATGATGGACCCATCGGTTTCGGTGCCAATACCGACGGCGGCGAGATTGGCCGAGATGCCCGCCCCAGTGCCGGAACTGGAGCCGCTGGTGTTGCGATCGAGCGCGTAGGGGTTGCGAGTGAGGCCGCCGCGGCCACTCCATCCACTGGTGGAGTGGCTCGAGCGGATGTTCGCCCACTCACTAAGATTGGTTTTGCCGAGAATGACGGCTCCTGCGGCGCGGAGTTTCTGTGCGACGAACGAATCTTTCGGGCACTTTGCGCCGACGAGGGCGAGGGATCCGGCAGTCGTCTGCATGCGGTCGGCGGTCGCGATGTTGTCTTTGATCAGCACGGGAATACCGTGAAGCGGGCCGCGCGGGCCTTTGGCTTTTCGCTCCTCGTCAAGCGTGGCGGCGATGGCCGGAGCGTCGGGGTTGAGTTCGAGAATAGAGTTGAGATGTGGCTGAGGCTTGTCGTTTTCTAAGCTGTCGATCTCGGAAATACGTGAGAGATATTTCTGAACCAGCGAGGCAGCTGTGAACTTGCCGGACTTCATACCGTCTTGAAGGTCAGCAACCGTGACCTCGTCGAGTTCAAACGGTTCGACGATCCGATGAGAGCAATTATCGACAGCTTGTGACGACTTGGTGGCAGGCACATCCCGCGCGGCGGCGAAAGCGGGGAGTGTGGTCAGCGTCGCAGCAGTTCCAAGGGTCGTCTGCAGAAAGGAGCGGCGAGTGGATTTCGCGTTCTTGCGTGACATGAGGGGAGCTACTATAGCCGATATTTTGGCGGCGAGGTCAGCCTGCGTTTGTATGCGCTGCGTTCGCGGCGATGATTTCGCGCGGAACTTCGCGGCAGGCTAGGCAAAGTTCGAAGCGCGGCGTTTCAGCCCCGCGGCCCCAGCGGTTCACTTCCCAGTGGGCGCGGATCATTTTCACTTCGGGCTTGGCGGAGACGTCGACGAGTAGCGGCGTGTCGCCGCGGTAGAACTGCTGCGGAAACGAAGCGAGGGGCTTGGGGTCAAACGTCGTGCCGTCGGCAGACCCCTGGATGCTGACGTCGAGCGACTCCTGCTCGACGATGTCGGTGATGCCGAGTGTGAGCAGAAAGACGCGGGTTTCGGCCATTAGGAGGTCGACCGCGTCGCTGTCACCTTTGGCGGTGACGACGGTTTTTCCCGGCACGAGGAAGGTTTCGATCATGACGGGTGGATTTTAGCAGAGCGCGCGGGTCTCACGCCGTGAGATCAAGCGTCAGGGGTTCGCCGTCAGAAAAAAGCCTACCAGGAGTTCCCCCTGAAACGCGGGAAAATTCACGAGGCACGAAAAGCCTGAAGCCTAAAGCCTGACGCCGCCTTTCATACCAGCGGCACAAAATCCAGAAACTGCCGCAGCAACGGCCCAACTTCCTCCGGCCGTTCCCATGGCGCATAGTGTCCGGCTTTGGGAATGATTTTCAGCCGGCTGCCGGGAATGTTCTGGCGCATCAGTTCGCCGTCGGCGGCGGTGGCGAATAGGTCTTCTTCGCCAATGAGGATCAAAGTGGGCAGGTTGATGTGTTCAAGGTCGGGCACGGAGTCGGGGCGCTCCGCCATACCTCGCTGCACTTGAGAAATGTCCTCGGGCGACATCCTGCGCATCATGCGCAGGGCGCCATCGACGAGATCCGGGCGCGAAGAAACAGTCGTTGTGCCGAGCAGTTTAGGAATCATGCTCTGGAGGAATGGTTCCGTCCCTTGCTCTAAAACTGCCTCCGCGGTCTTGAGGCGGTTGGCTCTGGCTTCGGCGGTATCCGGTTGCGGTCGCGTGTTGCAAAGCGCGAGCGCCGAAACGCGCGCGTGATAGCGGCGCAGGATTTCAAACACAATGTAGCCGCCAATCGAGCAGACGATGAAAGCGGCTTTGCCAACCCCGCAGGCGTCCATGATGCGGGTTACGTCGGCGGCGTGCTTGGTCATGACCGCAGAGCCGTTACCGATTTCTGAGGTGCCGTGGCCGCGCAGGTCGGGAAGAATCAGGCGGTAGCGCGATTCGAGCGCGGGAATGACGGGCAGCCAGAATTCGTGGTGTGCGGGAAAAGGGTGAAGCAAGACGACATTCGGTCCGCGGCCCTGAATCTCGTAAAAAATTTCGGCGTCGTCGCTGCGCACGCTGTGCATCGCAGATCAGGGTAACAGACGCACCCGGTGATTCAGAGTTCGAAAATTCTCGCCAGGGCGAGGTCAGGTCATAGCCCCTGGGCACACGCCTCCGCTCCCCGGGCTACTCATGAAACAGGTTGTGAAAACTGGGAACCGAGAACAGAGAACTGGAAACTCCCCCCTTCTCACAGACCAATCGCCCCCGCTCGTTTATAATGCGCGAATCCAAGAACTGGCTTTCCTGTCTGCGGAGCCCTTTTTGTTCCCGCGACAAAGGAGAAATGACAATGAAGTTGCGCATGGCAATAGCGTCGATCCTCTTGTTGTCGTCCGTCCTTCTGGCCCAAACTTTCCGCGGAACCATCCTCGGCACCGTCACTGATCCCTCGGGCAACTTGGTTTCCGGCGCCACCGTAAAGGTCAAGAACCAGGGCACCGGCCTGGAGCGCACTGCCACCACCACCGCCGATGGCGGCTACACGCTCCCAGAACTGCCCATTGGAAAATACTCCGTAACCGTCACCCAGTCCGGTTTCCAGACCGCCGTCACCAGCGACGTAGAAGTCAACGTCGCCACCGAACGCCGCGTCGACGTGCAGCTCAAGGTCGGCCAAGTCACCCAGACCGTTGAAGTCTCCGGAGAGAGCCTGCCCCTCGTCGAAACCACCGCCAACGATCTCGGCGGCGTCATCACTTCGCAAGTCGCCGAAGAACTCCCCGTGAACGGACGCGACTACACCAAGCTCATCTACCTCAACCCCGGCGTCGCAGGCTCCCCCGACCAGATCTCCGACTCTCCGGGCTCCTTTGGCGAGTTCTCGATGAACGGAGCCCGCGGCCGCTCCAACAACTACCTCCTCGACGGCACCGACATGAACGACGGCTACCGCAACGACCCCGCCATCAATCAGGCCGGCGTCTTCGGAACCCCGTCCACCATTCTTCCCATCGATGCCGTCGCCGAAGTTAACGTGCTCTCCAACTTCACGCCTGAATACGGTCGCAACGCTGGCGCGGTAGTCAATATCGTCACCAAGAGCGGAGCCAATCAGGTTCACGGCACCGCCGCCGAATACTTCCGCAACAGCGCCCTCGACGCCCGCAACTATTTCAATTTCGCCACAGACCCGACCACTGGCCAGCACCTGCCCAAAGCAAGTTTCCACAACAATCAGTTCGGCGCATCCCTGGGCGGCCCGATTGTAAAAGACAAAACTTTCTTCTACCTCGACTACGAAGGTCAGCGGGAACCGGTGGGAGTGGTGACCATCGCAAGCGTGCCGACTGGTAACGGCACCGACGGGTCACTGTTGCCGACCGACGCAGGGGATCCATCGGGCGTGATCCAAGCATTGATCGCCCGCCATCCTTGGCCAGCGCCCAACTTGGCGCAAGGAAGGCCCCCGGTCCCCGGGCAGCTCACCTGCACGAATGATCCTCTCAATCCAACTTGTCCTACTCCGGGAACCGCGTCCGTTATCTCGCCGTCATACAACAATCTGACCAGCTTCATCGCCAAGATCGACCAGAATTTCAACGCCAGCAATATCCTGACCGGCCGATATTTCTTCGGTGATAGCGTTCAGTCTTTCCCTCTCGCCCTTACCGCCAGCGGTGGGCAACTGCCCGGCTTCAACACGTTCACCCCAACCCGTGTCCAGCTGGTTTCGTTGTCCTATACCCACACTTTTGGCACAAACAAGATCAACGAACTGCGCTATGGATGGAACCGTTTTGCCGAAGGATTCTTTCCCGCCGATCAGAGTTTTCACCCAAGCTCCATCGGCTTGTGTGCAGCCATCGATACAACACTGTGCAACGGTTCGGGTCCATTTGATTCTGGTTTGCCGATCATCCTCGTCAGCGGAGTCGCTCAATTAGGTGCGACGAGCAGCGTCCCCCGGCACCGTTTTGACACCAACAATCAGGTCTTAGATAACTTCTCCTGGAAGGTCAACAAGCACGACCTCAAGTTTGGCGTCGATTTTCACCGCACCAGCATTCAGCAGTTCTTCGACAAGTACTTCCGCGGTCGTTTGAAGTTCTCTGGCGGAGGCGCGGGACCCGACAACAACGGGATTCAAGATTTTCTTGCTGGCTTTGTCGACAGCGGTTTCCAGTACCTAGGAGACTCGACTCGTCACACATTCGAGAACAACTTCGGCTTCTACTTTCAGGATAGCTTCCACCTGACACCCCATCTGACACTCAACTACGGCTTCCGCTGGGATTACTTCGGTGTGGTTCGCGAAAAGAACAACCTTCTGAGCAACATCACAAGCCTCGATGCTGCCAACAGCACGTTCACGCTAACCCAAGTTGGCCAGCCCGGCTTGAGTCAACTCTACAATCCGGACAAGAAAGACTTTGCTCCTCGCTTCAGCCTCGCTTGGGATGTCACCGGAAGAGGGAAGACTGTGGTACGCACCGGCTGGGGCATGTTCTATGACGCCTTCTCTCAGGACATGGTCCTCGGCCACTTACCCTATTCGCCGTTTTTTGATCCCGGCCCGGCATATAACAACGTTCCCTACACGAATGGCACGGCAAACGACATCATCTCTACTCCCGCCAATGGCGGCGCCATCACAGCCGGTGCCCCGCTGTTCTCGAATGACCCAGCCAATGCATGTCTTCCGGAGTGCGACGTCTTCGCCGTCGACCGCAACATCAAAACTCCCTACATGGAGAACTACAACTTCAACATCCAGCAACAGATTACGAGCAAGTCTGTGATTCAGATTGGCTACGTCGGCTCCCAGGGCCACCGCCTCTGGCGTTTCTTCGACATCAGCCAACCGAGCCAGGACACTATCACAAGTTGCGACCTCGGCCAATTACCGGCTTGTCCCGATCCCGGAATCTACGACTACGGTGTTCCTCGCACCTACATCGGCTCCAACTTTCCTTATGGTGCTTTCTATATCCTGAAAGAAAACTCGACTGGAAAATCGAACTACAACGCGCTGCAAAGCAGCTACCGGATTACCAATTGGCGCGGTGTTAGCTCCGCCCTCAATTTCGTCTGGTCGCGTTCTCTGGATAATTCCAGCGACGGCGAAGACTTCGTGCCCAACGCGGCCCAGCCCAACGACAGCACCCGTCCAAACCTCGAATACGGCCCTTCGAACTTCAACATCAAGCGGCGCCTCACCTGGAATTTCGGCTACGAATTCCCCAAGACAGGCGGCAGCTGGCAGCGCCTGAAAAATGGCTGGGGACTCGAAAGCATCTTAAACCTCCAAGACGGCCAGCCTTTCCACTTCAACTACAACTTCGAGGACGATTTCAGCGGTAGCGGCAACGGTTTCGACCGGCCCGATGTCGTCGGTCCGATCGTCTACCATCCGAGACAGCCGCTGAATTTCGTTGACCTAAGCTCCTTCGCCGTTCCGTGTGACGCGACAGCCGCCAATGGATTGGCCTCTGATTGTGTCCCCGGCACCCGCCATTTCGGTAACATGGGTCGCAATTCTTTGAATGGGCCTTCCTTCAAGGAGTGGAACTTCGCCCTCTACAAGACTACGAACCTGACCGAGCATCTCAACATGCAGTTCCGCGCCGACTTCTTCAACATTCTCAATCACCCCAACTTCGCCAACCCGTACCTGCCGGCATTCCTTGCCGACCCCGGAATCAACGGATTTAACTTGGTTGGTAGCCACGAAGTCGGCGTGCCGAACACCGGCACCGGCGGCACCGGCGTCATCACCGCGACAGGCGACGTCGGCATCGGCAACCCCTTCATCGGCGGCGGAGGCCCCCGCGGCA
>Ga0335069_10003893_pt1 | contig 22392 bp, 28 predicted proteins | sample Lox_Sample_11_FD_206714 | JGI IMG/M metagenome (GOLD analysis project Ga0335069, IMG submission 206714) | Soil microbial communities from Loxahatchee National Wildlife Refuge, Florida, United States - Lox_Sample_1.1 | ecosystem: Environmental > Terrestrial > Soil > Wetlands | place: USA... | reverse complement strand
ATGCTCGGTATGGTCAAGAATTTGATTTCGAGGTCAGTGGTGAGGCTGAAGAAATTCCAGAGCCTCCTCTGAAAAGATCGATGGTAGTGGACGACAGCCCTTCCGACATGCCAAATGCCGAATTGTACGTCTTCTGCCAACGAGAAGATTGCATCGCGATCTTCGTATGGCACCGTGGCGAGTTCCTTGCCATCGACGATCCGAAAGAATGTATATGCCATTCCTCTCGAACTCAAGAAAACATCCGGCTTCACGCCGATGCGACGAGGATCATAGCGTATCTCAACACCTCCTCGTTCCCGATGTGGCGGACAGGTGATCAATTTCATCGATTTACCTCCTCTGCTAGCTCAGAATGTGTGCATGGCACTGCAGCACTCAGAAAAACATACTTCATATGCAAACAAAAGTCGAATGTTCTCTGAGCCGATGAAAGGTTTACTCATACAAAAACCCCGGTGATTCACACCGGGATTAAGAGCTGTTTGAGAGGTTCAGTGCTTTTTGTTCGTAAACCCACCCTGCGCAGGAGCGCAGGGCGTTGACACTCGGAGTCTCATTGGTTAGTCAGACGAGAAGAGTCGAAGCTGTCCAAGGTCTTTCTCGCGCCCCTGGTTTCTAATGTACTGTTCGATCACGCGCTTGCTTCCCTTGCCGGATATCGTAGCGATGTAGTAGCCGTCCGTCCAGAACTCTCCTTTCCAGAGTTCTTTCTTGATTGATGGAATGCATTTGAATACTTCTTTTGCGGTCGTGCTTTTCATGAGTCTCACGATTTGACCTCCGGCATATTGTAGATGAGGTGCGTTCGCGATCGTCCATCATTGAACTACAATTCCCGATGTACCAACGACAACGGACCCTTTCAAAAGTTGCGCCGTATACGTGCCTGGAGCATTGTATGCGTGCTTTATGTCGATACCATAGTAAGGTGCGCAGTCCCCCGGGACAAGTGTCTGCAGACAACTTCGGGGAATGAGTTGAGTCTGCAATATCTGCGAACTGCCATCTCCGAAATCAACGACATATTGCATCGACTGAGTGTCACCCCGAGTGTCACCCTCGTCACCCCGGAAATCTAGTGCGACCCCAGGACGGGTTATGATTCGGGTAGGAGAAATCCTGTACGTAGATGCATTGGGGTTGTCATCATAAGTCATAACGTAGAAGGCAACCCATGAACCAGGAGAAGTGCTTGTTGACGTACTGAAAGACGGCTGCACATTCGGGGTACTTTGTGTTGACTGAATTGGAGTTGCTGGTGTTTGTCGTACTATCAATTCGTATTGCATCCCGATATAAAAAGAAAGAGCCGGAACGACTCCGACAAATAAGATAATAGCACACATGCGCGAATACCACGTCACCTCGTTCCATTTGATCCGTGCCGGAGTAGCTCCCTCTTCAGACATACCAAAATTATAGCACTTATTTTGTGGTGCCAACCATGTCCGACCTATGACCATATTTGTTGCGGGGGCGGGACTGGTCAGGAATATTTTCCTCGCCGTCGCGAGGAAAATTTCACGACCCTGGCTCGCGGTCGCGCGTACTCGCGCGACATCGCTCCGCCTTGCAAATCCCTATTCGAAGTGCGAAGGCACTTCGAATCCCCGAAACACACGACAAAAGTCCGCTTTCGCGGACCTTGTCTTTCGTGTTGCGGGGGCGGGATTTGCACCCGCGACCTCAAGGTTATGCATGCCGCTACGGCTTTCGCCGCTGCAGGCTCTCATGAGCCTTACATTCGTGGTCTGGACTATACCTTCACCCTTTCCGCGTTATATAGGCGAATGAGGGGTCTGCCATCTAGTCTCTACACCTTCTCCGAAATATCTCTCGGAGCTTGGCTCGGTATTGTCATTTAATCCGCATTGCTTTGGAAAAAGAAGATTTCACCGAGTTTGACAGATAATCCGCCGATCGTTTCCATTCGGCGAGCCCAATTGAGCCTTGCGAGCTACTACTGCTCCACCCCGCTCCAAGAGTATATCCCACTGGAGAGTTTCTGTAAATATTGGATGACCTATTACACTATGTATACCTTATGATAGGATGTACTGATATGGCGATTCCGATCTTTATCCGCAAACGAGCTCAGAAGATGCGTGTGGCCGGTAAGAGTCTGAAGGATATAGCACATGCACTTTCACAGAGTAAAAGTACGGTAAGTTATTGGTGCCGGGATATCGAACTCACCGATGTACAGGTTAGGTCTCTAATAAAAAAACAGAGAAAAGCTGGGCGCGTGGGTGCGCTTCGAGCAGCGCAAAGAAAACACGCCCGTCGACTCATGATAACAGAGGAACAACGTTCTCAAGGGCGACGAGATGTTGGGAAACTGACCGAACGAGATATCTTTATTTCGGGACTCTCATTGTATTGGGGGGAGGGTTACAAACGCGGAAACGAGGAGTGCGGGTTCACCAATACTGATCCACGCATCATCATGGCCTTCATTAGATGGATGAAAGATGTGTACGGGATCAACAAGAGAGACTTGATCCTGCGTGTTTCAATCAACGAAACACAGAAAGGACGTGCGGGTGCAATCGAACAGTACTGGTCTCGAGTAACAACCGTCCCGGCTTCACAATTCACACGGACTAGCTTTATCAAGACACCTCACAAAAAATCCCACGCTAATGTAAAAACATATTTCGGCACACTTCGAGTAAAGGTACGAAGGGCTACCAATCTTCGCCGCAGAATAATGGGTTCACTCGAGGAATTAGGACTTCAAATTCAAGCTACGAACTGAAATTCGCGGAAGACCTTTTGGTAGAGATCAATCGTGTGGCGGACATCGCGCGGGTTTAATGGTGTCTCGGAACTCTCGTGTGCGATGCGGTTGCGTGCGCGATGTGCTTCCCACGCGAGATCTATCGTATGGAAGTTGGCACGTTCGACCGCGCGCATTTTGTCGGCCATTGTCTCACCTTTGTATCCGAGACTATCGAGAAGTTCCCCGAGCATGATGTCGGCTTCGAGTATGGCGAGACGCCAACTCTTCTCGCTCTCCGAGTGTATCTCACCCATGATACGATCCCACCGTAAGTGGGTCACTGGCACGTTACGAGCAGCAACAGAGGCAGCTGCCGCAGCGAAGCGTTGCTCCTCTCTGCGACGAATGCGTGTGAGCTGCACGATGCAATATGTCATAAACGAAGCGAGGATGAGTGATATGAAAATGGAGACCGCTGCAAAAAGTCCCCAGTCGGTGACGAACTGTTGGTACAGAGGCGTCGGTGACATGCTCTGTAAATAAGCTTCGATCTGCGGAACCGTGACGGCACTCGTGAGTGGCCCCGCCGATGCTCCCGATGCATTCGTACCAAGAGTCATGCTCCCCGCAGTTGAAAGTGAGAGCATGAGACTCGGCACCCACTGGAAGATCAGGGTGCCAACGCTCCAGATCCCCGCTTTGAAACCGGCTGCTGTTGAGAGTCCGCCTTGCATGTAGGTATTATAACCCGTAAAGGAATCGCGAATTGCAATTCCCACGGGGCAGGCCGCATAAAAGACATGCTTCTCGTCTCACGCGGCGAACCCCTCGATCTCGGCACCTATCTTACACAATGTGTCTTCCCTTCCATGCGCCGCGATTATTTGGAATCCGACGGGCAGCTTCTTCCCGTTGCGATCTACCGTACCCATAGGCACCGATAGGGCGGGCACACCAGCGAGATTGACGGGTACCGTAAAAATATCTTCGAGATACATAGCAAGTGGATCGCCTTTTGATCCAAAGGTGAACGCGGGTGAAGTAGTCGTCGGCGTCACAACAGCGTCGATGGATTCAAAAGCTCTCTCGAAGTCAGCGCGGATGAGCTCGCGGACCGCTCGCGCATGTCGATAATATGCATCGGCATAGCCGGAAGAAAGTACGAAAGTGCCGAGAATAATACGGCGTCGTGTTTCGCGCCCGAATCCCTGCGCGCGACTTTGCTCGTAGACTTCGCCGATCGTCGGCGCATCGACCGAAAGGCCGTAGCGAATACCGTCGAATCGCGCGAGGTTGGTTGAGACTTCGGCGGGCATGATGATGTAATAGACGGCAAGACCATGTGAGAGATTTGGTAGATCGATATCGCGAATTTCATATCCCACTGCCTTCAGTTGAGAAAGTTTCTCCTCGAAGTGTGCGAGTACATCCGGGTCAATACCGTGTGAGAGAAAGGTACGCGGCACGCCAATGACCTTCCGCTCTACATGGGGTCTTTCGAACGAAAGTGGTCCGAGCGATGTAGCATCATTACTGTCGTGTCCGCGGATGGCATCAAAGATGATTCTGGCATCGGTAACAGTCTTCGTCAGTGGTCCAATTTGATCGAGACTACTGCCCATCGCCATCAGTCCATATCGCGAGACGGAACCATAGGTCGTTTTCAAACCGACAATACCACACAGTGCTGCAGGCTGACGAATGGAGCCACCGGTGTCCGACCCGAGCGCTCCGAGTGCGAGGCCACCAGCGACAGCCGCTGCAGATCCGCCGGAAGATCCGCCGGGGACGCGCGATGTGTCGTGGGGGTTTTTGCTCGGGCCATACGCGGAGTTCTCGGTTGAGCTTCCCATCGCGAACTCATCCATGTTGGTTCGTCCGAGAAATACGGCGCCCTGACTTTTCAATTTTTCGATGACGGTCGCATCGTAGCTTGCCCGATAACGCTCAAGAATCTTGGATGCGCCGCTCGCAATGCGTCCCTTAATGAGAATGTTGTCTTTGATAGCGAGTGGGATACCGGTTAGTGGACTGGATTCGCCGCGTGCAATCATGAGGTCGGCACGAACCGCTTCCGCACGCGCCTCGTCTTTCCATACTTCAAGATAGGCGTGGATGTCTGCATCCTTCTCTTCGATCGCCGTGAGATACGCATTGGTGAGATCGAGCGAAGAATATTTCTTTGCATCGAGATCTTTTCTCGCTTGCGCGATGGTGAGTGTCGAGAGATCTGGTTGCATGATCAATGGTTCTTCCGGCTCACCACTTGCTTCACCGCGATGCGATCGCCCACACGATACGGCGCTAGAGCCAAGAGATCCTCGGTATATGCGCCCGGCTCGTGCGGATTTTCATCAGCGCGCACGACATTGCGTAGTGACGTATCGCTGGACACACCCGAGACATCAACCCCTTGTATCGACTCGACGAATGCGAGAATGCTCGGAATCTCATCCCCAAGGGCGGCAACCTCTTCGTCAGAGATTTTGACCCGTGCCAATGCGGCGAGTGCACGGATATCTACCTTTGGTACGGTGGAGCTCATGCCTCTACTATATGCAAAAATTCGTCTTCTGTCAGTATGGTGACGCCAAGCTCCCGCGCCTTAGCAAGTTTCGAGCCCGCATCGCTCCCAGCGACGACATACGAGGTGTTCTTCGAAACAGCGTTTGAAACGTCGCCGCCCCTCGCGCGGACACGCTCCCCTGCTTCGTCGCGACTCATCACGGTGAGCCCACCAGTGAAAACGAAAGATTTCCCAGCAAGGTGAGACCTTGCTGGAGATTTCTTTTCGGGCTTCGTGAGATGTATGTGCGTGAGCAGACGATCAAGCAGATCGGTATTTTTCTTATCTCCAAACCATTCCACGACCGACTTCGCGACGACACCGCCGATGCCGTCGATGTTTTGCAGCTCCTCAAATGACGCCTCGCGAAGCCTTGAGATCGTACCGAAGTAATCGGCCAAATCGCGGGCTGTCTCTTCACCGACATGATCGATCGAAAGTCCCGTAATGAGACGCGCGAGCGGCACACGCTTCGCTGCGACAGCAATGGCATCATGCGCCTTCTGCGCTGAGATCTGAGCAAATCCGGGAAGTGCTAAAAAATCTCCCACTTCGAGCGTAAAGATATCATCAAGCGATTGTACGAGACCTTCATCGATCAAAAGTTCCGTTACTTTCTCACCAAACCCTTCGATATCAAGTGCTTTCTTTGAGACGAAATATGCAAGTACGCGCTTGAAGCGCGTGGCCGAGGATGGGTCAACGCATCGCCATGCTGCAGCACCCGGCACACGCTCGATCTTACCATCGCCACCACATGCGGCAATTCGCACAGGCCAGCGGAACGGTTTGCTTTCGTTGGGACGCAACTCCTTCACGACCGAGACGATCTCCGGTATCACATCGCCTGCCTTGCGCAGGATGACCGTGTCCCCGATGCGCACATCCAGCCGTCGTATCTCATCTTCGTTGTGCAATGTTGCGCGTGATACGGTGGAACCTGCAACGAGCACGGGTGTGAGGTGTGCGACCGGTGTCACGACCCCCGTACGACCGACTTGGAACACAATATCCTCGAGAACGGTCGTCACTTCTTGTGCAGGGAATTTGAATGCGATGGCGAAACGCGGAGCCTTGCCGGTATAGCCGAGTACTTCTTCAAGCCGGCGATCATTTACCTTGACCACAATGCCATCGATCCAATACTGCTGATGCCGACCCTTCGATTTCCACTGTTCCCAAAAGGCAATGGCGCCCTCGATCGAATCGACCACTTCGTGGTGCGGGTTCACTTTGAATCCGAGCGCGCGCAGATAGTCGAGCTCTTCCATCTGTGTCGGTGGAAATTGCTCGCTCGTCTGTGCAACGTCATAGATAAAAACATCGAGCTTCCGGCTCGCGGCAATCTTCGGGTCAAGCTGGCGGATGGAGCCGGCGGCGACATTGCGCGGATTGGCAAAGGGCGGCTCTCCCTTCTTCACGCGCTCAGTATTGAGTCGCTCGAGGTTCTTCGAACTCATCCATACTTCGCCTTCGACGATAATGTCGATGGGGCGCGAGAGCGAAAGTGGCACCGACTCTATCGTGCGGATGTTTTGCGTCACATCTTCACCTACTTCCCCGTCGCCACGCGTCGCTGCAGTGACGAGTACCCCCTTCTTGTAGGTAAAAACAATTTTGAGCCCGTCTATCTTGAGTTCGCACACATAGCTCAGTTGATCCCCCGAGGTTGAACCTTTGGAAGTTCCGAGAAAACGTTTGACACGCTCGTCAAAGGCGCGAAGCTCATCGGGCGTGAACGCATCATTGAACGACCATTGCGGCACAAGATGCCGCACCTTGATAAAGCTTGCTAAGGGCTTCCCCGCTACCCGTTGTGATGGTGAGTCGGGACTGACAAGCTCGGGATACTTCGCTTCGAGCACCACGAGTTCGTGCATCAAAGAATCCCGTGCGCTCTCGGGAATTTCTTCGATATCATAGACATGATATTGACGACGGTAGTGATCAAGAGCGATCTTGAGCCGTTCGTGACGTTCTCTGTCTGCTTTCGGCACGGCCATATACGGCCATCATACATCAATATTTGAGCTCAACCGAGCGCTGGAGTGTCGCCAAGGATGCCGTGCTGGTGCAGGGGGAATTGTATCCGTCGGCACGGATCTGAGTGCTCTCTGTCGTAAACAATTTCGTAGCATCGCAGCTTCCATTGGTTACACCATTCCCTACGCAACACTGACCGTAATCGGTTATGGCACCTGCACACTTGTGGACCGATACCTTCACACAGTACCCACTCTGAAGTGTTATGTGGAATGACGCACTATAGTCATTGTACGCAGGGATATTTGAAGCGGAAATAGCGTTACCAGCACCATCAATATACGAGACGCTGAGCGCACTCGTGTCGCATTTGGGGGTTATAAAAGGTGTCGTAGAAGAAAAGTAGCCGTATCGGAAATCCCAGTAGAGTGCGCACTCAGAGCCGGTATCCGCGGCATAGAATGCGTATTGGGACTGTTGGGAAAGCGATGCCAGCGTGACTTGTTTCTGGGCAATGTCGAATATTGCTGTTGCGAAAGAAAGAACGATAGCCGCGATGAGTGCCGCGAGGAGCAGCGTGAATCCTGCCTGCCTGCCGGTCAGGCGGGCCTGCTGCTTGCTCTGATTATGTGGTGAAGTTTTCATATGATCATGGGGAGGCCGAGCCTGGTTGTGGCCAATTATAGAGGTTTTCAAAGAGTATGACTGATTGCGTCTTGAAGGCGGCTGTCTTCCAAGAGACGGTTACTATGAGGCGGACTTCGTCGGATGGAACAGTGTTGCATACTCCGCCATTGATATAGCAGGCTCTTATAGTACGAGTGAAGTTGCTGGGCACCCAACCACCGCCCGTTGAATGATAACTGTAAAGTTGGCCGTTGGTGTTGAGTGCGTTGGGACATGGGTTCGCACCGCATGCCGTTGTGGTTGGATTGGGAATTGCTGTCATATCTACGTAACAGGCAGTGGCGCATGTCGGTAGAATGCCTTTGAATAGGTCGACCGTCGTTCCTTCTGCGGTACTCAGAATATTACCGTCACGAACGGCGCGCACTGCTTCGATTCCCTCTTGAGCGAGGTTGGACGCGGTAATTTGGTCGCGAGCATAATCTGCACTCGTCAGACTTTGCACCGTAAGTGCCATCGGTGGGATTATAGCGAAGAGTAAAAGCGTAATGGCCGCGAGTGTCTCGATGAGGGTGAAGCCTGCGTTGCTGGAAGCTGGAATCTTTTTCATCATAGGTCGAGCAGGCGTTGGAGCGCGGTCGCTTGCAAGTGGAATGTAGTCGTGGTCTTTACGCCCACGCCGCCGGCCGTACCATCTATTGTAATAATCACGCGCGGCTGATTAGCATCTCCCGCTGTGGTGTCAATGACATAGAATTTCATGTCTGTTATCGATACTTCAGGAGCGGTCAAGACCGTATAGGTCACGCCGTTATTAAGTGATTGGACGATGCATCCGCCCGTACCGACTATTGTCACGCATCCATCAGTACCATTGGGCTCATAGGCATAGATGGTAGCAGGCCCGACCGAAGGATCAACGCCATAGGGAATGAATTTGAATGCGTTCGTGCCACCCGTACAATCATGCGACTGACCATCACCATTACTAACGCACCCGCTCCCTGAGCCATCGAAGTGTGAGCCCTGGCGCATCGCGCGAACCATCTCATCGAGGCTGATATTCAAATTGTTGACGACTGATTGCAGCGCCTGCGCCTTTTTGTTGGCGGTTACGAGGGAGAGGAGTGTAGCAATGCAAACTACCATGACAATCGCAAAGAGCGTTATCGAGACGAGCATTTCGATGAGCGTGAAGCCTGCTTGGCCGGCCAGCAGGCCTGCCTGCCGGCTAGGCAGGCCTGCTGGCCGGCGAGACAAGGCTGAACAAGAAACATTGGTTGATAGTTGTCTTTTCATATCAAGTACAGGCTGGATCCGCGGCGACACTTATTTCTCCATTGGCAGATACGATGATGCTCATACAATCTCCGCGGGGCGATGTGATAACAATGCGGCCTTGCGAGATGGTTCCTGAACACTGTTCAACATTACCGTATACAGAGGTACAGGAATCCGTAATTCCGACACCACCTCCCTGTACTATGAAATAGGCGTTGGGATTAGGACGAATAAACACAATGTTCATGGAGGTATATGGACAATACTCCGTACCGGATATTGTCGCGCACAGTTTCGAATAAACGTAGTTCTGATTAATTGCATACGGGGAGGGCGAAACATCTTCACCCGCATCATACTTTCCATTTTCATTGATATCATTAAACAATCGGTATAGTGCCGGATTAGCTAGATTGAAACTTACTCCAAACCCGGTATCAAAATTTGAACCTGCTACCTGTTTAACCGATATGCCATACACTTGCGCCTGTCGAATGGTAAGTGCGATATCGTATACAAGGCTTTGGAGCCGTGATTGACCACCAAATTTGTTGATGTTGGCAAAGACGACCGCGGAGACAAGCGTAATAATAGCGACGACGACCAAGAGTTCTATGAGGCTGAAGCCCGCCGCGCCGATCGACAGGTACGACGTATGATGAGTGGTGCTTGATAACTGTCTTTTCATATAATGTCTAGAAGTGGCAGCGGCAGCCTATAGATACTGCATAACCAAACCACGAGCGTACCGAGGACTAAGAACGGTCCGAACGGCACCTCGCTTCTCATTGTAAAGCCCTTCGTAGTGAGGCGAAAGCGAGTTATCCTCTTCGAACCCTGCATCTGCAGGAGAAGGTACCGGAGATATGAATACGGCAACAAGACAAAGACCGATACAAAGGCTCCAATGAGGAACGCAAAAAAGATAGCAAGAAGTCCGGGTCCGATCCCGAGGAGAAATCCAATACCGAGCGAGAGCTTCGCATCACCAAGACCCATCCATCGTCCGCGCGAGACGAGCCACAGGGCGAAGAGCGGTAAGGCACACAGGGGTCCGGCGATGAGAAGTGGGACGAGACCGCTCTCTAGGCCTTGCTGAAGTGCAAACGGAAGTCCCGCAGCAAACGCAAGGAGTGCGAACGAGTACGACCATTCATCGGGAATGATTGTGTGTCGCAAGTCGTACACGGTAATGAGAACGAGAAATGCGATGATGGCGAGTGAGACGGCTTGCATCGCTATAGGCAATGGCGATAAGCCGATAAGCGCGAAGAGCATCGCCGTCGACGCCTCAACGAGCGGATACTGCAGCGAGATCGAGGCATTGCATGTGCGGCAACGACCCCGCAGGGCAAGCCACGATAGGACCGGTATGAGATCGTACCAAGCAAGTCGTGCTCCACAGCTCAAGCATCCCGACCTGCCACCGAGTGTGCGTGCGCCGCGTCGAATGATAACGACATTGAGAAAACTACCAATGACGAGGCCGAAGAGACCGTAGACGAGGGCGTAGAATATCGCGAACATGACCCTGCTAGTATAGCGCAGTCGAAGTGGCTATGGTGTCACATCGAAGCACACTTCCGTTCCGGGATACGGTGTGCCAGCAGTAGTGTTGCATACAGTGTTACTTGCACTATTTGCCACGGCACTCAATCCGTTGAAGTCACCATTTGTGCTAAGGCTCGACGGCGGAAGGTCATGCGTCCCATTACCACTCGCGCAAAGCGTCCCTGCGTTGCCGCTCGTTCCTGGACACGCATCTGCATCTTGTCCGAGCGCTGTGTTTTGTGCGAGCTCGAGATCGGCGGCGAGGTGATATGAAGTCGGCGTGCACGCTCCCCCTGCCGAACATAGACCTACATAGTCATAGCAGCCAGCAGTGCCGTCGCTGGTACAAGTGGCAGCCACAGAAGGGTCAGTCGGCATAGAAGAGATGTAGCCACCCGAGACCAATGGGCTTGGGCTACCTGTATAGATGTTGGCTGGATAGTAACCGTTGGCATCATAAAAGAGCTCGAGTGCAAGCTGTATCTGCTTGATGTCGGAGATGCGCTTGGAATCACGACCTCTCGACTTGGCAGTAGATAGCGATGCCAAAATAATCGAGGCCAAGATGCCGATGATGGCTATAACGACGAGAAGTTCAATGAGTGTAAAGCCCCTTATCGAGATGCGCCTAATTCTAATTTTGTTCATAGTTATGGAACAGCGATCAAGGGGTTGTTATTAAGTAAGCTTATTCACAACCGGCCACGATACTCGTGCTTGAGCTACTGATGCTGACAAGTCCCGAACCAAATTGCCCTGAGCCTGATTGGAGATAGGTACACACTTCCCAATCTTGAGTTGTTGGATTAGGACCACCATCTGCTTGACTGATTGAATACTCACATGGGTCAGTGGATGTATTGGTGCACGCAGGGAGTGTAGGGTTAGTCGGATCATCATTAGGATCTAAGAAGTTGACAAGTTCCTGCCCGGTTCCTACTCCTGAACAAGTCGTCAGAGCTGCATAGCTTCCGGTGCAACCAGCAAAAGTGACAAGTCCTGGAGAGCTACCCGTGGTATCAAGTATCGAGATCTCGTTCTGGATACTCTTGAGTTCTTCGACGCGCTTGGCATCACTCCCCTTCTCTCGTGCAGTACCAAGGGCCGCCAAGATGATTGCCGCTAAGATGCCGATGATGGCGATGACGACCAAGAGTTCGATGAGGGTAAACCCTCGTTGATAATGTTTCTTCATAATTATCTTCTTTAAATATTAATAAGGTGCATTTCCCCAAACTTTATGCCTGCCGTTTTCAACAACAACGAGGCTAGGTGAGGTAAGTATACAGCACTGCGTGAGAATGTTTCTAGTTATCCACTGTTTATTAGAAAGTCCTGATGTGCATCAATATTTCTTCACTCCCAGTACAAAAGGGCTCCTAGGAGCCCTTTTGTACTGTAGTTCAAGACTATAACGATACAGACCTATGTACAGGAAGATAAGCTCGCACCTACACCCGCGTTCTCCGGCTTCGAATTACCCGTACTGTCTACACACCAGAGAGATGGTGTAGCCGCTACCGAGTTAGAGAGTGGTGCCTCGGCGGACCATGAACCAGCTTGGTCGTGGCAGGTGACCTTGTTGTACGCACCCGCAGTTGCAAAAGCGGTATTGAGGGTGACACCTCCTGAGATCACACCAGTAACCGTGCTTACTGCACCAGCAAGGATCGTGCCAGCACCTGGAGGATTCGCGCTGCCGAGTGCCGCACAGCCCCCTGAGTAGCTGTTGTTGTTACCCGCTGCATAGACTTCCATCTGCGCCCGAACACTACCGAGATCACTCTTTATACCAGAATCAATACCCTTGCTGCGCGCGGTCCCGAGCGATGCGAGAATGATCGACGCCAAGATGCCGATGATCGCGATGACGACCAAGAGTTCGATGAGGGTAAACCCTCGTTGGTAATATTTCTTCATAACTATATTCTCTTATATTAATAACTAATAATAAACAAACCTTCTGACACGTAAGATATCGTGTACGTATATTGTATATCGTTGCCTTACACTTTCTTATTGAATCAATGGTGTTGTGTGGATAACCACGGACTAGCTTCTAGTGACTAGAAGCTAGAAGCGATGTTGTAGATCGGGAGCAAGACTGCCGCGAGCAAGATACCAACACCGACCGCAAGTCCCACGATCATGATGGGCTCGATGAGGCCGACGAGTGTGTCGACTGCATTGTCGACCTCGCGTCGATAGAAGCGCGCGATCGTATCGAGGATGGTGCCCATGTTGCCGGTCTCTTCGCCGATCTTAATCATCGCGACGACGATGCCAGGCATCTCGGGGTGTTTGCGCAGCGCATCTGAGAGCGGGAGGCCGCCTTTCACATCGTTCGAGGCTTCTTCAAGGATGTGGCTGTACACCGGGTCGCCGACGACCGCAGCAGTTATTTCTATCGCGCGCAATATTTGGATACCGCTGCGCAACATTGTAGAGAGGTTGTCTGCGATACGAGAGAGGAATATCTTCTCGTAGATGCCACCGATAGCGGGCGTCTTCAGACGTATGCGCGAGAGCACCTCACTACCCTTCGGAGTCTGCGAATACCGATAGATAAAGGCACCAAATCCGAGCAGGATAATGAGAATGAAAATAATGTACGTCTTGAAGAACGCCGAAACACCAAGCACGATCACGGTCGGCAAGGGCTCCGCCCCGCCGACCGAGGTAAGCATGCCGGCGAGATTGGGTATGACGACCGTCATCATCAAGGTCATGACGACGGCGAACGTGAGGATGATAAATGCCGGATAAATGAGCGCGTTGCGGGCCTTCTGCGTGATTTCGAAGTTGCGATCGAGGTACGCGGCAAGGAACGAAAACGTCTCATCAAGCTTGCCCGATTCTTCTCCCGCGCGGACCATGTTGACATAAAAGGGTGAGAAGACATCCGGATGATGTGAGAGTGCCATAGAAATAGTGCTGCCGGATTGGATTTCATCGGCGACTTCGCCAAGTTTGAGCGCGAGCTTCGCGGTGCGTGCTTCGGCAGCAAGCAAGCGAAACGCGCGCAGTGCGGAGACTTGCGCCTCGAAGAGCGTCGTCATTTGGCGACTCAACATGACGATATCTTCGTTGGTCACACGATCGAAGATCGTAATATTGTTCGAAAACTTGGAACCCGGCTCGGCCTTCTTAGCGATGGGCTCGATGTGCGATATGACAAGGCTCCGACGCTGGAGCGCCGCTATCGCGAGATCGATGTTCAAAGCATCAATAGTCCCCTCGCGTTCCTTGCCGTCTGCGTCGAGCGCTGTGTACGAAAAATTGGCCATGGTATCGAATTAGATTTAGAGCAACTTGTTGAGCACGTTCGGGTTGAGAGAGTTTTGGTATGCGGTCTCGACAGAAATATCACCGCGGGCGACGAGCTCCGCGAGACTTCTATTCATATCGATCATGCCTTCACCAGAGCTCGTCTCTATAACAGTATCTATTTCGTGCGTGCGTTTCTCGCGTATAAGGTTCCCGACGGCGCTGTTGTTGATAAGGAGTTCAAATGCGGGTACGAGACCGCCGGAGATGCGCGGCAAGAGACGCTGAGAGAAAATCCCCGTCAAGGACGACGCAAGCTGGATTCGTATCTGGTCTTGTTGTGCGGCGGGGAACGAGTCAATGATGCGGTCTACCGTCTGTGAGGCATTGTTGGTATGCAGCGTCGAGAATACGAGGTGCCCCGTCTCGGCTGCCGTGACTGCCGCAGCGATAGTCTCCGGGCCGCGCATTTCGCCCACAAGTAGGACGTCAATGTCTTGACGGAAGGCCGACTGGAGTGCGATGGGAAAGTCCTTCGTGTCTACGTGTACTTCGCGCTGATCGATGAGTGATTGCTTGGGATCAAATACGTATTCGATGGGGTCTTCTATGGTAACGATGTGTTCCATGCGTTCGGTGTTGATTGTATCGACGAGTGCAGCGAGCGTCGTCGTCTTCCCCTGCCCTACCGGACCAACGACGAGGAAAAACCCTTGCGATTTGCGGGCAAACGACAGGAGGACGTCGGGAAGATTCAACTCCGCTACGGTTCGGATCTTCTTCGGTATGAGGCGTAGTGCAACCGATATAGAACCACGTTGGAAAAATGCGTTGCCGCGATAGCGCGTCCCATCTTCGGTCTGGTAGGCGAAGTCACATTCTTGCGTATCGATAAAACGACCATATTGATCTTTATCAATCATCGACTGCAAAAATCCGCCAGTGTCCGCTATGGTCATGACGGGTTCCTTGAGCATCGGCAGAAGTGATCCGGAGACGCGTATCGTCGGATGCGCACCGACTGAGAGGTGCAGATCTGAAGCGCCCTCGTGCACGAGCACGGTTAAATATTTCTTGAGTGTCGGCGCGTAATCCATTTGAATCTAGTATAGCGCTCTTAGGAGGTTCGCTTTGCCAATGCGGCACTCACTGTGTTGACAACTTCCGATGGAATCATACTTGCCTTGACGAGACAGAGGTCGGCACCAAGATCCTTGACGTGCATTTGGTCGCTTTCGCTGTTTTGGTTGGTCAATGCAACTTTCAGCGCATTGGGAGCAAGCTTCTGTGATCGCAACTGCTCCAAGAACGCAAACCCGTCAAGTTCCGGCATGATGAGGTCAAAGAGAATCGCCTGAGGAACGAAGCCTTTCACGAGGACGTCGAGTGCTTCTTTGGCGGAAAGGTACCCCTGCGGTTCAAAGCCCTGCTGGGTGAACTTCATGGTGTACATCTCAAGCAGAAACTTATCGTCGTCGACGAGAAGTATCTTTCCATGTGGGGGCGTTGGTACGGTATCGCTCATACAGATGTAGTTTCTTCTGAAGTTTCCTCGGTCTTTTTCTTTTTAGTTTCTTCTACTTTTGCTTTTGTATCAAATTCTAATACCTTCGGTTCCATATCATCGCCCGCTTCGTCGTTGATGAGCATAAGACTCGAGAGCGACGAAACCTCTGAGAACGGAATCTTCTTATCAAACGCCTTAACTATAGCATCCTCGCGCATCGTGAGCATGCCCTGCGCACGTGCAGCATTCCAGAGCTTGGAATCAACGGGATTATCGAGCACAATTTTCTCGATTTCCGCAGACATTTCCAATATTTCGAAGACTGCCATACGACCGCGCATACCCGTCGGACAGGTGGGAGTTTTCTGCGGTTCATAGAGTGTATCCCGGAGGGGAAATCGATATTTCTCTGGCAAGGTCTGAAGCTGTGTTTCGATACTTTTTCTATCAGAGGCCGACAATGGTGTCTCGATGCCAGTACCCGGGCACAACGTACGCGTGAGACGCTGTGCTATGGAGAGAATGAGTACCGGCGGTATGAGGTACGGTTCGACACCCATATCGATGAGACGCGAGATCGTTCCCACTGCATCGTTGGTGTGAATAGTCGAGAGCACGAGATGCCCCGTGAGTGCTGCCTGGAATGCGAGCTTCGCAGTCTCGCTGTCGCGGATTTCGCCAACCATGATGACATCGGGGTCTTGACGCAAGGTCGTGCGCAAACCGTTTGCAAAGGTATAGCCTATTTCGGGTCGTACCTGCGACTGGATGACACCTTCGACGTAATACTCGATAGGATCCTCGAGCGAAAGGATGTTCTTTTTCTCGCGGTCGAGCTCAGTGAGCATCGAGTAGAGCGTCGTCGACTTACCGGATCCCGTCGGACCAGATATAAGGATAAGACCATGTGGGCGCGTGATGGCACGCCGCATAAGCGCAAGATTGCGTTCCGTAAGTGCTATTTGATCAAGTGAAATGAATCCTTGGTCGTGATCGAGAATACGGATGACGACCTTCTCACCGCTGTACGATGGAAGTGTCGAGACACGGAAGTCTATCTCGCGGCCATCTATTGAAGCAGCGAAGCGGCCGTCTTGTGGCTTGCGTTGTTCGTCAAGGCGCATCGAGGCGAGTACTTTGATGCGCGCGATGATGCCACGGTGTGCCTTCAACGGAAGGATAACGCTCGTGTGAAGCTCGCCGTCGACACGGTAGCGTACGCGCACACCAACAGGTGAAGGCTCAATGTGAATATCAGATGCCTTTCCGTCTATCGCATAGCGGAGGATGGTGGAGACTATCTTGATAGTTGGCGCATCTTCTTGGATATTCTCCTGCTCGCCGAGGGTCCCTCGCGTGCGCGAAATACCGGGCTCATCAAGATCGAGTAGTTCTTCTCCTGATTCTTGATCAGCTCGCTCTTGCTTAGGCTTGCCAATATCGGCTGTCTCGAGATCAGAGACCGCGCGTTCCACCTCGCCGCTCAATCCGCGATACATCTTGAGCACGCGCTCCAGGTCGTCAGGCGAGATGAGAAACACCTTGAAGGGCATACTCGTTGCCTTCGCGATGAAGTTCAGTGCATCGATTGCATGAATATCATCCGGGTCGACCATACCAATCTCGAGCACACCGTCCGTGACGGCAAGCGGTGCGAGCCGGTAGTGTTCTGCAGACTCTTGCGGAATATAGCGCAAGATATCGTATGGAATCTGTTCAGTACCACCCAATGCACGGGTCGGCATAGAGACTGAGACGCCCGCAGGAACCAGCGGCATCTGCTTCGGTATGTTCTGTTCTTTCGGCATTGCGCTGTTGCACTAGTTCGCCGGTTTGGACGCAGTACCACTCTGCGGGGCTGCGCTCGCTTGTGTAGCCTGTGTAGACAGGGGCGCAAAAGGATCTGGTCGTCCCACGGGAACGCTGACGATCGCAGTCGTATAACTCTGCAGCGTCGCATACGCCGGGTCAGAAAAAATCGTACCTGAGAGCGAAATAGACTGGAGTGATAGCAGGTTCGAAACGATTGCCTGATCCCCGCTCGTGTCAGGAGCTGTTCCGGTGAGTGGTCCACTCGGTGCTGTTGACGACGATGTAAGGCCATACCAACCCGCGCCCAACACCACGATGATGATCAAGACGATAACGAGTTTACTGTGAAGGAGTGAATTGATCATATTCTTAGGTATTAAGCCAGTACGTCTGCAACGTAATGTTGTATGTATACACCGTATTGGTACTGTTGCCACCAAATACCGATCCTCCGGACTGACCCCCCGAAGATGTACTTTGTTGTCGGCTTATCTTCAATTGAGTAAGATCGACGATGCGAAGGCTTTTTTGAAGGGCTGTTATGTATTGGACAAATTGTGCATAGGTGCCATTTACCGTGAATGTGACGTTGAGCGAACTATAGGGCGACGTAGACACACCTACGGTGTCTTGACCGGATCCGACATCTCCCCCGTTCGATTGTGATGGTTCAACATTTATATTTTGAAGTGCTAATCCGTACTGGCGTGCCAGTGTGTCGAGGTCAAGGATGAGACTGATATTGTTGACCTGATCCGGCAGCAATGTGCTGAGTCGGTTCAGATCATCGGGACTGAACGAGTTGTATTTGGCGAGGAGTGATTGTTTGAGCTGTTGGAGCTGCGTCGCTTTGTCGAGTGCAGCATTGTATTGTGACAACTGCGCCTGGGTGGCTTGTATCGAATCGTAGGTCGACTTTGTATAGGTAAAGAAGAGTGCGATCGCGATGACGATACCGATGATTGCAATAATTGAGCGCATAAATCTATATTAGGGATTCGTTGATGAAGCAACAGAAGATGGTGGCACGGAGAGAGCGTTAGAATTCGAAGGGAGTGGCGGTGTGCCGGTAGTAGGTGTAGCGGATGCAGGAAGTTGATTGACCGTACTGGGTGATTGTCCGGTCACGAGGGTCTCGTAGTTGAGGCTCGCTGGATTGACACTCGCATTCACTGTGAAATGTACACCATCAATCTGCTCATCAATGTTGGAAAATATGGCGTTGGTGATCACGCCGGTCTTTCCGAAGAGATCAGCTTGCAGCGCAATTGAATTGACGTCGCGCGCGGTGCCCGCCATGGTGAGTTTCATAGCGGCTGGATCGGTCGCATCGAAGCTGAGGTTTGAAAAAGAGACTGTCGTGACCGTTGTCTGGTCGAGCATGTCGAAGAACGTACTCGGCGCAAGGTGTGCACTCAAAAGCGTCTGTCCCGCTTTCATGCGCTTGTCGAGGATAGAGAGCTGCGTGATGAGCTTTGGGTCAAATGCAGCTTGTGCAGCCTGGATCTGACCCTGCTCCTTCGCGCTCTCGCTGTTGAGATATTGCAAGTAGAGAAACGAACCCACAGCAAGTGCCACGGATGCTATGAAGAAGACAATGGCGAGTAGCGTGAGCAGATCGGCGAGACCGTTGCTACTTTCATAATGATGAGCAACGGTCGGCGTCGTTGCGTCATGTGGTATGAATGAGTTAGGTACACCAATTTCCATATCGTTATGAATGTTTGAGCTTCCTGAGTGCAAGTCCTATTGAAACAGCAAACCCTGGGCCGATCTGCCGCAGCACGTCATCGAGGAATGCCGGTGCTTCGGTGTGGGAGAACGGGTTTGCGATGATCACTTCCGCGTTCAGTGACGTCTTCGCAACATCAACAAGGCCGGGGAGCGACGCAGCGCCGCCAGTGAGAATTACGCGCGCCACGTTCTTGTTCGATCGCTCACCGTAACTCAATAATACTCGATTTACCTCTTCGAACACACGGGTGAGTGTTGATAACAATGCCGCACTGATATTCTCGTTCTCAGTGCGTGAGTATGCGGTAGAAGCGATAAGTCCACGTTCACGCTTCACACGCTCTGCCTTCTCGAATTCCCAGGTCATGGTATTTGCCAGATTTTCAGTCATGTTTTGGCCGCCGGCTGTTACAATATGGGTGAGACGCACAATGCCGCGTTCGACGATATACATTTTCGCGGTTGATGCACCAATGTCGACCATAAGCAACGGTGCGATACCGTGCTCGACGGTCGCGCGTATCGCACTAAAAACCTCTATCTCGTAGAAGTCGACTTGTAAGCCGGCGCTCGAAGAGACGCTCTTGTAAGTCCGCAGAATGTCGTTGTGTATCGCAGCCAAAAGAACTTCTTGTCCTTTGGGCAGCTTTGTTTTCTTTGGATCAGTTACCTTGTCGAACGCACTTGTTTCGTTTTCTTCAGGAGGAATAACAAACCAATCCAAAACAACATCGGAGACCGGCACTGGTATGTATTTGCGGGCTTCAAGGGGCACGATGCGCTTGAGCGATTCGGCATCGACCTTCGGCAAGTCGATGACCGTAAGCAAGCTCGATGAAAACGGGATGGAGACACTCGCCTCGTGTGCGGTCACGTTCGCTTCTCGCATGAGATCAAGTAGGGCCTCAGCAAGCTTCTCTGCCGGTAGACGCACGGTCTTACCGATCGCGTTGCTTGCGTAGGGTCCCAACGCTATTTCTCCATAGGTTTCGAGTATCGCGATCCCGCGGCTCGCCCGTAGTTGGACGACCTTTATCGAAGAGGATCCGATGTCGACACCGACAACGCTACCGTCGGTCGAACGCATTCCTTGTAGTAACTTTCCGAAAGAGAACGCCATGATAGAAATTATAACACCTCGTCGCTCGTCGCCGCTCCGTCGACGAGCTATACTTTAGATTATTGATATGGACTGGGGTCGCATCGTAGCGTTTCTGCGTGTGTTTGGTGCTGAATGCATCGATGCACTACTGCCGCCACACGCGCATACAACGCGCACCAAAGCACGTCGCTTCGGTGATATCCCGAAGGTGGTCGCTGTACACGAGCTCTTGGGCACGACTATTACGACATTGATGGATTATCGTCGCACCGAAGTCCGCGATCTGATTCGTAGTCTCAAATACGACGGCAATGAGCGTGCGGCGAAGCTGTGCGCCATGGTACTTGCTGACTTTCTTCGTGAAGAACTCGCCGTGTTACGAAGTTTTTCACCACGACCAGTCTTCATCGTTCCCCTGCCGCTCCACCCGATACGTATGCGTGATCGTGGCTTCAACCAAATAACACGGGTACTTGAGCAACTTCCGCCCGAACTACGCACGGGCGAGCTCGCGACGGTCTCAGAATCATTACTCGTTCGTATACGCGACACTCCCCATCAGACATCGCTCGCACGCACCGCGCGTATCGCCAATATGAAACACGCTTTCGCTGCTCCCGAGCCTCGAGCGCTGCGGCACACGCACATCTTCGTCATCGACGACGTGACGACGACCGGCGCGACGCTGGTAAATGCAGGTCATACGCTTGAACGTCACGACGCTGAGGTGACACTCATCGCACTCGCGCGGGCATGATCGAATCTCTTCGCGTTACCTCAAGACCTCCTTGGCGATGTTTTGTAATGTTATTGACGATGCGACGAGGATAGCTCCTGCTATAAGTGCATACACGCCCAACACCCAAGTAAACGCCAAGCCACCCGCTACAGGATATATGAGAACCACGACACCGGCGATTAAGCCCAAGATCCCGACGATTATAAAGTACGTCCGCATTGAACCGCTGTATGCGATATCAAATGCGGCAATGATTTCTAGGATTCCTCGAAAACTAAACATAAACCCGATGAGAAGCGCGAGTGTGGCAATCGAAATGAGAGGATGTGTCAACGCATAAGCTCCCGCTGCAATTTCCAACACTCCCAGTGCTAAGACAAGAAACCAGTATCGATACTTTTCGACGCTGACAATACCCTGGATGATGTTAATAACACCTGAAACAAAGACGTACACAGAGAAGAGCATGGCTAGGGTGATCAGCGTGATCCCGGGCCAAGCCATCGCCAATAAACCGAATATAATGAGACAAATACCGCGCAGCAATATCAACCACCACATATTCTTTAGAATCATATGTATTCTTTAACTTAATAAAAGCTTTTAACCCTCAGTGCCAGCACTTCCACCCTAAGTATACATCCCATTTTGGGCACTTTGGGGAGTCCCGTTCTCACGAGAGGAAGCGTCCAAAGCTACCTACTTTCTATTCATTGCAGTAACCGTCAGCTGCAATACCGAGGCAAAGCTTACCCAAGCCAAATACGGCAGATTGATATACGCCACCCATGGCACAATCGGAAAGATTGCTATGAGTGCCCATACCAAGGTTAGCCACACGAGAAGTACGTCCACTGCCGCAAGCGTAAAGTTGTGCCAGCGGAATTGAATCGTGGTAAATAGGGCGTTGAATACAAGGTTAAGTATGAAAGGAATGGCGATACCAACAGAGAGTGTACCTGTTACCCATGAGTAGCCTACGTAGCCAAAAGATATAGCAATGAGGATATACAACACCGTCCACACCGGCACGAAAAGCCACGCCGGAGAAGCCCATGAAGGCTTTTTATATGAGCGATATTGCGAGTAGGTACGCATGCCAATGTGAGTGTATCACGCATCTGCTTGTAATCCCTAACCAAAAAATCTAGGCTTATCGCATGCTTTTGGATTGGATACGGAAACTTAAGGAGGGTACGAACGAGGAAAAACGCGAGTTGATGGGGTGCTTCAAGTCGAAGTTCAAGGTTAATAACGGTACGGTGACAATAGAGGGAGTGAGTTCAAGTACTTAAAACTTCAGCCAATTTCTCAAGTCGTACAAATAACTCGTCAAAAGTAATTATTTCCACCTCCTTGTTTGAATTCCGAAAATACTCAAAGCTTTTTTTACCGACAATATCTAACTTGCGACAGTCTCCAATAATTAAAATGCACTTTGATATGTGGCTCTCGTAACGGTTAGCATCAATTGAGTCTTTTTTCCTCAACAACACAT
>Ga0335069_10003892_pt1 | contig 22393 bp, 16 predicted proteins | sample Lox_Sample_11_FD_206714 | JGI IMG/M metagenome (GOLD analysis project Ga0335069, IMG submission 206714) | Soil microbial communities from Loxahatchee National Wildlife Refuge, Florida, United States - Lox_Sample_1.1 | ecosystem: Environmental > Terrestrial > Soil > Wetlands | place: USA... | reverse complement strand
ACGAGCGGAAGGCTTTTTCTTTGGCCGCTGCGTCGCCCGTCTTTTCGTACCAGAGAGCATTCACCGAGGCATAGCGCGAGGTGTGACTTCCCATCTTGTGCATGTCGTCGATCTGCTCGGAGATGGTTTGCGCTCCCCATTGCATCCCGGGTTCGCCCGGGACGTCGGGTCCTAGCGTGCGCTCGACCCACTGGATCAACGCCGGCACGTCGGTCTTCCAATTGGGATCGTATTCCGTATGCATCAGAATATAGCGGGCCGTTTCCATGGGGCTGTACTGGTTGAAATTGGTGAGCTTCGGAAAGGTCGGGATGTCCTCGAAGTAGCCGTGCCAGGTACCGTTCTTCATGGGGTACGCCATCATCCAGCTCCAAGCCATTTCGCGCGCGCGGCGGTAAGCCGGCACGTCACCGAGGTTCAGCCGCACCAGCTCGTCCAGAAGCCGGACGGGGCCGATCACGTTCGACGAGTACTCTTCACGAATCGTGTTGTCTTCGGCAAACACCCGGAACGGCCACGGCGAGTGCGACTCGTCACCGGCGCGAACGTGCCGCGCCAGCGCGTTCGCACAAGCCACGGCAACATCGCGATAGACGGCGTCACCCGTCAGTTCGTAAAACTTCAGGTACGCCATTCCCATCTCGCCAACCTTGTCGGGCTCGATGGCGCCGTATCCGTCACCGCGGCCCCAATCCGTATCGTGCCGGACAAAAAGGAAATCATGACCGCCGCGGTATTCCGTGGCTCCCGGATCGGAACTTGCGTACGGGACTTCCGCCCATTCCCAGTTGGCAGGCGTCATTCCGTGCGCCCGTTGATAGTCGAGCAGCCCGCGCGCCAGATCGATCACGCGCCGGTCGCCAGAGTAAGGGTAATAAGCGGTGGCTGCGTCCACGAACATCGCGAACATCCCGGCCGGATTGTGGAGCCAGTCGCCTCCGCGCAACGTCCGCTCGTCGATGCAGCAATAGGTGTAGTACGTCTTCAGGCCATTGGGCGCCACCGGAACGCTGTTCAAAAGAAAGTCAAACGACAGGCGCACCACGCGGTCATAGGCCTTCTCCTGCGGCTTGACCCACGAAAGCAGCTTCCCCTGCGAGTCAAGAACAACCTGATGGCGATTGAATGTCTCTTGGGCAAGAAGCGGCCCGGCCACGAGCAGACCGGCCAGCACGAGCAGCGAGCAGCAGCGCATCATTTTGTAATCCCCTTTGCGGTAAAAGTCTCCTGTAGGGTGTGCAACACGGAAGTTGGGGCGCGAACCGTAGCGCGGGCATCTTGCCCGCGCGCGGGAGCGAGACGCTCCCGCCACAGCGGGCGGGACGCCCGCGCTACTTGTAAGACGGCGGCGACTGCGACTTCCATGTTGCGCACTCTTTCGCGCAGTGCGGCTCTGAGGATAGCCGTCATCCTGCGATCTTCACATTTCCGGATTGAGAGTGCCGAACGCGCACGACGAAGTCCCCTCCCGCGAGCGGCTGTACCGTGTAGCCGTCGGCTTGCAGGCTCGTGCCGAGCGGCAAGGGCGCGTCGCCGGTCCTCTCGTAGTACAGGGCGTTGATCGCTCCCCAGCGCGAGGTGTCACTGGCGAGCCCCGCGCGCGAGCAGCAGCCTTGGAAGTTCGGCGGCTCACCTTACTCGTCGATGGCCCAAGCCTCAAAATAGGGGCCTCGGCCGAGGGAGCGGCGCACCCAGTCGATGATGTGGCCGACGTGATTCACCCACTCCGGATCCACTGCGGCGGGGTCCGGGCGCGTGAAGAGGTAGTAGGTCGTCATGGTAGGGGCAACCTGATTGACGTTCTTGTTGTTTTGGGGCACGTCTTCGAAGTACCCGCTCCAACGGTCATTCTGCATGGGGTAGTCGAGAATCCACTTCCAAGCCATGTCGCGTGTCTTGGCAAAACTCTGCGTGTCGCCGGCTTTCAGGCGAACGAGTTCATCCAGCAGGCGTACGTTCGCCACCACCATGCCGCCGTAATCTTCCGTGTCGACCAATTCTTCCCAGGCGGCGTTGATGTACCCGCCCAGGACCCGGCCGGTCCGCGCGTCCACACGAAAGGGCCACGGGGTGTGATTCTCATCGCCGGGTTTCACGTGCTTGGCCAGAGCCTCGGCGCACTTGATGCCGGCATCCAGGTATTTCCGCTCTCCGGTCACCTCGTAGAAGAGAACGTAGCCGATGCCGAGTTCCCCCAGCTTGTCGGTTTCGATGCCGCCGGTGAAATCGCGCGGCATGTCCTGAAGGCAGCCGCCGTATTCGGCGTGGTTCTTGCAGCTCGTGGCATAGGGGACGTTGGGCCATTCCCAGCCTGCGGGCGTTGTGCCGTGGGCAAGCTGATAGTCGAGCATCGACCGCACCACGCTCACCGCTTCCTCATCCCCCGAATACGGGTACCAGCCGAGGAGCGAGTCCACGAACTGCCCGTACAAGCTCGCGGGATTGCCTTGCCAGTTCCATCCCTGCAACGTGTGATCGTCGTAGACGGAGTTGATCAGATAGATCTTCAGGCCCGTGGCCGGGTCATTGGGAACCTTGTGTTCGATGAAATCCCAGCCCAGCCGCAGAACCTTGTCATAGCCCTGGTTCTTTTCCGGGTGATACCAAGCCAGCAAACGCCCGCCGTTATCAACCACCGCTTTCTGCCACGGCAGTTGTGCGTTCACCCAACCGGGAAACTGCTGTTGTCCCTGAGCGGACAAAGAGAGAAATGCCATCGAAAGGAGCACGGCAAGTTTGCTCGGAATGACAGCGCGACTCATAGGAACCCCCTTGCGGGCGATCGTAAGGATCGTGCGTGCGGCGCAGCGGTTCTACTGGGCATTACAAAATGGCGCGACACGAGCATTGGTAGCGCGGGCGTCCCGTCACTGCGCTCAGGGTAGGCTCTACCCGCGCTGCGTGCTGTAGCGGCGGTCTGCGACCGCCGTTTCTTCGGCGCTCATAGAGCGCCGCTACAACGCGGCCAGTAGCGCCGGGCTTTAGCCCGGCACGTGCCGCCCTAAAGGGCGGCGCTACAGTGTGGGTGGCCGGGACGGCCACGCTACGTCAAATCGTGTCACTTCGTTTTGCAATTCTCCGTAGATCGCCGCACAGCGAGGTGAATTCACCACTGCGACCTCCAACGAGCCTGCCGGGATGTTACCTTCCCGTGACCGCAAGCTCCGGCGACTGGACATGCCGCACGCGGACCACATAATCCCCACCCGGCAAAGAACTGACCGTGTAGCCCTCCGCTGCCAGGTCTGTGCGTTCCGCCAGCGCAACGCCACCGGCAGTTATCTTCGTGGGCCGGTAGGTCAGCCGCAGAACCTCGGCCGCCTCTTTGTCGAAGGTCCGATAGCTTAAGCTTCGGTCTCTGTATTGCACTTGCCGGACGACGGACGAGGAACGCAGCAAGTGATCCTGCCCTATGGGGGCGAGGTCCGGGATGGCACCCATCACCCAATTGAAATGGCGCAGATAATCCGAGTAGCCGTCGCTGAACCAGTACTGCCCCTGGAATCCGTCGCCGCAGCAGGAAATCCTGCCTTCTGAATCCGCGAAGTAGGCGGCGTAATTCAGCGAGCGGAAGGCGTCCTCGCGCGCTTGACCGTCGTGGGTCCTCTCGTAGTACAGCGCGTTGATTGCGGCCCAGCGCGAAGTGTCACTGCCCAGTCCAGCGCGTGAGCAGCAACCGTGAAAAGTCGGTGGCAGTCCCTGTTCATCAATCCCCCAAGCGCCGAAGAACGGCCCTCTCCCTAGGCTCTGCCGGACCCAGTCGATGAGATGCCCGACGTGCTGGGCCCAGTCGGGATCGACCGCAGCGGGGTCGGGACGGTTGAGCAGGTAGTAAGCTGTGTACGTTGGGGCTGCCTGGTTCACGTTCTTCGGGCTCTTCGCGATATCCTCAAAATACCCGCTCCACCGGTCATACGCTTTGCTCTCTGGGTTGAGCGGGTAGTCGTGAAGCCATGACCAAGCCACCCTCTGGGCGTGCCGATAGCCCGCGACATCGCCTTCGTTCAGCCGGACCAACTCGTCGAACAAGCGCAGCGGGGACGCGACGATGCCGCCGAACTCCTCGCCCGCCAGGACGTCTCCTGTCTTCCCGTTCACCCGGAAAGGCCAAGGAGTGTGGTCGTCGTCACCGATGCGAATGTGCTTTGCCAGCGCATCCGCACAGTGGATGCCGGCCTCAAGGTACTTGCGGTCGCCGGTCAATTCGTAGAAGAGCACATAGCCAATGCCCATTTCGCCGATCTTGTCGGTTTCGATTCCGCCGTAGAAGTCCCGCGGCATGTCCTGAATGCAATGGCCGTAGTCAGGTTGGTCGTCACAGTTGGTGGCGAACGGCACGCTCGCCCAATTCCAATCGGCCGGCGTGGTGCCGTGGGCCAGCATGTGGTCAAGCATGCCGCGCACGGCCTCGATGGCCTCGTTGTCACCGGAATAGGGATACCAAGCGACCACGGAATCCACGAAAGACCCAAAGACCATAGCGGGGTTGTGTTGCCAGTTCATTCCTTGCAGCGTCTTGCCGTCGAAGATGGCGTTGATCAGGTAGATCTTGAGGCCCGTGCCGTGGCGTGTATCCGCAGGGACTTTGTGCTCAATGAAATCCCAGCCGAGGTGCAGCACCTTGTCGTACGCGAGGTTTTTGTCGGGTTCATACCAGGCCAACAGTTTGCCTGCCGGGTCGAGTACGCGATCGTGCCAGGGCAACTGCGCGTTGACGTAATTCTGGGCGCCAGCCGATGGCGCTAACAACGAGATGAGCGCGAAACCAAAACCGAATCCCAGTAAACGGCGGATGGTTCTCGTCATGTTCAGTTCCTTTCCAAAACCTCAAGGGGCGTGCGCGGCCTATCGTGCCGCGCCCCTTCGGAGCTCTCTTTTACGCCAGAGTCCACTTGACGGGGCGGGTTCCCCGGACAGCACGGACCTTGTTCAACTGTTCCAGCCGGTCCATGTGGCCTTTTACCGGAAACATGGCGAGCGACCAGGAGTCCTTGGGCCAGTCGCCCGCGGCGTTGGCGACAACATCAATCAGTTCATTCATGGTCAGCCCCGACAGGTGGCTCTTAAGGCTCGCGAGGATGGCGAGATCGAAGATGTCCACCGTCCGGCGCGAATCGGTGATGAAGTCGCGGATTTCTTCGCCCGTCATGATGGGCCAATGTCCGGAATAAAGGGCGTTGATCTCGAGACATTCAAGATACCGGAGGGTACTCAGGTAGGCGTCCACATAGTAGTACGTCACCGGGATCGCCATGCCTCCCTCGGCTTTCGGACAACCGCGCCCGTGGATGGCGTCACCGACAAAAGCAGCCTTGTGCTTCGAATCATATAAGGCGAGATGGCCGTGCGAATGCCCGGGCACGTGCAGAACTTCCAGCTCCCAATCATCCGTGAGACGGATTCTCTCTCCGCCCGAAAAGGTGATGTCCATGCGGCGTGGCCCTCCCGCGCTGGGGCCGGGATCGGGGTCGAATCCCACATCGTGTTCTGCGCGGAGGAAGTTGTAGCGCTGGTCAAAGAGCTGGCGAGGAGACTCCACCAGTTCCCGGTCAGCTTCACCACATGAAAGGAGAGTGCGCGGCGACGCAGACTTGATGGCGTCGTTCCCGCCTTGGTGATCGAGGTCCGCATGGGTCGTCACCGCCAGCGTGAGTTTCTCAGGCGCCAGCCCCAGGCGATCCAGGTAAGGGAAGATCACTTTTCCCGGTGTCTCGGCGATGCCGGTATCCACCAGCACGGCGTGCTGACCGATTAGGAGGTACTGGAATAGGTTGCGCCCATCAAAGAGCGACTGAATCTGATAAGCGCCATCATAGATTTCCATGGGGCGCTCCTTTCAGGATAGCGAGGTCGTTAAGGTTGGACTACACGCTTGGGACTGCTTTGACCGTTTGCGGGCTCGCGTCCCGACGAAAAGCTAAGACGTCTGGCCCGTCAGGTTCGATGCTCCCGTATCCCCGGCAGGCCCCTCCCCGTTCGCCGGAGGCGATTGCGGCAGGACCCCCTGCATTGCTCGCCTTTTGGTATCGTCGAGGGTCTCCCGAAGGTAACGCTGCATGATGGTTCGGAACACGCTCTTGACCTCGTCAGGCTTCCGGTCCCGCAAGGCTGCGAGGAGTGTGCAATGCTCCTCGTGTTCCCTCTCATACCGCTCTTCCATCAGGGCAAGATTATTCGACGAAATCTGCAGGAGAGTGCTCAAGGAAAATGCAAACAAAGGGGACAGCACAAGATTCAGCAGCCGGTTAAGAGAACCCACCTCGGGCAATTCCCAGATGAGCTGATGAAAGGCGATATCGTTCTTCACCAGCGTCGTGAAATCCCGCCGCTGCCTGGCTTTTTTCATTTCATCCAGGAGAAATTCGAGGTGCTCGAGGTGCTTCGGAGTCAACTTCTCGCACGCCATGGCCGCGGCCATGGGCTCCAATTCGAGACGCACAGCGAACAGGGCCTCAAAATCCTCCAGCGTAAGTCTGGTGACGAAGGTCCCGCGGTCTTTGGTGACGAGCCCTCTATGTTCCAGAGCTTGCAACGCCTCGCGAAAGGTACTCTGGCCAACACCCAGTTGCTTGGCCATTTTGGTCTCAATGATCCGTTCCCCGGGCTTCAGTTCTCCCTGAAGGATCGCGTCGAATAGCCTGTCCGTGATCTGTTCCGCAAGATTGCTCCGCTTCGCCAATTTGATCATAGGGTTCGATATTCAATAAACGAAGATCAAAAGTCAAGTCCATTTCTCTAGGTGGCAGGTGCCGTAGTCCGGCTGCATCGCCACATAGAAAATTTGCTTGACAGGCCTAGCAGCGCGATGCTACAAGGGCGGAATATACGAATATCGAATAACGAATTTTGTGAACTCTCGCACGACACGCAGCGTTTGAGAAGGACATCGGGCGCTTCTCCATGGTTTGGAGGGCGATTTTCGGACGGATTCGTCTGTGGTGTCCGGTTTAGACCGGACGGCAAATCAACAATAAGGCGAAAGAAAGAGCCGTGAGCGACTCCCCGGGTGCGGTTTCGGTGGGAGGCTATCTCGACAGCGACACCAGAAGCATTTCCGAACTCGCTCATTGAGGACTTGCACCCTCACGAAGGGGTGCTCTATAGGTTGCGTCGCGTCTTGGCCCACATAAATCCTTGTGAGCAACAGGAGGTTCACGATGAAGATGAAGACTAAAAGGGAGGAAACCTTAGTGAACAAGAAAACTAAAGTGGCGGCGCTAATGATGGCCCTATTGCTTAATGCAGTTTCTGTTTGGGGAAGCGTCACGGGGAGTATCTCAGGGACGGTGACAGACCCAACGGGTGGGGTCGTTCCTGGAACCACCGTGGTTGCTATCAACACCGAAACGGGCATCCAAAACTCGGCTCGGGCCAACGAGGTCGGCTTTTATTCTTTTCCGGCGCTTCCCGCTGGGCATTATGACGTGCGAATCCGGGCTAGCGGATTCCAGGAATACCGGCAAACGGGTTTGTTGTTGGAAGTTAACAGTGCGGTGCGAGTGGACGCTACGCTGCGAGTGGGCGCTCTGACGCAGGAGGTCAGAGTCTCCGCCACGGCCGTGCACGTTGAAACCAGCAACACCCAGATGGGCGAGGTGATTGGCGGCACCAAGATGACCACGCTCCCGCTGAACGGCCGTAGTTACACGGACCTACTCGCTCTGCAACCGGGCGTGGCTCCGGTCAGTAGCGGGGAGTCCGGTGCCAATGGAGTTTCAGGGAATCTGAACGCGGGGGGTCTTTCTATAAGTGGGCAGCGAGAAACTGCCAATGGTTTCATGATTAACGGCGGCAGCGCTCAGGAAAAGATGAACATGGTAACCAGCATCATTCCCAATTTAGACTCCATCGAGGAATTCCGCATTCTTACCAACAATGCGACGCGGAATATGGCCACTATAGCGGCGGGCTGGTCAATGTCGTCACAAAGTCCGGTACCAATATGTATCATGGAAGCGCCTTCGAGTTCATGCGTAACCCCCACCTCGACGGTCGAAACTTTTACTCCTCGGAGCGGGCGGCCTTGCACCAAAACCAGTTCGGAGGCACAGCGGGCGGGCCAATTCGGCATGACCAGGTTTTCTTTTTCGCCGACTACCAGGGAACGCGCCTAGTGCAGGGCGTGGACACGGGTCTAATCGCGCTCCCCTCAGCCGTGGACCGAGATGGAAACCTGGCGGATGTGGCCAGTCAACTGACCGGGACGGTGAATGGCGCTTTCTGGGCCAACGATCTCTCGCAAAGACTTGGCTACACAGTCACCGCCGGAGAGCCGTACTACACGAGCGGATGTACTAGCACCGCTGAATGCGTATTCCCCGATGCGGTTATTCCTCAGTCCGCATTCACCGACCCGACTAAGGCGCTTAAGCAGTACATTCCGCTTCCCAACTTGGGTACCTACTATACAACATCGGCCTATAAGAGAACGCTGCGGGACGACAAAGGTTCCGTCCGGTTAGACGCCAACACCCACTTAGGCATGCTCTCAGGCTACTACTTCCTGGATGATAACGCACTCGTTAGTCCATATGGCGGGGGGAATGTTCCAGGGTTTGCTGCCACTAACAACGGCCGGGCGCAGATAATCAACTTAGGCCTCACCAAATCGTTTGGCGGAAATTCCGTCAACGAACTCCGCCTTCATTACATGCGCAATATGATGGCCACCGGTAATCCGCTTGGGGGGGTAGGGGTCTCACTTGCTTCCCAGGGTTTTACTGGCATCGTTCCCAATGATACCCGGCTTCCACAGGGCGTCATGTCCGTTGGCTTCAATGACTTCAGCATCGGTGAATCTGTTTGGCCCCTCTTTGTCTGGGACAATACCTACCATGTGCTGGACAACTTCTCAAAGGTGAGGGGTACCCACACGCTGAAGTTCGGCGGGGACTTCAGTTACGACCAGGTCACTTTTGACTTTCCCGCGGCCAACAATGGTACATTCGGGTTTTACGGAGGAGAAACGGGCAATGATTTTGCTGATTTCTTAATTGGGGCGCCATCAGGCTACTCGCAGGGCCTTGTCCCAACGATGTACACTCGTGCTCGCACCTACGCTCTGTATGGTCAGGATAGCTGGCGGGTCGATCGAAATCTTACACTGAATTATGGGTTGCGCTGGGAAGTCGGGACCCCCTGGTGGGAGGCCCACAACCAACAGCGGGCGGTCGTTTACGGTCTCCAATCGAAGGTTTTTCCGGGGGCACCGACAGGCCTGGTCGTCCCGGGTGATCCTGGGATTCCCTCCACGCTGTCTCCCACTCGTTACAACAATCTTGCCCCGCGCCTTGGTCTCGCCTATTCTCCTGCCTCTGCGGGAAGGGGGCTCTTGGGCAAGCTCTGGGGCGGCCCTGGTGAGACAAGCATCCGAGCAGCGTTTGGCGTTTATTTTACATCTTTCGCAGAGCGGAGCAACTCTAATCAGGCGGGGAACGCTCCGGATGGATATTGGTGGTCCAGCCCTGTTCCGCCTCTGTTTGCGACCCCCTTTATTGACCATGCCAGTGGACACGATGAGGGTCAGCGCTTCCCCGTGTCCCCCCCCCTTTAACGTGGGGCCCAACAACCCCGACAACTCCATCAACTGGTCGCAGTTCGAGCCCATCAGCGCTTCCCAGTTCTGGAACACCGGCAACCGCCTTCCCTATGCTGAGAGCTACAATTTCTCCTTACAACGGCAGTTCGGGGCTGCCACGCTGCTGAGCATGAGCTACGTGGGGACGCAGGGTCACCGCCTTCTCTCGATGGAGGCGTTCAATCTGGGAGATCCGGCTTTATGCTTGAGTGTAAGCCAATTGAGCCAAGTGACCGATGGAGTTACTTGCGCTCCGTACGGCGAGGATGGTATCTACCACCCCATCTCTGGTGGAACCATACACAGCACACGTTATCCATTTGGGTCTGTATTCGGCAGCAACGGCGTGATGTCGACCAGGGGCAACTCCAATTACAACTCCCTTCAGGTCACGCTGCGCCACGCGGTGGGCCGCCGAGAGTTCCTGGCCGGCTACACCTTCAGCAAATCTCTCGATAACGCGTCGGGCGATGGAAATGGCACAGGCGACACCATTAATCCGGTCAACCCCCGGATCATGAAGGCGTTGTCCGCGTTCGATGTTACGCACAACTTCGTCGTGAGTTACAACTATCGGATACCTTTTGACAAGCTCGGGCACCCCAATCGCTTGACCACCGGCTGGAGCATCAGCGGAATTGCGCGTTTTGCCACGGGCTTCCCGGTGTATCTGACGGAGCCGGACGATCACTCGCTCTTAGGAGCGACCGGTGCATCGGCCCAGTTGGACCGACCAAACCGCCTCCCGGGCTCCCTGAACATCACCGATCCCCGCAAGGCTGACCCGTCTACCCTGACGAATCCTTACTTCAACACCTCGTTGTTCACTAGGGAGGAAATCGGGCAGTACGGGAATTCCAGCCGGCGTTTCTTCCATGGACCGGGTTGGAACAACTGGGACATGTCGTTGAGCAAGGACCTCCGGTTGACGGAATCCAAGAACCTGCAATTCCGGGCGGAGTTCTTCAACATCTTCAATCATGCCCAATTCCCCCTTCCGAACGGGAACATACTGAACTCAACTTTCGGTTTTGTAACGAGTGCGAACGCCCCACGAATTGGCCAGCTTGGAATGAAGTTCATCTTTTAGCAGTGATTCTCCGCGGCCCGGGCGGAGGTTGATCTCGCCCAGGCCGCGGTTAGTTCCAATGACCCTTTTACGCAACAACATCATGATGACTTCGCAGGCATTCCCGGAGGATGTTTCTAAAGAGCACTGAGGGCCTGTCTTTTTTAGGAAAACTATTCGCTTAGTGGGACAGGGCGGCGGAGCCACAACCGAAACGTGGCACGGGCAGAATGTCCATCCTTTCCAGACGATTCGCAACCAGCGGCCAGGACTCGCGCGCTGCTATTTCGTGGAACTTGCAGGTGAGGTCAAACCCGGTCGAGCGAACGAGGTCCAAATCACTTTGCCCATTCGGACGGGGCTGGTGTTTTCCGGCGCCTACGTGGATTTACCCGACCAGGTGCCGGCGGGCCTTCAGCCCGGATTATTCGTGAAAATGATAGGGCAGAGCGGATGGAAGAAGTTTCACACAGAGTGCACGGGGCCGATAACCGTTGGAATCACCGAAGCCTCGGGTCACAGAGTGCACCGAGGAAGTCGCGAAAACGCCTCCGGGCTCCCTGTGCCCTAACTCCGTGGCCTCTGTGTGAACGCTTTCCCTTCCTTCCTCAGCCCAAGAAAGTCATGAATAATCCGGACTAGGGGGAGGTAGCATAGAAGCTAAACTAAGGAGCGGCAATTCAGAAAAAGCCCGAAGGGCGACATATTGTGGCCCACGGCGAAAGCCGTGGGAGAGCGAGTTCCGTTCGACGCATTCCAGCCGCGGTAGCGGCGACATAACAGTCGCGACCGAGCCTGAAAGCACTATGTCGCCCCTCTGGAATCTGCGTGAAAACCGCGGTTTGTAGCGGCGGTCTTGGACCGCCGCTACGTCAGTGCGGACAGGTCTTCACACAGACTCCTTCAGGGATCACGAGCGTGCTGCTGACAGTATTTTGCCGCCCATGGGGAGAGGTACTCGGATGACCCGTTTGGATCTGGAAAGCACAGTGTGCGGCCTCCACGCCGTACGTCTCGAAAGCGAGTGGCTACGTGCGAGCGTCATTCCCGCGTTGGGCGCGAAGGTCTATGACCTCGAATGGAAACCCACGGGCCGGAACGTCCTCTGGCACAACCCGCGGATCCTCCCGCAGCTTTGTCCGGTGGACGCAAACTTCGACAACTACTGGTGCGGGGGCTGGGACGAAGGCTTCCCAACCTGCGATCCCTGCGAATACCGCGGCGAGCAATATCCGGCTTTGGGAGAGTTGCGGTCGGTCAAATGGCAAGTGGAGGCCGCGCGAAACGACACCGAAAGGGTCTTCGTAAAACTGGCTGCGTTTGGCCCGATCAGCCCGGTACGGGCGGAGAAGACGGTGACTCTCCTGGCAGGTGCGCCGGTTCTCGAGATGCACTATGAGATCACGAACCTCGGGCCGCTGCCGATTGACTTCATCTGGGGGACTCATCCCGCGCTCCCGGCCCATGAGAACCTTATCCTGAGAATCCCCGCCAAGACGGGAATTGTGGGTGTTGCCACCGCCCCACGACTTGGGGCACCGGGCCAACGCTACGCCTGGCCTCGCCTCGAAACGCCCGAAGGCGTCGTTGATATGAGCCGGGTGCAAGACATCGAGGCTAAGGTGGCCGCAGGGCACTACGCAACTGATTTGGAAGCGGGATGGTACGCGATTGAGGATACCCGCAGCGGAGAAGGTTTCCTGCTCACATTTCCGCTCGCCGAGTGCCCGTACTTGTGGATGTGGCTCGTCTATGGCGGCTGGCGCGGCTACCACCACATCATCGTGGAACCTTGGACAAGCTACCCTAACAAGCTCTCGGATGCCGTGCGACAGGGTACTCATCGGACCCTCGCGCCGGGAGAGCGCTTTGCAGTGAACGTCACAGCCACCGTGTACACCGCTAAGGAAGGTTGCGAAGGGGCGTTGCGAAGATTGGAGAACTGACCTAACCCGGGTTTCTCACCGGTTTTGGGAAGGGCGGGGCTTCAGCCCCGCCCTTCCACTTGCGTCCAAAAGTGGTGAGAAATTCAGGCTAAGCCACCGGGGGACTTGATGAGACTCAAAGATCGCGTGGCAGTCATTACAGGAGCGGGATCGGGAATCGGTCGTGCTTCCGCGCTGGAATTCGCACGGGAGGGAGCCCGCGTGGTGGTTGCCGATATCAACGCGGCAGGCGCTGAAGAAACCGTTAAGCAGGTAGCCGCGCTGGGCGGCAAGGCGCTCGCCGTACCCACGGATGTTGCGGACCCCGCCTCGGTTCAGCATTTGCTGCAAGCCACGCTTCAGACCTTTGCGCAAGTCAACGTGCTTTTCAGCAACGCGGCGATCCAGGTGAACAAGACCGTAGAGGATACGACGTTCGAGGAATGGAATCGCGAGATGGCCGTCAATGTGGGCGGCATCTTTCTGTGCGCAAAGCTCTTCTTGCCCCACCTGCGGCACGCGCGCGGCTGCATCGTCAACATGGCTTCGGTGAATGGCTACTTTGCCGAACCACAGTGTGCGGGCTACTGCGCGACCAAGGGAGCGATTATCGCCCTCACCAAAGCGATGGCCATTGACCACGGCAAGGAAGGGATCCGCGTCAATTGCATTTGTCCCGGCTACATCGATGCGGGGCTCGCCTGGGGATACTTCGAAGCCCAGCCCGATCCTGGGGCGGCACGCGAGGCGGCGGGAAAACTCCACGCGCTGTGGAGGATCGGGAAGCCTGAAGAGGTCGCGCGCCTGGCGGTCTTCCTTGCCAGCGACGATGCTTCATTCATGACGGGCGCCGCCGTGGAGGTGAGCGGAGGGATCGGCGTCGGCCTTCCTCCGCAAAGCTGAGAGGCCGGACCGAAGCAAAGAACGCGAGTCGAACATCACTTGCCGGGAGACGCGTTACCGGCGGTTTCGCTGGCGCGTTGATGCTCCTCATAGGCAGTCACCAGCAACGTGCTGGCGAGTACCAGGATTCCGCCCACGACCATAGACTTGGTGAGCCGCTCGTGAAGCACGATCGCCGCCACGACGACACCAAAGAAAGGAATCAGGTAGTTCGAAACAGCCGCTTGCGTGGCATCGAGGCGCGTGAGCACGTTCAGGAAGATCACCATGGAGAGGAAGTATTGGAGAATCGCCAGCATCACCAGACCAGCCCAGACCGTTCCGTTGTAATGCGGCAGATTCGTGAAACCGCCGGGTTCAACGTAGATCGTGATCGGGCAGAGAAACGCGAACACCGCAAAGTAGCTGTATAGCAAGACCTGCAAAGGCGAGTACCTGCGCAGGAGTTTCTTGCTGTAGACGTTGTAAAACGAGCTGCCGTTCACGCTCAGAAAAATCATGAGATTACCGAGGAGAAACTTGACGCTGACCAGATTGAGCTCTTTCCAATCGACGCCCGAGCACTCCAGCACTCCGATCAAGGCCAGCCCAAAGCTGATCCACCGGACACGGGTCATGCGCTCGCCGAGGAAGAAATAGGCCATGACGGCCGTGGAGATGGGAAGCGTCAGCATGAGCAACGCGGCGTTCGAGGCCAGCGACCAGCGCACGCCCCAGGTGATGAAGAGTTGCGCCACCACCTGCCCGAAGACTCCGATGAGAACGAATTCCAGGATGTCGTGGACAGGAATGCGGCGGTCTCCCGTGCGGCGCCGCTCGCGTTGCACGACCGGGATGAGAAGAAGCATGGCAAGCGTGATGGGAAAAAACGTGGCGAAGACGGGCCCCATCTGCTGCTGCACCAGCTTGACCATCACAAACTGGCTGGCCCAGATGAGGTTGCAAATAAGCAGGAACGTCCAATCAAGAAGGCGCGCGCGTGAGAACATGGATGCTCCTTGGGAGTCCGGCCGCTACACGGGCGGCTTTCGGTTTCGCTATATTAACGTCACTCTTTAGAAAGTGGAAGTCCCTGTGAGGGTATTACTTGTATGAGAAATGCCGTTCAGTTACAAGAGACCATCCAACGCTTTCAGGACTGCTTCTGGGACCGGAAGGCCGGCCGGCGCCCGGTCGTGGGCATATACAATGATGCGGTCTTCCTGCCCATGAATTTCCTGCACCGCCCCTTTCCACACACTTTTGTCGAGCCGGAGGATGTGACCCCGGAATTGGCCATGACCGAATATGACTACTGGTTCCGGGATCGCGACCAGGACATTTCTGGCGATGACCAGATCGCGTTTTCCGCGGCGTGGCGAGGGATCCCCTGGCTGGAAGCGTGGTGCGGTTGCCCGGTCCGCTATGCCGAAGGCGCACTGGGGCCGGACGCTTTTGTGGGTTCAGTGGAAGAGCTAGCGACGACTCCCCTTCCCGGCAAGAATGCGTGGTTCGAGTGTCTCCGTCATCAGGTCGAATGGCTGGAAAGTCAGGTGCAGCCCGATTGCTTCATCAGTCCCACTATTCTGCGCGGCACTTCCGACGTGCTGGCCGCGATGCGGGGCTTGCCGAATCTTATGATGGACCTCCACGACAATCCGCGCGTGGTCCGGGAAGCAGCGCGGCGTGTGAATCGCCTGATCCTCCAGGCGCTCGACCTGCACTATTCCATCGTCAAGCCCAAGCTCGGAGGGTACGGCCACAAATACGGCTACTGGGCTCCCGGACCGACGCAAGTGATTCAGGAAGACGCCATGGGAATGTGCGCGCCCGCGATGTACCGCGACATCTTCATGGAGTGCAACGCCGAGACCGTTAAGCACCTCGGCCCCTACGTGCTGTTCCACCTGCACAGTACCGGCTATCGACACTACCGGGACGTGCTGAGCATCCCGGGGATAGCGGGCCTGGAGATCTATGTCGAGCAGGGCGGGCCAACGTTGTTCGACCTTCTGCCGGCGCTGAAGGAGACGCTGGAGCGTTCTCGCCTCATCCTGCACGTTGACTATGGCTTTGAGCAACTGCCCGAAATTCTGCGGAAACTGCCGCGGGAGGGGTTCTTTCTGGCCATTTCCAACGTGCGGATTCGTTCTGACGCGGAGTTCCGCAGTTTCGTCGCCGCCCAGTGGAATTGCTGAAGCTGCTGGCGTTTCACTTCCTTTAGCGTCCGGCGTTCAAGTTGCGGGCTTCTTCTCTTCTTCCGCCAGCGCCACAATATGGCTCAGCTCCGCGAGGACTTTGGCGTCCAGGTGAGGTTCGGGAGGCTCCTTCAGGATAGCCTTGACGCGCTCGGCGGCAAGCTCAGCGGAGTCTTTCGCGCCCCCGTCAATCCAAGCTCCGGCGTTCAGGCGATGGGCGAGCTTCGAAAAGCTGAATTCGCGGCGCAGGTATTCCAGGGTGTGCGTCTCGGCGAGAAAATCATGATGGGGTCCCACGGCCTTGATGACGTCCAGCGCCAGCGTGCCAGGGCTGACGTCGAGGCCCCCGCACATCCGCAGGATTCGCGCATAGATATCATCGTCAATCACCAACTGCTCCAGGCTGGCGGTGCCCACGGCCGCGAGGCTCCCTGCACCTCCGTTTAAGGTCGCGCCGCTCAGGGCAGCGGAATAACCCGTGATGAGCTTTTCCACGGCCGCCTGCTCGTCGCAGGTGTGCGCGTCGGTCGTCAGCCCGTTGCTGGCCGTGGGAATCCCATAGCTTCTTCCTAAGTCCACGAGCGCGGCGGCCAGCAGGCCAATCTCCGTATAACCCATGGAGGCAATGCTGGTGTGCATGTCGAGCACGACCGGATGCCCCGCATAGATCACCTTGGCTCCAGGCTTGGCGAGTTGCGCCACAACCATGCCTGCCAGGATCTCCGCGTTCATGATGACCAGAGTCCCTGCTAGCGTAATGGGCGCCGTGGCGCCCGTAACGGCAGAAGAGTTGACCATCACAGCCAGGCCGTGGTCCACCGCGGCCAGCAGGGCGTCCATTTGGCCGTGCGAGTAAATAAGCGGGCTGTTGCAGGAGGAGAAGATGATGGCTTTCGGCGCTCGCTGATCCGGAAGCGCCTTGAGCAGGCGCGCCAACCACTTGACCGTGTTGCCTGAAAAGGGAGCCATGAGCAGGGGCTTGGTCGCCAGGCGCAGCATCTCCTCGGCAGCCCAAACGTCGCGAGCCTCGAGCGGGACGTCCCAAGGATAGACGCTCGTGACCAAACAGAGGTTCGGCATCGCCTCGACAACGCGGACCCAGGCGGCAAGGTCTTTCCGAGTCACCTCCCGGCGCCTTTTCGCACCAGGGTCGACGATCCAGTCGAGCGACATGACCGGCCGCCCGCGGGGCACGCTCGCGTGGGCGATGACGACATCGCGCGACGGATCCTGGCCTGCGACCACAAATTCAGAAGGGATAGTGCGCAGCGCTTGCTCTACCAGTGGCGCGGGGATCGTGACGTGATGGGAATCAGCCCGAACGCCGGCGCCGGCTTCCGCCAGCAACCCCAGTGCTCGCGGGTGCTCAATGACAATCCCCACTTCTTCCAAAACCGCGCGGGAGCTCGCCCGCACGGCCTCGATTTCTTCCTCCGTCAGGACTTGGCGGCGTACTAATCGGAGGCGCGGCGCAACGTGACCAGACTTGGTGTCGGTGTCCATCGCGGTCCTCGAAATGGCACTCGAACATTCGTCGAGAGACGCTCGGCTCTCCCGCAAATCCTCATCAGGCTAACGTGCAGGCAGGGCCGGCACCTCGTTCAATCCATCGTCTCGAATGAACACCGTCGAAATCGGCCGGCATGCGGCGCCAGCATACGACGTGACGGCCCGAGCATTCGACCCCGGCGCTGGAGGCGGGTGCACGACATAGAAGTTGGAGTTATTGCACCGGCGCTCTATGAGCGCCGACGAGACGGCGGTCATAGACCGCCGCTACAGTGCTAGGCGCGGGCAGGCAGCCCGCGCCACCGTTCTCATCCCAACTTCTGTGTCGCACGCCTTTTGAGACCGCGAGGATGCGCTGAAACTAAATCTTCTTGACTCCCTTGGCCTGAAAGTGCAGAGTCAGCAGGAATCTTCACGATGACGCGGGCCAGGGACGTGTCCAACGATCCTCGCGGCCGGCCGTCTGGCGGGCGCAGCAGCGGCTCGCGCCGCGAAACCGCTCGGCCTGGTCACCCATCGAACGGCGCCGGCGTCAACGTCTTGCGGGACCGTGCCGGCGGAAACATCCGTCCTAGGGAGGAGTAAATGAAGCAGTCGGCCGCAGGCCGGGAGAGAAAGCGGCAGGAGAGCGAAGATGGACCGGAGTTGACCATGCAAGAGATTCTGCGCACCGAAGGCGCCAACTTTTCCCCCAAGCAGCGCATACTGGTGGATTTTCTCCACCGCAACTATCAGAAGGTCGCGTTCATGAACATCGGCGAACTGGCGCGCGAGACGAAGGTCAGCCAGGCGACCATCGTGCGCCTGGCCGATATGCTGAAGTTCGGCGGGTACCCGGGACTACAGAAGGCTGTCCAGCGCATCGTCGCGCAGGAACTCACGACGATGGACCGCCTGCAACTCGCACGGCAGGCCAACCCTCAGGACGACTCGGCGAGCAAGCTGCTGGAGCTGGAGATGCGAAATATCTCCAGGCTTAGCCAGCGCATTGCCAAAGAAGACGTTAACCTGCTGTGCGCGCAACTTGTGGACGCGCGGCGCGTGGTGGCGCTCGGACTCATGGCGTCATCTCCGCTGGCGATGTACTTTGGCTACGAGTTGAACCGCGTGCTGCCGCACGTCACGACTCTCACCGAAGACAATATGGCGGCGAAGCGGGCGATCTGCGAGATCGGCTCAAGAGATCTGCTCGTGGCCTGCGGATTTGCACGCTACCCGGCGGCCGTGATGAGGTTTCTCCGGGTGGCGGGAGAGAAACGCGCGCAACGCTGGGTCATCACGGACACCAGCGCGTCGCCGCTCGTTCGTCACGCGGAGCATTGCGTGTTCGTACCCTCGGAGATTTGGAGCTTTGTGGATTTCGTGGCCGCACCGCTAACGTTTCTGGCGTGGATCGTGGCAGGTGTTGTCAAACGCGAGCCGGAGTTGACGGCCCGGCGCTTGCAGGAATTCGAGACGATGGCGGCCGAATTTGAACTCTTCCACCACGGGGACTGACCCTCGTCTGGGCGTGGGAGCAGGAATCATGCGACATCAAGGGAAAGCAGTCATCGTCACGGGCGGAGGGGCGGGCATCGGCCGTGCCTGCGCTGTCCGGTTCGCTTCCGAAGGGGCGCAGGTGGTCGTGGTCGACCGCCGTGGGGACAAAGCAGAAGACGCCGCCGCAGAGATTCGCGCCTCGGGCGGTGCGGCAACAGCGGTTCAGGCGGATGTGGCAAACGTGGACGACACGCAGCGCGTTATCGAGGAAGCAAAGAAGACCTACCGCTCGCTGCACGTCATCATCAACAACGCGGCCACGGTCGAACTGCACAAGCTTGTTCAGGACATGAGCGTCGAGGAGTGGGACTACTGCCTGAATGCGACCTTGCGGAGCGTTTTTCTGCTGGCGAAATGGGGCGCTCCGCTCATCCGCGATTCCGGCGGCGGATCCATCATCAACATCGGATCGGTCGGCGCCATTGCCCCGTGGGCCAAAGGTGCGCCTTACTGTGCGGCCAAAGGCGGAGTGCTGGCGCTGACCAAGGTGCTCGCCATCGAGTACGGCCCCTGGAAGATCCGTGTCAATGCGTTAAGCCCCGGCTCCATCTTGACGCCGAACCTCCTGAGCGCGATGGCCGAGCGCGGCACGCGTGAAGTTCTGGAGGCGAAGACCGCCTTTCACCGCCTGGGCCAGCCCGAGGAGATCGCCGCCGTGGCTTCCTTCCTGGCTTCTGACGAGGCGTCCTTCATCACGACCGCTAATATCGTCGCGGACGGCGGCTATCTTACCCTGTAACCGCAACCTATACGCTGCTGCGAGGCCAACCCTTGTTACTCCTACTACTCATCTCCCTGGGCGCGGCGTTCTGCTTTGCCATTATCGGCGTCCTGTATAAGCTTGTGGCCTCACGGCCCTGGAGTGATGACGGCTTCCGCCTGATCATGATGGGACTGGGAACCGTTGCGGCCCTGGCGTTGTGGGCCGTCAGCCGTGAGCACCCGAGTTCGACGGTGGTCTACCTGAGCGCCCTGTGTGGTCTCTTCGGCCTCGTCTCCCTGTTCAGCGTGATGCGATCCATGGCGCTGGGCTCAGGAGCGGCCACCTGGGTGGTTCTCAACCTCTCGATTACCCTGGTGATCTTGCTGGCGCCGTGGCTGTGGAACGAGGCCGTGAGCCTGCGGCAATGGGCGGGCGTGTGCGCCTTCGCCATCAGCGTGTTTCTCTTTGCTCGCGACCAAGGAGAGGGGAATCGGCGTCCCGTTAGCCTCCGCTGGGCCGTGCCCGCCACCCTCATGTTCCTTATGAACGGTCTCACCTTGGTCGTCTTCAAAGTGCTCGACCGCGCCGTGCCCACGGCCCACACCTTTTCAACTCTAACCATCTACTATGGCATCACCACGGCACTGCTAATTCCTGTTTTCATGTATCGGCGCTGGAAAGACGTTTTCGTGAAGACGCCGGAACTGCTGGCCGGCATCGTTGCCGCACTGGCCATGATGGTGGGCCAAGCACTCCTGCTGAAGGCCATCTCGATTGACGCCACGACCTCGATCCCGGTCATCCACGGCGCCAACGTCGTGGCGGTGGCGGGCGCTTCGAGTTTTCTCTTCGGGGAAAGGTTTACCCGCTATTCAACCAGCGGGGTGCTAGCCGGAGTTGCGTCGATCTGGCTCCTGATGATGCCCAAGTGAAGTTGTACCGCTCACAGATATCACCCGGCCCGCGGTTCGTCGCGACCGGACGCCGCTCACCGCGAACTGCGTGTTCCCGGACCGTCGTTTTGGCCGCGGCGCGGCTCCGGCCATGAAAGTAAACTTTCTTGACATCCACTTTATGAAAGTATATAACCAACGTATTTTCGTGAGGACACTATGATCTGGCGTCGCCGGTGGCGGGATCTTGCGGCGGCCCACGCGGGGCCGTTTTCGCGGCGTGGAGAGTCGCGGCTCTCCAGGCGCGGCCGCATTCTACCTCTCAGCCTCGCAGGCACCGCTCTGCTTCTGGCAGCAGCGTCCACGGCCGTCCGCGCGTCCAACCCTCCGGCTGCCGATGCCGAAGGGGCCGGCGTCTTTCTTAAGGCGGCCGAGTACCGCCAAGCTCCCGCGGGCTTGGTAAAGGCCAGCGACGCAATCCTGCGCCAGGCCGCAAAGTTCCTGCTGAGTGACACGGGGATCGAAAATACCATCCGCGACGAGAGCGGCAAGTACTGGCCGCCATACATCTACCATGCGGTCATTGATGACGATAATCACTTCTCTTACCGGATCTCCTATCCCTCCTTTCATCACGCGTATCTGATTGAAGCGTTTCTCAACTACTACAACTACACGGGCGATCCGGAGGGCATGCGGCGCGCCCGCCAACTGGCCGACTGGACGATCGCACACAGCACGCCGCCGGACTGGGCGTGGCCCAACTTTCCTTGGAGCACCTTCGCAGAAGGCCGGCCCGGCGGGTTCGAGGACAAAGACAACCTTCAACCCGACAAGGCCGGACACATGGGACTTGCCTACGCGCGCCTTTACGAAGTCACGGGCGACAACCGCTACCTCGAAGCCGCCAAGGGCATTGCGGACACTCTCACGCGCCGGCAGAGCGCCGACGGCAGTTGGCCGTTTCGCGTGAATCCGCGCACCGGCGACGTCTATCAGCAGTACGCTGCCGGGCTCTTCATGCCCGTCGCTTTCCTGGAGAAGATGTACCGGCTGACGCAGAACCTCGATTACAAGAATGCGCAGATAACCGCCTGGATGTGGGTCATGCGCAATCCGGTGCGCCGTAACGACTGGTCAGGGTTCTACGAGGACATTGCCAAAGGCGCTGATTCCCAGGTCTATTACGCTCCGGCGCAGACCATCCGGCTTTTGCTCCGTTACAGAACTCCGGCCAACCGGAATTCCTACTTGAAGCACGCACAGGACCTGTTCGACTACACGATGGACGGCTTGGCCTTTGATGACTCCGACATGGGACTGTTGCTGCGCGAGCAGACAGCGTACCTGGCGGCTACCCCAAGCTCCACGCTGTCATGGTCGATGATGGCCGCCGAAATGTTCCACGCGACGGGGGAGCAAAGGTACCGCGAGGTGGTGATCGAGGCCCTGCGGTCGGTAACGCGCTACGGACTGAAGCCCGATGGGCGTACCCATAACACGATGCTCGGCGGCCGCATCTATGGTGACAGTGGAAGCTGGTACAGCCTCACGTCACCCGTCGTGCGGTACATCTACCAGGACATGGGCTGCCTGCCGGAACTGGCCCCCGTTGACCAGAACCATTTGCTGCGGAGCGCGACGGAAATCCGCAAGATTGCCTATTCGGCCCGTCACATCACCTATCAGTCCTTGCCGGACAGCGTCGAATTGCTGAAGGTGACCAAGCCACCGGTGCGGGTCACCGCCGGAGGGCGCACGGTTCCCGCCGGCAAGGATCTGCAAGCTGCTAACGCTTGGCTTTACAACGCGCGGAGCCAGGTTCTCCTGGTCCGCCATACCGATCCCAATGTGGATGTGAGTTTCTGAGCAGTGATAATCTTCCTCGATATCGAACACCCGGCTGCGTTGGCCGACCGGGCCTACCGCTCGGAGCGGAGCCAGTCGATGGAACGGCGGCGGCGCCTGTTTCAGGAACTCAGCGGCCAGCCCTGCCACATCTGTCACTATTCCGATTTCCAGAAGGCAGACCTGGACGCTCCCGGCATTTCGTCCTTGGTGACGAGTGGAAACCGGTCGCTCTGGGATGCCTACGACT
>Ga0335069_10003891_pt1 | contig 22395 bp, 15 predicted proteins | sample Lox_Sample_11_FD_206714 | JGI IMG/M metagenome (GOLD analysis project Ga0335069, IMG submission 206714) | Soil microbial communities from Loxahatchee National Wildlife Refuge, Florida, United States - Lox_Sample_1.1 | ecosystem: Environmental > Terrestrial > Soil > Wetlands | place: USA... | reverse complement strand
CGGCTCCAACGCGATCGTCTATTCCGCCGAACCGGGGCTGGCCTCGTTCCGAGCGTGCGTCGTGTCGAACTATCCCGCCTTTGATCTACACGTGCCGGACGCGGTCCGCGCCGCGCTATTCCTCGACCGGTTCAGGCAGTATGAAGCCGCTGGCACAATGCCGAATCTCCTCGTCGTCTGGCTGCCGAACGACCACACCACCGGGACGAGATTTGGCGCGCCCACACCTGCCGCCCAGGTGGCCGACAATGACCTGGCCCTGGGCCAAATCATCCAGGCCGTCAGCCATTCGCGGTTTTGGACCAATACCTGCATCTTCGCCGTCGAGGACGACCCCCAGGACGGCTGGGACCACGTCAGCGGCTATCGCACGACCGCCTATGTCGCCAGCCCTTACACCAGGCGCCACGCCGTCATCCATATGCAATACAACCAGACGAGTCTCCTGCGGACCATCGAGCTGATCCTGGGCCTCCCGCCGATGAACCAAATGGACGCGACCGCCACGCCCATGTTTGATTGCTTCACTGCCACGCCCGACTTTACCGCGTTCAATGCCGTGCCCAACCAAGTGCCGCTGGACCAGATGAATCCGAATCCCCGGCACATCCGGGACGCGCAATTGCGCCGGGACGCCTACGTCTCCGCCCGCCTGCCGTTGGATAAGGAAGACCAATGCCCGGAGGGCGTGTTCAACCACATCCTGTGGCGTGCGGTCAAAGGCTCACAGATCCCATATCCGGATTGGGCGGTGAGTCTTAAAGACGACGATTAGACACTGCACGATGCTCATATCACTGGGAGTGGCAATGAGAGGCTACAGATGTGAAAGGGGCGAGGACGCCCATGGAGCGGTCTCCACCTTGGTGAGGCTGAAATGAATTCGATTGACCGCGATACGCGCTGGATCAAAGGCGGTGGCAGAGCAATGCGCCCGTCCGTTCAGACCAGTGTCGGCAGCAGGGCATAGAACTCCGTGGCGCGGACCATGTCGGCGAGGGGGACCTGGTCCAGGACACCGTGGGCGGTCTTTTCGTCGCCGGCGGCGAAGATGATGGTGGGGATGTTGGCCTTGCCCATCCAGTAGATGCCGTTGGTGGAGAAGTTCAGCTTGCCGGACTTGGGCGTGCCGCCCCACAACAGTTGAGCGGTCTTCAGCCCCGCTTGCACCAGGGGGTGGTCTTCGGAGAGAGCCCAGGCGGGGAAGTATTTCTCTACGGGCAAGACGGCGCCAGTGTAGCTGGGGGTGTCATACATCAGCATTTCGGCCCGGATGTGCGGGCGCTGTTTTTCCGGGATGAGGGCCTCGACCTGGGCGATGGCCTGTTCTTTCGTCTCGCCGAAGGTCAGGCGGCGGTCAATGTAGATGGTGCATTCGTCCGGGACCGCGTTGATCGAGGGGGTTTGGCATTCGATCTTGCTGACGGTGATGCGGCCCTGGCCCAGGAAGGGGGCGGTGTGGAGGCGGTCGTTGAGCTGCTCGATGCCGGCGATGATCGGCAGCATTTTGTATATTGCATTGTCGCCAAGCTGGTTCGAGGCGGCATGAATCGAGCGGCCCTTGGCGGTGACTTTCAGTTCCACGCGCCCCTTGTGGCCGCGATAGACGTTCATTTCGGTGGGCTCGCCGACGACGACCAGGTCCGGGCGCAGGCCCTCGCGTTCGACCAGGGCCTGGCAGGCCAGGCCGTCGCAGTCCTCCTCCATGTTGCCGAAGTAATAGAGCGTGAGCCCGTCCAGCAGGCCGAGTTCTTTGGCCAGGGCGATGCCGTAGAGCATGCCGGGGGTGGATTGCTTTTCGTCGCCGGCCCCGCGCACGTAGAGGATGCCCTTTTCGACTTTGCCCTGGAAAGGGTCCCAGCCCCACGCCGAGCGGTCACCGACGTCCACGGTGTCTATGTGGGAGTCATACAGAAGGATTCGCTTTCCGTTCCCCATCCGGCCGAGGACGTTGCCCATGCGGTCGAAGCGGATGTCCTCGAAGCCGAGGCGCCGCATTTCTTCCATGATGCGCTTGCCGACGTTGCCGATTCGGCCCATGACGCTGGGGATGGCGCAGATTTCGCGCATGAAACGGATGAGGGCGTCGCGCTGGGCGTCCACGCGCGTATGGATTTGGGTGATGAGTTCGGGATTGGGGTTTGGTTTCATGTTAGTTAGGTCAGCGCTTTAGGTTCTCGGAATAGAGTCGTAAATGTGCCTTGCTGAGGAAAGGGAATTGCCCGTGGGTTGGAATTCCTCAGGGAGAACTCGCAAGCTCGGCCAAGGTATGGGCCAGAACGGTTACGCCATTTTTAATGTGCTCAGGCGAGGCATACTCGTCCGGCCGATGGCTCCAGCCGTTTCGGCAAGGAATGAAGATCATGGCGGTGGGGCAGACCTGCGCCATGAAGGAGGAATCGTGGTAGGCGCGACTGATCATGCGCCTGGCCGGCAGGTGGAGCGTGGAACAGACCTGCGAGATGAGGTTGACGAGGTGCGGGGCGCATGTGACCGGTGGATCGGTTGCCACGCGCTCGAGTTCGCACGTGACGCCTCGGCGATGACCTATATCCTGCGCGAAGCGCTCGATGCGCTGCAACGCGGCATCCCTGGTGCCGGATTGGGTGTCGCGCAAATCAATCTCCAGATGTGCGCGGCAGGGAACGCTGTTAACCGCCCCCGGTTCGATGCGGAAAATGCCAGTTGTGCCGACCGTGTCTGGACTTCCGGAGGTGACAGCCGCTTGTTCCACGGCCAGGGCGATTTCCGCCCCAGCCAATAGAGCGTCGTGGCGATCCGGCATGAGGACTCCGCCCGCATGTCCGCCGGAGCCGGTCAGATCCGGCCTAAGCGTGCTCGGCGCGGCGATCTTCTCGACGATGCCGATCAAAAGCTTCTCCCGTTCCAGGATGGGCCCTTGCTCGATGTGGAGTTCCACAAAGGCGGAGTAGCGCCCGTTCGGCAGGCGCACCGATGCCAGGCCGTCCGTATCCCAGCCGACTTCGTTGCGCCAAGCGTCGAGAGTTTTCCCGTCTGCGTCCTTCAGGCGAGCGGCCTTTTCGGACACAAGCGTTCCGGCGAGCAAACGACTGCCGATGCAACCGATGCCAAAGCGCGTTGGCTCTTCGGCGGTGAAGATGATCACCTCAATCGAGCGCCTGGGATTGACGCCGCCCCGCTGGCGCGCGCGGATGGCCGCAATCGCTCCGAGGACGCCCACCACCCCGTCGAACGTGCCGGCGTTGGGAATGGCGTCAATATGCGAGCCTGTGGCGACGGCAGGCAGGCTGGCATCCGAGCCGATCCAGCGGGCGAAGATGTTGCCGACGGCATCCTGCCGCACGTGCAGGCCGGCTTCTTCTGCGATCCTTTTGACGAAAGCGCGGCCCCGCTGGTCGGCCTCCGAGAACAGGACTCGGGTCACGACGGGCGGGGTGTGTTCGGAGATAAGCGAGAGTTCGTCAATCTGGCTTTGCAGCCGGTCCTCTTGGATCTTGATGTTGGCGGGGAGTGACATGTTAGGGGGCAATCTCAGTCTTTCAGTTCGCCAGCTCCGCCGGGCTTCCTTAGCTCCTCTTTGGTTGTTGCCTGAAGCTCGGCAAGCTGAGGCTTCAGCCCGCTCTTCGTCGGGGCGTCCATGCGGTCGTCGAAGAGCGCCGTGGTGCGGGGGACCTCCGGGGAGTGAAACCATTCTCTGAGCACAGGCCGTACGAACGACGTCAAGCTTTGACTGGCGACACGCTTGGCGCGCTTGACCTGTTCGGGGGTGCGGTCAGCCTGGACCTGCAGAACCGTTTCGAGATCTGCGCGCCCGGCTGGTGAATCATTCGCGGGAGGGGCCGGCAGCAGTTCGACCAACGCCGTGCAATTTGTCGGTAAGAATCGCTGGGCCGCACAGGGCGAAAGCAGGCCCAAGAGCAGCACGAAACTCAGCAATGATCGGCGAATCATCGGTCCACTTTAGACGTTGTAGTGACGAGAATTCAATGCAACTCCGCCCGGGTGTGCGCAGATTCGACGCTCGTGAACTTGGCCGCTACACTGACGCGTTGCCGTGCGAACTACGGGAGCAGCTCGGTCATTTTCTCGTAGGTTTCGGGGCGCCGATCACGGTAGAACTGCCAGACGTTGCGCACCTCGCGAATGAGGCCCAAATCCAGGTCGGCGACCACCACGGCGTCCACGTCCCGCGGCCCTTCAGCCAGCACCTGGCCACGCGGGTTGCAGAAGTAGCTTTGCCCATAGAACTCGCCGAAGTCCCACGGCTTTTCCACCCCGACGCGGTTGATGGCGCCCACGTAATAGATGTTCGCGACGGCGGCGGCCGGTTGTTCAAGCTTCCACAGGTATTCACTCAAGCCGGCCACCGTGGCACTGGGATTGAACACGATTTCCGCGCCGTTGATCCCAAGCAAGCGCCAGCCTTCCGGGAAATGCCGGTCGTAGCAGATATAGCCTCCTACTTTGCCCACGGCCGTGTCGAAGACCGGGTAGCCGAGGTTGCCGGGCTTGAAGTAGAACTTCTCCCAGAAGCCGGGTTTGCAGTGCGGAATGTGGTTTTTACGGTACTTCCCGACGTATTTGCCGTCGGCGTCTATGACCGCGGCGGTGTTGTAGTAGGTGCCGGTGGCTTCCTCTTCATAGATGGGCACGATCATCACCATGCCGTGCTCTTTGGCCAGGCGCTGCATCAGCTTGATGGTCGGGCCGTCGGGCACGCGCTCGGTGGACTCATACCACTTGGGCTCCTGCTCGCAGCAAAAGTAGGGGCCGTAGAAGATTTCCTGGAGGCATGCGACCTGTGCACCCTGGCGCGCCGCCTCGGCGATCAGCTTCACGTGCTTTTCGAGCATGGCCTGCTTGATGGTCTGGACCGGCGAAGTCCCCGGCTCCGGGTTCGTCGCCTGAATGAGTGCACCTCTTACAATCATAAGTTGCCTATGGGGTTGGGGCCGGGGTTGCCGCGGCCGGTGCAGCAGTCTTCGGGATGTTTTGCAAAAGCTGCTTCATCTGGGCCATCGTCGTGGCGAAATTCGCGTCATGGGCCAGGTTGTGGTATTCCTTGGGATCTTTCTGTTCGTCATAAAGCTCTTGGCCCTCCTTGCCCCCGTTCCACTCGGTGTAGCGGAACCGCTCCGTGCGCACGGAATGGCCCATGACGCCGCCCATGCCATCGCGGGCGCGGCGCGCAACTTGGGAAAACGCGGGACGATTCCAATCGGCCTTTGGATTATTCAACATTGGCCGCAAGCTCTTGCCTTCGAGATTGGAGGGCGGGGTCAGGCCGCACAAATCGGCCAGCGTGGGATAGAGATCGAGCAACTCGACCGGACGGAAGCAAGTCTGGCCGTTGCCCAGGGCCCCGGGTTGGCGCACCATCAATACGACGCGCGCGGACTCCTCAAAAAGCAATTGTTTTTGCCACTGGCCATGTTCGCCGAGGCACCAGCCATGGTCGCTCCAAACCACCACGATCGTCTTGTCCTCCAGGTTGAGCCGATGCAGGGCATCCAACACCTTGCCGAACTGCGCGTCCACAAAGCTCGTCGCCGCGAAGTAAGCGCGTTTGAATTCACGGAGCGGTAGCGGCTCGAGGCCGAAGTTGGCAGGCTTCACCGTCAGGGCGATCGGGGGGATGTTGGTCACGTGGTTTGGCTCGTTTGGCAGTGTGATGGTATCCAGCGGATACAAATCAAACCACTGCTTGACGGCGATGTCGGGCACATGCGGACGGTAGAAGCCGCACCCGACGAAGAAGGGTTTATCCTTGTTGGCTTCGAGCATCTTGATCGTCTCGGTGGCCACCTTGCCATCCGTCTGCTCGGCATCCGTGCCGCGCGCCTGCATCCAGCAGAGAGTTCCGCCCAGGTTCTTGATCTTGGGAAGCAGCTTGATGACCTCGTGTTCGTCATCCTTGTCCCGTCCGGCGGGATTGACGACCTGGTTCCATGAAGGCGGATCATCAATGCCGCTGGTGCCAATCTGTCCGGGCACGCCGTAATGGTACATTTTCCCAACGCGCCCCGAGAAGTAGCCGTCATTCTTGAACATCTGGGGCAGGGTGAGGATGTCGGGGAAATAGCGCCGGATGGGATTGCTCATGCTGTTCTGATAAAGGCGCGTGGTGTCAGGGCGCAAGCCGAGCATCAGCGAACAGCGGCTTGGACCGCACAGCGGGTATTGGCAATAGGCGCGGTCAAAGCGCACCGCGCTTTGGGCGAACCGGTCGAGGCGCGGCGTTTGGGGCTGCGGGTTGCCATAACAACCGACCGCCGTGGTCGTCAGGTCGTCAATGGCGATGAACAGAACATTGGTACGCGTGGCGCCGTGGGCAACGCCAACGGCGCCCACGAAAGTGAGGACCGCTGGCACCAGCCGTGGGAGGCGGGAAACGATTCTGCGCATAATAGAGATTCTAGACGAGTGTCGGACTCGCCAGGTGACAGAACAAGCATCCAATGTAAGCCGAGCTGGTGGGGTGGAGGGACCCCAAAGGCGTTGGCCGGGAGGCCACGGGATTATCCGCGGCAACAACTTGCGCCGGATTTGGACGGCTACGGTCGGGTGGTCCATCCCGCTCTGCGAGTCCCAGGTTTGGGCAGCGCTGCCACAAGGCGCGCCGCCCTTTGACGAATCGTCGGCGGAGGAGTTGAAAACAAACGAGTTCAGTTCGAGCGGCCCAAATAGTCCAGGAACCCGGGTGGAAGCGTCTTGTTTTCTGTGAGTTTGAGCGAGGGGTCTCTGGCAATGGCGCGGGCATCGGCCAGACTCCACGCCGATCCGTCCGGCCAAAAGAGTCCGTTGATGGTGCCCTTATGGCGCTGTGAGGGAAGATAGGCTCGCTTGATCATCAGCGACCAGAAGAAGTTCCCGACGGGATATTTCTGAACCGTGGCGGCGAGGGACGCGTAATCCGGAAGCGTTTCATCATGGGTAATGGTTTCGTTGCCAAAACCCGAACCACTGGGCCGCAACCGCTGCCATTCTGTCAACCACACCGGCAGCTTGTGCTTCTCTCCCACTTGCACGGCATGTTGGAGCGATTTCTCAAATCTCTGCAGGTCTCGCGGAAAATTATCGTGAAACTCGATGACATCCAGGCCCAGCGGAATAAACTGCTCAGCCTGCTCTACGGAAACGGTGCCGACGGTGAGCGCCACCGAGCCCTTGAGGGATTTAGCGGTTTGGAACATGGATTTGGCAAAGGGCATTGTGGGTTTGTTGGCTCTGAATTGTGGCTCCGGCTCGTTCATAACCTCGATCGCCAGGAGGCGGCTGTCATTGCGATGATTCTGCATGAACCACTTCACAAACTCCCGCGGCTTTTCCCAGTGCTCGCGGTTCTGCGGGAGCGATATGTCCTTGTCGGGCGAGTTGATGGCGAAAGCCGTGGCGGGATTGGTCGTCCACAGGTTCTCGGGCGTGGGGGGCACGCCGCAATTCTCGAAAAGTGAGATGAGAATCCTGATGCCCGATTCATGAGCCGCTTCAAGCAGTTGATCCAATGACTTTTTGAATCGCTCAGGCTCCATCTGCCAATATTCGTAGCTCGCCCAGATGCGCAGAGCGTTCAGGTTGATCTTGCGCGCATACGCAAAATCGCGGCGGGTTTCAGCCACGTTGAAGCCCTCCAGACTTGCGGGGCATTGTAAGCTTCTGCCGGAATGTAAATCGCCCCGCGAATGGACGTTGCGGATTCGTGGCTCGACGCGGATGAGGCTTCGCCGGCAAAACAAGGGCGGGCGACCGCCAGCAGTGAGGCAAACGCCCCAAGGAGGCGAAGCGTGCGGATGAATTCGAACCTCATAGGGTCTTAAGTGGACAATCGTTGACCATCAGCGTGCGTCTGGTCAACGAGAACGCCCTTCGGACTGGATTGTTCGTAACAGCGCCGATAACTGAGCCGCCTTTTTCGGATATTTCGCGGCCAGGTTCTTCGTTTCGCCAGGATCGTCTGCCAGGTTGAATAACAAAGGCTCGTGAATGATCGCTGCGGCAAATCGTTCGTCGTCGGGGTTGGCCCCTGACCCCATTCCACCAGCGGGAACGCCCGCGTTCGGTGGAACGTATTTCCAATCGCCTTGGCGGATGGCTATTGATCCGGAGATGCCCTGCTGCACGACCACCTCACGGGCAGGCTTTCTGGCCTTGCCAAGAAACGCAGAGAGTTGATTCCGGCTGTCCACACCGGCAGTTGCGGGCAGCTTCTGACCGGTCAGGGCCGCGCAGGTGGCCATGAGGTCGGTGAGGCACACCATCTGGTCGGACGTTCCAGCCGGCACTTTACCCGGCCAGCGGACGATTAAGGGCACCCGCGTGCCGCCCTCGTAAACCAGGTACTTCCATCCGCGCAGACCGTCTGCCGGCCGATGACCGTGCGAATCCTCCTTGGAATGATCATAATACCCGTCGAAGAAAATCGGACCGTTGTCGCTGGTGAACAGCACGAGGGTGCTATCCGTGAGCTTCAACCGGTCGAGCGCACCAAGAATCTGGCCTACGTCCCAGTCCATTTGGACAATATCATCTCCGCGGATACCGCAGTCGCTCTTCCCAACAAACGACGGGTTGGGCAACCGGGGAACGTGAGGCTCAAACAATCCGATGTAGAGGAAAAAGGGCTTAGCTTGGTGCTGTTCCATGAAGGTGATGGATTTCTCCACCAGCATCTTCGGCAGTGCCTCGTCTTTCCAGCGCGCGGCGTGCCCGCCTTTCATGTAGCCAATCCGACTGACGCCGTTGACGATGGTGCCGGAATGCTGCTTGTCCGCCGCTTGCCGGAGCAGGTCGGGACGCTGTAAGCCGGTAGGATCGTCGCTGATGTTCTTGAGGTAGCTGACCGTGATGGGATCGGCGGCATCGGCATTGATGACGTGATAGTTCTCAATCCACACGGATGGCACGCGGTCCAATGTCGCCGGAATGATGCACGAATAGTCGAACCCGACCTCGAGCGGGCCGGGTTTGACCTCCGCGTTGAAATTCACAGGGGCATGGCCATCGCCTAGCCCGAGATGCCATTTGCCAATAACACCGGTGGTGTAACCCGCGCGGTGGAGCATTTCAGGCAGGGTGAAGCTGCGTGGTTCGATGGCCAAGGGCGCATCGCCATCCAGAATCGTGGTTTGCCTCGCCTTCTGCCGCCAGGCATAGGTACCGGTAAGCAAGGCATATCGTGAAGGCGTGCAAGTTGCCGCCGGCGCAAACGCCTGGGTGAAACGCCTTCCCTTTGCCGCCAACCGGTCCACGTTCGGCGTGTGGATTCTCAATGCTCCGTAACAGCTCAGGTCCCCGTAGCCCAGGTCGTCGGCGAGAAGAATGATAATATTTGGCTTTGAGGGGGATATCCGCTGCGCGGCAACAGAGAGGCTGCTCCCCAGCAAGAGAGCCAGCAGAACCATAGGCTGACATGAGCAGGTCAGACGGTTACGACTCGGTCTTCGTGGTGAAGAGCCAATGTCCGCCAACTTCATGGCGGCTATATTAGCAGGCGACTTTCATCTGTGCCATCGTCCGAAACGATGAGTACGCGGCTGACGGTCGAGAATGCCCTTACTCGCAGTCGAGCCACCTTGGCGCCGCATTGTCCCAAGTAGCACCCGCGAAATGCCTCAATCCAGACCCTCTGCTTGGGGGATGTCGCTTGGGCGTCACATTTACGCTGAAGTCCGCCCCCGCCTTGTTTTCGGCTCAAGCCCTTGGGTGTTGCGGGGTTGACAATGGTGGACGTTGTCTTAATGCTCTAACCGGGCGATGGAGTTCGCCTTCCCGCAAGGGAGAACCGCCTGAACTGTTTTCAGAGCTGATGACTCCTGCGGCGCACAGCCGCCGCAGGTTGGCTCGTATGAAGACGATTCGGACATCGCGGTCTATCGAGACATTGCCGATTCCCGTTCCTATCCGGCCCCGAGCGTTCCAGTTTACCCCGCTCCCCAGCCTGGGCGAGGGGAGTTCAACACAGCAACCCAAGTTCAATAACCAATAGAAATGAATCCTCCAAAAAGCGTAATCGAAATGGCCAAGAAGGCCGACGTCAAGATGGTGGACGTGAAGTTCGTGGACACCTTCGGCACCTGGCAGCACTTCAGTGTCCCGGTGGGCGAATTGACGGAGGAGGCCTTTGCCGAAGGACTGGGCTTCGACGGTTCCTCCATCCGCGGGTGGAAGTCCATCGAGGCCTCGGATATGCTGGCGATGCCCGACCCGGGCACGGCCTTTGTGGACCCTTTCTGCGCCGTTCCCACCCTGAGTCTCACCTGCACGATTGCCGAGACAGGAACTAAAGAGGCCTACACCCGCGACCCCCGCGGCATCGCCCAACGCGCGGAGAAATACCTGGCCAGCACCGGCCTGGCCGACACCGCGGTGTTCGGCCCCGAAGCCGAGTTCTTCATCTTCGACAATGTTCAGTATGACCAAAAGAGCAACGGCGCGTTCTATTCGATTGATAGCGAGGAAGGGGTTTGGAACACCGGACGCGAGGAAATGCCGAATCTCGGCTATAAAATCCGCCACAAGGAGGGTTATTTCCCGGTGGCACCGGCCGACACCCAGCAGGACATCCGCACCGAGATGCTGTTGACGCTTCAATCGCTGGGCGTCCAGGTGGAAAAGCACCATCATGAAGTCGCCACCGCCGGCCAGGCCGAGTTGGGGATTCGGTTCGCCACGCTGGTGAAGTCCGCCGACGCCATGATGGTCTATAAGTACGTGATGAAGAACGTCGCTCGCAAGCATGGCAAGACCGTGACGTTCATGCCCAAACCGCTCTACGGCGACAACGGCTCCGGCATGCACACACATCAGTCGCTCTGGAAGAAGGGCAAGCCGCTGTTTGCCGGCAACGAATACGCCGGTCTGAGCCAAATGGGGCTCTACTACATCGGCGGCGTTCTCAAGCACGCGCGGGCCTTGTGCGCCATTTGCAGTCCGACCACCAACAGTTACAAGCGGCTCGTGCCGGGTTATGAAGCGCCGGTCAACCTGGCCTACAGCGCCCGGAACCGTTCCGCCGCCATCCGCATTCCCACCTTCAGCGAAAGTCCCAAGGCCAAACGCATCGAATACCGCCCGCCGGACCCTTCGTGTAATCCGTACCTCGCCTTCGCCGCCTTGCTGTTGGCCGGCTTGGACGGCGTGCTCAACAAAGTCGAACCCGGCGAACCGCTCGACAAAAACATCTACGAACTGCCGCCGGAAGAGCTGAAGAAGGTTCCCAGCGTGCCAGGCAGCCTGGGCGAGGCCCTCGATTGCCTGGAAAAGGACCATGACTTCCTGCTGAAGGGTGATGTGTTCACCATGGACTTCCTGGACACCTGGATTGCCGCCAAGCGAAAGGAACACGACGCCTTGCGCCTCCGTCCGCATCCGTACGAGTTTTACCTCTATTACGACGTGTAGAATGGCACTGCTCGGTGGAGCGCTTGCGCATCCAGGCGCTCCGCACGGGCACAGTATGCCGTACCCGCGTGGGTGCAGGTCCTCTTCCCACCCTCGCTTCCGTGCTCCCGGCGCGACAGTGCCCGTGATATGGCCCATCTGGGCCGTCGCCAGGGCAACGATCCACCGGCTGAGCCGTGGACCCCATAAGAAGATTGCCTGGTTATGAAAATTCGCGTCCTGATGAACTGCTGCTGGCTGACGCTGGTAGTGCCGTTCGCCAACCCATCCACTGGTTCTGCCGCGGCCGCAGCGCAGCCGCCCAATATCTTGTTCATTCTGTGCGACGATATGGGCTACGGCGACGTCGGCGTGCTGTTCCAAAACAACCGCGCTCCCGGCCTGCCAAGGTATTCCACGCCTCAACTGGACCGGTTGGGCGGCGAGGGCCTGCAAATGCGGCGACATTATTGTCCGGCGCCAGTCTGCGCTCCGTCGCGGGCCTCGTTGCTGCTGGGGGTCCACCAGGGGCATTCCAACGTGCGCAACAACCAATTCGACAAGGCCCTGGAAGACAATTACACGGTGGCGAGCGTCCTGAAGCGGGCCGGGTACGCGACAGCAGCCATCGGCAAGTGGGGATTGCAGGGTAAAGGGGACAACCCGGCGGCTTGGCCCGCGTACCCCACCAAACGCGGTTTCGACTATTTCTTCGGCTACGTCCGGCATAAGGACGGGCACGAGCACTATCCGCGCGAAGGTCCCTACGACGGAGGCAAGGAGGTTTGGGAGAACAGGACGGAGGTGTCCGGCGGACTGGCCAAATGCTACACCGCCGACCTCTGGACTGCCCGAGCCAAACAATGGATCGTGGAGCATCAGCAAACCAACTCGACCCAGCCGTTCTTCCTGTATCTGGCCTACGACACGCCGCATGCGGCGACCGAATATCCCACCCAGCCCTATCCTGCCGGGGGCGGTCTGAAAGGCGGATTACAATGGCTGGGGCAGCCGGACCACATGATTAACACCGCCTCGGGCGAGATCGACTCCTGGTGCCACCCGGATTATCGCCAGGCCACCTTTCGGACGGAGACCAACCCCGCTGTCCCGTGGCCGGAGGTGTATCGGCGTTACGCTACCTCGATGCGGCGGCTGGATGATGCGGTGGGCGACTTGAAGCAGTTGCTAAAGGACTTGCACCTGGAGGAGGACACCCTGGTTATCTTCACCTCCGACAATGGCCCGAGCATTGAATCCTACCTCCCGAAGCGCCCCCTCGAGGCGGATTTCTTTGACAGCTACGGGCCGCATGACGGGATCAAGCGTGACTGCTGGGAAGGGGGCATGCGCATGCCGACCTTTGCCTGGTGGCCCGGACACGTTCCCGCCGGCGGGATCTCTTATGCGCCCAGCGCGCAGTGGGACTGGCTGCCGACCTTTTGCGAGTTGGCCGGCTTGCCCGCCCCGGCGCGCTCCGATGGTGTGTCGCTTGTGCCTACCTTGACCGGCCACGGCGCGCAGCGAGCCAGCTTGCTCTATGGCGAATACTTCGAGGCCGGATCGACCCCCCGTTACCAGCATTTCATGCCCAACCATCGCGGCCGGAAACGACAGCAGATGCAATGGATACAACTCGGCGATTTTAAGGGCGTTCGTTACAACCTCAAATCCCAGGCCGATGAGTTCGAAATCTACAATGTGGCAACCGACCTCAAAGAAGCCACCAATCTGGCCGGGTTGCCGGATTTTGCCGCGTTGCAGCAAGAAATGAAGGAGCGGGTTTTGCAGGCGCGGCGCCCCGACCCAGAAGCCCCCCGGCCTTATGACGACGAACTGGTGCCGGTTACCCACCACGTGGGCGCGGTCACCAACGGGGTGCTGCGCTATGCCGTTTTTGACGGTCAATGGCCCTGGGTGCCGCAATTCGACACGCTGGCTGCGGTTAAGCGCGGGTACACGGACGCATTCACGCCGTTGCTGCTGGCTTCCGCTAACAGCTACGGTGTCCAATTCGACGGCTACCTCCAGGTGCCGCGGGCCGGCGATTACACGTTTTATTTGCGGTCGGATTCCGGCGCTGAGCTGCGAATACACCAAGCGACTGTCATTGATGACGATTTCCGTCACACCGGCGCCGAGGTGTCGGCCAGCATCCGGCTTCAGGCGGGCCTGCATGCGTTGCGGCTGTCCTATCGTTATGCGGGCGGAGCGCCCCTGCTGGCACTGGATTGCTCCGGGCCGGAGCTTCCCCGGGCGCCGCTTCCAAAGAGCTTCCTGCTCGCGCCGCGTGACCTCGGCGTGGAACAGTTGGAAGGAGCCTTCACGCTTCCCAAGGCGAAAGGCAACTGATCGCGCGCCCTTGCGCCGTAGCACACGAAGCGGCATGGCGAACGGTTCTCTGGGCGGTGCGTGGTTATCACCGAGAGGGACCCGGAGGCGGCGCTTGGTTTGCTGCCGCTCGCGCTCGGCACGGGCGAGGCGGGGCGCGAAATCGAAGGTCCGATGGCCATCGTGATTCTTGGGGGGTTACTGACTTCCACCACCCTGAACCTGCTGGTGCTGCCGACATTGGCGCTGCGATATGGAGATTTTCAGGGGGCCAAAGAGGCTTGATTGGAGTAGCCAAGGGAATTAACTCATTTCGTGAAATCTGACAACGGCAGCGGGAAGGCAGGGGAGTCGAGTCTGACGTACGAGCGGTCGTTGACCATCGCTTTGCTCGGGATTTTTGTTCCGCTGTGCTTTTTCGGGTGGCTGGCGAGCACGGTGTCGAACCAACGGAGCCTGGGCTGGGAGAACGCCATTCTCAGGTCCCTACCACCTTCCACGACGCCGGGCCTGGACCGGATCATTGGCGTGGCTGCCGAGAGCGGCGGGATCAACGTTGTGGTTGTGCTCGCGGTTCTTGGGGTCTGGGTTCTGAAACGGGTGGCCAGACTGCGCGAGGCGCTGTTTGTCACGCTGGCGGTGGTGGGGGTGGTGATCCTGAGCTTGCTGGCAAGGTGCGCTGTGCAGAGGAGCCAGCTCGCGTGGGCTGGGTCGGCGACGGCGACTTTCGATTTTGGTTTTCCGAGCACGCAGGCGGCGGACACGTTCGCCGTGGCGCTGGCCAGTGTCATCGTGTGTTGGGGGACCCGGTGGCGGTGGCTGGTTGTAGGGCTCGGCATTCTTTACGTTTTGGGCGTCGGCCTGTCACGAACCTATCTGGGTCTGCACTACCCTTCGGATATCCTGGCTGGCTGGGGATTGTCGTTGGCGTGGGTGACGGCGGCGAGTTTTGTGAGGCGCGTTCGCATCGAGGTGTGACGAGAAGATGAGAAGGCTGTAATGCTGGTGTCATGGGCCTGTCATAAAAGGGCGGCAGAATGCGAGGTCAGTATCGGCTTGTAGATGGAGCCGGAAGCGCGTATTTAGACGCGCGAACGTTGGCAATGGATTCTGCCAGCCCTCCGAGAGGGCGAACCATCCCGCACCGCGAGATTGATGACTCCTACCTGCGCGTTTCGCGAAGCCGATGCGCGCGGGTAGGGGTTTTTTGTTGTCTATGCACAGCGATGTTTTGGCGAAGTCAGTCGGGCGCAGCAGCCGGACGGCAAGTGTATTGGCGCTGGCGCTGGTGGCGGGCGCGGTGCTGGTGGGCTGCGCGCGATACCATGCCAGACCGATGATGGCGGCAAAGGTGACCGGCGACTTCGCGGGGCGGTCGCTGGGCGATACGGGGCTGGGTGCGTTCCTGGCCACGAACGGCGTGAAGGGGGAGTGGCCGCGGCAGGCGTGGGATCTGGAGTCGCTGACCCTGGCGGCGTTTTATTTCTCGCCGGAGCTGGACGTGGCGCGGGCGCAGGCAGGGACGGCGCGCGCCGGGATACGTACTGCGAAAGAGGTGCCGAATCCGGCACTGAATGTCACCCCTGGGTATGATTTCACGACGCTTACGCCGTCACCCTGGATTCCCTTGGGGTTCCTGGACATTCCGATTGAGACGGCGGGCAAGCGCGGCTATCGGACGCAGCAGGCGAGACATTTGTCGGAGGCGGCGCGGCTGAACATTCTGGCGGCGGCGTGGCAGGTGCGGGGCAGATTGCGGCGGGCGTTGGTGGACTTTTATGCAGCCAGCGAGCAGGAGCGGTTGCTGGCGGCGCAACGGGCGGCGCAGGAGGAAAATGTCAAGCTGCTCGAAGCGCAGCTTGCGGCCGGGGCGGTGTCGCCTGCCGAGTCAACGCGGGAACGGATTGCACTGGATACAACGCGGCTGGCGGAACAGGACGCCAAGCGGCAGAAGGGGGAGAGCCGGGTGGCGGTGGCGGAGGTCATTGGGATTCCCGTGGGCACGCTGGAGGCGGTGGAGATTTCCTTTGCGGGGCTGGATCGGGTGCCGCCGGGGCTGGACACACCGGCGGCGCGACGGCAGGCGTTGCTGGGGCGAGCGGACGTGCTGGCGGGGCTGGCCGATTACGCGGCGAGCGAGTCGGCGCTGCAACTGGAGATTGCGAAGCAGTATCCTGACATTCACATCGCGCCAGGCTACCAGTACGACCAGGGGGACAGCAAATGGACGGTGGCATTAACGGCGACGCTGCCGGCGTTCAACCAGAACCAGGGGCCGGTTGCCGAGGCCGAGGCGCGTCGGAAAGAGAGCGCGGCGAGGTTCAACGCTTTGCAGGCGCGGGTGGTGGCAGAAGTCGAGCGGGGCCTGATGGCTTACCGGGCGGCGCTGGAGAAGTCGGCCACGGCGGATTCGTTGCTGGCCAATTTGGAAAAGCAGGAGCGGATTTTGCGCGGGCGGCTGGAAGCGGGCGAGGCGACGCGCGGAGAGCTGATCGCCGGGCGCGTCGAGCTGGCGGCCGCGCGGCTGGCGCGAGCGGAAGCGGTGGCGAGGTCGCAGCAGGCTCTCGGGCAATTGGAAGAGGCCTTGCAGAGCCCGGTGAAGTGGCCCAAGGGCGCCTGGGAGAATGAGCCACGCAAGGACGCGGAGGCAGCGGGCCGTGGGTTACCGGTGCTGGCACGGAGCATTGCGCTGCCGGATGTGAAGGGAGGGTTTGATTTGATGGCGGTGGACTTGGCGGGGCAGCGGTTGTTCCTCAACGCGGAGGACAACAACACGACGGAGGTGATTGACCTGGCTGGCGGTAAATTGGCGCGGACGATCACGGGGATGCAGGAGCCAAAGTGGGTGGTATACCGGCCGGAACTGCACAAGCTTTACGTGGCGAACGGAAACGGCGCGGTGCGGGTGCTGGATTCGCGCACGTTCGAGCCATTGCGGAGCATCGAGTTCAGGGAGAAGGCGAACAACCTGCGATTTGATCCGAAGACGGGCGAGCTGTTCGTCGGCGTGGGGAAGACGTTTGGGGCCATTGGCATTGTGGACACGCGGACGGATTCCGTGACGGCGGAGATCCCGCTGGCGAATTTTCCGAAGCAGTTCGAGGTCGAGGGCGATTTCATTTATGTGAACGTGCCGGAAGCCAACCACGTGGCGGTGATTGACCGGCGGAAGAAGGCAGTGGAGGCCACTTGGCCCGTGAAGGCGGCGAAGGGGAACGTGCCGATGGGGTTCGACCGGGCGCGTCACCGGCTATTTATCGGCTGTGAGCCGGGCAAGCTGGCGGTGCTGGACTCAGGCAACGGGAGGCAGGTGGCGGTGGTGGACATCGCGCCGGAGCCGGACGGGGTTTGGTATGACGCGAAGCGGCGGTGCGTTTACGTGTCGTGCGGGGAGGGTTCGCTTGACGTGGTGCGGCAGGCGGACGCGGGCCATTATGAATTTGCGGGGCGGGTGCCGACGGCGAAGGGGGCGGCGACTTCGCTGTTCGTGCCCGAGTTGGAGGAGATTTTTGTGGCGGTGCCGCAACGAGAGGGGCAAGGGGCGGAACTGCGCACTTACAAGGTGGAGGAAAGCCCCAAATCCGAAATCCGAACTCCGAACTCCTAGCCGGAGTGGCCAACCCGAAATAGAAAATCCGAGTTTTGAGAGCCGAAGTCATGAAAAGAACAAACTGGTTGATACTGACGATGCTGGCCGCGGGGGGCGCGGCGGCGCTGACGGGCTGCAAGCCAGGGGGCGAGGCCGCCGACGAGAAGATCGTCACCGAGGTGGCCGTGCGGGTCGGCAAGGTGGCCAAGGCGGACCTGCGGGCGCGAGTGGAAGCCTACGGGGTGGTTGAGGGAGAGCCGGCGAAAGCGGGCGGGCCGGGCGGCGGCGCGAAGCTGGCGGCGCCGGCGGCGGGTGTGGTAATGGCCGTGGCCGCCACTGAGGGTCAAAGCGTCAAAGCGGGGGATGTGATTGTGCGGCTGGACGACCGGATGGCACAAGCGGCAGTGGACAAGGCGCAGCATAGCGTGGAGTACGCGGAGCAGCTCGTGGCGCGGCAAGGGAGGCTCAAGACCGTGGATGGGACTTCGGAGAAGGCGATCCAGGAAGCGCAACAGCAATTGGCGGGGGCGCGGGCGGAACTGGCCTCCGCGAAGGCAGGGCTGGCGCAGGTGCAACTGGCGACCCCCGTGGATGGAGTGGTTGCGCGGGTAAACGTGCAGCCGGGGCAGAGCGTTGACCCGAACATGGTAGTGGCTGAAATCGTGGACCTGGGCCGGCTGGTGGTCACGGCAGGCGTGCCGGCCGCAGAGGCAGCCGGGCTCAAGGCCGGGCAGCCGGCGGAAGTTTTTGCGGAGGGTTCGGAGAAAGCGGCGGCGAGCGGCAGCGTGTCGTTTGTGAGCCCGTCGGTTGATCTGAAGACGGGGACGGCGCTGGTGCGCGTGACGTTGCCGAAAGACGCGGGGCTGCGGCCCGGGCAGTTTGTGCGAGCGCGGATTGTGAGCGAGGAGCGAGCGGGGCGGCTGGCGGTGCCGCGCGAGAGCGTGGTGAAGTCGGAAGAGGGACAGGTCGTCTACGTCGTGGAAGGAGACAAGGCAAAGCAAAAAGCGGTGAAGGTGGGCGTGTATGACGGAAAGCTGGTGGAGGTGGAAGGCGAGGGGCTGAAAGAAGGCGATGCGGTGGTGACGGTGGGCGCCTACGGGTTGCCGAAGGAAACGAAAATCAAGGTCATCGGCCAATGAGCTGCGGCGGAGAATCGCCTACATCAAGCCACGCCCGGACATTGCTGATATGAAACCAGAAGATTTTGCGGAGAAGGAGGGGTCGCTGCTCGGCCGGTTCGCGATCGAGCACCGTATTGCCATTGCGTTCATCGCGCTGGCGCTGTGCGTAGCGGGGATGTACGCGGCGCTGCACATGCCTTCGTCGGTGTTTCCGCAAACGAACTTTCCGCGCGTGGTGATCCTCGTGGACAACGGGGTGATGCCGGGGGACGAAATGATGGCCATCATCACGCGACCGATTGAGGAGGCGATGAAGGACATTCCCGGCGCGGTGACGATCCGTTCGGCGACGGGCCGGGGTTCGGCGGAAATCAGCGTGTTCTTCAACTGGCACGTGGACATGATCCAGTCGGAGCTATACGTGCTGGGGCGGCTGGCGCAAATCCGCTCGACGCTGCCGGCGACGGCGACCACGACGACTTGGCGGCTGACGTTTTCGGCGTTCCCGATTATCGGGGTGAGCCTGACGAGCCCGACGCGGGACATCACGGCGCTGTGGGAGCGGGCGAGGTATGATCTGAAGCCGCGTTTCCTGCGGATTCCAGGGGTGGCGCGGGTGGACCTGGTGGGCGGACGCACGCCCGAGTATCACGTGATTGTGGAGCCGGGCAAGCTGCTGGCGGCGGGCCTGGACCTGGGGCAGGTGTCGGACGCACTGGCGAAGAACAACCTAATCGCCTCCGCGGGGATGCACGAGGAGAACTACCAGCTCTACCTGACGACGGTGGACGGGCGGGTGCATTCGGCGGAAGACATTGAGAACCAGGTGGTGGCGATGCGGGGCGAGCACCCGGTGCGGGTGAAGGATTTTGCGCGGGTGGAGCGCGGGCCGGAGCCGGTGTTCAACGTGGTGACGGCGGAAGGCGTGAATGCGGTGCTGCTGAACGTGCGGAGCCATCCGGACGGCAGCACGCTGGACATTGCGAGCGCGCTGCGGCGGGAACTGCGGGCGCTGGGGAGCGAGCTGCCGCCAGACATGAAGCTGGCATTTTTCTACGACCAGTCGGTGCTGGTGCGGGACTCGGTCAAGAGCGTGTGGGAGGCGATTATCTTCGGGCTGATCCTGTCGGTGGTGATCATTTATTTCTTCCTGAAGAACTGGGGGACGACGCTGACGGCGATCATCGTGATACCGGTGACGGTGCTGGTGACCATCCTGGCGATGAGCCTGCTGCGGATGAGTTTCAACCTGATGACGCTGGGGGGCATTGCAGCGGCGATTGGGCTGGTAATTGACGATGCCATCGTCGTGGTGGAAGCGATTTACGCAAAGATTGCGGCCGGGCGGTCGCGCCTGGAAGGGATTCGGGAGGGCATTGGCGAGATTATTTACCCGCTGGTGGGCTCGACGCTGACGCCGGTGGTGGTGTTTGTGCCGCTGGCGTTTCTGGAGGGGCTGGCGGGAGTGTTTTTCCGGGCGCTGGCGATGACGATGGTGGTGTCGCTGCTGACATCATTGTTGTTGGCGATCACGGTGACACCTTCGCTGGCCGCGTGGTTTATCCGCGACCGGGGGCACCTGGACCACGGGCATGCGCCGAGGGACGTGGAGGGCGGATTCCTGATGGTGCGGGTGGTGAAGATCTATGAAGTGGCGGTGCGGTTCGCGCTGCGTTGGCGGTGGTTGACGCTGCTGGGGTGCTGCGTGGTAGCAGGGCTGGGGGTGCTGGTGTATCAACGGCTGGATTCGGACTTTCTGCCGGCGCTGGATGAGGGCGGCATGGTGATTGATTACAAGGCGCCGCCGGGCACGAGCTTGAGCGAGACCTCGCGGGAACTGCTGCAAGCGGAAGAGATTCTAAAGGCGACGCCGGAGGTGGAGAGCTACTCGCGGCGGACGGGGGCGCGGCTGGCGTTGTCCATCGCGGAACCGCACACGGGAGACTTTCTGGTGAAGCTCAGGACGGACCGGAAGCGTTCCACCGACGAGGTGCTGGCGGAGCTGCGGCACAAGTTTCTGATAGCGATCCCGACGGTGGATTGGGATTTGCACGGGATACTGGGGGATTTGATTGGGGACCTGACGTGGTCGCCGAAGCCGATTGAAATCAAGCTGATTTCGACGGACCTCGCATGGTTGAAAAAGAAAGCGCCCGAGATCGAGGAGAGCATCAAGAAGGTGAAAGGGGTGGTGGATACGTTCGACGGGCTACTGGCGACGGGCAACGGGATGAACTTGCGGGTGCGGCATGTAGAGGCGCAGCGGTACGGGCTGAACGCGGAGAGCATTGCGGCGGCGGTGAACGCGGCGCTGCTGGGCCAGACAGCGTCGAGCGTGCTGGAGGGGGACCGGGTGGTGAGCATCCGAGTGCTGGTGGACAAGACGCGACTGGGAACGATGGCGGCGATACAGGATCTGCCGATTCGGTCGCCGAGCGGGGTGACGGTGAAACTGTCGCAGGTGGCGGAGGTCTCGGAGGAACCGGGGCAGGTGGAATTGCGGCGGGAAGATTTGCGGCAACTGGTGGGCGTGACGGCACGGCTGGAGGGGCGCGATCTGGGGAGCGCGATGAGCGAGATCCGGGAGAAGCTCAAGCAGGACCCGTCGCTGCCGGCGGGGGTGGTGGAATTTGGCGGGCTTTACCAGCAGCAGCAGGAGTCGTTTCGGAATCTGTTGCTGGTTCTGTTAATGGCGATCTTCCTCGTGTTCACGGTGCTGCTGATTGAGTTCCGGACGTTTTACGAGCCGCTGGCGATCGTGTTCGGGGCGGTGCTGGCGCTGTTCGGGACGGTCCTGGCGCTGCTGATTACCGGGACGTCGCTGAATATCGTTTCGTTCCTGGGGGCGATCATCGGTGTGGGGATCGTGGCCAAGAACGGGATTCTGATGCTGGATTACGTGGAGCATCTGCGCGCGCAAGGGGTGGCGCTGGATGAAGCGCTGGTGCGGTCGGGGCATCGGCGGTTGCGGCCGGTGCTGATGACGTCGTTGGCGGCGGCGCTGGGGATGCTGCCGCTGGCTTACGGGATTGGGAGCGGGGCGGAGATGCTCAAGCCGCTGGCCATCGCGGTGATTGGGGCGCTGTGCATCTCGGTGCTGCTGTCGCTGGTGGCGACGCCGACGGTGTATTACGTGATGCTGCGGTTACGCGAGAAGTCAGCCTTCCAAGAACTAGCGACGCATCGATAAGAGATGAGTTTCTCTTTCACGCTTTGCGCGGGCAGCGAAATCTCGCTGAGAACGGCATTGATTCCTTTTCACGCAGCGCAGAGCGGAGGTCATTGAGGTGGCGAGAGGCGGTTGCGAGGCAGGGAGGAATGGACGATCACGCTGGGAGTCTTGTGGGTAATATGACGGCACGGTCAGAAGGGTGCGCGCAGGGGTGTTCAGTCCACCTGGTAGTTGGAGCGGCACTGGATGTATTGTTGCTGCTGATGCTGCCGCGTCTGGCGATGTGGGGCAGTGAGGAATGGGCGGTCGGGGTAGCGATAGTGTATGCTGTGGCAGGGGCAGCCGCCATCGTCTGTGTGGCGCCGGTGTCGGGATGGGGAACGGATGTGCAGCGGGTCGGGAGCATGATCATGATGATTCTGTCGGCACTGGCATTCTGGCCGGCGGTGGATTATTGGATGCACACGGGGAACTGATAGGCCGCTGGCTGGGCGGCAAAATAGCGGAATCATCGAACAGGGCCTTCGGACATTCGGACATTCGGGTTGCTTTTGTTAGTACGCGCCGCAGCATTCCCGTGGAGTTCCACGCAATGGCAGATAGTCAACTTCTGGGCAGGATGGAGACGCAGACATCCAGAGGCGACGCCGGGGACGCGCGTGCCGCTTGAAAATCCGATGCCATCAATCCAATTTACTGGCCAGGATCGAAGTTAAGCATTCCGCGGGCGACGAGTGGCTGGTGAGCATCAAGAGCACCGTCACCACTCATCATCGCGTGCGGGTGGCCAAAAAGGATATCGAAAGGTTGGCTGGAGGCCG
>Ga0335069_10003890_pt1 | contig 22396 bp, 35 predicted proteins | sample Lox_Sample_11_FD_206714 | JGI IMG/M metagenome (GOLD analysis project Ga0335069, IMG submission 206714) | Soil microbial communities from Loxahatchee National Wildlife Refuge, Florida, United States - Lox_Sample_1.1 | ecosystem: Environmental > Terrestrial > Soil > Wetlands | place: USA... | reverse complement strand
GTGACGGTTACGACTTGAGAGACATTCCCTCTCTCACCCGCGCGCAAGCCGACCGTATCCGAAACTTTGCTGAAGATATCCGCAGCCGTCAGGCTCACCGTCACGTAGTGGTAACGCCCAAAAAATACAAAGGCGCGAAGCGGCAAAAATTCAAAACGCAACTAAAGTTAGATACCCGCGAGAAACACCCCAAGCTCGTCAAAAAATTCATCGTCCAGGTTAAGGATGTTCCACGCAAACAGAGCATCCACTTAGGTCCCGCTCGCGATCATGTGGAGCGCCGCGATTACATTCAGGACACCTACACGGTTGAAAAAATCTGGACTTTTGCGGAGTTCAACAAGGGGAATCACCCCTTAACCCAAAAAAGTTTTTTGAAAGCGGCCGAGCGGATGCAAGCCGCCATCCCGCCGCACTACTGGATCCAGTTGTGGACCAGCACGCACGGACCGATTACCGCGCCCTTTGAAGCGGCGTTTTTGCTGGAGGAGATCCGCCGCTACTTCGATACCTACGCCACCATGACCACGGGCTTTGGCGAAGTGCTGGCGGGGGTGATCTATCAGGGCACGCGCGCACAAGCGCTCGCAACTTTTGATCGTCAAATGCGCGCCCGGATGAAGCATCAGCGGGACCGCATCCAATCCAGACGCGTGAAAGCGGCGAAGCAAGCGAGCCGCCGCATTCGAAAGTATTTGCGCAAAAAACCTAAACGACCACGGGGTAAGAAATGATTACCGAAATGAATGACGTACTTTCCGTCGCGCCCTTCACGCAAGAGGATCGCGAAATTTTTCGTTCCATGACATCACGTGAAGTGTACACTTACTGGACCGCAGACCAACGCGATGCGGCTTATATGTTCGCATCGGTGGACGAGAAACATGAAGAAAAAAGAGTACGAACGAAGCCAGCTTAGACTCCCGTTAGGCGAATGTGATGCGTGCCGGGGTACCGGCACGGACACGCTTGTCACAAAGCGTGGGAAACCTATTCTAATAAATTGTTCGGAATGTAATGGGACGGGGAAGAAAAGGATTTGGAACCCTGGACTGCGAAACGGACCCGTTTCATAACTGCACCGATACAACTTGCAAAAAATGTGGGGGTAAGGGTCGTGTTCCCCAACCGTTCATTTGGGGCGCTTATAATGGAGCAACTGACGAGTATCGCGAATTCGCTACGGCTAAGGAATTGGCGGAATTTCTGGCGCGAGTTGGCGGAACTTGGTTTGCTCATAATGGCGGCAAGTTCGATTATCATTATCTTCGCGATTTTGCTAATAGTGACACTCCTGTTTTGCTTATTAACGGACGCCTTGCGCGTTTTCATATTGGGAAAGCCGAGTTACGCGATTCGCTCAATATATTTCCTAATACACGACTCAAAGATTTTGATGATTCTACGGGCGCGAAAATAGAAATAGATTACGGGCTGATGGAGCCGGACCGTCGCACGGATCCCAACGCCCGCGCTGAAATTTCCCGGTACTTAAAACAAGATTGCGTGCGGTTGTGGGGCGTGGTCAACCGCTACCGGAACGAATACGGGCGCTCGGTCACGCAAGCCACCGCGTCCATGAAATATTGGGAGAAAATGTATGACATCCAAGCCCCGCGCCAAACAAAAGCCCAATACGAGCAATACAAACCGTATTACTACGGTGGCCGTGTCCAATGCTTCGTATCTGGAGTTAGATCAACGGACTTTAGCGTGGCTGATATTAACTCGGCTTATCCGTTTGCAATGCTACAGTCGCATGCCATCTCCCCTGTTGGATCACGCCAGCGGCATTTGCCGGCAGAACCTGAATTATTTCGTTGCCTTATCAAACTCGATTGTACGAGCCGGGGGGCGTTCCCGTGGCGCGATCCAAAGACAAAGGAACTTTTCTTTCCAGATGATGAAGCGGGCAATCGAGCGCGCATGCGCGAATACTCGATTACGGGGTGGGAGTTCCTGACCGCGCTGGAACTGGACGCCATCAAGAACATCCACATCAAAGAAGTCCATTACTTTCATCAGGTCATTGACTTTAAAAAGTATATCGAACACTTTTACGAGCAACGCGAGCAAGCGCGCAAGAAGGGCGATGTAGCCGGGCGGATTTTCGGTAAGTACTTCATGAATTCGCTCTATGGAAAGTTTGGAGCGAATGCGGAGCGCTACCGGGAATTTCTGATTGCGACCACGGACACGCTACAGAAGTGGACCGATCAAGGTTATCGAATCTATAAACCGTGGGGTGAGCGCTTTCTGATGGCGCGCGAGCCCACGCAAGAGATCTTAAATGATACCGAGCAGAAACGATTTCGTTATTACAACGTGGCAACGGCTGCAAGTGTTACAGGATTCGTGCGTGCTTACCTATTTCGCGCGCTATCCGCTTGTAGCGGTTTACTTTACTGTGACACGGACTCCATTGCCGCCCGAGATACCAGCAAACTTCAGTTTGGGAACCATCTTGGGGGATGGAAAGACGAAGGGGCTTATTGCTCTTATGCTATTGCGGGAAAGAAGTTATATGCTTTTACTGGACTGGACGGCGACTATAAGGTGGCTGCAAAGGGGATCGGACTTCGTGCGGAAACACTTGAAGATAGACAAACCGCCGCCGAAGTGATAACGAAGATCGCGCTAGGTGAGGAATACCACCATAGTCCCGAAGTCCCGACCTATTCTGTCACCCGTAACGCTCCGGTTTTCATCCCCCGCACCGTTAAGACTACGTATAAGGACATTAGTATTGCTCCGGAACTGGACATATAATAAGCTTCGCAACTCCATACAACAGCAACTCCAAAGGAGTTTTTCACATGCCTGCCGCTAAGCTTTTGAAAAAGATTACGCCTGCCACGGTTGTGGGCGAGACCGGATCGGCACTCAATCCGGATGCACCCAAGCCTATCCCGACCGAGCGGGTGATTTTCGATCTGTACGGACTTGCGGTGAAGACGCGCACCGGCAGTACCAATCTGGGTCCGTGGGTGCAGTTCGTCGGGGAATTCGAAGCGGTCACGCCCGATGGCGAAGTCTTCGCATCCGCTCGCTGTCACATCCCGCAGCCGTTCGAAGACATGCTGTATGCGCAGCTTGCGCAGGTGCAGGCGCCGGGGCCGAATGGGGAGGATAACAGCAAGGCAAGCGTACGCTTTGCCGTGCGCATCTCCATCGTGCCGCCTGCGAAGGGCAAGCCGTCCGCATCGGGCTATGAGTATCGGATCCAGCCGCTCTTGGAGCCCGAGACCGATAGCCCTATTGCGAATCTGCGCGCGGAAGTGAAGCGTTTGGCGCTTCCGAATCCGAGCCCGGCTGCGGAATCGAATAAGAAACACAAGGCGGCCTGAGATATGGACCCGAAAAAGGCGGGTCCGGTGGGCGGGCGCAGTTGCGAAAACTGCGCCTGTTCCTATCTCATCAAGCCCCCCACGGTTGCGACCGCCGAAGTGCCCAACCCGAGTGCCGTCAAGCCGCAATGGGTCTGCCGCTTAAATCCCCCCTACGTGGTTACGCATTTGGTGAGCGAGCCCGGTCCGCGCGGTCCGGTCCAGCGTCAGGTGCAAGGCTTGGTCCAGGCGCCCACCACCGCGGACTCCGTATGCTGGCACTGGCGCGATGCGGATGCATTGCCGGGAGAGCAGCAAAAGGATGTGGAGATCCGCAAGTGGCTTGAGAAAGAACAGTACGAAGTCCAGCAAGGGGAATTACTGCCCGATTAGTGCTAGGATGCTTGCCGGAACGTAGGCTGCGGGTGGGAAATTCATGGGCAGGACGGCGGAAATTGACTTAGAAAGCGCGCACCCGACCGAGACCGAGCGCGAGCGCCAGGCGCGCGAAATGGCGGAACTCGATGCCGATGAAGACGGCGATTTGTTCAAGGGGCTGGATGAAATCCGCGCAGGAGGCGCCGTTAGCTTTATGGTGTGGCGAATCGCGCCCGCCGAGAAAGAGGGTTTCTGTCGTGAATATAGTGCGACGACTTTTTCGCTTCAGAAGTTGGCGAAGGATTACGGCGCGGGCACCTATCGCATTCGGGTCAAGGGTCCAGGTGGGCGATTCATTCCAGGTGGGGGAACGCAAAAAATCGCCGAGTCGCCACCCGAAACGGAACGAGAATCAGGCGGCGGACATATCGAAGATTTGATGACGCAGCGGGAATTAGAACGTGAACGGCGCGAAGAAACACGCCGCGAACGCGAGCGCGAAGACAGAAAATTCTACTTGCAGTTGGCCGTGACCACGTTAGCCCCGGCACTGCTGCAATTGTTCCAGCCGAAAAAAGAAACCTCACTCGCGGAGATGGTGGGCGCGCTCGCGAGCATGAAACAGCTGCAGCCCGAGGTGCCCAAAGAGCCCGACCAATTCGGACTCATTTCCAAGGTGTTGGAACTCACGGACAAGATACAGGAGCGGGCAGGGGGTAACTCCACCGGATCCAATTGGATAGACGTACTACGGGATGCGTTGGGAGCGGCCAAGCCGGTGCTGGAAGGACTGGCTGCGAAAATTCCGGCGATGCAAGTGGCGGTACCGATGCTGGGCGCTCCACCGATGCCCGCAGGCCCATTAGCGCCCGCTTCAGTTGTGAGTACTGCGGGCATCACGCCCAACTCGGGCGCGCCCTTAAGAACTGCCCCAGCGGCGGTATCCTCGGCTGCTGTCGGATCTGTGGACTCGAATACAGTTTCCGTGACGGGAGCGGATCCGATGATGCAACACCTCCCATGGCTTAAGGGCGTGCTGGGGCAATTTGTGGTGCACGCAGCGCGCAATTCAGATCCCGCGCTCTATGCGGATTGGCTCGTGGACAATATGCCGGACGGGCTCACGCACGCACAGGCACGGGCGCTGTTGGTTCGCCCGGACTGGTTTGAGCTGGTCACGATGCTGGAACCGCAGGCGCGTCCCTATGTCGGATGGTTCACGCAAATGCGCGATGAAGTGGTTGCGATTTTTGATGAAGAATCGGGCGTGCAACCGCAACCGTCACCCTTTCCAACCCTGGAATCAGAACAAGGCAGCGGAAACGGAGAATTGGAATGAAGCGAAATATTTCCTTGACACCATTGGGTGATTTGTACGTTACGGCGCAGATCAAAGCAGTGGACGAGGTGGATGAAAGTAAGTCAGCACAATTGAGTGAAATTGTGCGAGAAATTGATATCGCTATGTGCATCGTGCGAAAAGGTCAGCGATATCAATTGTGGGTCAATGAAGATGGACACTTGAATCTAGAAATTATATAAAAAGCGGAGATAACGGTGTATCAGGAATTACTGATTGGTTGCGGTTTCGCGCGCGATAAGCGGATATCGCCCTATTTCTATTTTCCCAACTTGCTTGAGGAAAATATCGCGAATATGGTCGCAGATGGTTATGACATGGGCAAGCATGATCGCAAGGAATGGCAGAATTTAACCACGCTTGACGTGAATCCGGATTGCAATCCGGACGTGTGCTTTGATTTGAACGATGCGGAAGGGTTGAAACTGCTCGCCAAGTTCAAAGAGCAACCCATGTGGCAGTTTGATGAAATCCACGCTTACGAAGTGGTGGAGCATCTAGGACGCCAAGGCGATGTGAAATCCTTTTTCGCATTCTTCAACGCGATGCATGCGCTACTGAAACCGGGCGGTTTTTTTATCTGCACCTGTCCGTCGCGGTATTCGCCGTGGCTGTGGGGCGATCCGGGGCATACGCGCGCCATCGTACCGGAATCTTTGAGCTTCCTCGTACGCAATGCGCAGCTCTACAAGACTCTGCATCTGGGTCCGGCTTCGGACTATCGCTCGCTCATCACATCAGACTTCGATATCGCCTACGCGAACGATGACAAGAAACAGTCTTTCATGTTTATGCTGATGGCGGTCAAGCCGGTGCGGGAGTGGCCATGAGTCACGAGAAAGTTTTGCTCATTATGCCCACCATTGACCACAAATTGTGGGTGCATAACGTATCTTCCATGATTCCCGTTATCGCGGGGAGATTCGCGATTCCGTACTTTCACATTGGACAATCCAATGTACGGCTCGCGCGCAATGAGTGCGCGCACTACTTTTTGAATCACACGGACTGTGATTCCTCCCTATGGGTGGATGCGGATATCGAGTACACCATGCAGGACTTCGCCTACATGATGGAGGGCGATGAAGAATTGGTGATTGCCCCGTATGCGAAAAAGTCGCTAGGGCAGCCACCCGTGGATTTTGGAATGGGATTCGTGCGCATTGACCGCACCGTATTCGAAAAGCTTGCGGCCTGGACCGATGACACCGGACAAGAGATGCTGAACCGTTTCCGGCATGAGGGCGAGATCGCGGTGGATTTCTTTTTTGACGGCGCATCGCAGGATATGCGCTGGTTTTCGGAAGATACCGGGTTTTTCCATTGGTGTTCGCTCATCGATGGAGACTTGAAGATTAACGTACGGCGCGAACTGCGCACGCGCTTGCGACATTGGGGCTATTTGCCGTACGGCTATCCGGAGCAGATTCCGAATATGGTTTCGGTCGTGGAAGCGGCGCAGTAACGTGCATGATGAAATAGTCATTTTTCCTTCGCAGTGCCCTGCACGTTGCACGCCACGCTGGCGAGAACGTTTCTGGTCATGGTGTTGGAAAGTACCGCTTGATTCCTTGATTCGTTGCCAACATTATCAAGGACATGCACGGGATAATCCGGATTCAGAAGATTTACTTTTTCATGAATCTAACATGGGTCGGCGCTGGATCTGACACGCCCACGTTGACGCCCCAGCGCACTTAACATAACATCCGGCAGCAGTGTGCTAGCCGGAAACGCCAATAACGCCCCCACGTCCACGCTGGTCGATCTGCCCAGCGGCTTGGCGGGCGTGCGTTCCACGCTTCACTACATGGTGGGGCTCGTCCGGCAGTATCGGACGGATCTGAATGTGAGAACGCTTGCCATCGAATTGACCCGCGACTGTCCCGAAAAAGATGCCCGAGCGGAAGTGACGGCACTGCAGCGATTCTGTCGGGACAAAATCAAGTACATGCGGGATATCGATGAAGTCGAGACGCTTCAAACACCCGTTCAAACTTTGAAACTAGGCGTGGGCGACTGTGATGATAAGGCGACGCTTTTGGGTGCGCTCTTAGGCTCCATTGGCTATCCCTCCCGCTTTTGTGCGATTGGCGTGCGCGGCGAATTCTACTCCCACGTGATGTGCCAGGCGCGACTCGGGCGCGGCTGGGTCAACTGCGAAACCATCGTCAAAGATGTGGATATCGGCTGGTTTCCACCGGATGCGACGAGTTTCATGCTCGCGCACGTGTAAGGGGAACGTATGAGCGGATGCGGTTGCAAAGGACAATGCGGTTGCGGCAGTCCGGCTGCGCCGGGGCACTTGGGAGCCATCGCGGTTGCCTATAGACCCAATCTCGCGAGCGACTACAACGCCGTGCGCGCTCGCACGTGGGCACGCCTGCGCCGCTCTCAATCCCCGTCCAAATTCCGCGCACGACAGGTGGGGCGGTTAGGATATTTGGGCGCCACGTCGCAGATTGACATTCTCGCGCCGAAATTGATCGGCACCGCGGCGACGGTCGCCACCAGTACGCTGATTGGTACCGCGGCGGGCACCGCAGGCGCTGCCGCGTTCGGGGCTGCCGCGGGCTCTGTGGTGCCCGTTGTGGGGACCGTGGTGGGTGCCGTGGTCGGCATCCTGTCATCCAAACTTTTTGGGCACGCGAACTATGCACAGGTCGCGAATGATGTAGCCGCAAGTCTTCAGTACGCGCAAGCCTACCCTCAGTACGCAGGTACCTATGCCGGGCGCGCGTTTGGTATCGCGGATCTCACACAGGTGTGGGATGGGCTCATGGCGTCCTGTTTTTTCCCGCAGAATCCCTGCTCGTATGGTTGGGCCAGTGCACCCTCCTGCAATGTGTCCGCCTGCATTGCGGGCAAGCGCGATGCGAATGGAAACTGCCCCGGCTGCGGTGGGCACGGGGATTGGATGCGGGATATTTTAACCGGCACGGGTGCTAAGGCGCTGCGCACGCTCATCAAACAAGCGAACAACAATGGCGCCTATGACCCGCGCGTGGTGTACAACTCGTATGTGCTGCCAAGCTGGAACGGACCGAAAGAGTGTTCCAGCTGCATCGATTGGTTTGCGCCGAATTCGGTGAAAAACCCGAGTCTCTATCAGCAGCTCGTCATCGATACGATTGATGCAATCGAGGCGCAAGCCAATCCGCAGCTGCCGGTATTCTACGGACAGGTTCCGCAAGTCACCAATACCACGACCGCTACCAGTGTCGGAACCGCTGCGCCCGCCACGGTTCAAAGTGCACCGCCCGTCACGCCCTCGGGTGCAGTGACGCCCCAAGTTTCAAACGCTCCTGCGACGGTGCCGGCCGGTTGGATGCAGGTTACCGGGGCTAACTATAACGGGTATCCGGTCTATACTCCGAGCACATCGCCCGGCGCGTGGTATGCGTTTTGGAACGGCTCCGCGCTCTTATCACTCCCCTCGGGCTGGAAACCGAGCGCGGTGTCGGCAACTCCCACGCAAGTGAGTCCCACTCCCGGACAGCTCGCGGTACCGGGACAGTTGACGCCCGCGATTTTGCAGGCGGCGGGCTATATCGCGCGCGGCTCAGATCCGACCACGGGAAACACGCTGTGGCAGCTGCCGAATTCCTCGCAAGTTTCTGTGCTGGTGCAGGGGGCGCTCGTGCCCTATACCCCTTCGACACAGGCAACCACTGTACCGATTCAGTCCCCGAACCAGTCCGCGAGCGCACAGTATGTCGCGCCCGTGACGCAGCCGACCGCGGCGCAGACTTCCACCACCTTGGTTGCTTCGATCCCATCCGGCTATGCGGTGGTCGCGTACGATTCAAACGGCAATCCGGTCTATCAAACTTCCGGCAATCCGAATCTGTACAGCTGGACCGGCTCTACCATGACCCCGTTTGTGGGACAGATCGCACAAGGCAACACAACCAATCAGCAATTACAGCAGTACATGCAAGCGCTGATGGATCAAGGCTATTCACAGCAACAGGCGATCAATTCCGCGCTATCCTCGATGGCGCAGCAGGGCGCACCGTTGACGCCCGCGGTGGTGGCTCAGACGCAAGCGGCTGCGCCCGCGCCGTCTTTGTTTTCAGGCAATAATCTGCTTTTGATCGGGGGCGTCGCGCTAGCGCTGATTCTTTTTAAAGGGTGAAATCATGAACATGCCAGGCAGCATCACGGCGACGGGACTTAAAGGCTATTTGCAATGGCTGAAGACGGATCAGCCCGCGCTCTATGCCAAACTCGCCAATCAAATCGCACAGGCGGTACCGAAAGGTTTTTCGGACTATAACCAGTCTCTCGTACGTAACATCCGCGTGCGTCAGGCGCGCGATGCGCGAGCGTTGAAGCGCGGTATGTCGGGTTTGGGCCAGGATCCGTCCGACCCCTTTGATTTTCTGCAGCCGGTCAATGTCACACCGGATTTCGGGGATCCGCTTGCGGTGGATTTGACCACACAGCAGACCGATGTTGCGGAAGCTGCGAATTCGGGCTCTACGCTCTCAACCATTGCGAACACGGTTTCGCAGCTCGTCAACACGGCCGCGAGCGGGTATCTCACGGTACAGCAGGCGCAAGCCTACCAGCAGTTGAACAATGCACAGCTGCAGCGCGCGGCAGCGGGACTACCGCCCTTACAGGTGTCCAGCACGGGAAGCGGAATCCCGCTCATCACCGGATCGGGCTCGCTCGGCTCAAGCGGTATTCTGCTGCTCGCGGGCGGTGCGGTGCTGCTCGCGATCATGCTCGGCGGGGGCAAATCCAAAGCGGTGTGACACATGGCAACGCGCGCAAGCTCTACGGATATCTTGACGCTTGCTGCAATTGCAGCGGGCGCGTATTTGCTTTACCGCGCGTTGCAGAATTTGAAAGCGCCGTTGCAAAGCGCAGCGGGCGCGGTGGCGCAGCCCCTTGCCAATGCGTATGTCGCGCTCACATCGCCCACGATTGTTCCGGCCGGATCGATTGCGCTTCCCAATGGCGCGACGGTTCCCGTATCGGCGGGGGCGCTCAGTATGGATTCATCCGGATCCTATGGCGTCTTCAACTATCGCGGCGCGAATTACTACGTTACACCGGGCCAGGATTCATCACAGCCGTTGACCGCAACCGCTGCCGCGCCGAATGCGGATTACGGCGGGACGGATTTTGGCGTGACAGGGAGTTGGTAAGTTGAAACGTCGCAAAAATCCACTGCCGCGTCGCTATATCCTGATGGCGATGAAAGGGCGCGATATGCTCAAATTCCTAGGTGGGCACAAGTTTGCCAAGCGCGGACGCGCGAAGCTGTTTCATTCTGCTCGCGCCGCGCATGATGCGGGGATTGCGCTGGTTCTTAAGTATCCGGTACTGCGCAGCTGGAAATTGAAGGTGTACGGATGAAAATCAATATCACCACGCTGATTCTTTTGGGAATCGGCGGCTATATCCTTTATCAAATCCTGCAGAAACAGGCTCAGACGCCGGAGCAGTTGAGAGAAGCCACCGCGTGAAGGGTGACATTCAACGCGCCGCGCGATTGTTCAAGGACTTTCGCGAGATTCCCGCGCGGCGCGCGAAGCGGGTGTCTATCGATTTGCCTAAGGCGCTCGCGCCGATGGGACCGTGCGAGTTCATCGGCTACATGACCACGCACCGCGGCAAGGTCAAACTCTATATTCACGAATTCGCGCCGGGCTCACGACCGCTACTCGCGGCCGGTTCCAAGCCCGGTCAGCTCTTTCTGGTCGGTAACCGTTTCAAAGTGACCGCGCGCGGAATCACGGACCTGGATGCGCGCGGGCGGGAGATCGAAGAGGCGCCGTCGCGCTATCGGGTGGAACGCATCAGATAGCGGTTGCACCGCTGCACTGTTGACAGGACTCGCGACTTTACATAAAGTCGCTGCTGAATCGTAAGCCGCGCTGCGCTTAATTAGAGCGGCCAATCGGATCACATCCGCAGTTGTGGTTCCGTGTCGGGAGTTACTCCGCACATGGAACAGCTGCTGTTAGTCAATCCGCGTCGGCGCCGAAAGCGCCACCGAAACCGCCGCCGCGCCCATCGCGCGCACCGTCGCCGGATGCCCGCGGCGCTTCGGCGCTATTGGGCGACACACGGACGCAATCCGCGGCGCCGTCGCCGCCGTGCCCATCATCGTCGCCGTCGCGTGATCGCACAGGCGGTCAATCCGCACCGTCGTCGCCGTCGCCACCGAAACCGCAGGAGAGTCTACATGGCCCGCCGCCGTCATCATCGCCGCCACCGCAGCCGCCGCTATCATCGCAACCCGCGCAGTGGTGGCATGTCGCTCCGCTCGGTAACGAATTCCGTGCTCACTCCGGCTGCAGTTGGCGCCGCGGGTGGCGTGGGGCTGGATGTGATCTGGTCCTATGTCAATCCGTACCTGCCTGCGCAGCTGCAATCGGGGCTCGTCGGAACGCTCGCCAAGGGTGCGGGCGCCATCGGAATTGGCTACGTATCCCGGCGCTTTTTGGGCGCAGAACGGGCCAAAATCGTGACGCTGGGTGCGCTCACGGTCGTGCTCTACGGTGCGTTCAAGAATCTGCTGGGGAGCGGGGGCTTGAATCTCGGTCTGCCGGGACTTTCGGACTACACGCACTATCCCCTGATGGGTGCGTATATGCCCAATCCCGTCGCGGGCTATCACGCCTCAACGGCCGCGAAAGCGATTGCGCAGGGTCGCGGGCGCATGGGCGGACTCGGCTACGCCTCACCCGCTCCCATCATCCGCTCGGCACTGGGCGCCTACATGGCTCCCAATGTGATGGGCGGCATGGATGATGGCATGTGATTGAAAGCGCCGTCGCTCGCGGGCGGCGCTTCGTTTTTGGTTTCAATGTCCAAACCACGCATACGTGACACAAAGCCCACGACTTGCGTAACGGAGTTTTTCAAATGATCGCACGTCACAAGGTTTCGCTCATCGCTGCCGCGGTCGGCGCTTCACTCGCAACCGCCCGCAAGGGTCCGGATGTGTTTGCGCTGGATTTCGAATTCGTGCCCGGCTCGCATTGCTTCGCGGTCGGGCGCCCGGTTCTGGATGCGTCCCAGCTTCAGGCGCACTCCGTAGGCGTCGGCGGCGCGCAGGATGTGATCTGGGGACCGCTCTATGATTCGCAGTCCTACGCGTCCGCAGGCGCGACACAGCTGTCATTCTTCGCACTCCCACAGGGTCAGGGTGTGGCGTCCGGTCCCGGCGCGGGGGGCGGTGCGAAAACGCTCCTGGACACCAATCTGGTGCTCAACAACCAGCTTGCGGTGGGCAATGAGTTCTACGCCATCGGGTCCGAAACTATTTTCATGCCCGGTGTGCAGAACTCCACTGCCACCCCGTTCGCGCTGCTCCCCGGTCGCAATGCGTTCACCGCGACCACCCTCGGCAGCTTCACCAATGACATGTGGGAAGTGGGCGCGGGGGGCTTGAAGGTGCTGGCGGTCGGAACGGATCGCAAGTACATCCAGGATGGACCGCTCAATCTCTTTCCGCCCGCCACCCGCATGGCGGGCTGGGCTGCGATGGGGTCCTTGAACTCCGCGACCGCGACCACCTACCCCGGTGCTATCGAGTACGCGCAGTGGTCGGGTGAGCCGTATACGCTGGTACCGATCTACATCCAGTCAAATCAGCAGTTCCAGCTCACGATCACGTACGCGTTCGCCATCGCGACGCCCTCGCAGCAGATCGGTCGCATGATCGAGCGACTGCGCGGGTATCTCATCCGGCAGGCGACCTAAGCGCGGTACGCAGTACAGAGCAAACCACTCCGCGTATTCATCACGCGCGGGAACCTTAACGGGGCGCGTAAAAACCGCCCCGTTTTTTCTTTGACGGAGAGTTGAAAAATGTCTACTCCCAATCCAGTTCCGGGCGCGGGTGCTGCGGGCGCGAGAGCAAACATGCTCCCGCCGAATATCTTCGATCCGCGCTTGGACGGGTCGGACTACTATTGGTACGTCACCAATCCGACCAACATGGTGGCGCCCAATTCGTACTCGTCATCGATCCAGATCGATTCCGGAACCGATTTCTACTGGATCGCAACGACCTACTTTGCGGACATCGGTGGCGCGACCGAAACATCCTCTGGACTCGTGATCCCACTGGTGACGGTGGTCATTCAGGATTCTGGGACGAGTCGGAACCTGATGAACGCGGCGACTGCGCTGGGCGCGCTCGCGGGCGATGGGCGTCAGCCGTACCGGCTGGTGCGACCGCGATTGTTCCGAGCGAATTCGGTGATCAACTTCACCTGGACTCCGTACGCTCCGACTTCGATCACGTACGCGAATCTGTACATGACCCTGCACGGCTATCGCAAGCTCGCGCAACCCATCGGGTCCTAACGGGCGGCTGCGCCGCTGCACACTTGGCGGCACAGTTTGAGTCTCTAGGGGCCTTAGTAGGGGCGAACATGCAAGAGATAATGCCGGCAGATGACATGCCTTCTATCCCGTGGGCGGGGATGAATGCATACTCCATGCTCATCCCCGACCCGTGGGAAGTGGCGTGGACGCGTCTTGATGCCGTTTTCAATGGCTACGCGGCGCCGCTGGTGGGCGCCGCGAATTCTTCATTGAGTGAGGATGCGCAAGCGATCATTGCCGCGCTTGCAAGTGCCCTGCAGATTTCGCGGCAGGTTTCTTTCACCAATCCGGTTCCGATCACGGCGAATACCGCATCCGGCACGGCGCTCCTTAATCAAAACTTGAAGCGTAAACTGCTTGTTATTCAGAACAACTCGACAGCCGTGACGACAGGTGATATCGCGCCGACTTTCTATGTCGGGTTCGGTCAGCAGCCGAGTATCGGACTCTCGCTTGCACTGCCGCCCGGTGTGGGTATCGTGCTCGACATTTCCTGTCCCACGGATGCGATTTATGTCGCGCAAGCCGGTGAAGTGAACACGAGCGGATCGGTCACCGTTCAAGGTGTCGTACAAGAGGGGGCATGAGCCCCTATGAAATCGTTTTCGCCAGCGGGCATGGCGGTCAAAGCGTTCTACGGCTTGGGCGCGCGCACCTTCGGCAATCCTTCCGGCGCTAAGAGCGGAAACGGGGGCGTGTATCCCCAGCCACCCGCTGGCATTGTTGTCAATAACAATTGGGCGGCAGGGTGGACGCTTAATAACGTTGCCGGGAATCACTATCCGGCCGCGTTCGGTGCGCGAAACCTTCCACACGCGTTTTTGGTGGTGATTGCCGAGCAGCAAGCGGGTGCGCTCGCGCCCTTCACTTACGGCGGACAACCCGACTCGGGATCATATGGCGCGGTCAGTGGTGGATTCGGGTATTCGATCTTTGATTTGAATAACTTTCCACCCGCGAATGATTTGCTCGATTTTGGCGTGCCGAGCAACACCGTCATTTTCAATGCGATTGTACTTTACAACGCGCCTAACAATGCGCTCGGCGCGGTCGCCTCTCAACCCTCGCCCTACGATTGGATCATTGGTGGTGCGGTGGGCAGTCTTTTTGTGATCGCAAGTCAAGCCGAGCCGTTGGGAACGGTTTCCACCACTTCTAACGATCCAGCACAGGTCAATCAAACCACATCCGGCAATCCGTTCGGAAACGGAGAAATTAACGCGATCTGGCAGATTGTCTCATCCGCCGACCCGGTTGATTTCACCGTGACGGAAACCACCGGCACCGTGCAGAACACGGCTAATCTGCAGTTCACGCCGACATGACGAGAAATCAGAAAATTGGGTTGATTATCTTGGGCGGCGCGGTGTACGTCGCGTATTCGAGCGGATTACTTCAATCTGGAATTGAATCGGTACAGGCGGGGCTTATGGGATGGCAAACTGTCAATGAAGGACCGGTCTGGATTCCGGTTATCAATGAAAGCGAGAACGCTTATGGGATTCCGACAAACTTGCTGGCACGGCAGGCTTTCCAAGAATCGCATTTCCGTTCGTCCATCATCAATGGCACACAGGCATCGCCCGCGGGCGCGCTTGGGATATTGCAACTCGAGCCTCAGTACTTTAGCACTGTTAAAGTTCCTATCCCATTTACCGAATCTGACGTGGTAAACCAGATCACCCAGGCCGCACAGGAAATGCAGCGATTGTATGGCGTGTATGGAGATTGGGGACTCGCGCTCGCGGCCTACAATGACGGCGAAGGGAATGTGAATTCTTATTTGAATGGATCGCGTCAACTGCCACAGGAAACGATTGATTACGTAACCGGAATCCTCGCAGATGTGCCGCTACCGTCCAATTTCGCCACACAGCTTGCATGAATGAGCGGAATCTTTCTCCCACCGCAGTTTGTACCGCCGCAGGCGCCGATTCCGATTGGCACCAATGGACAGGTACTCACCAATGTTTCGGGTCGACTCAAAATGGCCGCTGCCGGGGGCGGGGGTGGAACGGTTCTGTATCCGGGGCGCACTTCCATTGCGCTTGCCGCAGGGGGCAATGACTTAGCGTTTGCGTTCACTCAGAACACACGCATTTTTTTAACTGCCCCGTCTGGTGATGCGACCATTAACACGATGACGGCGGGGAGCGCGGACGGACAGGGCGTGCTCTTGATCTGCAATGAGCCCACGCACCAGATTCAAATTGCGGTAGGGGGAGCGGGTGCGCTGCAGCCGTTCTTTGGTATTTCGGGTGGGATGTTTCTGTCGCCGCAGGGCGATATTGTTGGATCTGTCTACGATACTATTCTCAACCAATGGTTGTTAGTCCCATGATGCGAATTCTAACTATTTGCCTATTGGCGCTCGCTTCAAATCTTGCGCTGGCGCAAACCTACAATACGTTCTCGCCCAATGGTGACTTGGCACCCCCGCCAACCAGCACAAATCTGTCGCAGACCATTGCAGCGGGTGTAGTTACCAATTCAAAATTGGCGAACACTTCAACCAATACGGTCAAGTGTAATTACACCGGCTCCACCGGTTCGCCGCAGGACTGTAACCCGCTTGCCGTCGCCAATATGCTAGCCGCGGTGGTGGCGGTCGATGTGGTGGCATTCAGCAATATTTCCCTTTCGGGCGCTGCGACGATTGACGGCATTACGGTATCCAATAACCAGATTGTTTTAGCCGCGCAGCAAACCACGTCATCGCAGGATGGTTTTTACGTGGTCAATACCGGTGGCGCGTGGACCCGTGCCCCGAATTTCCCGGCCGGTTACGTCATCAATCAAAATTGTGTGCTCTCTGTTTTTATAGAGAAAGGTACCAGTCGCGGGGGCTATCATTATCGGTTGGATACCACCGCAGGATCCATCACAATAGGTACTAGTGCGCAAACTTGGGCACTCGTTCCGACCCCTTCTGCAACCAGCATTGTGGCGGGCATCACACGCGTAACAGAAACTGGCGGCAATCCGGCCGCGCTTACGAATGCGGCGGGAACTGCGACTCAAAACGATTGCGTGTCCTATCTTGATGCAGCGGCGAGCCTTCAGGATCTAAACACATTTGGTCTGATGGGTCCGTGTATCTATGCGGATTCCAACGGACATGCGACCCTGGTGGGGAACCTTGTCGGACCTGCGGTCAGCGGTGCAGGGTGCACCCTCGAAGCTAACAGCTGGGATGAATCGGGCGCCATTGATGTAACGGGCGCGGATACCTGCACCTTAACTTTCGGATCCACGTTTACGCTTACTATTCCGTTTTGCACGGTGAGCGGTTACAGCGCAACCGTGTTACCTTTCATCTCCACCGCCGCAAGCGCTACATCCGTGATATTCAAGAGCGCAGCTGCAGGAACTTTTAGCTATCATTGCATGACATGAGAAGAAAAAATTTTGCTTTATTTTGTCTTTTTATCTGTACACGAACCTTAGCGGGGTCAACTGACATTTTGAACGCGGGAACGCATGCGGACGATAAGATTACACCCGCTGTCAATGCGGTACTCGGTAGCGTGCCGATGCATGTCGATTATGATCCGAGCGGGGGCTTAGGAAATATCGTTAGCCAAACCGCCAACCTATCGGGGGTTTATCATACGGTCGGCACCACCAGCCCCAACGTCAATCATGCGGTGTACGGAATCGGCAATGCTTCATATTGCCGATATACGGTCAATTTCGACCAAGATAACTATGCGAGCCTGGAAAGCAATGCCACGCTGGTCACGGTTCCCAATGCAGTCAAGCAATGTGGGGCGTTACCTGCGGGCACTGCGCCAGGGGTTGTAACATCGCAAGGCACATCCGCCAATAGCATAAACGGCGGGACCGGTTGGGGAAGTGAATTTGAATTCTCCGCAAGCTACTTGGGATTGGATACGAGTGAAGATTCATGGGTATCCGCGGAGTTGGCGGGATTCTATGCGGCACTCAAAAACAATCACGGTAGCTGGAACTGGTTCGATATCAAAGGGGCGTTGCGGCAGACGGCGGCTAATTGGTCAACCGGCTATAATCACTTAAATTACGGCTACGGAATTTTGAATTGGAGTAGTGCCAACTCGGTCGCATCCCCAGCCAATATCTATCTGCAACCACCCGGCATAGCGGTTCAAAATTTCGGTTATTACGCAACTGTCACGCTATACCCTTTCCGTCAGACACGGCGCGATCATGAGGAATTGCGATCCTGTACGGCGGGCTACAGCTGGCCCGTCAAGAATGAATATTCCTTAAGCGATGTGACTGCCGGATGTCCGACGCTGCTGTATATGTCCAATGGAACGGACGTTGAGCCGACCACGACTTATGCACCTGCCATGTCGGGCACCATTACTTTGATTGCGTTCACCACGGACGGATCCGGCGCCTATAGTCGCGAAGAAGAATTTTCCCCGATGACGGAAAGCTTTTTGGTGGGCACGCAGTGTTTACATTGAGGGCAATCCATGACCCGCGATCTTAAAAATCATCCTGAGCATGTAGGTTTACGGCATCTCACCGTGCGCGAGTTACGCTTTTTGATCCAAAGCGAGCTGGTCAATACGATTGAGACTCACCGACAGAATCCGCCCACGCACTTAACCCCGGATCAGATCCGGCACGTCAAAAGCTTGATCGATGAATATTTTTCCCGCGGACCCAGCTTCCTGGTCAAGCGCGAGCGTTCCGGATTTCTCTCCCGTCTCGCTCATTTGTTCAAGTGGGGGACAGCGACGTGAAAAATATTACCGGCATTCCCATTGACGTACTCTTTAGCATCGTGGGGATTTTAATCGGCGCCATCTATATCGATATCAAAAGCACGCTTAAAGTGCTGCAAAATGAGTCGCGCAAGCGCGGCGCGGCGTTGACGGTATTGGATACGTACCTTAAGCTTGTGTGTGCGAAACTTGGCATTCCATACGAAAATCACCACGGGGGCGACTAGCCATGAATCCCATTTGGACTACGGTCATTACTTCACTGGTTTCGAGTGTCCTGATTCCCGCGCTGGAGAAATGGTTGGGGGTATCCCTCCCGCAGGATGTACAGCTCGGACTCAACGGGGCACTCATCGGCGCGGCCACGGGTGCCGCGCACTACGTGCACCAACAGGTCCAGAAAGGCGGGCTCCCACCCCCGGCCAACGGCACGGCCAAAGGGTACGCCAAGCTTTGGCTGCTCGGGTGGATTGTCACGCTTGCGACCCTGGTCACGGTGATCCTGCCGGGCTGCGCCACCACCCCCAACGCGACCGAGCAGAGCGCGATTGCGGTGGCGACGGACTTAGCCACCGGCTACGCCATTGAGAAGGGGCTCACGTTCCAAGCGGACAAGGTGGCCCGCGCCGCCCGGTACGAAGCGATAGCCAAGCAGCTGCAGACCTTGAACACGGCGGGCACGCTCACCATGGCGACTCTCGCGGCCGATCTCACCCCCCTGGTGATGCAACTCCCGCCCGCGGATCAGCTCGCGGCGAATGCGCTCATTGCCGCGTTAACGCCGTGGGTGCAACAGCAGTTGCAGAATCCGAAAGTTGCGAACGCGCAGGCAACGATTGGGATTTTTCTCTCATCGGTGGTGCAGGCGTGCGCCACCTACACCGGAGCGTAACGCATGGCGAGTCCCGGTGAGCGCTGCAACGGATTCAAGATACGCGGCTTGAATCCGGATTCGCAAAAGGTTTCGGTGCAGTCTTCCACCGATTCCACGTGGATGCTCCCTTACAAGCGGTGGGCTGGCATGCCGCCTAAGTGGTCGGAAGTAGGAATCGCGCGGGATGAGTTGAAAGTGCTGCGCTGTAACGGTAGCCAGCCGGTCATTGAAATCGAACCGTTGGGCGGTCCGTACGGGATCCTGGTGATTCAGCGCTCGCGGGGCGAGACACGAACTTTGCGCGTGGGTCAGCGCTGGCGCATGGAATTGGGATACGATGAATCCGTGGTGATCCGGACGGAATTCTTGCAGTATCCGAAACAGGAAAGCTCACCGGGGTTTGCGGGGATGAGCGTATAACATGCTAGATAAAAATCCGGCTAGAGAACTTACGGACAGGGAGTGCGCGAAACTGCTAGGTGGCACGATAGGCTGTCTACTTACCATGGCAAAGTCAGAAACAGTTCTTGCTGCATTGAACTGGTGGGTGAACAATCAACAGTATTGGCCAAAGGTTACACTTCTTCCTAATCAGGACCAATCGTCGTGAAACTTGTCGAGCTTGTGATCACAGCGACGGGTGGGGCGATCCTGGAGGATAAGATCACATCCGCTGTGCTGTGGAGTGGGGATGATGATCCGGATTTTATGGAAGAATTTGGCGAGGATTTCTTAACCCCGGATGATTTCGAGGATGTTTTGGAATATCTGGTGGATGAAGGGATTCTCACGGATGAAGAAGCGAATGCGGCCGAGTTGAGCGAAGAAGAGACAGACGGGGAAGCGAAGCCTACCGCCGAGTTTATTCCGGCCGAAAAGAACGAAGACACTTAACAATAATTCTGTTTCGTTCTTGAAAGTGTGACGGGATTCCTATAGGATCGGGCTCGCATGCCGTTATAGTGGGTGCGAGTTGAAACCCTATTGGAGTCTAGGCACATGGCGAATCATACACACATACTACATTGGTCGTTAATCCGACTAATGGGTCACCTGCTATACACTAAGCGTCCATTCCGCATGTGGAGCGGGACAGGGCACAGTGTCGTTTTAATGTGGCGCTCCCCCACTGGCGACACTTTTTCTGTAATATCAGAAGCACCGGAACGTTTGAAGGTGTATCGCGCACTGGCGCCACAAGACAATTGGTCGTGCGGTGGTATTAATGGCGTCACGATTGAATATCAGCGCCGCACTTTAAGAGAACGCGCCGCCGAACGTTTTGAATACGCGGAGTAATAACCATGCATCACTTACATCACGGCTTGGTTTTGATGGCGGTGCTAATCGTGATTGCGATTGTGATCACGGCGGTGCGACATGATGACTAAACCTTTAAGCGATGCAAGTCCGTGGCTGGATCGACTCACGTGGGTCGGAATCGTGTGGGCAGGAGTGCCGGTGACGTTTCTGGCGATTGCGTGGTTTTTGTGAGTAACAATCCCTCAAAGATTGAGAGCCCGGAAGCCGAGCGGTACGTCATCATCGCTGGCGGCGATGGTTACGGTACGGCAACAGTGACCGGCCGCGATGCGATGGAAAAGGCTTTCGTGCGCGCGCATTGGCCCGACGCGGACTTCGCCAAGCTGGACGAGGAGCAGCAGCGCTGCCTCGATTACATCCGCGACGAAGACGAGTGGGAGCACCAGATCGACCTGGGGCGGGTGAAGTTCTTCGCTCGCTACGAATGCGATTGGGTCGAGGTAATCCGTCTCACCGATGACCTCGTAGGCTCTCAACACGAGACGAGTGCAGAGCGCCCGACTTGGCGCGATCACAAAGACGAGTTTCGCACAGCCGGCGCTCTGCGCGGAGCTGCATTCGATCTGTGCCAGGGACTCGTCGGGACGCAGCATCACGAGTTGGCTGCGCAAGTGCACGACAGCTTGTGCATGGCGCTCCCGCTAGACCCAGATGCGCCAATTGGTCGCGGACCACAAGTGAAAGCCACGGGTGAGCAGTCATGATCGAGTGGCTTGACTGTCACAAGTGCCGGTTGTTCAATCCGTACCTGGATGTATTCTTTATCCTCTCCGGACTCATTGCCGGAATCCTGTGTGAGAGACTTAAAACCTATTGGAGAACGTATGGACAGTATCACTATTTCAAAAGCCGCCCAGATCCAACGCGCGGAAAGTTGGGCACGGGCGGTACTGGGCGCTAAACGGCGCAGGGAATGGGAACTTGCGCTGATTAAGGCGCGGGTGAGGGTGGAGATGCTGGCGATTATTGCAACGCGGAGAGCGCCATGAATCCGACCGATAAAGCGGCACTGAGCCTTGCAGTGGTTTGGGTGCTGTTGTGGGTGGCGGGGCTGGTGCTGGCAATTATCAAGAAACGACTATGACTACCGCGAAACGCATGCGACGCTATCGCGCGAGACACCGCGAGCGGATCAATGCGAAGCGGAGAGCGCAGTATAGCCCGGAGAAGAGACGGGAACGGTATGAGTGGGAGAAATCCCTTAAGCAAAGTCTATGATTCAGTTGTTAAAACGGTTCGCGTTTTGGTACGCTGTCATAGGTGCTTATCTAATAATTGGTTTGTTTCTTATCGGACTCGGGACAATATTATTCATTGTCTATACCGATTTAATCAGACCCCATCTTAAGGTATCTCTTATCATATTAGCTGTCGCTCTTTGGATAGGCTGCGCTCATTGGTCAGGTTTTTGGAACATGACCTTAAGCGAGTTGACACAAGCGCGCGATAAAGATAAAGTTTAGTGTAGCTGACCGGGAAGCAAGTAGCCTTCGCCAGCAACTCAAGCTCCAATAGGTCGGTCGGCCACGCTGCGAGCCCCGTCAGGTGCAATACCTGGCGGGGCTCGGACTTTTCGCATGACAGACTTACTCGATCAGTTAGTCGTCTGGATCTGGTATGAGCTATACCGAAGAAGAGAAAGCCTTTGCAGCCATGCTCGTCAAGAACGGCTGGGCTGAGGATGACGCGCTGAAAGAGGCTCGGCGCGCCCTCGCTGAAGCGGCAGAAGAGGATGGGTACGACGGTCCTTAAGGTTTCATGTGCGAGTGCCCGCTAGTGCGCTCGGACCTTAAACGGAGCAAGGGCTCGCACCAGCTAGCGAGCGCGGGTAGCTGTGCGGTTTGCGCGGTCCGTGGAAAACCGCGCGCTTAAGCTATGCGACCCGCAACAGAACAAGAGAAACAGACGGAACGCGCTCGCGATCCGTACTATTACCTAAAGATCAACCAGAATGAGGTACGCCGGCCTCTCTCCCGGCGCCCGCTACCTGCTCGGCGAACGGAGCTGGCGTATGCCCCACGAGACGGGGCAACAATCTAACTCAGCAGCACCTACTGCGCCT
>Ga0335069_10003889_pt1 | contig 22400 bp, 23 predicted proteins | sample Lox_Sample_11_FD_206714 | JGI IMG/M metagenome (GOLD analysis project Ga0335069, IMG submission 206714) | Soil microbial communities from Loxahatchee National Wildlife Refuge, Florida, United States - Lox_Sample_1.1 | ecosystem: Environmental > Terrestrial > Soil > Wetlands | place: USA... | reverse complement strand
GGACAAAGAGGGCAGCGTCGATCAATTCGTGACTGAGGATCTGATAGATGGCGCCATCGGTGCCGGTCGCCGTGAATCCGTAGATCCCGAGAACGATGAGGCTGAGATGGCTGAGGGCCGCGAAGGCAAGCAGCCGCCAGAAATCGCGCTGAACCAGCGCAAGGCAAGCGCCGTAAAGGATGCCGACTACGGCGAGGACGATCAGGATCGGCGCGATCTGGCGCGCCTGCGCCGGGAAGAGATTCACATGAAAGCGCAACATCGAGTAGAGGCCGAGCTTCCCTGCAACGATCATGGCCATTGCGACGGGTGCTTCACCAAAGGTGTCGGCCAGCCAGCCATGCAAGGGGAAGAGGGGCACCTTCACGGCAAAGGCAACCAGGAATGCGAGCGCTACCCAGTAGAGCGAGCCGGCTGGGATCGCGCCGCTGGCGATGTAGAGTTGGAGCTCGTTGAAGTTGAAGGTTCCGGTGCGGGCATAGAGCCAAAGGATGGCAACCAGCAGTGGCGCGGACGGGATAAACGTAAACAGGAAGAACTTCGTAGCAGCCTTCGGGCCGTCCTTGCGGCCGTACATCGCGATCAATACCGCCATCGGAACCAGGGACAGCTCCCAGAAGCCGTAGTAGACCATCAGGTCGAGGGAGATGAGCACGCCGTACATCGCTGTCTGCTGCACGAGAAAGAGCGAGTAGAAGATCTTGCGGCGCTCCCTGATTGCATTCCAGCTGGCAACGACTCCCACCGGACCAAGTAGCCCGACGAGCACGACGAGCCAGAGGCTCAGGCCATCGATGCCAACGTGATACGAGATAGCAGGATTCTCAATCCAGGGACGATTGATCTCGAACTGGAAGCCGTGGCGACCAAGTGCAAAGTGGGCGGGCAAGTGCAGGGTAAAGACGAAGCTGGCGAGCGTGGTGAGCAGGGCGATCCATGCAGGCAGCTTGCCGCGATCGGGCAGGAGAGCCACGATGACTGCTCCGGCGAGCGGGGCCAGCAGAATCAGGGTGAGAATCGACTCGTTCATAATTGCCATTTCTCAGTGCCCCGCCAGTGTGATTCCAGTTGAGCCGAACATATGGGGGACAAGCACGAACAGCAGGATCGCAGCCGCGCCCAGTGCCAGCCACGCGGCATAGGACCGCAGGTTACCAGACTGCCAGCGTTGCAGAATTGCACCGCAAAAGGTCGCGGCGCCAGCAAGCAGCAACGCGAGTCCGCCGAGGATGGCGACGTCAACGACCCATTCGAGCACGTATTTCGAGAACATCATTACTGGCCGAACGAACGCGGCGTTGTAGATCTCGTCGACGTAATACTTGTTGGTGAGCAGGCCGTAACCGGCTGGCATCGATGCGGCGAGCTCGGCGGGACGCTCGGGACGCTTGCGGTAGAAGCGATCGGCAATGAACCAGCCGATGAAAGCGACGGCGACCGCCAGGACCATAAGTCCGACTTCCAAGCCGAAACTGACTTCCTCTGTGGACGAGGCGCCGACGGAAGGTGCGAGATATGCCGCGAACCGTCCGATGCCGATCCAACCTCCGCCCACGGAGAGCAATGCGAGGATGACCAGCGGGCCGAGCATCGACCATGGACTTTCATGCGGGTGGACATCGTGGCTCCGCGACTCGCCCATAAAGGCCAGGTACCAGAGGCGGAACATGTAGAAGGACGTCAGCAGCGCTGTGACGAGCCCTACGAACCAAAGCGCCTTGCCGCCGGGACCATGAACGAACGCCGCGAGTAGGATTGCGTCTTTTGAGAAGAATCCGGCAAAGGGCGGAAATCCGGCAATGGCAATCACCGCCGCCGTCATGGTCCAGAACGTGATCGGGATCTGCTTGCGTAGGCCGCCCATTTTGCGCAGGTCCTGCTCGCCGCCCAGTGCGTGAATCACGGAGCCGGCGGCGAGGAAGAGCAGCGCCTTAAAAAAGGCGTGCGTCATGAGATGGAAGATGGCGGCGGAATAAGCTGCAACTCCGCAGCCCAGGAACATGTAGCCAAGCTGCGAAATCGTGGAGTAGGCAAGCACGCGCTTGATGTCGTTTTGCACCAGGCCGATGGTTGCAGCGAAGAGTGCGGTCGCTGCGCCAACGATTGCGACCACGCCGAGCGCAAACGGCGAGCGATCAAAGATGAAATGGGTGCGGGCGATCATGTAGACGCCAGCAGTGACCATCGTGGCCGCGTGGATGAGGGCGGAGACGGGCGTGGGGCCTTCCATGGCGTCGGGCAGCCAGACGTAGAGCGGGAGCTGCGCGCTCTTGCCTGTTGCGCCGACGAGAAGGCAGAGGGCGATCGCGGTGAGGACGCCGCCGGTCATCGCCGGATCGGCAGAGATCTTCGACGCGATGTCGCTGAAAGTGAGGGTGCCAAAGTTTGCGAGCAGCAAAAAGAGGCCGATGAGAAAGCCGAAGTCGCCGATGCGATTGACGATGAAGGCCTTCTTGCCGGCGTCGGCAGCGGACTGGCGGCGAAAGTAGAAGCCGATGAGCAGATACGACGCAAGGCCCACTCCTTCCCAGCCGACAAACATCAGCAGCGCATTGCCGGCGAGGACAAGCACTGTCATGAAGAAGAGGAAGAGATTCAGATAGCTAAAGAAGCGCCAGTAGCCCTCTTCGTGGCCCATGTAGCCGACGGAATAAACGTGAATGATGAAGCCGACGCCGGTGACAACGAGAAGCATGACCAGAGAGAGCTGATCGAGAACGAAGCTGAAGTCGATATGGAGAGTGCCTGCATCGATCCAGCTGCGCGGGCAGGTCTCAGTAACTGGAAGCAGCGCACCGGAGCCCGCCGCGACAGCAGCATTGAGCACGACAATCAGCGAAGCTAGCGGCGCAAGTAATGCCACCGTGGTGACAGCGGCTTTGGGTAGACGGCGGCCGAAGATTCCATTGAAGAGGAACCCTGCGAAAGGCAGCAGCGGAATCAGCCAGAGATGCAAGTGAACGTTCATAGTTTCATCAGGTCGATTCGGTCGACGGCCAGAGTCGCGCGGGCGCGAAAGACGGCAATAATGATGGCGAGTCCGACGGCGGCCTCGGCAGCGGCGACCATCATGACAAAGAAGACGAAGATCTGTCCCTTCACTTGGTGCCATTGATGCGCGAAGGTGACAAAGGAGAGATTCACGGCGTTGAGCATCAGCTCGATCGACATGAAGACGGTGATGAGGTTTCGCTTGATGAGGAATCCTGCCGCGCCGAGACAGAACAGCACTGCGCTCAAAAGCAGATAGCAGTTGAGGGGAACTTCCTGCTGCAGGAGTTGGACTGTAGAACTCACTCGTTATCCGTCCTTTCTCCATGGCCGTGTCGCGCAAGAGCAACCGCGCCAAGAATCGCAACGAGGATCAGCACTGAGGTGACTTCGAAGGGCAGCAACAGCTTTGTGAAAAGCACCTCGCTCAGTTCAGAGGTGTCGGTGATGTGGTTCTCGATGGCTGCATTGCCGAGGCCCGGAACGCGGAGGACGGCGGTGGCAACAACTGCGAGGATAACGGCAATGGCTGGAAATCCGACGGCCCGCGCCGCGCGGCTGCCCAGCGTACGCTCTTCGCGCCCGGCGTTGAGGAGCATGACGACAAACGTGAAGAGAACCATAATCGCGCCGGAGTAGACGATAATCTGCGCGGCGGCAAGGAACTCGGCGCCAAGCAGCAGATAAAGAACTGCCAGCGAGGTCATCACCACGATCAGCGACAGGGCGCTGTTGATAGGGTGGGTCTGCAGAAGCAGGTTGGCGGCTCCTGCGAGACAAAGTGCGGCAAAGACGATAAACAGAATCAGGTGCATCGTACCGTCGCGTTCTGGCGAGTGCCGGGCAACGTGTCCGGCAGGTTAAGGGAAGGGCAAAGAATCAGACCGTTCAACGGCCGAAAACCCCTTCCGATTGTAAATGAGCACTTTGCGCGAATCGCAGTGCGGAATGTTCCCGTTCAGCGACGCTCGAACAGCAAAGCACTCTCAGCGGTACGCAAGCCAGAGGCTCGTACCCACGATGTTGAGGATGGCGAGCGGCATCAGGTAGCGCCATCCATAGTTCATAAGCTGGTCATAGCGAAAACGCGGCAGCGTTCCGCGGACCCACACATAGAGAAAGAGAAAACTGAAGACCTTGAGCACAAACCAGAAGATCGGAACGAGGGCGCGGAGGATGAAGTTCTCCGGTGTTCCGAAAGGGCTGGTCCAGCCTCCCAGAAACAGGAGCGTGGCCACGCAACCCACCATGATCATGTTTGCGTACTCGGCCATGAAGAACATGGCGAACTTCATCGAGCTGTACTCGGTGTGATACCCGGCGGTGAGTTCGCTTTCGGCTTCCGGAAGATCAAACGGCGAGCGGTTGGTCTCGGCATAGGCCGCCATGAGGTAGATGAAGAAGGCGACGAACTGAAATCCGCCAAATAGGTTCCACGAGAGGATTCCGCACGATGCCTGGCTGCGCACGATGACGTCGAGATTGAGAGAGCCGGCGCGAAGCACAACGCCGACAAGCGAGAGACCGAGCGCCAGTTCGTAGCTTACGAGCTGAGCAGAAGAGCGAAGAGAGCCGAGCAGCGAATACTTGTTGTTGGACGACCAGCCGGCCAGAGCGATTCCGTAGACGCCGATAGATGTGATCCCTAGGATCACGAGAAGACCGATGTTGATGTCGGAGATCTGGAAAAAGCGAAAACCGTCTTTGCTGACGACACCGGGATCGCCAAAGGGAACAACGGCAATCGACATGAGCGCGCAACCGAGGGCGATTATGGGAGCCAGCAGATAGAGAGGCCGGTAGACGCCGGAGGGGATGATGTCTTCCTTGAGAAAGGATTTTGCCCCGTCGACGAGGGGTTGCAGTAACCCAAAGGGTCCGACGCGGCTGGGTCCCCAGCGATTCTGGATACGTCCAACGAGCTTGCGCTCGAGCAGCACGGTGTAGGCGACGGAGAGCAGCAATATCACCGTCACTACAACGACTTTGAGCAAGCTCCAGAGGAAAAACTGCAAAATCGTCACGCGAATTCAGCCTTTCAAGCTACATGCCTTCAATCCGCCGCGGCCGGCGCCTTGGAGGACGTCTGATACTGTTGCAGTTCCGTGAGACCGTGGCTATACCCGCCCAGTGTTCCCGAAGCAAACAGTCCATTATGCGCGGGAGATACCGGGGCGGGTGCCGCTGCCAAGCTTGAGACCGGAACAAATCCCGGCTCGGTTGGAACATCGTTGCCGCCGAAAAGGTTGAGACGATCCAGCTTGTACGCGGGGACCAACCGCTCGATTTCGTCAAGGACCGCAAGCGGGTCAAACGGGCTCAGCCTGGGCTCAAGATGATTCGCTGCGAGCCAGACGGCATGGCGGTCTGCCTCACCGGCCTGTGCGCCACGGGACTGGCCCAGATCTCCTGCGACCCCTCCCTTGCCAAAAGGAACAAGAGTCTTTACGTCGGTGCCGGTTGCTGCGGCAAGGCGTACCAGGATTTCGAAGTCAGAACGGACACCCGGATGATCCGCGGCCTTGCGGACCATCTGAACGTCGCCGAAGGTGTTGGTGACCGTGCCGGTCTTTTCGTAGAGGCTCGCGGCAGGGAACACGACATCGGCGATGGCCGCCGTTTCGGTGAGAAAGAGGTCCTGAGCGATGACAAAGGTATTCGCAAGTGAGGCAGGATCGACATGGTGATTCGCCACGGGATTGGCGCCGACAACGACAAGCGCTCCGAGTTGACCCTTCGACGCGGCAACAAGCATTAGGTGCTGAGCCAAGCCGACCTGTTTGGCGAGGCCCGGGTACTCCCGGGCGAAGGCGCCGGGCTGCTCGAGCGGTACATAGCCGGGAAGTCGATCGGGCAAAAGACCCATGTCGGCTGCGCCGCGCGAATTAACGTAATCGCCCAGATAAGTGAAGCGAACATTGCCGCGCTTCAGGCCCCATTGCACAAGATCAGGGACTGCCGAGCCGCGGAACTCCTCACCGAAGACTACGACGAGCGATTCTTCGGCGAGGACAGCCTCGCGGAAGGCGGGATTGCTGATCACAGAATCGCTGCCGGAGAGATATGCGGGCAGCACCGCGTAATTGGGTACGCGCAACGCGGCCCTTGCCTGACGCTCGAGCTTGATCTGGTTTGTGCTCGCGACGTAAAGGCGGGCGCGGTTGAGCCGCACATTGGTGCGCAGGGTCCAGGCGAGAAGAGGATGCTCGTCGGTGGGGTTTCCGCCAATCAGCAGAATTGCGGGCGCAGACGCTAACTGGCGCAGGCTTGCGGCCTTGCCCTCGTGGCCGGCGAGCGACTGCACGAAAGCGGCATAGTCCGTTGTACGCTCGTGATCGATGTTGTTGGTGCGGAGAACGATCCGCGCGAACTTCTGCAGGAGGTAGTTCTCCTCGTTCGTGGTCCGATTGGATCCGATCACACCAATCGCTGCGCCGCCTTTTGCATCGCGCACTTCTTTCAGCTTTGCTCCGGCCACGCGGAGGGCATGTTCCCAGGTGACCGGTTCGAGCTTTCCAGCGGCATTACGCACGAGCGGCTTGCTCAGGCGCTCAGGATTCTCGACAAAGTCGAAGCCGAATCTGCCTTTCGCGCAGAGAAAGTCGCCGTTGATGCCGCTCTTGTCGCGGTTGTCGGCGCGAATGATTTCGGCGCCTTCGCTTGACTGGCGCAGGCCAAGTGTGACTTTGCAGCCGTCGCCGCAGTGCGTGCAAACGGTCGAGACGTGATTCATCTCCCAGGGCCGTGTCTTGTATCGATAGCTGCCGCTGGTAAGAGCGCCGACGGGACACACGTCAATGCACATGCCGCACTGTTCGCAGTCGAGGCGGTCGCCTCCGTTGGGCGTGATGACCGAGCGGACGCCACGGTTCTGGACGCCGAGCGCCCAGACGTCCATCCCCTCGCCGCAGACGCGCGTGCATCGATAGCAGAGAATGCAGCGCGGGCGATCATAGAAGACGGCAGGTGACCATTGCTGCTCTTCGCGGTGCTGCTTGGCCTCGGCGTAGAGGCTTTCGCCAGCTCCGTACTTAAAGGTCATGTCCTGCAACTCGCACTCGCCGCCGGCGTCACATACGGGGCAGTCAAGCGGATGATTGCCGAGCAGCAGTTCGATGGTGGCTTTGCGGGCCTGCGCGATCTCAGGGGACTCCGTTACAAAGACCTGGCCTTCGGCGACCGTTGTGGTGCAGGCGGTCTGGAGCTTCGGCACCTTCTCCTGACGCACGACGCACATGCGACACGCGGCTTGGAGGCTGAGGCCCGGATAGTAGCAGAACGCGGGGATCTCAATGCCGGCTTTGCGGCACGCCTCAATCAGCAGCGTCCCCGCGGGGGCCGTGAGTTTCTTTCCGTCAACGGTGAAGGTTACGTCTGCCATTCGTCTCCAGCGCCCTAAACAACGGCCATTTCCACGTGCTTTGCGAACGGGCAGGGCTTCCCGTCCAGGTGGTCTTCAAATTCCTTGCGGAACTTCTTCACAAATCCGATGGTGGGCATGGCCGCCGCATCGCCGAGAGGGCAGAATGTGCGCCCGAGCATGTTTTCGGCCAGGTAGCGGATGTTATCGATGTCTTTGGCTGCGCCGAAGCCCGCGTGAAAGCGAGCGAGCGACTTCTTCAGCCAGTCGGTGCCTTCGCGGCAGGGAATACACCAGCCGCAGCTTTCATGTTGGTAGAAGCTGATGGTGCGCAGCGCGAATTCGACGATGCAGGTCTGGTCGTCGATGACGACGACACCGCCGGAGCCGAGCATCGATCCCGCCTTGCCGACCTGATCGAAGTCCATGCCCAGGTTTTCGATCTCTTCGGGGAGAAGCACGGGGGTTGACGAGCCGCCGGGCACGACGGCTTTGAGCTTGCGGCCACCGCGAACGCCTCCCGCAACCTCATAAATCATCTTTCTAAGGTTGTAGCCCATGGGCAATTCGTAGACGCCGGGCCGTTCGACGTGGCCACTTATGCCAAAAAGCCGGGTTCCGCCATTACGTGGAGAGCCGACGGCGGCGTAAGCAGCCGCACCCATCGAGATCACGTGAGGAACGGTGGCGATGGTCTCGGCATTGTTGATGACCGTTGGTCCGCCATAGAGCCCGACAACCGCGGGAAACGGGGGCTTGATGCGCGGAATGCCGCGCTTGCCCTCGAGGGACTCCATCAGCGCGGACTCTTCTCCCACCTCGTAGGCTCCGGCGCCGCTCTGGGTGATGACCTGGAACTCCGTGCCGGAGCCAAAGATGTTTTTTCCGAGAAAGCCTTTGGCGTAAGCATCGGCGACGGCCTTTTCCATGATCTCGATCAAGTAGCGATATTCTCCCCGGAGGTAGATGAAGCCTGTCTTTGCGCCGATCGCAAGCCCGGCGATGATAGTGCCTTCGATGACCGCGTGCGGATCGTGAAGAAAGATCAGGTGGTCTTTGCAGGTGCCCGGTTCGCTCTCGTCGCCATTGACCAGCACATATTTTGGCTTCGCGGATTGCTTCGGGACAAAGGACCATTTCATTCCGGCAGGGAAGCCCGCGCCACCACGGCCGCGAAGATTTGAAGCCTTCATCTCCTCGATAATCCAGTCGGGTCCCTGAGCAAGACACTTCTTTGCCGCCTCATAGCCGCCGAGTTCGATGTACTTGTCGATGTTCGCGGCACCCCGGCCGAAGCGCTTCGAAACGATCTTGACCTCGTCGGGATGGGAAACGAGCCTAGGCATTCTTCGAAGTCCCTTCTGCCCGGGCGCGGCCGCGATAGTCGGCGAGGATCCCAGGAACGCTGTCGGGGGTGAGTTCGTCGAGAAAGTCGTAGTTCACCTGAATGGCCGGCGCCCAGCAGCATGCTCCGATGCACTCGACCTCTTCAAGAGAGAAGACGCCGTCAGACGTCACGCCTTTGTGTCCAATGCCGAGTTCCTGCTGGAACTTCTCGTATACATCGTAGGCGCCGCGCAACATGCAGCTGATGTTGGTGCAGACCTGCACATTGAACTTCCCCGCTGGTTTGAAGCGAAGCATGGAGTAATAGGAGGCAACGTTTCGTACGTCGAGCTCGGTGATGCCGATCCTCTGCGCTACCTCGGCGATCAGGGCGTCGGAGAGATATCCGATCTCATCCTGCGCGTAGAGGAGCATGGGCACGAGAGCTGAACGCCGCAACGGGTATTTCTCGACAAGCGCGTCAAAGCGGGCAGCAAGCCGAGGAGAGAAGATGGACATCGTTTCGGGATTCGAGTTGGCAGGGCTCATTGCATCAACTCCCGTGCCCACGCTTCAGCAACCATATCCATTTCGTCCTCGCCAACATGAGTGCGCAACCGGCCGCCTTCGGTGATCTGCATCGTTCCGCCCAGCCCATTCTCACGACGCCAAGCCACCTGGGCGCCGTCTCTGACCAGATCGAGCCATTTGTCGGCGTGTCGCACCGTAATTCGTTCTTCCCCCAACTCCACCGTTGCCTGCCGATTGCCATTCAACCCGTGCGCCGCGGTGTAACTGCGGAGCAGGGAAGCGAGTGATACCCAAAGCTCCACAAACAACTGCGTCGTGGAAGTCACTACCGATCAATCTCCCCCAAAACGATGTCAATCGAACCTATGACAGCGACAACGTCGGCCAGCATTCGGCCCTTGCACATGGTTTCGAGGGCTTGAAGCGATGCGAAGCCGGGATAACGCATGTGCACGCGATAAGGCTTGGCTGTGCCGTCCGAAACCACATAGTAGCCCATCTGTCCGTGACCCGATTCAATGCCCTGATACACCTCTCCGGCCGGTACGTTGAACCCTTCCGTGACGATCTTGAAGTGATGGATGAGGGCTTCCATCTGGGTCTTCATCTTTTCGCGATCTGGCAGGACAATCTTCGGCGCGTCGGCCTTGATCGGACCACCCGGCATTCCGTCGAGTGCCTGCTGAATGATCTTCACGCTCTCGCGCATTTCGACGAGCCTGACCTCGTATCTTCCCCAGCAGTCGCAGCGCGTGGACGTCGGCACGTTGAACTTGAACTTCTCGTAGCTCGAGTACGGCATATCGCGGCGCAGGTCGAAATCGATGCCTGAAGCGCGCATCGTGGGCCCCGTGACGGCCAGCGCGACGGCATCCTCCGCAGACAGGATTCCCACACCCATCAGCCGGTTGCGAAAGATCGGATTGCCGGTGAGCAGATTGGAGTACTCATCGATCTTCTCGGGGAACGTCCTGATGAACGCCTGGATCCGATCGAAGAGATCGAGCGGCGGCTCCATCGCGAGGCCGCCGATGCGGAAATAGCTGGTCATCATCCGCTGGCCGGCCACAGCTTCGAAGATGCGCAGAATCTCCTCACGCTCGCGGAAGGTGTAAAGAAAGACAGTGAGCGCCCCAATGTCCATGGCGTGCGTGCCAAGCCAGATGAGGTGTGAATTCAAGCGCGTGAGTTCGGTGAGCAGGACCCTGATCCACTGCGCGCGCAAGGGAATCTCAAGCTGCAGGAGTTTTTCGACTGCTAGGCAGTAGCAGAGGTTGTTGGCCATGGGCCCGAGGTAATCGACCCGATCTGTGAGTGGAACCACCTGCTGATAGAACTTGGCCTCGCAGGTTTTCTCAATGCCCGTGTGAAGGTAGCCAATCTCAGGGTAGAGGCGAACGACGATCTCGCCGTCAATCTCAAGCACGAGACGGAGCACGCCGTGGGTCGACGGGTGCTGCGGCCCCATATTCAGCACCATATGCTGGTCTTTTGCGCCCTCGGCCGGTGGGGCCTGAAGAATGGGTGTGCCCACGCTCTCCACCATCAGCGATAGCCCTCCACCGGATAGTCCTTGCGCAGCGGGTGACCGACCCAGTCCTCGGGCATCAAAATGCGGCGCAGGTTGGGATGCCCCTCGAACCGGACGCCGAAGAGATCGAATACTTCGCGCTCGTAGTAGTTCGCTCCCGGCCAGACCGAAGTGATGGACTCGATAGACGGATCTTCTGCGCTCAACATGGTGCGGAGGCGAATGCGCTCCTTATACTTGTGCGACAGGATGTGATAGCTCAGCTGAAAGCGTGGCTCAGACGGGAACCAGTCGACAGCAGTCATGTCTTCGAAGGCGTTGTATCCCGCGGCCTGCACAGTTGCCGCCGCCGCGCAAATGGTTTCGGGAGCGACCGTGAGCGTCAGTTCGCCTCTGTCGAAGAGAGCGTCGATCAGAGCGTCGGAATTCCAGCCGAGGATCGCCTTGATTGCCGGGTGTTCAGGAAGCGCATCAAGCACAGCCTGTTTGCCCGCCAGGGTGGTTTCGAGAGCCTCGCCCATTTATAGGTCCGCCTTGTCCATGCTCCAGTTGAGAATGCCCTTGCGCACGATGTAGTAGAGGCCGACGACCACGAACCCCAGATAGACAACCATCTCCCAGAAACCGAAGAGCCGCTGGCCCGTAATGTGGGGCAACCGGCGATAGATGACAGCCCAGGGCATCATGAACACTGCTTCAACGTCGAACAGGATGAAAAGCATGGCGACCATGTAAAAGCGAACGCTGAAACGCGCCCGGGCGTCGCCGACGCCCGCAATGCCGCACTCGTAAGGCGCCAGCTTGACGGGGAGATTCCGGTGCCGACCGATGAACCATGAGGCGAGCACCATCACCGCGGCAAGTCCAACGGCGAAGAGTACTTGCATCAGCAGTGGAAGATATTGCCAGTGATAGGGAATCATTGCAGCCCTGTCCGCGCAATCGTCCGCAACAAGAAGTTGTGCCGGGCACACTGGCCTTCGACAGGTCCAATGCGACAGGCCGCTGGTTTGAGCTTAGGTTCCCAATCTCATCCCGTCAAGGCGATCAGAATGCCCCAACTGATTGGAGGGCGTACGATTGCCGCCACGAGCGAGCCAGAAAACCAAGGATGCTGGTGCCAGACGTTCGATGTGGAAAGTGATGGAAGTCACGTTCTCTCTCGAGATGTATGGCTTGGCGAGTACGTGCGGTTCAGTGGACTCATCACATTGCTTCCCACGATGGGACGAGCACGACAGCCAGTGCAGCTCTGGAACGGAGCCACCCGAACGGCCGGAGATTTCCTCCGCGATTTCGCCGCGATGGGAAAAGATCTTTGCAGGTTGCATCAGGGAGCGGGCGTGCCGGTTTCGATCGAGGAACTGCTGGAGTCGGAGGTGAAGTGTGAACGAGAGCGTCTGACAGCGCAGAGCTCTCGCAGGCGCAGGCTCGTGGGGCGCGAGGTGGGACGTGCACTTGAGATTCTTGGACACGCAATCGAACACCTCGCCGACGAGTATGTCCATGCGGGCAAGTCACTGCGTGCGAACGATCCTGAGGTCGAGGCCATTCAACTGCTGATGGCACTGAACCGGCGGATTTACTTCGAGTGTCCGGAGATTCCGACGCTTCGAGACCGTGTGCGCGGGTTTCTGGCCCGGTCACGCCGATGACGAATGATAGTCTTGGGCCGTGGAGCGTACCTCTCGAAAATCTCCTCAACGATGCTGCTGGGTGCTGCTCTTCATCGCGTTCTGGGCCATCGCAGCCGGAGTGGCAAAACCGCCGCAAGGCGATATCGTTGACGTTCATCCGACGTTCACAATTTCGAAGTTCGCGCCTCTGGCGCCCCTTCGCATGATCGGATACGGAGACATGCGATTTACCGATCCTTCCGTAAAAGTCGGCACGAATCCGCGCGTGCGCAAGTACCTGGCCGAGCGAGTGGGGATGGAACATCCGGATGCCTTGTTGCTGACGGGAGACATGCCCTACGTCGGTGCGAACGATGATGACTGGCAGGTATTTCGCGAGGAGACTGCGAACTGGTGGGCCAATGGCGCCTTGGTATGGCCGACCATGGGAAATCACGAACTCAAAGGGAACCCCACCCAGGGGATCGCGAATTACCTCAAGAACTTCCCTGAGATTGAAGGTCACCGCTACTACTCCGCGCTGATGGGCAGCGTGGAGGTGATCTCGCTGGACATGACGACGCCATCGGGAGGGACGAGCGCACAGGCGACATGGTTCGCGGCGCAGCTTGACCATATCCCCAGCCAGGTGGAGTTTCTCTTTATCCTGTACCACACGCCGTGGGTGGTCGATGAGCAGTCGCAGCTATTCACAAACCTGCCTACGAAAGAAGCATTGACGCTGCGACACTTGCTCGAGATTCATCTCGACAAGATGCACTGCAGAGTCATGGTGTTGAGCGGGCATCTTCACACATATGAGCGATTTGAGAGGAACGGGGTCGAATACGTGATCTCCGGCGGGGGCGGGGCGGAGCCGTACCCGGTAATGATTCGGGGGCCCTCAGATTTGTACGGGGATAACGGCTTTCCCGTGTACCACTATCTGACTCTCGAATATCGTGACCATGCGATTCACGCCGCGATGTGGAAGGTCAAAGACCCGAACGCGGAGAACTTGAGCGTCGAGGTGAAGGACGAATTCACATTGCTGCCGGCGGCAGCATCGGCAGCAAGCGAGCAGAAAACATCCGGGGCACGCTGATTCGAATGCTATTGCCCGACAATAAGGACCGCGAAGAGAACGATCCAGGCCAATCCCATGGCATGCCAATACCACGCAGTGACGTCAACGGCGATCTGGCGGAGCTCGACGCGTTTAAGCCTTCGAATCACGGCAAGGCAGACAACGAGGGCGAACACTCCAAACACCAGGTGAGCCGCGTGCAGCCCGGTGATGACATAAAAGAAATAGCTTGCTGGTGTGGACCAATGATTGAATGCGAAACCCTGCGCTGTGAGCTGGCTCCACGCTGCCCATTGCCCGGCGAGGAACAGTCCCCCTAAAGCGAGAGTGCCGATCACCCATGGAAGCGTTCGCTGAAGCGCGGGGTGACCCAGTCCAAGCCATTCCTCGAGCACATCAATTTCGCGGAAGATATTGCGGCGCGCGACTTCCATGGTGAGACTGCTTAGCAGAAGCAATGCGGTATTGAGATAGAGAATGGGAGGCAATGCCACGGGGCGCCAGTCGCCAATTTGCTCGTGTGTGCGGGGATCCATGTGTGTGCCGGCCTGTCGCGCGAAGAAGAGCGCGACCAGGATGGCAAAAAACATCATGTCTCCGGCGAGTCCGGAAAAGAGGAAAAAGCGGATCTTGTGGAGCAGTTCGCGCGGACCGTGGTGCTCATGCTGCCGGTCGTCATCGCCCCCACCCCCTCCTCCACCGGTCGATCGATGGTCAACAGGAGGTTTGCCGCCGATTCCCGGCTCTCTCCGTTCCGTTTCCGCAGGGGAATGCGTAAAGGTAGCGGGCATTGCCAAGCCTCTTTGCAAATCAGACTACACCACATTTCGTTGGACGCACTGATTTCGGAAGTGGATGGCCTTTTGGTGTGCACCCGGAAGGGAATTTCGACCTAATTAAAACTTACTTATGTCGAAAAGCCGCAACCAGATCGACGAATGCTAGATGAACGCGACGGTCAGTGCTCAATTCGGGATGAAACGTGGCAGCCATTACGTTTACCTGGCGAATCAGGGCCGGCAGGCCATCGCGACGGGCCAGAACATCGACTCCCGATCCCACCTCAAGAATCCTCGGGGCTCGGATGAAAACCATCTCCAGCGGGCCGCCCGGCAGCGCGGTTTCGCCACAGAGGATGCTCGAGTCGATCTGGCGCCCGAAGGCATTGCGCTCGACAACCGCATCGAGTACGCCGAGGCTTCGCTGGGAAGGGTTGCGGACCTCGCGCGCAAGCAGGATGGCTCCCGCGCAGGTGCCAAAGACCGGGCGCTCCCCGCAGAACCGCTTCAAGTCGTCAAAGAAGCGACGCCGTTCGAGAAACTTGAGCATGGTTGTGGACTCGCCGCCGGGGAGGACCAGTCCGTCGAGACTCTCAAGCTCGTCAGGCTTGCGCACCTCGACCGGCGAAGCGCCTGATTCAACGAGCGCCTGCGCGTGAGCTGCGTAGTCCCCCTGAATGGCGAGTACGCCGATGCGCACCGGCGCAGGTTCTTCGATCAACCGTCGTTCTCCTTACCAGCCGCGTGTCTGTAGCAGCTGCGACTCCTCGATCGCCGCCGCGGCCAGGCCCTTCATGGTCCCGGTGACCTGCTCGCTGACCTCGGCGAGGATCTTGGGATCGTTGTAATGCGTCGTGGCAATGACGATCGCCTTGGCGCGGGAGACCGCTTCTTCGCGCTCTCGAGGATCGTTCTCGACGTCGAGGGGAGTCGCGCGCTCTTTCATGAAGATCCCTGAACCCACAAAGATGGCCTCGGCTCCCAGCTGCATCATCAGCGAAGCGTCGGCAGGCGTGGCAATGCCGCCTGCGGAGAAATTGGGGACCGGGAGCTTTCCCGCCTGAGCGACCATGCGGACGAGCTCGTAGGGAGCCTGCAGTTCCTTGGCCGCGGCGTAGAGTTCCTGCTCGGTGAGGACGGTGAGGGCCTTCATCTCCTTGATGATTTGCCGCATGTGCTGTACGGCATGGACGACATCGCCCGTGCCGGCCTCTCCCTTGGTCCGGATCATGGCCGCGCCTTCCGCGATGCGCCGCAGTGCCTCGCCGAGATTGCGCGCTCCGCACACGAAGGGGGTCTTGAAAGCGTGCTTATCAATGTGGTGTGTCTCATCGGCGGGCGTCAGCACCTCGCTCTCATCGATGAAGTCGACTCCTAGTTCCTGGAGGATCTGGGCCTCGGCGAAATGGCCGATGCGCGCCTTGGCCATGACGGGGATCGACACTGCCTGAATGATCTGCTTGATCAGGCTAGGCTTGGCCATGCGAGCCACGCCGCCCTCGGCGCGAATCATCGCGGGAACCCGCTCGAGCGCCATAACGGAAACGGCGCCGGCTTCTTCTGCGATGCGCGCCTGCTCGACATTCATGACGTCCATGATGACGCCGCCCTTCAGCATCTCGGCGAGTCCGACCTTCAGGCGGAGGCTGGTGCTGGCAACACCCTTGTTTCCATTGTTTTCCGGCATCTTCTTCGACCTCGATTCAACCGCGGATTGGGGGCACTCACCCGGAGCATTTTTCATCGGCAGCTTCTATCAGTGTACCAGTGATGCGGTTCGGTGGTGGCTGGGATGGGAACAGGCGGAGGAGGGATCGCAGACGCTGAGACTCTTCCAATCTTCGCCGCCCATTTTCGGCAACGTTTCTGCATCAGGCTGTTGACGTATGGAAGCGCCGACCCTGCTGCCGAAGCCGCAAATGGACATTCTTCCGAACGGCTCGAGCTCGCCGGACGCGGAGATCGCGGAAGAGACCTGCCTCGTTCCGGCGGTCCACGCTCCGTCCTCACAGGGAGGACTTCTTTGCAACGCGCGTCTGTCGCGCCTGGCCGTGGAGCTTGATGTGGCGATTCCGGTCCGCGACTTTCGCGTTCGTAACCTGCTGGTGCTGGCGCCAGGACAGGTGATTCAGACCCAGTGGCAACAGGGAGAGGATCTGCCACTCGCCACGCGGGGAGCGCAACTGGCCTGGAGCGAGTTTGAGGTGATCGACGGGCAACTCGCCGTGCGGGTAACGCGGATCGCGTAGGGAGCGGGGCGATAACGGGGATGGAAGAGATGCCGCGGAAGCATGGGGTGTTGCCGTTACTGCAATCGGGAGAGTTCATGACGGAGATGCGATGGGACGGACTTGCAGGCTGGATCTTGAGCAGGTTGCGGCGGGGGCCCAAGCCCAGGCCGAGGCTGTCTCTTCTCGAGCGGATTCCGCTCGCTCCCAGACAGTCGCTCCTTTTGATCGAGGCAGAGGGCCGCAGATTTCTGGTGGCCACGTCGCACGACGGAGCGCCCTCCTTCTATCCACTCGACTCAGCTGCGCAGCCAGACACGCTGCGCCGAACCAGCCACCCGGCGTGGAGGGCACTGTGAATCCCCTCTGCGCGTTGAGGCCGATCATGGCGGCCGCCGGCTCTGCGCCCTTGCTTCCCGATCTGAGCAGCCGGTTTCATCCCTCGGATTCGACACCCTGGACGATCCTGTTTGCTCTCACGTTGGTCACCCTGTTGCCGGCAATCCTGATGTGCATGACCCCGCTGGTGCGCCTGATGGTGGTTTTCCACTTTTTGCGCCAGGCTCTCGGAACCCAGACGGCGCCCTCCAATCCGACGCTGCTGGGGCTTGGGTTGATGATGACCTGGTTCCTGATGGCGCCGGTGCTGAACCAGGTGGATCAGCAGGCAGTGGAACCGTATCGTGCGGGCCAGATCACGGGATGGGATGCTATCGAGAAGGGATCGCAGCCGGTCAAGCACTTCCTTCTGCACTATGCGCGGGAGAAGGACCTGGCATTGTTTGCGGCTGCGGGCCAGACGCCGCGGCCTGACAAACCCGACGATCTGCCGATGCGGGTCGTGGTGCCGGCTTACATCCTCTCGGAACTGAAGGCCGGATTTGCGATCGGCGCTGTTCTGTTTCTTCCTTTCCTCTTAATCGACATGGTCACAGCGGCGATCACGACCTCCATCGGCATGTTTCAACTGCCCCCGGTCGTCGTGTCCACGCCCCTGAAGATTGTCCTGTTTGTGATGGTGGACGGCTGGAACCTGCTGGCGAACTCGCTGCTGAAGAGCTTTTGAGAAAGGGACAAATGACTCCCGACATGGTGTCTGAGCTGCTGCGCCAGTTGATGAAGGAAGCCATGATCGTGTCGGCTCCGGTGCTCGTGGCGGCGGTTGTCCTCGGGTTTGTGCTGAGCCTGGCGCAGACGCTCACAAGCCTGCAGGAGCAATCCCTGACCAGCGTCCCCCGGCTGGCAGCGGTAGCACTCATTCTGATGGGTGGAATGCCCTGGTTTCTCGGCAGGCTTGCGTCGTATGCGCGGCTGCTGATCAGCGATCTGCACCGCTACCTCGGCTGAAGGAGAACACGTGTCACTTGAGTGGAACAGCCATCTGGATTCAATGGTTCTTGCCCTGGTGCGAGTGAGCGGGATGGTGGTCTTCGCGCCCTTTTTCTCCTCTGCGGCATTGCCGGCGCGTACGAAAGCGGTATTCGGGGGAGCGGTGGCATTCCTGCTTGCGCCCTCAATTGCGGCGCTGCCGGGAGCACACGCCAGCCTGAGTTGCCTCGCGCTCCTCGGCGAGGTTGCTGTGGGGATGGTCTATGGGCTGACGCTTGCGCTTCTAAACGAGATGATGCTCTTTGCAGGTCAGGTCCTGGGGATCCAGTTCAGCTTCTCGATGGTCAACCTGCTCGATCCCACGTCATCGATCCAGACATCGCTGATGAGCGATCTGCTGCAGATGCTGGGCACGCTTGTTGTGCTGGCGGCAGGACTGGACCGCATTCTGCTTGGGTCGATGATGCGCAGCTTTTGCGTGGTTCCGCCGGGAACCTTCACGATGTCGACCCTCACCGCGATCGCAGTGATTCGGGCCGCGGGCGGCATCTTTCTCGCCGCGGTCGAACTGGCGGCGCCGGTCCTCGCTGCGACGATGCTGATCGAAGTGGCCATTGCTCTCCTGGGCAAGCTCAGCCCCCAGCTGCCCGTCACAGCGCTCAGCGTTCCCCTCAAGACGCTGACGGGATTCGCCGTCTTGGTTGCATCCTGCGCGGTCTGGCCGCGGTTTGTCGAAGGGCATTTCTCGGCGCTGCTTGACGTGGCGGAGCGGCTGATGAGCGCCGCTCCCGCGGGTGCGGGCAGCGGGTGGAGAGGCTAGCCGATGCCGGGTGACCGTACTGAGCAGGCGACGCCGCACCGCCGAGAGAAGGCGAGGAAGGATGGCGACCTGCTGCTGAGCCGCGAGTTCACCGGGGCCGCGGGAATGCTGGCCGGAGTGGTCACAATCGGATGGCTGGGCGCGAGGATGGTGGAGAGCTGGCGCAGGAGTTATGCCGCGTTTCTCGACCTGGGGACAGCGTCGCGATGGGAACCATCGCAGATTCAGGCCACGCAGAGCGCGATGCGCGGCCTGTCGATCGCAGTTCTTGCGCCTGCGGGGATTGTGATGGCGAGCGTGGTTTCGGCTGCGATTTTTGCTGGCATGGTGCAGACAGGCGGCCTCCATGTGAACACCAAGGCAGTGGGCGTCCGGTTCGATCGCATCAATCCGTTTGCAAACGCCAGGAACCTGCTGTCACTTCGCACCGCCTCACGCCTCGGAAAGTCGCTGGTGCCCGCTGTGCTGCTGGGTGTCTTTGCGGTGCAGAGGATCGCGCGCGAATCGCTCATTCCGCCCCTTTCGCTGGCGAGGCTCGAATCGCTGGGAGGGGATGGGTACGGCCTTCTGCTGACGGCGGCATGGCTGCTCTTCGGATGGGCGGCAGTGGACTATGCGCTTGAGTGGAGGAGCCGCGAGTCGCGCCTCAGAATGAGCCGCGAAGAACTGCGCGAAGAGCTCAAGGAGATGGAAGGAAGCCCTCAGATTCGCAGCCGCATCCGCGGGTTGCAGCGCCAGATGCGCCGCCGGAAGGTCAAGGCGGACGTGTCGAGAGCGGCCGTGGTTCTCACCAATCCGACGCACTATGCGGTCGCGCTCGGCTTTGACTTCGGCACCATGGAGGCTCCCCGGGTATTGGCCAAGGGCCGGAACCTTCTGGCGGAGGAGATCAAGGCCGAGGCTCGGTGGGCTGGCGTGGCGATCGTTGAGAATCCGCCTCTGGCGCGGTCGCTATACCGGTCAATCGAAGTTGGCCAGCCGATCCCCGTAGATCTCTATGAAGCCGTCGCCGCGATCCTCGCTTATCTGTACCGGCTGCGGGTGGAAGACGAGATGCGCATGCGTCGTCAGCGAGAGGCGAGATACCGCGCGAACAGTAACTGGACAACCACGGCGAGCGGCGACGGCAAAACGTTGATGCGCTCTGCGGCGCTCGTTGCGCCTGACGCCAAGTCCACTTCAACCGGAGAAAAGCCATGAGTACGGCAGCGTTAGCACAGAGTTCGCTCGGGCAGCAATCGATCCTGAGCCGGGTGCAGGACTATCTGCTGCCACTGGGAGCGATCAGCGTCGTCTTCGTCATGTTGATCCCGATGCCCGCCGCAGCGCTCGACTTTCTTCTGGCAATCTCCATCGCCGCGTCGGTCATCGTGTTTCTATCAGCGGTGCAGATCCGGCGGGCCGTGGAGCTCTCGGTGTTTCCGACGCTCCTGCTTCTGCTGACCCTCTTTCGCCTCTCGCTGAACATCGCATCGAGCCGCAGAATTCTTCTGCATGGTTCGGAGGGCACGGGAGCGGCGGGGAGGGTGATCGAGGCCTTCGGTCAGTTCGTGGTAGGCGGCAACTATGTGGTGGGTTTCGTGCTCTTTCTGGCTCTGGTCGCCATTCAGTTTCTGGTGGTGTCGCACGGGGCGGTGCGCACCGCGGAGGTGACGGCGCGGTTCACGCTCGATGCTCTGCCCGGCAAGCAGATGGCGATTGATGCCGACATGAACGCGGGGCTGATCGATGAGGCAGAGGCGCGCCGCCGGCGCCAGGCGATTGCCCGGGAGGCAGAGTTTTACGGGGCGATGGACGGGGCCGCCCGATTCAACCAGCGTGATTCGCTGGCCACGATTCTCATCACTGCGATCAATATTGCCGCCGGACTGATGGTCGGCACCCTTCAGCAAGGAGTCGATCTCGGCGAAGCGGCGAGGACCTATACGGTATTGACCGTGGGCGACGGACTGGTCACCTTGATTCCGTCGTTGCTGGTTTCGGTGGCCGGGGGCATTACGCTTACGCGCGCCAACTCGGCGGGAAGTCTCGGTGCCGAAATCCACCAGCAGCTGCTTGCCCGGCCGGGGACGCTGTATCTTGCGAGTCTCGTCTCGGGCGCGATGTGCCTGATTCCCGGCCTGCCCGGCTTCACGTTCTTTCTGATTGCGGCCGGGCTGTTCTGGTCCGCGCGTCGCGTGGCAGCGTGCCGGGCCGAGCCGGTTCCGGGAGAGAGTGGAACTGCGGAGAAGAAGAAGGCCGAGGCGGCACAATGCTCAGACCTGGCAGGAATGCTGCGTCTCGAGCAGCTGACTCTCGAGATCGGGTTCCAGCTGATTCCGCTGGTTGACGAGAAGCAGGGAGGTCAGCTGCTGAACCGCGTCAGGGCACTCCGCCGTCATCTCTCGGTGGAACTCGGATTCCTGGTGCCTCCGGTGCACATCTCCGACAATCTGCGCCTTCGTCCGCGCGAGTATGTGTTCTCGCTGCGCGGCATGGAGATCGGAAGATGGCAGACCGAGGGAACGCAACTGCTTGCAGTTTCGGCAGACGCGGACCGCCGGGCGCTGCAGGGGAGGGAGACGCGCGAGCCGGCATTTGGTGTGCCGGCCGTGTGGATTGCGCCGGGTTTTGAACAGGAAGCCGTTGCGGCAGGCTATTCGGTGGTGGATGGGGTCTCGGTGATGACAACGCACCTCGGCGAATTGATCCGGCAGCATGCGCATGAACTGCTGGGGCGTGCGGAAGTCAAGCGGCTGACGGAGTCGCTGCAGGAGAGCCATCCGCGCCTGATGGAAGAACTGGTGCCGAAGTTGCTGACGCTGGGAGAGGTGGAACGGGTGCTTGCGCAATTGCTGCGGGAACGGGTCTCCATCCGAGACATCGGCATGATTCTGGAGGCGCTGCTCGAGGTTGCGCCCGTGAACCGGAGCCAGGTCGCACTCGTGGAGGCTGCTCGCGAGGCCCTTGGCAGAAGGCTCGTCCAGCCGTTGCTCGATTTCGAGGGCCAGCTGCCGGTGCTGCTGCTCGATCCTTCGCTGGAGGGAGAGATTTCTGCCTTGATTGCGCCGGAGAGCAGCCTGCACGCGTTGCCGCAGAGCGTGTCGGGAACTCCCGTGTTGCGGCGGCTCATCGATTCTGTGAAGTGCCTAATCGGATCGCAACCTTCTTCGGCACAGCCCGTGCTCCTTTGCTCAAGTCCGGCGCGCTTTTACGTTAGGCGCTGGCTTGAGCCACTGCTGCCAAGGCTCGCCGTGATTGCGCCGGCAGAGATCCCGCTGGGTGTCCGGTTGAGACCGGTGGGCACGGTGAAGTGAGCCGGCGGCATCGCGGGCGGAGAGAAGGAGTGTTGCCATGGAGATGGATGCTGCATCCCGCGGATATGCGCGTCGGCGAGGAGAGGGTTATCTGCCGCCGGCGTTGAGCGAACAGATGTCGGGCAGCGAACAGGAACACCTGCTGCTGGAGCACCTGCCGATCGTGCGGTTTCTGGCGCGGCGGATTCACGAACGTCTTCCACAGCACGTCGACATGGAAGATCTGGTTTCGGCCGGCATCGTGGGCCTGATGGATGCATTCGCAAAATTTGATCCGGCAAAGAAGGTGCAGTTCCGCAGTTACGCGCAATTCCGCATACGCGGAGCCATTCTCGACAGCCTGCGCATGCTTGACTGGAGTCCGCGCGACTTGAGGCGGAAGGGCAGAGCTGTTGAGGAGGCGATTCGCGCCCTGACAGCTCGCCTCGGGCATGCGCCGGGCGAAGCGGAGATCGCGGCCCTGCTTGAGATGAGCATTGAAGAGTACCAACAACTGCTCGGCAATC
>Ga0335069_10003888_pt1 | contig 22401 bp, 22 predicted proteins | sample Lox_Sample_11_FD_206714 | JGI IMG/M metagenome (GOLD analysis project Ga0335069, IMG submission 206714) | Soil microbial communities from Loxahatchee National Wildlife Refuge, Florida, United States - Lox_Sample_1.1 | ecosystem: Environmental > Terrestrial > Soil > Wetlands | place: USA... | reverse complement strand
GTAAATTTCGACGCCGAATTGTCGGCTTTGCCGAGGGGGAAGTCAAGCCCAAAAACGGCGATCGCCCTACCATTTTCGTCTCATTCTTGGCGCTGAGCGACGGCGGAATCCTGCTGCAACCCCCCCAAACCGCCCGTGGGACGCTCTATTTGGTAGGCTCGTTTCCCACCCCCCGATAGTAGAATTCTGAAATCAGTCCTCAGTCAGTCGAAAGGACCCTCAGCATGCGGCACGCAATCCTGGGCGCTGGAGGCGTTGGAGGATTCCTCGGTGTTTGCCTTGTCCGGTGTGGCGAAACCGTGACCATGGCTGTCCGGTCGCAGACTCTCGCCTGCCATCCCGCACAGCTTCAACTCGATAGCCCCTTCGGCAACTGGTCAGCGGATGTCGCCTGGACTGACGTCGTTCCACCCGCCGACGTTCTCTGGGTAACCGTGAAGGCCACGCAACTCGAGAGCGCGTTGCGGTCGGTTCGCGATCCGGGTAGCACTGGTGCCGTTGTCCCATTGCTGAACGGAATCGATCACGTGCCGCTCCTCCGTTCGAAGTTCGGCGCCGCGCGCGTAATCCCCGCCACCATTGGCGGCGAACTGGAGCAAGTTGCGGTCGGTCACATCGTGCACCGTACGCCCTTCGCGGTGCTAAACATCTCCGCTCAAGGCCGCGCCCTGCTCGAGCCACTTACGACGAAACTCGGCGCCCTCGGCCTCAAATGCAAGTTCATCAAAGACGAAACCACACTGCTTTGGAGCAAGCTCGTCTTCCTCGCTCCCATGGCCCTGGCTACGAGCGCTTTCGACCGCCCGATCGGTGCAGTCGTCAGCGACCCCGCAACCTGGGGCAAACTGGAAGCTTGCGTTCGCGAAGCCTGCGCCGCCGCCAACGCAGCCGGCGCGGAAGTAGACGCCGAAAAAGTAGTTCCCTTCGTCAAGACCTTTCCGCCCGACATGCGCAGTTCGATGCAAAAAGATGTCGAGCACGGCCGTCCCCCGGAACTCGACGCCATCGCCGGACCCATTCTCCGCACCTCCGCCCAATTCGGACTGAATGCACCCGTTACAGAAGAGCTCGTGAGGCGCATCGAAGACCTGTCATCCTGAGAGTCTGTTGATCTTTTTCCCATTGTCATCCTGAGCGAAGTAAGGCGAATGCCGAACGGAGTCGAAGGACCCCTACTCCCTCACAATCAGCAGCGCCGTGTCAGGGAGTTCTCCCGCGGACGAATTCTCTGCGACAGTCCACGAGTCTGTGAGCCTGAATCCCCCGCCAACGCGCAAAACCCCTGCTAGCTACCTCACCATCCCCCGCAGCACCGTCACGCTCGCCTTCGGCAGCACATATTGGGTGTCCTTTCCTCCACGCTCCGTCGACGTCACTGCCGGACCATCTGGCTGCGCATACCCATTCGCTCCCGCCGGATGCCAAAGATACTCATCCGCGCCAAAGCTGATTTGCGTCACTCCATCTTGAAAATGATGATCGCCGCTGCCGTTGTCATGAAAGTCGACCGTCACCGCATGCTCAGCTCTTTTGTCTTTGTTGACCAGCAGCAGTCCCCACTGCCCGTCGGGCCGGCTCAGCGCGTAGGCCGTCACAATCACGTTGCCATGTTTGTCGACGATATCCGATGCGGCGGGGTAAATATCGTGCATAGCGTCGACTGGTTGTGCCCACTCCTGCGTTAGCAGTTGTGCCGAGAAATACTGCGCCACCTCTTGCCGGATGTTGTAATCATTGTCCACGTTAAACATCCCAAACGTGCCCCATCCTCCGCAGCTCTTGTCCATCGGCAACGGTTCGTACTGATAGTAGTAAGCCGCCTGCCCTCCGCCCGCAAAAAAGCTTCCCACAAAATCCGCATGCCACAAGGCTGCGTAGATTTGCATAAGAGGACTGGTGTAATCGTAGGAGAGGTTGTACTCGGTAATCTCCTGCGGCACCGATGCCGGCAGCCCGTCCTGCTTCCACACGTCGATGACGTGCGAAACCAGTCCCGGCTCTTCGTACAAAGTGTTCCATGCAATCGGGCACGGATCGAACGGGTAGTGCTCATAGGTCATCACGTTCAAGTCGCTCCCATGACCGTGGCTGTTGAGGTAGTTCAGAAAACGCGTGAACCACGAAGTATTTCCCTGGCTGTCAGGCCACGCCGGAATGTCGTCACTCACACCCTGAAAAACCGGCCCGGCCAGCCTGATCTTCGGATCGACCGCGTGAATCGCTTCCGCCCACTGCACGTAGAGCGCCGCATCGTCTTCCGGCAGCGCAAACTGTCCATCCGGTTCCTCCCCCAACTCCACGTAGCGAATCGAGTGCCCCTGCACCTCCAGATACGCAATTTCATTCGCAGCATTGTCAGGATTGTCATAGAGCATGGCGACGGGGATCGTCACCGCCAGCCCGCGCGTCAGTCCGCTGCCATAGAGCAGGTCAAACCCCGGCTGTTCGCCATCGCCCTGCGCAATCCCCTCCGGCGTGTGCCAGGGATCCACCGACGAACAGTACGTCAGCGTCTGCCCCGGCGACCTGTGGTGCCGCACCAGGTCCGCGAAGTTCCCCTTGCTGTCCAGAGTCCCTACATACACCTCGCCAATCGCGTATCCCAGGCAATTGCGAATATCGCTCGACCCATGCGTATCGCACGTCCCCGACGAAGCCGTCATCCAGACCCGAACGTACTTCACCGAGATCGCCTTGTCCGTCAGCTGCAGCGTAACCGTGCCGCCCTTTCCTGACGTGACGGTCCCATTCGGAAACGTCTGCCACGCCCCGTTCGCCGGATTGTCGAACGCGTTTCGACCTGTCCAATATTGCACCTGGTAGTTCACCGCAAATGGATTCGCCCACACGATGCGAATCGCATTGACACTCTTGCTGGCGCCAAGATTCACCACGATCCACTGCCCATGCAGTGAGTCGCTTTCGCCCGTGAAGTGCTGCGACAAGTACGGATTGCTTTTCCAATAGGTCGACTCGTCTCCGTCGTCGAGCACCGAATATCCACCGCTCGAACCCTGATTCTTCGTCACGCCGCGATGCGGCAGGTTGTAGCCAAACGACCGCTGAATTCCTCCCGAATAACTTCGAGATCCGACGAAGTATCCCTGTTGGTTAGTCGCATCACTCCATGTGCCACTTGGGTTCCAGTGCCATGCCTGAATCGCAAGCTCCGTATTCAGCCGATAACTCACCGGCCCCCAGCCCGCGCTCAGCATCTGCGCGACATCCGTCGGCCCAAATAACGTTTCGACCGAATTCAGCGGATCCCGGTCCACTCCAGCACCCATCGCCTGCACGGGGCTGATCGTATTCAGAACATGGCTCGGCGTAATATCGACGGTGACCCGCTGCGGGAAGGCCACATGCGCGCAGAATACGAGGATGGCAGTCAGAACGTGAATGGCAGGCTGGCGCGACACCGGTTCACCTCGAGGCAAACCCCGAAACAGCCCTCTCAGCAGGCCGTTTCACGAGGATGTCTTGAGATTGTACTGTATGGTCAGCACGGCCCCGCAATCCAGAGGCTGTCTCGTGAATGGCTGGAAGGGCACACCCAATTAGTGGAGTGGCAAAAGGGGGCTAATGTCCGTGCAACCGTGGAAGAGCGGCCCTTCAGGGCCGCGTGAGTCGTGTCGAATCCGTGTGGGCTTTAGCCTCGGTGGTCGTACTTTGCCTTCGAGCCTATTTTTTCGGCTACTTGTGAGACAACTTCTAGTTCATCACTTCAGCCGGTCCATGATTGCAAATGTCGCGGCGGCGATTAGGGCCGACGCCGGAATCGTGAAGACCCACGCCCAGACAATCCTTCCCGCAACTCCCCACCGCACCGCCGAAAGACGATGCACCGCGCCCACGCCCACGATTGCGCCCGTGATCGTATGCGTCGTGCTCACGGGAATTCCCGCTAAGGCCGTGCCGAAAAGCGTGATCGCTCCAGCGGTCTCGGCACAAAACCCTCCCACCGGCTTGAGCTTTGTAATTTTCTGCCCCATCGTCTTTACAATGCGCCATCCGCCAAGATAAGTCCCGAGCGCAATCGCCGCATGCGCGGACAGAATAATCGGCCAATGCAGACGCCCCCATCCCGTCAGCATGTCCGATTTCGCCATGAACCCGCCCGTGTAGAGCGCCCCCGCGATAATTCCCATGGTCTTTTGCGCGTCGTTGGCGCCATGTCCCAGGCTATAAGCCGCCGCCGAGAGCAACTGCAGCCGTCGAAACAAGCTGTCGACCGGCTGCGGCGCAGACCTCCGGAAGATCCAATACACCGCCAGCATGAAAAGGAAGCCGAGCACCAGCCCAATGATCGGCGCCACCACAATAAAAATGAGTGTCTTGTACCATCCCTGCGCAATGATTACCGCAAACGCGGATACTCCCGGATGATTCAGCGCCGCGTTTGCCATCGCGGCACCCGCGTACCCGCCAATCAGCGCGTGCGAAGAAGACGTCGGCAATCCCCACCACCACGTCAGCAAGTCCCACACGATCGCCCCAAACAGCCCGGCCAGCACCACGTATTGGGTCACGTAGTCCAGCTGGATCATGCCGCTGCCGATGGTCTTCGCCACCTTCGTTCCGAAAAAAAATGCCGCCAGGAAATTGAACGCTGCCGCCCAGAACACGGCAAAGCGCGGCGAGAGAACTCGCGTAGAAACCACCGTGGCAATGGAGTTCGCCGAATCGTGGAAGCCGTTGACGAAGTCGAAAATCAAGGCCACCAGAATCGTGATCAGGACCAGGAGTACGTCGCTATGCACCGGGCAGCAAAGCCTCCAGAGTTTCTACATCCAGAGTTTCTGCATGTGAATGGGTGGGCATCTAGGCGCTCTTCAGAACGATGGCTTCGATGACGTTCGCCGCGTCTTCGGCCTTGTCGGTCGCCATTTCCAGAACTTCATACAGTTCTTTTAGCTTGATGATCTTGATGGGATCCGTTTCCTTTTCGAACAGCCTCGCAATCGCGCGCCGGCTCAGGTGATCGGCCTCGTCCTCCAGCCGGTTCACCTCCTCGCAGTGCTTCATGACTCCGCCATTCTTTTCCAGCAGCGAGACTGCCTGGGTCAGTTCTTCGCTCTGCAGTACGATCAGTCCGGCCAGCTCGGCCGCCGGCGAGGGCGGTTCGTTGATCTTGTACATGCGCAACCGGTTGGCCGCCGCGTTCGTGAAATCCAGTACGTCGTCGAGCGACGACGCCAGCTTGTGAATGTCTTCCCGGTCGAACGGCGTGATGAAACTCTGGTTCAACTTCGTAATGATGGCATGGGTCGCGCGGTCCCCTTTGTGTTCGACCGCCTGAATCTGCTCCACCCGCAGGTCGAGATCGCGAGGATCTTCCAGCGTGGCGCGCAGCAGTTTTGCGCCCTCCGTCAGGTATCCCGACAGCTCGGCGAATAGTTCGAAAAACTTAGCGTCATGCGGAACAAGACGCACGTCTAACCCCCTTTTCCCGGCATCTGAGCTTTAAGAACCTGCGAGTATACAGCAATGGCCAACTATGGCGAAAATTAGGCGCCGGCGCTCTCAAGCGGAACGGATGATGGCGGCCACACCATCGCTTAGCCCGCGGCCAAGTTGGCCGTGCTGATCAGCATCCAAGTGAATGCCATCGACGCGACTCGCCGCAGTCGCCTCTCCCGCGTCGAAAAAATGGCAGCCGAGATCGGCGGCTATTTGTCGATATGCATTCGCCAGGCCTTTGCAGCGTGCCTCCGCCCCCGCGAACTTTGCGGCAAGCGAACCTCGCGGTGAAACGATCGCCGGCGGGCACACAATCAGAATCGGCGGCGTTACCATTCCGGGCTCAATCGGAGCGTTGCGGATTTCCCTGACAAGAGCTGCGATGCCCTGCGCGCTGGCCCAGGCGTTGTTATACAGATGGCAAAACTGAAAATCGTTCGTGCCGAGCATCAGAATCACCAGCGCCAGCGGTGAATTGACCTCGATCCTCTGTGCCAGACCGACGAGCCCGTGGCGGCCCGGCTTAAACGGGTCTTCCCAGACCGTGCGGCGACCGTTGAGACAATCTTCGATTACACGAACACGCTGCCCGCGTCGCAGCAGCTCATTTTCGAGCACGCCAGGCCAGCGCTCTTCAAAAGGTAGCCGCCGGCGCGTCTCCGGAATGATGCCCCACGTCAGCGAGTCGCCGTAAACCAGAATATTCTTCAACAACGTCACGCCCGCCAGTGTACGCGATGAAAAATGAAAATGATGCTCCTATCCGGGGTCGCGAGCACCGCTTGCCCGGCTCGACCGCCCGCAGTATAATCTAACTAACCAGTTAATTAGACATGAAAACTCGCGCCAAAAACGCCTCGCGCCCCCCGCTCGCAGTCAAGCGCAGGCCGGTTCGCGTCAACATCGTGCCCCGCTTCGGCACCCGCGGCCGGCCCGAGGAAAGCCGCGCCGCCATCCTCCGCGCCGCCGTTGCCGAGTTCGCCGAGTTCGGCATTGCCGGCGCCCGCACCGACCGCATCGCCCAAGCCGCTCGCGTCAATAAGGCTCTCCTCTATTACTATTTCAAGGACAAAGACGCTCTTTACGAAGCCGTTCTCGATCACGTTTTTGGCGGCCTGCGCGAGCGCGTCATGCCCGTCTTCGACAGCAACCTGTCTCCCCGCGAGAAAATGCTCGCCTACATCGGCTGCTACTTCGACTACATCGCCGCCAACCCCAAGTTCCCGCGCGTGGTCCAGTCAGAACTCATGCGAGTCGGCGTTCATGGCAGCCCGCGCATGGTGCGGATTGCCCGCGAGTATTTTGCCCCCATCTTCCAGAGAGTATCCGCGCTCCTTCGCGAAGGCGCCGAAAAACGCGAGTTTCGTCCCATGAGTCCCGTCGACTTCCTCCCATCGCTGGTCGGAGTCGTCGTCTTCTATTTTTCCACCGCGCCCGCCATGCGGACGCTCCACAAAGTCGATCCGCTCTCCAAAGACCGTATCGCCGAACGCCGCAGGTTTGTGCTCGAGTTTGTTTCACACGCTTTGTTTCTGTGAGCTTTTCTTGCAAGTGAGGGAATGCAATGAGTGCGCGTAATAGAGTCTTCATCCTGCTCGGGGTCATCCTGGTGATCTCGGCAGCCTACTATTTCTTTTCGACTCCCCGGAGCAAAGATCTCGTTCTGGTCGGCACGGTCGACGCCAACCAGGTCGTAGTCAGTCCGCAGATTCAGGGGCGCATCCTGAAACTTCTGGTCGATGAAGGCACGCCCGTAAAACAGGGCGACCTCATCGCCGAACTCGATCCTTCCGAACTTGAGGCCCAGGAGCGCGCCGCCGCCGCCATGATCGCGACGTATCGCTCGCAGATGAGCGCCAACGAATACACGCACAAATCCACCAAGGGCTCGACCACCAGCGACGTCTCGAATGCCCAGGCCCAGCTTCAATCGGTTCGCGCCCAGCTTGCCCAAGCCGAAGCCACCCTCACCCGCACCGAAAGTGACAGCCGCCGCATCGTCGGCTTGGCCGACGCCGGCGTCGCTTCCGAGCAGGAAAAAGTCCAGGCACAATCGAGCCTGAAGGCGCAGCAAGCAGTTGTCCAGTCGCTGAAAGACCAGGTGTCGGCCGCGCAGGCTTCCTTGGATTCCGCCGTCGCCCGCACCAATCAGGCCGGCGCTGCCCAGAGCACCGTTGCCTCCGCCCGTGCCCAAGTTGAAAACGCCACGGCGCAGATGAAAGAAGCGCAAGTCCGTCTCGGTTACACGAAAATCTACGCCCCCGTCACCGGCACTGTTCTGGTTCGCGCCGCCCGCGAAGGCGAAGTCGTCAACGCCGGACAAGCCATCGTCACCGTCGTCGACTTCTCCGACACTTGGGTGCGCGCCGCAATCCCTGAGACCGAAGGCGAGGCCATCAGCATCGGTGACACGTTGCGGATTCAGTTGCCCGGTGGAACCAAGGCCGAAGGAAAAGTTTTCTTCAAAGCCGCGGAGGCCGATTTCGCCACCCAACGCGACGTCGGCCGCAGGAAACGCGATATCCGCACCCTCCTTCTGAAAGTTCGCCTCGACAACCCGAAGGGCACCTACGTTCCAGGCATGACCGCCGAAGTGTTAGTCGCCAAGTAACCAGACCGTACCGCACACATGAATCGAAGTTAGAGAACAGAATTATGGCGGAAGAGAGAAACAAATTCGGCAACGGCAACCTGAACGGTGCGCAGCCCTCGGAACTAAACCTGCGCAGTGAAATCGCCCCCGACGCGCCCAACACCATCGAAGTCGTCAACATCGTCAAAAAATACGGCGACTTCACCGCCGTTGACGATGTCTCCTTCGCCGTCAAAGAAGGCGAGATCTTCGGCCTTCTCGGCCCTAACGGCGCCGGCAAGTCCACGCTGATCCGCATGATGACCACCCTCATTCCCATCACCGCCGGCTCTGCCCGAATCTCCGGACACGACGTTGCCCGCGAACCCAACGCTGCCCGCCGCACCATAGGTGTCATTCCCCAAGCCATGACCAGCGACCTCGACCTCACCGTCGAAGAGAATATGTCGATCTACGCCAAGCTTTACGACGTTCCTCCCCAGCGCCGCAAAGAAGCCATCGAGGAACTGCTCGAAACCGTCGATCTCACCAAGTGGCGCGGCGCGCAGACCAAAACTCTCTCCGGCGGCATGCGGCGCCGTCTCGAAATCGCCCGCGGCCTCGTTCACAGCCCGAAAATCTTTTTCCTAGACGAGCCGACGACGGGCCTCGACCCTGTCTCCCGCGTCGCCGTCTGGGAAATGCTCACCAGCATCAAAGCCAAGCGCAAGCTGACGGTTCTCATCACCACCCACTACATGGACGAAGCCGATCGCCTCTGCAACCGCATCGCCATCGTCGACCACGGCAAGCTCGTGGCTCTCGACACGCCCGAGGCGCTGAAGTCCAGTGTCCCCGGCTCCACCGTCATCGAAGCCCAGTTTGAAAATCCCACCCCTGACTGGGAAGACCGCCTCCGCGCTCTCCCCGGCGTCACCTCGGTCCAGAACGAGAGTGCCGGCATGTTCCGCGTCCTCACCGCCAACGGATCAGGCACAACTACCGATCTCGTCGAGATGGCCGTCGTCTCCCGCATTGTCCTGAAGACGCTCACCGTGCAGAACACAACCTTGGACGACGTATTCGTCCACTACACCGGACGGCAACTCCGGGATGAGCTCGTCAAAGCTCACGCGTTTGTCATGCCGCCGCGACCGGGGATGCAGCCATGAATCCTAGCAACCACACTGTCATCCTCATCGACAAATCTTCAGTCGATGTCATCCTGAGCGGAGCATTCATTCCGCACAGCGGAATGGATGCGGAGTCGAAGGACCCCTACCTGCTCCCCTCACTTTGCCTATCCCCGTCCTGCCAACCGTTTACCGCACCCGCTAAGGAGCAGCCATGAATAGAACCTTGGCCATTATCGAACGTGAAATGCGCAAGTTCTTCCGCTCACCAGCTCTCATGATGGTGTCGATGATCTTTCCGCTGGTGCAGCTGATTGTGCTCGGCAACGCCTTCGGCGGCAAGATTCGCGACGCCAAGATGGGCGTGGTCGACGAGGACCATGGCACACAGGCCGTCCGCATCAAAGAGGCATTCGATTCCATCCACGCCACCGCCCGCACTTTCAGCACGATCCCCTACGACGACGAAGTCCAAGCCCGCGAAGATGTCCGCAACGGCAAGATCAACGGCGCCGTCATCATCCCGCCGCAGTATTCAAAGATGGTCTACGAGAAAAACCATCCCCGTATCGCGCTCATCGTCGATAACAGCGACAACTTCATGAGTTCCACCATGGAAGGGACGCTGACGGAACTCACCGCATCCCTCAATAACCCCGACATCCAGCCGCGCCTTCTCCAACAAACCGCGCTTGAAGTCGTTGAACTCTACCCGTACATCGAATACATGAAGTACCTGCTGCCGGGATCCATCGCCCTAGCCATGTTCGTCTCCGCCATGATCGGCGGCGGCATGCTCTACATTGACGACAAAGCCCGCGGCATCCACGAAGGCTATCTCGTCACTCCCATCACCAAAACCGAACTCGTCTTCGGCCTGAACGGCGCGGGTGCAATCAAGGGCGTGCTCACCGGAGTCGTCATCACCCTCATCGGCTCGCTCCTCTCCGGTGTCGGCACCATCTTCAGCCCCGCCACCATGATCGGCCTGGTCGGCATGATCCTCGTCACCGCCTCCGCCTTTAACTGCATGATGTTCCTGCTCATGGTGCGCGTCGAAGACCCTCTCGTGCCCCGCGCTATCTTCGGCATCCTCAACACACTGCTCTTTTTCCCCAGCGGATCCATCTATCCCGTGCAAGCCTTCCCATTCTGGCTGCGCGCCATCGCGGTAGTCGACCCCTTCACCTACGCCGTCCACGGATTCAAATCGCTATTGCTGAAAGAAACGGGCCTGGGCCCAGTCCTGCCCGATCTGCTGTTCCTGACCTGCTTCGCCCTTGGAACCATGGCTCTCGCCCTACCGCTATTCAAGCGAACGCTCTAGTGCCGTGGCCGCGAGGCTATAACCACAGAACCATCGAGTGTAGCGCCGGCGCCTCGCCGGCTGTTCCGAGGGCGACTTGCCCTCGGCTGGCGACCGTGGAAGAGCGGCGCTTCCGCGCCGCGTTAGTCGCGTCGAATTCCGTGGGCTTTAGCCCCGGTGGCCCGGGCTAAGCGGAGACGCCTGCGCCACTTTGAAAATTGCTCTTGGGTTGCCAAAAAGTGCATCGGCCCGTCTCTCAACCGCTTGACATTCGCCCTATCTTCGCCTAAGCTTCGCCCATGGCGATTACCAGGCGGCAACGCGAACTCTACGACTTCCTCTCCCGCTTCGTCACGGAAAAGGGCTACTCCCCCTCGTATGAAGAAATTCGCGAAGGCATGGGGCTGAACTCGCTCGCAACTGTGCACAAGCACATCACCAACCTCGAAAAGAAGGGGCTGCTGACGCGCGACTATAACCGCAGCCGCTCCATCGATCTAATACCGCCAAAGGGGAAACTCAAGCAGTCCATGGCGGTCAATACGGCCGTCGTGCTGCCGCTCGTCGGAAGAATCGCCGCCGGCCAGCCCATCGAAGCAGTCCAGAGTACCGAGACCATCTCGCTCGCCGATTTCGTCCGCTCCAAAGACGTCTTCGTCCTCGAAGTGCGCGGCCAGTCCATGCAGGACGAGGCCATTCTTGACGGCGACTACGTGCTGGTCGAGAAAACAAAGACCGCCCACAACGGCGACATCGTAGTCGCACTAGTCGACGGCGCCGACGCCACGCTCAAACGCTTCTTCCGGGAAGGCGACAACATTCGCCTCCAACCCTCCAACGCGACCATGAAGCCCCTGATCTTTCCGGCCGCCGCGGTCGAAGTTCAGGGGCGAGTCATCGGCGTCCTGCGAAAGTACTAAGCCGGCGCTGTATCTTGGTGGGACCGAATGCTCAGCCTTGTCATCCTGAGCGAAGTGAGGCGAATGCCGAACGGAGTCGAAGGATCCCTATTGGGTCAACACCGTCCGGAACACAACGACGAATTCCCTTGACCTGTCTCAGGTCTACAAAAAACAAACAAGGCCACAGTTTGCCTTCACAACTTCAACTCCCACGTCTCAGCCACTAGCCCTTTTCGTCCCCAGCTATCATGCTTCTCTTGCCCCACAAGTTGAAAACCGGCCTGCTGATAGATCCCTCGCGCCGCTTTGAGCTCATTTTGCGTCCACAGCATCATCTTCTTATATCCAACCTGCCGGGCAAAGCGAATGCACTCCTCCACCAACCTTCGCCCAATGCCCAGCCCGCGAGCCGAGGGTTCCACCAGCAGCAAGCGCAGCTTCGAAATCGCCGCCGATTTCCGCACCAGATACACCGATCCGACCCGTTCCTCATTCCGTTCCGCGATCCAACACCGCTCGCACTTCGGATCGAAGTTCCGCACAAACTCGGCGACAATCTCCGCCACCAGTGCTTCGAACCGCTCGTCATAGCGGTACTCCTGCGAATACAAGACTCCGTGTCGAAAAACAACCCAACCCATATCGCCGGGGCGATGCGCACGCAGCAGGTACGGCGGGGCTTCAGTGCCTGAAGCAGACTTCGGAGCGAGAATCTGCTCGATGGCGCGCATGGCAGTCACGAGTTGCTCCTGGTCGCCCACTGAAACGCGCTCCAGCATCTGCTCCACTTGACGGTTGCTTCGCTCTTCGAGGGGACGAAAGTTCGCCATGCCTTTGCCGGTGAGCAAGAGCTGCGACTGGCGGCGATCCGCGGGCGATGGCTTTCGTGCGATCCACCCGAATTTCTCGAATTTCGCCAGCATGCGGCTCAAATAACCGGGATCGAGATTAAGGTCGGCCGCCAGCTCCGACGCGGTCACGCCTTCCCGGTGCGCCAGTTCGTAGAGCAAGCGCACCTCGGTCAGCGAGAACGCCGAATCCAGCAGCCCTTGCTGCAAAAGGCCAATTTGTCGCGTATAGAAACGGTTGAAGGAGCGCACCGTGGAGATGACGCCGGCGGCTTCCTTAGGGCGTGGGTGAGCCTGTGCTGTCATGCGCTCATCATGAGCCGCAATAGTTGCTTTTGTCAACTATTTAGTTGATTCGGGCAAACGAAGGAGCAGGGGCAAATAGAAACGCCGGGCTGGGTCGCCCGGCGCTCACGGCTTGCGCTAACTCACGCCAGATGCCGGTCCAGGGCCTTCTGAATGTCGTCCTTCGAGCGATAGCCAACCAGTTGCTCTACGACCTGGCCGTTCTTGAAAACCAGGAGCGTGGGAATGCCGGTGACCTTGTAGCGCATCGGAGTGGCCCCGTTGCGGTCTACATCCATTTTGCCGATCTTGACTTTTCCCTGATACTCGCCCGCGAGTTCATCCACAATGGGTGCAATCGCACGGCATGGACCGCACCAGGCTGCCCAGAAATCTACAAGTACCGGTTTATCCGACTTCAATACATCCGAATCAAAATTAGCGTCGGTGACTTCGACGATGGCGCTGTTTGCCATTCATCCTCCAAAGTTATGAATTCGCCGGAGCCGGCGCATTCGGCGCACAACCTGGCGACTTCTCTATCCTAGCACTGACAATAACAATTAGATGCTGGGCGCAGCGCAAGGTCGCAACCGCAGTCCCCGAACCACCCCCGCGACCGCAAGCGTCGTAGAATGTCGAACTTGGAGCGTATGCCTGGGAACCTCGACAACCTGCGCGTGGTGCTGGTCGCCACGCGCAATCCGCTCAACATCGGCGCCGCAGCGCGCGCCATGCGTAATTTTGGCGCCGTGCGTTTGCGTGTTGTAAATCCCTACGAAGCTTCCTTCCGCGAGGCACGTTCCGCCGTAGGCGCCGCCGACGTGCTGGCTGACGCTGGAGAATTCACTTCCGTCGCAGAAGCCGTCGCCGACTGCCACCTGGTGGTGGGTACAACCGCTGGCGGCCGCCGCGAATTGCAGTTGCCGCTGCGTCGGCTCGACGTGAGTTCGCGCACGATTCGCTCACAATTGAAGACGGGCCCGGTTGCCTTGCTTTTCGGTTCCGAGAAACGCGGCCTCTCGAACGACGACATGAGTCACTGTCACTGGCTCGTGCGCATCCCAACGCAAGAAGAACAGGGTTCCATGAATCTCGGCCAGGCCGTCGCCGTCTGTCTCTACGAATTAGCGCGCTCCACTCAGCCGCCAACTGTCCGAGACACTGGCGAGAAAACGGGCTCTAACTCCGTGCGAGCCGTCCTCGCACACGCCGAAGACCTCGAGCGCCTCACCCAACTCCTCATGCAAACCCTGCACACCAGCGGGTATGTGAAGCCTCGGGTGGCCGCCGCCACCGAGCAGAAAGTCCGCCGCCTCCTCCGCCGTATGAACCTGGCCGCCACCGATGCCGACCTCTGGCTCGGCATGTTGCGCCAGATTGCCTGGAAATTATCCGCCCCTGAAAGCGAACCTCGTTAGTCGCGGACTTGGAATCACCCAAACAAAATTGTCTAGCTGTCATTTGTAAAGGTGCGTCGCCTTATCCCTACTTTTTGTCCGCTCCGCCGGAAAACCCGGCCATTCGCTAACCATTGTTCAAACCCGCAGTCCAAATCATCGGGCGACGTGGGCTCATCCCCTCCATGATTGTGGCCCCTCGCAGGTGCAACATGCGTATGCTGGTGGACACGTTATCCCAGACCCTCCGCACGCTCTGGGCCAACAAGCTCCGCTCCTTCCTCACCATGTTCGGAATTGCCTGGGGCGTGGGTTCGCTCCTGCTGCTCGCGGGCGTCGGCGAGGGTTTTCGCAACGGCAACCGCAAACAACTCGAAACCTTCGGCAAGAACATCATCTTCTTTTTCGGAGGCCGCGCTCCCGCCGTCGAAGGCAGCTTCACCTCCATGAAGTGGTTCAACCTCACCTACGACGATTACCTCGCGATCAAGAACGAAGCCAAGCTCGCCCTCAACATTTCTCCCGTCATCGCCCGCGATGACATCCGCGCGGTCAGCGACTACACCAGCACGAATGGTCAGGTTTCCGGCGTCCCCGCAATCTACAGCCAGGTGCGGACGATTCCGATTCAGGCTGGGCGCTGGATCAACGATGATGACGATCTCGATCGCCGCCGCGTCTGCGTCCTCGGTCGTGAAATGACGCGCAACATGTTCCCCGGCCGCCCCGCCGTCGGCAACACGATCCTGCTCAATGGCGTCCGCTTCCAGGTCATCGGTGTGCTCAACATGATCGGCCACGAAGAGCACAACGCCACCAATGTCCGAATTTTTGTCCCCTTCAATACCATGCGCGAACTCTTCCCGCTCAAGGGCAACAACTCCCAGGAAGGCAGTGCCGTTTCCTTCATCAACTACCAGCCGCGCAGTTTCGAGGAGAACGAAGCCGCGAAAACCGAGCTCCACCGCATCGTCGCCCGCAACCACGGCGGCTTCGATCCCAGCGGCAAGGACACCTGGGAAGAGTGGGACACGGTAAAGAATCAAAAAACCATGGGCACCATCTTCACCGCGATGGACTGGTTCCTGGGAGGCGTTGGCCTGATCACGTTGGCTCTAGGCGCCATCGGGATCGTCAACATCATGTTAGTCGCGGTCACGGAGCGCACCCGCGAAATCGGCCTGCGCAAAGCCCTCGGGGCCACCCACGGCAGCATCCTCTTTCAATTCTTCCTGGAAGGAGCGTCTCTCACCCTGCTGAGCGGCGGCATCGGAGTAGCCGCCGCCATGCTCATCATCCGTCTTCTCTCAGGAGTGCAATTGCCGCAGGGCTTCGACACGCCGCGCATCGTGCCCGCTTCCGCTATCGGCGCGGTTCTTTCGCTCGCGCTTGCCGGCATTACCGCAGGCCTCTACCCCGCGCGCAAAGCAGCCATGCTCGAGCCGGTCGAGGCTCTGCGACAGGAGTAGTCATGACACGTGATCTTCTCGAAGAAGCCTACGGCGCAATGCGCCACAACCGCCGCCGCACCGCTCTTACCATGCTCGGCATGGCCTGGGGAATCGCCACGGTCGTCATCCTGCTCGCCTTTGGCTCCGGCCTCGAACGCGCCATCAGCCTCATGTTCAGCTCCTGGGGCACCGACGTGATCGGCGTCTTTCCCGGTCGCACCTCTCTGCAAGCCGGAGGGTCCAAGGCCGGCAGCGAGGTCCGCCTCAAGCTCGCCGACGTCGATTACATCCGCAACGAAGTCCCGATGATCAAAGGCGTCACGCCCGTCTTCGACCGGTTTGGCACCACCATTCAGCACGACACCCGCACCTTCACCAACCTCAATCTCACCGGCGTTTATCCGGTCTACGAGCGCATCCGGCAATTTCCCGTGGCGAGTGGACGCGGGCTCAACCAGGACGACGAACTCGAGCACGCCCGCGTCGCGGTCATCGGCGACGAGGCCAAACGCCGCCTCTTCTCTGGAGCGCAGGCTCTCGGGCAAACCATCCGCATCGCCGGCGTCAGCTTTCAGGTCATCGGCGTCTACCAGCACAAAGTGCAAGGCGGCGACAACAACGACAACAGCATGGTCGTGATCCCGTTCAGCGCCATGGGCGATCTTTATGACACGCAGTACATCACCGGCATGTTCATGGATTACGACGGAGGCGACCATCAGCAGATTTCGCGCGTAGTCCGCGGCGTGCTCGCAGGCCACCACAATTTCCGCCCCGACGACCGGCGCGCCGTTTTCGTCGCCGACTTCAAGCAGGACTTCGACGAATTCAGTATCGTCACCACGGCTCTGAAAATCCTGCTCGCCTTCATTGGTGCGCTCACTCTCGGCATCGGTGGCATCGGCCTGATGAACATCATGCTCGTCTCCGTGCAGCAGCGCACCCGTGAAATTGGCGTAGAAAAGGCTCTGGGCGCACAAAAGCGCCACATCCTGTTTCAGTTTCTGGCGGAAGCCCTGGTCATCACCTTTGCGGGCGGCGTCGCCGGCGTCGGCATCGCCTATCTGATTTCCTGGGCCGTGGGCTCTCTGCCACTGATGAGCGCATTCGGAGAAAACTCGTCGGCCGGAGACATACACCTGCACATCAATCTCACTACGCTAGCCGCGGCGACGGTGATCCTGAGTTTCGTCGGAATTTTGAGCGGAATGATCCCGGCTATTCGCGCCGCTCGACTTGATCCCATCGAAAGCCTGCGCTACGAATAAGGGTGCTGTAACCGCTGTAGCTTGCCGCTCACTTCACATACATCGGCTGCTCGCCCTTCGCCCACGGATCGTAAGTCGCCACGAAGTGCACTCGCTCCGGCCGCGTCGGATGGTCGAAGAACCAAGCCTTGACAAATTCGTTGGGGCTCGGATCGGAGAGGTTGTTTTCTCCGCTCTTTTCGAAGTAATGCGCGGCGACCTGATTGGGGTTGGCGACGATCCCGTGCGTTACTTCGATGCCGTAGCGGTCGGCTTCGTGCTCAAAATAGCGGCTCTCGGCGTTGAACAGCGGCGTTGCCAGAAACGCAAGCAGGCTGATCAAAAAGAGAAGCATCGGAAGCGACGCCAGATCTCCCAGATCGCGAATCGCCCATTGCGTTCCATAGCGAGCCAGCATCCAGTGCGCGAGTCGATAGCCCAGATAGAGCAGAGCCAGCAGCAAAAAGGCGAGAATGGAAAACTCTTTCGGGATGTGCAGCAGAACGTAATGGCCCATTTCGTGGCCGAAAACGAAAAGCGTTTCGGGCACCGTCGCTTTCGCAATCGTGTTATCCCACACGACTACGCGCTTCGACGCCCCATAGCCTGCCACGTAAGCATTGAGGCCGGTCGTCTTCGAACTCGCGTTCATCACAAACATCCGCTCGGGCGGAATCTCGATGCCTCCGCGTTGCATGACTTTCTGCATCTCTTCGAGCAGGACCGGCTGCTTTTCCGAGAGAGGCGTGAACTTGTAGAACAACGGATCAATCACCAGCGGCTGCAGAAAAAAGACCATCAGCAGTACGGGGATCGATGCCAGCCAAAAGTAAAACCACCAGCGCCGCGGACTGCGCCGGATCACCGCGTAAAGAATCGCCACCAGAACCGTGCCCACGATCAGCATCACGATCTGGTTGGTCAGCCAATCCGACAGCCACGCGGTCCAAGTCTGCACCGACAATCCATAAGCCCGCTGCAATGATTCATCCCAGATGTCGGCGGGAATCCCCAGCACAGCGATCGTCAGCAGAATCAGCGGCGAATAGACGATGATCTGCAGCCACCGCCGCGAAGACACGCGCTCCGCAAAATTGCGATACGAAGGAGCAAGCCGCCAGCGCAAGACCACCAGCAACAGAAGAAATCCGTAGAGCGCATTCAGAAAAAAATGCTGGTAGTGGGAGTGCGAGTAAGCCTTGGCGCGCGCAAACTGCGCGGGTGGAGGCGAGTACTCGAGGATGACGTCGCTGGGAGGCGTGGCGGCTTCGGTACTAACCGGGGTGGAAGTTGCAGGAGTTCCGGCGGTCGCGGCGGGGGCGGAGTTCGATTGTGCGGCAGCGAGAGACGAGGCCAGAACGCACAGAGATAGCAGTAGCAGCAGACGCTTCATCGCGTTTTTCTCCGGGGGAGATTATGGCAGATCGGCCAATTCCGCGTTTGTGGGCCCCCCCCCTCCCCCTCCCCAGGCTCTGCACCGATCTATTAGAATCAAGACTTTAGCGAGAAATTCCCGCCAAAGTCTTGATTCGAAATTATTTATTGGTAAAGTCTTCAAAACAATTGACTTAGGTGTCGGAAATGGGCGTGGCGCCCGCAAGGTATTGATATTTATGGGACTTTAAGCTGCTTTTTTTCAAGACTTTGGGGGCTTACCTTTGGCAGTTGGTCTAGCCCAGCTCGGGAAAATACCCGGACAAGAGTGTCCGCGCCACACGAACACTGGCTGTTGTCACAAATCTTCGTTTTGTCACAGATCCAAGAGCTTTCGGTTGAAAGCGACGGCCCTGAGGCCGTGTTACAAAATGTTTCTTACTTCTATTGTAAGTGGTGGTGTCAAGGATGTTGCCCGCTGGACTCCACGAGCCGGGCAAGTCGCTTAAGAGCGCTCCTGGTTCGCGCGCGGTCGCCGGTCGCGCACAGGTCGAGGAGCAGACCGCGGGTTGTGGCGAGCAGGAGTGTAGCCATCACCTCATCGGAGCGCGATAGCCGACTCGTCTTGCGTGTGAGCTTGCTCCAATAAGTGATTGGGTCTTCGAGGACGCCAGGGTATTTCTTCGGATCGCGGAGCGCCAGTGCGTACAGCTCAAAAGCCAGGCGTACCAGCGGCTGTGCTTCTGGCGCGCTCATTTGCTCCCAATACCACCGCAGAAAGTTGGCAAGCGTGTGGGATGCTGCTTGTCGTTTGAACCAGTCCCGTATGCGGGCGTCGCCGAGTTCGCGGATGCCCAAGAGGACTTCACGCATCAACCCTTCGCGCGAGCCAAAGTGAAACATGAGCATGCGCGCATTGGTTTTGAGAGTGCGGGCCAGCGGGCGCAAAGAGAGGTCGTTCAGGCCGTGGGCGAGCACGTACTGGACGGCTTGCTCACGAAGCCGGGTTCGGATGCGCGGATCAGGGGGTCTGGCCATTTGGTTTTCCGAATTAATGTAACATATGTTACACTAATTGGGATCGGCAAAGGAGTTTTGTATGCGGAAAAAGAATGCTCTGGTTCTATCCAGTTTGCTTGTGGCCCTGGCGGCATCCTGCGTGGCCCAATCAGCGAACGAGCAGGAGAGGAACAAAGCTGTTGCGCGCTCGTTTTTCGAGGACGTGCTCGGTCCGGGGAAGCTGGAGGGATACGCCGAGTCACACGCGCCGGATTTTGTCGCCCATGGAGGCGGGCAGGATTACACGCTGGCCGAGGACATCGCCGCCGCCCGCGAAGAACGCACCGCGCTGCCCGACATGCAGATCAGCGTCAGCCATATCGTGGCGGAAGGGGAGCTGGTAGCTGTGCATTGGACGGCGTCGGGCACAAATACGCATGCGGGCATGGGGCTGCCTGCGACTGGGAAGAAGATCAAGGTTTCGGGAATGACCATTTTCCGGTTCAAAGCAGGAAAGATTTCGGAAGAGTGGAGCGCGTGGGACATGCTGTCGGTGCTAACACAGGCGGGGTTATTTCCGCCGGGCAAGTAACCGCGAGGGATGCGTGGTTTTGGGGAAACTCCGATTAAGCTACAGCGAAGAGCGGGAACCACAGGGGACACGGAGGAAGACAACTGCTGCGATTGAGTAGGGGGCCTTCGACTCCGTTCGGCATGCGCCCCACTCCGCTCAGGATGACAGAAGTTCGGTGGCGTGTGTAAGGAAGGAGCGAGTGCTTACCTCGCCCCTGCCGTTACCGGCGCCACATCCTCCACGCTCGCTTCGCGCAGAAACCTGGCGGCTTCTTCCGGCGGAGTCGGGTTGATGTAGAAGCCTGTGCCCCACTCGAAGCCTGCGGTCTTGGTTAGTTTGGGCATGAACTCGATGTGCCAGTGGTAGTGCTCGTTGGTCGGGTCCTGGGCGGGCGAGGAATGGATGGCGAGATTGTAAGGAGGATTGTCTAGCACGCGGTCGGCTTTCATGAGCAGCAGCTTCACCGCTTTGGCCAGATTCTCGAACATGTGCGATGACGAGTTTTCAAACGCCGACTCGTGGCGTTTGGGGAGAATCCAGGTTTCAAAGGGGAAGCGCGGCGCGTAGGGCGCGAGCGTGAGGAAATCTTCGTTCTCGGCCACCACGCGAATGCCATTTTCCGATTCCTGGCGGATGATGTCGCAAAAAACGCAACGCTCTTTGTAGATGTAGTACTGCTTCGCGCCCTGCAGCTCCTCCACCACGTAAATGGGAATAATCGGCAGCGCGATGAGCTGCGAGTGGGAGTGCTCGAGCGAGGCGCCCGCGGCTTCGCCGTGATTCTTGAAAAGCAAGATGTACTTGAAGCGCTTGTCTTTCTTGAGATCGAGGATGCGGTCGCGGAACGCCCAGAGCACGTCTTCAATGCGCTTGGGCGGGAGCATGGCGAGCGTGGAGCTGTGGTCGGGAGTTTCGATGATGACTTCGTGCGCGCCGACGCCGTTCATTTTGTCGAACATGCCCTCGGCCTGCTTGTTGAGATTGCCTTCGATGCCGAGCGCAGGAAACTTGTTGGGCACGACGCGGATGGTCCAGCCAGGGCTGTCTTTGGCGGACGAGCCTCCGTTGGTGCTGGGGCGGTAGGCGAGAATTTCCGGCGGCGTTTTACTTTCGTTGCCGTAGCAGAAGGGACAGAAGCCGCCCTTGATGCGAACTGCTTCACGGACAAAATCGGTGGGCCGTTTCGCGCGATCGGTGGAAATGATGACCCAGCGGCCAACGATGGGGTCTTTGCGTAATTCAGGCACTGGCTGGCAATCCTTTCAACACTGCTGCTCAACGTGAGCGAGCGAAACTCCGATTGTACGACACGGAAAACGCATTTTGAAACAGCTCGAACGAAGGTTGGCCGCGGTCGTCGTCGTAGTAAACGGAAACGATGTCGAAGCGCCAGGGCACTGGGTCCGATGCCTGCTGCGTACCTGGCGAGCCGCGCAGGCCAGCGCTGGGCATGTGCCGAAGGTAGTCGCGCGCGACACGATTCAGGTCGTGTTGTTTTTCGCGATCGACCGCGGCCTCCGCGGGCTTGACGGCACGAGTGGTGCGCGTTTTGACCTCGATGAAGCAGAGCACGTCGCCGTCCCAGGCGATAAGATCGATCTCTCCGCGATGGTGGGGAGAACGATAGTTGCGGGTGATCATCTTGTAACCGCGAAGGCGGAGAAAGAAGCTGGCATCTTCTTCGCCGCGACGTCCGGTCTGGAGATGCTCGGGCGCGTCGTCCTGCAGCCCGCGCTTGGCGATGAGCCAGTCCAGCGTTCGAATGACCGAGTGCGTGAGGTGCCCGCGAAACATCGAAGAAACTCCAGTTTTAACTGTAGCTCCGGCGGCGCGGGTCGGGATGTGATTCGAGTCACGAGGATTTTGGTTGGTTTTGAAGTGGCATGCGGGAAGCAACGAGGTCGCATGCCGCCTCGGCGTTCCACTCAAGGCGTTACACTGAACCCATGGCAGAACTCGGCCGCCTGCTCGTCGTGTTCGGCATTTTGCTCGCCGTCATCGGCGGCATCGTCATGCTTCTCGGCCGCACCGGCATCCCGCTCGGCCGACTTCCCGGCGACATCCTCTACCGCGGCAAACACACGACGTTCTATTTCCCGTTGGCAACTTCCATTGTGCTGAGCGTCCTGCTCTCGGCGATTTTGTTTCTTGTTAGCCACTTCAGGCGGTAACTGCCCGCTTTCCGTGTCTCGCGCGATACACTTGATCGTTCATGGCATCGCACGACCAACTTGGGTTCGAATTTCGCGCGGCGGAGCGACGCATCTGGTCGGTGCGCGAGTTGGTCTCGGCAGTTCGCGGACTGGTTGAGCGCCAGTTTTCTGACTGCTGGGTGGAAGGCGAAATCTCCAACTTTCGCGCGCCGGATTCTGGACATCTCTACTTCACGCTGAAGGAAGAGAGCGCGCAGATTAAGGTTGTCATGTTTCGCTCGTCGGCGCGCCTGCTGCGGTTTCGTCCGGAGAACGGACTGCGCGTGATCGTGCGCGGACGAATCACCGTCTACGAGGATAAAGGTGAGCTGCAAATCGCGGCCGAGTTCATGGAGCCGCAGGGCGCGGGCGCGCTGCAGTTGGCTTTCGAGCAGCTCAAGGCAAGGCTCGCTGCCGAAGGGCTTTTTGACCCCGCGCGCAAGAAGCCGATTCCCGCGCTGCCGCAGCGCATCGGCATCATTACGTCTCCGCAGGCAGCGGCGCTGCGCGACATACTCAATATTCTGGATCGCCGTCATCGCTCCGCGCATGTGCTCATCTATCCCGCGCAAGTGCAGGGAGAGTCCGCCCCTGGCGAAGTAATGGCAGGACTTCGGCACTTCGAGCAAAGCACGGGGAAGAAGAACGCGGTCGACGT
>Ga0335069_10003887_pt1 | contig 22401 bp, 10 predicted proteins | sample Lox_Sample_11_FD_206714 | JGI IMG/M metagenome (GOLD analysis project Ga0335069, IMG submission 206714) | Soil microbial communities from Loxahatchee National Wildlife Refuge, Florida, United States - Lox_Sample_1.1 | ecosystem: Environmental > Terrestrial > Soil > Wetlands | place: USA... | reverse complement strand
GCTGGCGCGTTGCGGCGCAGTTGCTGGTCGAGAATCTCCTGATCGCCCTCTTCGGCGGCATCGTTGCACTGACCTTAACCCTTTGGACCGCGCAGTTGCTTGGCATGTTCGTGCCCGGAAGAACGCTCCCTCTTGCCATCAACGGCCATGTCGATCTCACGGTGCTGCTGGCAACGATGGCCGTCGCCATTCTCACCGCCGTCATCTCGGGCATCTTTCCGGCCCTGCGCGCTTCGCAACTCTCGCCGGCCGCGGTCCTCAAGGATGAGTCGCTCAGCTCCTCCGGCGGAGTCTCCAAGTCGCGGCTCTCCAGCGGCCTGGTGGTCGTTCAAGTTGCGCTGTCCCTGCTCCTGCTCACCTGCGCAGGCCTCTTTGTCCGCAGCCTGCGCAACGAGGAGGGCAGCGATCCGGGCTTCGATCCCGGCCACGTGCTCCTGGTTTCCTTCGATCTCGATCCCATGGGCTACACCGATGAGACGGGAATGGAGTTCGAGCGCCAGGTGGTCGAGCGCGTCAAGCAGCTTCCGGTCGTGAAATCCGCAACCCTGGCCGATTTTTCGCCGCTGAGTTTCACCATTCATTCCGACGGCGTGATGCCGGAGGGCTACGTCCCGCATCCGCATGAGAACATCGAGGTCGATCGCGGCGTGGTCGGCCCCGGGTATCTGAAGACGCTGCGGACGCCGCTCCTGGCCGGTCGCGACTTTACCGAGCAGGACAACGCAAAGAGCATGCGTGTCGCGATCGTGAACCAGGCGCTGGTCGACCGCTACTGGCCGGGCCAGAACGCCATCGGCAAGCGCATTCTCCAGGGCAAGCAATGGTCTACGGTGGTTGGTGTCGCAGCGAATGCCAAATACCGCCGCCTCGCCTACGATTCTGCACCGCTCATTCTCGAGCCCCTCATGCAGCGCTATGAGAGCAGCGTCATCCTTCACGTCCGCGTGAACGGAGACCCGCTCAGCATCGTCAACGCCGTGGACCGCGAAATTCACGGGCTCAACGCGAATCTGCCGCTCTACAACATCGCCACGCTGGAGACGAATATGCAGATCGGCAACGTATTTCAGCGAATTGCGGTGGACTTCGCCGGTTCCTTCGGCCTGCTGGCGCTGATTCTCGCGGCCGTGGGAATCTATGGCGTAATTGCCTACACCACGCGTCAGCGCACGCACGAGATCGGCATCCGCATGGCCCTGGGCGCGGCTCGCGGCGATGTGTTTCGCGATGTGCTGGTTCAAGGGGCGCGGCTCACATTGGCCGGCCTCGCGGTCGGCATGATCGTGTCGTTCGCACTCACGCGCTATTTGCGCGGCATGCTCTTCGGCGTAGGAACCGCCGACTTGCTCACGTATGCATCGGTCACTTTTCTGCTGTGCGCGGTGGCATTGATAGCTTGTTTCGTACCCGCCTGGCGCGCCGCCTCAGTCGACCCCATGCAGGCGCTGAGAACCGAATAAGAGGTCCGAAGAATGCAGCAATTCATCCACGATCTGCGTTACGCGGTGCGGCAGCTTCGTCGCGCGCCGGGATTCGCCGCCACCGTGTCTCTCACGCTCGCTCTCAGCGTTGGCGTGGCGACGGCCGTATTCTGTGTGATCGACACGGTGATTCTCCAGCCGCTGCCATACGAACATCCCGGACGAATCCTGGCCATCGACAGCATCAGCCGCAGCGGCTACACGCAGCCCGCTTCCTGGCCGAGCTACGCGGACGAACGCAAGCAGAACCGCAGCTTCTCGGCGCTCGCCGGTTACACGGACTACAACAGCTACTCCGTTGAGACGCCTTCGAATGGACCGGTGCTGCTCGATGCCGTGCGCTCCAGCGACAACTTCTTCGATGTCTTCGGGGTGCGACCCCTGCTCGGCCGAACCTATCTTTCCGGTGAAGAGGAAGAAGGTAAAAACAACATCGCAGTCCTGAGTTACGACGCCTGGCAGAAGTACTTCTCCGGCGATCGCAATATTCTCAACCGCGCGGTCAAGCTGGATGGCAAGGAATTCACCGTCATCGGCGTGATGCCCGCCGGATTCCGATTCCCGTTGAGCCTACAAGACGCGATCTACACGCCGATGCACCTCGACAAGTCGTGGATGATGAGCCGCGGCAATCACTGGCTGCGTACCATCGCGCGGCTCAAGGACGGCGTAACGATCGAGCAGGCGCAGGCCGATCTGTCCCATGTCTTCGCCGATCTCGGCAAAGCCTACACGACCGATGAAGGCCGGACGGTGCACCTGATGCCGCTGGCGCAAAGCGTGACTCGACGCACCAGCGGGCCGCTCTGGACGCTGCTCGGCGCGGTACTGGCGGTTCTCGCCATCGGCTGCGTGAACGTGGCCGGATTGCTCCTGGCGCGCGGCGTGCGCCGCGAACGTGAGATGGCCATGCGCACGGCGATCGGCGCGGGCAGGATGCGCCTCGTCCGCCAGGTGCTCACCGAGGGTTTGCTGCTTGCCGCGCTGGGGGCCCTTGGCGGAGTCGTAATGGCATGGGCCATGCTCAATCTCATGCGCGCATTTCTCATTCACGCTCTTTCCCGTGGCGCGGACATTCAAATCGACTGGGTGGTGCTCGGCGCCGCCATCGCGGGAGCCGTCGTTGCCAGCCTCGCGGCTTCGCTTTATCCGGCGCTGCGCATGGCCGGCGCCGATCCCAACCGTGCGCTCAAGGCCGGCGGAAGCGCAGTTGGCGCGGGCCGCAGCCAGCACCGCCTGCGCTCGGGATTCGTGATCACGCAGGTCGCGCTCACGCTGGTGCTGATGGTCGTCGCGGGCATGTTGATCCGCCTGGTCACGCGATATCGCCACGCTGACCTGGGATTCGATCCCGCGCATATTCTCACCTCCGACATCAACCTCTCGCCGGCCCGTTACCAGGGTCGCGACGTTGTCGCCGACTTCTACCGCCCGCTGTTCAATCGCGTCGCGCAGATCCCAGGAGTCCGCGCGGTCGGTGTCATCAGCCTCTTGCCGATCCAGAACTGGGGATCGAATTCCGACATACACATCGCCGGCCAGCCGCCCTATCCGCCCAACCAGGAGATGCTCGCCGAAAACCGCATGGTCTCCACCGGCTACTTCGACGTCTTCGGCATTCCGCTTCGCCGCGGGCGCATGCTCTCGCCGAGTCTCGACCGGGCCGACAATCCGTCCCCTGCGGTGGTGGTCAATGAGCGGTTCGTCCGTAAGTTCGTTCCCGGCAAGCTCGATCCCGTGGGCCAGCGCATCGACGATGCCGACAAGGAAGCGAATTGGACGCGTATCATCGGCGTGACCGGCAACATCCGCCAGGATATTTACGAGCCGCCGCTCGCGGAACGCGACTGGCTGATCGATTCGATTCCTCTATCCGACCAGGCCTCACAGCTAAGCGGCATGTCGCTGGTGATTCGCGTCGACGGCGACCCGGCGCTGATTGCACCCGCGCTGCGCAAGGTGCTCCACGAGATCGATCCCACGGTGCCCTTCAAGGAAGCCGTGACGATGACGGATGTTGTCTCCGAAACGCTTGTCTTCGAGCGCATGGAGAGCTGGCTATTCAGCATCTTCGCGGCGCTTGCGCTGGCCTTGGCGCTGGTCGGACTCTACGGCCTGGTGAGCCATGAGGTGGATCAGTCCGCGCGCGACATCGGCGTGCGCATGGCTTTTGGCGCGTCCCGCCGACGAATCCTTGGCATGGTGCTCCGGCGCGTCGCATGGATGCTCGCGGCCGGCACAGCCGCGGGCCTGGTGCTTACGTTGTTCGCCCGCCGGATCATCGGCCTGGTCATCCATTTTGAGGCGCAGAAGGAAGCCGGCGGGTTCATTCTGTTGGCGTTGATGCTGCTCGCCGCAGGGTTGCTCGCCGCACTCATTCCCGCAGTTCGCGCAGCTTCCATCGAGCCGGTGCGTGCGCTCCGAGCCGAGTAATAGGAGTCCAACGCGTTCGCCCAGAGAGGTCGGAAACGATGAGCCTGCTTTTAAACAACCTCCGCTTCGCGCTGCGCCAGTTGCGCAAATCGCCTGGCTTTACGCTGACCGCTATCTTCACGCTTGCGGTGGGCATCGGTGCTCTGACCACGGTGGCCACATGGACCAATGCCGTCCTCTACAATCCGTGGCCGCATGTGGCCGATCCCGCCTCCGTTCGGTTTATCGACGCCACCGTGCTCGGCGGCGAAGGCTACTCGCTGCGTTACGATCAGTTCCTCTATTTGCGCCAGCAGGATCGATCCTTCTTCGACGAGGCCGCATTTGAACTCACGATGTTGAACCTTGCGCAAACGGGGACGGAACCGCTGGCCGTCGCCGCCGGGACCGTGTCGTCGAACTACTTTCATTACCTGGGTCTTCAACCCCAGGCCGGCCGGTTCTTCGATCCCAATGCCGACGACCGCGTCTACGGTGCGCACGATGAAGTTGTTCTTTCCGACGGCATCTGGCGTGACCGGTTCGCGGCTGACCCGAAGATTGTCGGGCGCACGGTCCTCGTCAACCGGCACGTGTTCACGGTGATCGGCGTGGCGCCGCGTGACTTCAAAGGCATCTTTGGAGGCCTGGCCGAGGCTGTCTGGGTTCCATTCTCCAGCGTGAAGGATCTGTCGGCCGATTCCGATCCCGATCCGCTGAAGCACTACGGTCTGCAAGTCACCGCGCGCATCCGGCCCGGCATCGGCGGCGTGTCCGCGGCTGCCGAGTTGCACACTCTCGCTCACGCCTTCGCCGCGGCGCACAGCGATAACGCACGATATAACCACTGGGATCTGAACCTCCGCGACACCGCGCATTTCGAGAAAGGCTTCTTCGGTGCGATCGGGGAGCAGTTGCCCATTCTGTACGGCGCTTCGATCCTCCTCATGCTCCTGGTCTGCATCAACATCGCGTCGCTGCTCGGGCAGCATGCCGCGTGGCGGCGGCATGAAATTGCCATTCGCAGCGCACTCGGCGCATCTCCGGCGCGGATCGCCGCGCAAATCCTCGTCGAAACCAGCCTTCTGGCGCTGGCCGGCGCGCTTGCGGGATGGGGCCTGAGCACCGCGATGGCGCGGTCGGTTTACGTGCTGCTGCCGAACATCGGCCTTCCGATTACGTTCAACCTGAACACCGATGCGCGCATTCTTGTCTTCGTTGCCGCGGTCGCCGTCGCGGTCACGATCGTCTGCGGCATGGTCCCGGTACGCCAGTCGCTGCGCGTCTCGCAGAAACAGGCGCTCCACGAGGGCGGCGCGTCGATTGCCGGCGTGGCTTCCCGCCGCCGGGGGCAGCGACTCCTGCTCGGGATTCAGCTTGCCATCTGCTTCATCGTCCTCGTCTGCTGCGGGTTGCTCACGCGTTCGGCCGTGAACATCTTCACCCGCAGCACCGGCTTCGACCGCGCCGGCGTGCTCACAGCCGATCTCGATCTCGGCCGCTCGAGCTATACAGAGGAGCGCGGCCTGGCCTTCCAGTCGGCCCTGCTCGACAAGTTGCGCGCCATCCCCGGCGTGGCCGAAGTGACTTTCACATCGCACCTGCCCATGGGCGACTACGGCTCGGGAAACACGCAGGATCTGAGCATCCCCGGTTATGTGCCCGCCAAAGGCGAAGAGATGGCCGTGGTCACCGACTTCGAAGGTTCGGGATTCTTCCATGCCATGCGCATTCCCCTTCGCGAAGGACGCGAGTTCACTTCGCACGACGCTGCCGGCGCGCCGCTTGTCGCTCTCGTGAACGAAACGATGGCGCGGCGCTACTGGCCCAAGGACGACGCCGTCGGCCGCCAGGTCGTCGTAGGCGGCAAAACCTGGCAGATCGTCGGAGTGGTGCAGAACTACTCCTATCACTCACCGGACGACCCCGATCCGTCGCCGCTGCTCTTCCTCCCCGCCGCGCAGCACTACCAGGGCTACACCATCCTCGCCTTGCGCTCGCGCACAACCCCCGAGGCCCTGGCTCTGCCGCTGCGCCGCGCCGTGGCCAGCCTCGACAGCACGCTTCCGCTCGAGAATGTTCAAACGCTCGAAGAGGTGGCCGGCATGCAATATCAGTTCTCTCGCATTCCCGCCGAACTCCTCGGTGTCTACGCGCTCTCCAGTCTGATCGTCGCCATGATGGGCCTCTACGCAGTCACGGCGTACTCGGTCATCGAGCGCCATCGCGAGTTCGCGTTGCGCATGGCGCTGGGTTCCACCCGCGGCGGCATCTTCCGTCTCGTTCTCCGCGGCAGCGGGTCGACAGCCCTCATTGGTCTTCTCGTCGGTGGGCTTGGCTCCATTGCCGCAGTGCGGCTTGTGCGGTCCATGCTGTTCGAGGTGGCTCCGTTCGATGCCATCAGTTTTTGTGCTGCGGCGGCGCTCCTGGTTTTCACGGTGGTTGCCTCGGGTCTGGCTCCGGCCCGGCGGGCCGCGTCGATTCAACCCATGGCGGCGCTGCGCAGCGAATAGTCCGACGCGCCTCATTCTCCGGCTGAGATAAGCGGCAGCCGGCCGCCTGCAGGTCTGCCAGTCTTCCTGCCCTGAGAAGGTCTTCGAACGAGGTGTTCGCTTTCGGACAGTCCTTCTCGATTGCGGACAACTTCCTTGCGCGCCGCATCGAAGCTATTCATCTGAAAATAGATCGCTTGCGCTCATCTCCATTTGGCCGTGGAAGTGCGTATTCGTTTTGGATTGTATTGGACTTCGGAGAGCCCGTGAGACAACTCGTTCATGACCTTCGCTTCGCGCTGCGGCAGTTGCGCAAGTCGCCGGGATTTACGCTCACGGTTGTCGTCATGCTCGCGCTCGGCATCGGCGCCAATACGGCCGTGTTCAGCGTGATGAACGCAATCTTGATGCGGATGCTGCCCGTCAGCCGGCCCGAAGGGCTCTCCTATGTGTACATCGCAAACGGCCAAGGGCAGGCGCCAGGCGGCTGGAATACGGGTGACAGCGATACATCATTCTCCATGGCGACCTTCGAGGCCCTGCGCCAGCGAACGGACGTCTTCGAAGATTTGATCGGCTATGTCCCGCTCAGTTTCACTGGCCATGTTGCCGTGCGCTACGGGGAGCTTCCCGAAGACGCCGAAGGTGAAGAGGTCAGCGGAAGCTTTTTCTCGGCTCTCGGCGCTCGCCTTGACCGAGGCCGGGGATTCTCCCTTGACGACGAGAAAAACCACGCGCCCATCGCCGTCATCAGCTACGACTACTGGACCCGGCGTTTTGACCGCGATCCGCAAATCCTCGGTCGCACGCTCTACGTCAAAGGTGTGCCGATCACGATTGTTGGCATTGCTGCACGTGGATTCCAGGGTATTGAGCCGGCCGTTTCCACCGATTTCTGGATTCCGCTGCAGAATCGCCGCGAGCTCAACGCATGGGGCGCCGCCTATGGAGACGAAACCCTCTACGGCTCGCCCAGATGGTGGTGCCTGCGGATGATGGCACGGCTTCGCGCCGGCGTCTCGCCGCTTCAAGCGCAGCAGGCTCTCGAAGGCACATTTGGCGAATCGGTCACCAAGGTTCTCGGAAAGATCGATCCCAGGCAGTGGAAACCGCTTCTCGCCTTGGTCCCGCGCGCGGAATCGCCGGCTTCAATGAAAACTATCGCGAGCCGGTGCAGATCCTGATGGCACTGGTGGCGCTCGTGCTGCTCATTGCCTGCACGAACGTGACCATGATGGTGCAGGCGCGCAATGCCAACCGGTCTCGCGAATTCAGCCTGCGCATGGCGATCGGAGCGACCCGAGCCATGATCTTTCGGCAGCTTCTCTGCGAGAGCGTTCTGCTGGTTTTCGCAGGAGCCGGATTCGGCTGGCTCTTTGCCACCGCCGCCACGCATGCTTTGGCCGCCTGGTCTGAGATCCAGACGGGCCTGAGCCCGGACCGGACGGTGTTGTTCTTCACCCTGGGAGTTTCGTCTCTCTCAGCCCTCGTCTTTGGATTGGCGCCGTTGTTGAGCGCAGTCAAAGCTCCCGCGGCCTCGGTGCTGCGTTCGAACTCCGCCAGCCTGACCGGCAGCCGTGCGCGCGTCCTGGGCAGCCGTGTCGTGCTCGCGGCGCAGATCGCCGTCTCGCTCATTCTTCTTGTCTCTGCCGGCCTGCTGCTGAGAACGCTGGGCAACTACGCAGCGCAAAGCCTGGGCATGGATGCCGGCAGTCTGCTCGTCTTCGGCGTGACTCCGCAGGGGAACGCAGATACCCATCTCTTCTATCGCTCGCTGCTCGATCGCATTCGCCAGATTTCCGCAGTCGAATCCGTTTCGATGGCCGAGAACCGGCCCGGCTCCGGCTGGAGCGACAACAACGACCTCGTCATCGATGGCGTGAATCAGAAAGGCGCGATCCTGCGCTCCAACGATGTCGGCGCCGATTTCTTCCGCACGATGGGCATTCCCATTCTCTCCGGCCGCGATATTGGAGAGCAGGATCGACCCGATACGCAGCACGTGGCGGTGGTGAATCAGACACTGGTCTCGCGGTACCTCGCCAACACCAATCCCATCGGCCACCATATCGTGCGCGCCGCGCCCATCACGATCGTCGGGGTTGTGGCCGACAGCAAGTACCGCGCCGTGGATGAAGAGCCTCGCCCGATGGCATGGTTTGCAGCCATGCAGTCTCCGTCGCTCGGTACCATGCACATCGAAGTCCGCACCCGCGGCAACGCGCTCGCCCTGCTGCCCGAGATCCGCAAGACCGTTGCCGCACTCTATCCGAATATCCCGCTCGAAAATCCCATGACACAACAGGCGCAATTCGAGAAGTCCTATGAGCAGCCGCGCATGTTCGCCGCGATGGGTGGATTCTTCGGCCTGCTCGCCGCTTTGCTCGTTGCCACCGGCCTCTATGGGATGCACTCCTATCGCGTCAGCCGGCGCACCACTGAGATCGGCGTGCGCATGGCGCTGGGCGCAAGCCGATCCAAAGTGCTGGCCATGGTTCTCCGCGAGAGTGCGTGGATTCTGGCTGCGGGACTTGCCGTGGGCGTGCCGCTCACCTTGCTCGCGGCGCGACCGCTCAAGTCCATGCTCTATCGGCTTTCGCCGTTCGATCCGATCAGCTTCGTGCTGGCGATCTTCGCGATGATTGCTATCTCCGCTGTGGCGGCCTTCGTGCCGGCGCGCCGCGCTGCATCCATCGAGCCCATGCAGGCCTTGCGAACCGAATAGAAGGGAAGGGATCCCGAGCTTATGAACCGAGTATTTCCGGATCTTCGTTACGCGTTCCGTCAGCTACGCCGCTCGCCAGGATTCTTTTCCGCTGCGGTGCTCACGCTTGCGCTTGGCCTCGGCGCCAGTTCGGCCATCTTCTGCCTCATGGACGGCATGTGGCTCCACCCATTGCGCATTCCGCATCCCGGCGAACTGGTCCGCATCTTCGCGACAACGCAACAGGATCCCGAAGGTACGTTCACGTACACCGAGTTCCAGACCCTGGAGGCGCGGACGACGGCGCTCAAGACCACGGTCGCCCTGGGTCGCCGCGGCAGCCTGATGCCCCGCAGCGACGGCACCGCCGCACTGCTGCTGACCAATGTGGTCTCGAGCAACTTCTTTGAGGGGCTGGGCGTGAAGCCCATGCTGGGCCGTGTCTTCACAAGCGCCGACACAGCGACGTTGCGCACGCATCCCGGGGTGCTGCTCGGCTATGCTTTCTGGCAGCGCGAATTCGCTGGCGACCCGCGTGTCGTCGGCCGGCAGATATTCCTCATGCGCGGCGAGCATATTCGCAACGCCGTCGACATCCTCGGCGTGCTTCCGCCGACGTTTCGCGAGATCGACAACGGCCTGGACCGCGACCTTTGGATGCCCGCGGAGACCTGGGCCGCAGTGGCTCATCCGGACGAACTCACATCTCGCGAGTTTCGCTGGTTCAACGTGCTGGGGCGTCTTGCGCCCGGCGCAACGGTCCAGCAGCTCAACCAGCAGGTCGCAGCGACGGCGAGGGCGCTTGAGTCCGCCGACCCCAAGTCGAACCATGGCCGCGGCGCGCGCGCCATCAGCGATTTCGCCTATCGAATGGATCGCGCAGGAACCGGGGGACTGCTACTCTTTGCCATCGTCGGCAGCGTGGTGTTCCTCGGCACGGTGAACCTTGCGCAATTGCTGTTCGCTCGCGCCATCGGCCGCGCTCCTGAGGTCGCACTCCGCCTTTCGCTGGGCGCGCGCCGGTGGGTTGTTGCGCGCCAATTAATTGTGGAGAACCTTGTCCTCGGAGTGCTTGGCCTCGCTGCTGGCCTGGCCCTTGCCGCCTCTATTGCCATGGTGCTGCCGCGTTTGCTCGTGATGGAGCCGGCCATGCTGGTTCAGGTCGGCTCAGGGCGGATGAGCTTCAACCTCGACTGGCGCGTGTTCTTCTTCGCGGCCAGCCTCTCCTTGATCACCATGCTGCTGCTGGCGCTGGTGCCGTTAAGCCAGGTGGCGCGGACCGAGTTGCTGCCCGTCCTGCATTCCAGCTCCGCAACCCGCACCGAAGGCAGGAAACCGTTGCTGCGCCGCGCCGCAATCTGGCTGCAAATCGCTGTCTCCTTCGCTTTGCTGGTCTCGACAGGCGCACTCGTCCGCAGCTTCCTCAATACACGCGAGCAATCGATCGGCCTCACACGCGATCAAGTGCTCCTGGCGTGGACGCAGGAGCCCGACGCGCCCACACGCGATGAAGTCGTCCAGCGCATGAAGGCGTTGCCTGGCGTCAATCACGTTGCCTACGCCATCCGCGCGCCGCTTAGCCTCTCGGAGGGCGGCATCACGGTCAAGGCGCTTCTTCCCAGCCATGCCGAGTTGCGCGAACCGGTCGAGATCAAATACAACGCCGTCAGCCCCGGTTTCCTCGATCTGATCGGCACGCGCGTGGTCAAAGGCCGCGGGTTCATGGCCGAAGATGACAAGTCCGGTCCTCCCGTCGTGCTGATCAGCCAGGCGATGGCGCGGAAATACTGGCCGAATCAGGACCCAATCGGCCAGGTCGTGCGGCTCATCGGATTCAGCGACGGCGCGATGCGGGATCTCGATGCGCACGTTGCGGGAGTCGCCGAAGACGCGCCGATCAACCAGATCGGCGAGATTTCCGAGCCTTATCTCTACATTCCATTCCATTACTCGCAGATGGGCGAGATTACCTTCGCGCTGGAGACCGGGCAGAACGCAATGTCGCTGGCGCAGCCGGCGCGCCAGGTGCTCATTCATGAAAATCCGCTGCTCGACCCGATGATGGTCACGTCGTTGCCGGAACTGATCCGCTATTCGGCCGGGACGTACCAGATGATGGCCGAGCTGGTCACGGTCCTCGGCTTCATCGGACTGGCGCTCACCGTCGTCGGACTTTACGGATTCCTTGCCTTCCGCGTCGCGCGCCGCCGTCGCGAGATCGGCATCCGCATGGCCCTCGGGGCCTCGCGCGAAGCAACAGCCTGGCTCGTTCTCCGCGAAACCGCGCGCCTGGCCATCGCCGGACTGCTGCTGGGCGTCGCGCTCTCTTTCGGCGCTGCGCGGCTCGAGCAATCCATGTTGTTCGGCGTTCACCCGCTCGACGCGTTCTCGATCGCGGGATCGTTCTTCGTTCTTCTTGTTGCGGTAAGCGCCGCGGCCTGGATACCCGCGCGCCGAGCCGCTTCCATTGAACCGATGCAGGCTTTGCGTACGGAGTAGGGAATCGATCTACGGAGAGTTTTCGATGAACGCATTTGCCCAGGATATCCGCTACACGCTGCGCCAGCTCATCAAGTCGCCGGGCTTCACGCTCACGGCTGTGATCACTCTGGCGTTGGGCATCGGCGCCAACACGGCCATCTTCACGCTGGTACAGGGCATTCTGCTGCGGTCGCTTCCCGTGGCCGATCCTTCGCGGTTATACCGGATCGGCGACACGGACGACTGCTGCGTCAACGGCGGCTTCGTCGGTGACAACGGCGACTTCGACATCTTCTCCTACGATCTCTACAAGCATCTCGAGAAGTCTGCGCCCGAGTTCGAGCAACTGGCAGCGGTGCAGGCCGGCCAATGGTCGTGGAGCGTGCGCCGCGGCAACGGTGTTCCCAAGTCGTTGCGCGCGGAGTTTGTCTCTGGAAACTACTTCTCCACGCTCGGCCTCGGCCCCTATCTCGGCCGCGTGATGAATCCCGCCGATGACCAGCCCGCCGCTTCGCCGGTTACCGTGCTCAGCTATCGCTCGTGGCAGACTGAATTCGCCGGCGATCCCGGCATCATTGGCACCACGGTCTTCCTCCAGACCAAGCCGTTTACGATCGTCGGAATCGCTCCGCCGGGCTTCTTCGGCGACCGCGTCACCGACTCGCCGCCGGACTTCTGGCTCCCCATTCATGCGGAACCGTATGTGCGCGGCGGGAGCTCCATCCTTGAGCATGCGGACTCGCACTGGCTCTATCCCATCGGGCGCGTAGGCCCCGGAACGAACATTGGCTCTCTCCAGACCAAGCTGTCCGTGGCGCTGCGCAACTGGCTTTCCAGCCGCACGGCCTACACCGAAAACGGCGGCGCCGCGATCATTCCCAAGCAGCATGTAACGATTGTTCCCGGCGGCGGCGGAATCCAGAGCCTGCAGCAGGAAACGGGCCAGGGGCTCAAGATGCTGATGGTTCTCTCGACCGTGGTTCTCTTCATCGCCTGCGCCAACATCGCCAACCTGCTGCTGGCGCGCGGCACCACGCGACGCGCCGATATGGCCGTGCGCATGGCTATGGGCGCCAGCCGGCGCCGCGTCATCCGGCAAATCCTTACCGAGGCTGTCCTGCTGAGCCTGCTGGGCGGCCTCGCCGGGCTTGGGGTGGCCTATGCCGGCTCGCACACGATTCTCGCGCTCGCATTCCCCGAAGCGCGCAACATTCCCATCTCTGCCAGCCCGTCGCCGGTCGTTTTGGGATTCGCGTTTCTCGTGTCGCTGGTGACGGGCATGCTCTTCGGCACGGCGCCGGCATGGCTTTCGTTTCACGCACAACCGGCCGAGGTGTTGCGCGGCACGAATCGCTCCACGCGCGACCGCTCGTCGCTCCCGCAAAAGGCACTCGTGATCTTCCAGGCTGCGCTGTCGCTGGTTCTCCTTGCCGGCGCAATCCTGATGACCAGGTCGCTTGCCAATCTCGAGCACCAGAACTTCGGCGTTGTGACTTCGAACCGTTACATCCTGCACGTCGATCCGCAGGGCGCCGGCTACGCCGCGGATCGCCTGCCCGCGCTTTATCGACAGATCGAAGACCGCTTCACGGCGCTGCCCGGAGTCGCCGCTTTCGGCATGGGCATGTACAGCCCGCTCGAAGGCGACAACTGGGGTGAGTGCGTCATCCAGCAGGGACACCCGGCTCCCGGCCCCAACGATCGCTGCGGGTCGACCTGGGCACGCGTCAGTACCGGCTTCCTTGACTCCGTTGGCGTACCCATCGTTCACGGCCGCGGACTCACCGGGCACGACACGGCCGGCTCGCCGCAGGTAGCGATCGTGAATCAAGCCTTCGTGAAGCGTTTCTTCCCCGACAAAGATCCCATCGGCCAACACTTCGGCATTGGCTATCCCCAGTACTCGGGCAGTTGGGAGATTGTTGGAGTGTTCCGCGACTTCAAGATGAACAACCCGCGCGATCCCGTGCGCCCGGTCTATCTGCGCCCCCTTCCGCAGCAGTTCGCCTTCAAGGAACCGCAGATGATGTCGACCGAGAACCAGTCGATGTTCATGAATGCGATGATCGTCAACTTCGTTCACTCGCCGCCGGATGCCGAATCTCTGATCCGCAAAACGATGGCCGGGATTGACCCCAACCTGACCGTGATGGACCTGCGCACATTCGGCGATCAGGTGGCCGGCAACTTCAACGAGGATCGCCTGATCGCGCGACTGACCACGCTATTCGGGATCCTGGCGTTGATTCTCGCCTCAGTTGGTCTTTACGGCGTCACATCCTACTTCGTCGCGCGCCGCACCGGCGAGATCGGCATTCGCATGGCGCTGGGCGCAACACGCTCGAGCGTAGTTTCCATGGTGCTGCGCGGCGCTTTGTGGCAGATTCTCTTCGGCCTCGCGATCGGCATTCCTGCCGCGCTCTTCGCCGGCCACCTGATGGCCAGCCAGCTCTTCGGCGTGCAGGGGTACGATCCTTTGGCTCTCGCTGGCGCTACGGCGGTGCTGGCTCTTTGCGCGGCTCTTGCCGGTTTCCTGCCGGCTCGCCGCGCGGCCTCCATTGAACCCATGCAGGCATTGCGTACCGAGTAATCGATCCCAAGGAGACCTCGCCGATGAATTCGCTGATCCAGGACGTTCGATACGCGGCACGCCAGTTGCGGCGCTCGCCGGGATTCACGATCACGGTAATCGTCACGCTCGCGCTCGGCATCGGCGCAAATGCCGCCGTCTTCACGCTCTTCGATCAGGCCCTTCTGCGCATGCTTCCCGTCGCAAAGCCGAAGGAACTCGTCCGCTTCGAGTGGACCGGCAGTTTCTCCGGCTCGATGAGCAGCTTTGGCGGCGACTCGGGAAACTACTTTTCCTATCCGATGTATAAGGACCTGCGCGACAAGAACCAGGTCTTCTCCGGCGTGATCGCTTCCGACAAGACGCGCGTCGGCCTTTCCTGGCGCAATGAGGCTCGGCAGGAAACGGCCGAGGTTGTCACCGGCAACTATTTCGACGTGCTCGGCGTGAAGCCCGTCACTGGGCGCCTCTTCACGCAGCAGGACGACACAGCTAAGAACGCCAATCCCGTCGCCGTAATCAGCTTCAATGAGTGGAAGACGCGCTTCGGTGGAATTCGCAACGTCGCCGGGCAGACCGTTCAGGTGAACGGCCATTCCTTTACCATTCTCGGCGTCGCTCCGCAAGGCTTCGACTCTGCCATCGGCGGCTATCGCCCGGCGATCTTCATTCCCATCAGCATGATCGAAATCGCGATGCCCTGGAGGGCGGACCACGACGAGCTCAACAACCGCCAATCGACTTGGCTCACCGTTGTCGCGCGGCTCAAGCCGGGCACCACGCTCGCGCAATCTCAGGCAAACCTCACTCCTCTGTGGCGCTCCCTCCGCGCCTTTGAGATTACGCTGTACAAGCATGCGAGCGACCGGTTCAAGCACCGCTTCGTTGAAGAGTCGACCTTCAAGGTCATCGACGACTCCAAGGGCTTTGCGCCGAACCGCGCGGACCTTCAGAAGCCGCTCGTCATCCTCATGAGCATGGCGGGCCTGCTGGTGCTTCTGTGCGCCATCAACGTGGCGACGCTCCTGTTGCTTCGCGCAGCCGGCCGCGCCCGGGAGATGTCGATGCGCTACGCGCTGGGCGCAAAACGCAAGCGCATCGTTTCGCAGCTTCTTGTCGAAGGCATGCTGCTCGGCGCCACCGGCGCGGCCGCCGGTCTCGCGCTTGCGCCTTTGGTAGCTGCCGTGCTGGTTCGCATCTTGACCAGCGCCGACCCCGGTCAGGAACCGTATTCGTCGACGGTCGACGTGCGCATCCTTCTCTTCACGCTGGCCGTCTCATTGCTGGCGAGCCTGCTGTTCAGCATTGCTCCCGTCTTTCACTTCATTCGACCGGACCTCGCCAACTCGCTTCGCCAAAGCGCCGGCACGGCATCGAAGGAATCGCAGCGCTTCCGCAAGCTGGCAGTCGGCGCGCAGATCGCCCTCAGTGTCATGCTCCTCGGCGGCGCCGGCCTTTTCGTCCGCACACTTGACAACCTGCGCCATCAGCAGGTCGGCTGGGACACAACGCATATCGCCACGTTTGAGCTCGATCCGACTTCTTCGGGTTACGGCGAGGACCGCACGCCGCAAATGGTTAAGAGTTCGCTGGAGGCGCTGGGCCGCATTCCCGGAGTGTCATACGTCGCCGGGACGACGGATCCCGAGCTTTCCGGCGATACAGAGACTTCCAATTTTTCCATTCAGGGCTACAAGCCGGGCGAAGAAGAGAATATGAACTTTGAGGAGCCTCTCATCACGCCTGGCTACTTCGCAACGCTTCGCCAGCCGATCCTTGTCGGCCGTGAATTCACGGCTGCCGACGCCAAGGGCCAACCGTCGGTCGCAGTCGTCAATCTCGCGTTCGCGAAGCGGTTCTTCGGCTCGGCGCAGAACGCGCTCGGCCGGCTGATCGCTTATGGCAGCGGCGACAATACCAAGTACGACATGACCATCGTCGGCGTGGTCGGCGACACGCGCCACACCGATATGCGTACGCCGCTCGAAGGCGCCGTCTACAGGCCGTACTCACAGATGGATCATCCAACGGGCGTCGTCGTCTACGTGCGCACATCGCTCGAACCGAAGGTCATGGAGCCGGCCATTCGCCAGGCGATACACCAGCTCGACCCCACGCTGGTCGTTGCCGGCCTTCGCACCATGGAAGATCAGATCGACCGCGTCTCCTCCGACGAGCGCGCGCTGGCCACGCTGGCAATCGGCTTCTCACTGCTGGCGCTCGCAATGGCCGCGGTCGGCCTCTACGGCGTCCTTGCCTACTCCACCACGCAACGCACGCGCGAGATCGGCGTCCGGCTGGCGCTGGGCGCTCCGCGCGCGCGTGTCATGGTACTGATTATTCGCGAAATAGCGCTGATTGCCGGCGTCGCCATCGTCATCGCGCTTCCATCGGTGGTCGGCCTCGCGCAACTCTTCCGCACGCAACTCTACGGCGTTACCGCCGCCGATCCCTGGGCTCTGGCCGGCGCGGTTGCACTCACTCTGATCATGATCCTGCTCGCGGCCGCGCTGCCTGCGCGCCGCGCAGCCGCTGTCGAACCGATGCAGGCGTTGCGTACCGAATAGGAAAGGTCAAATGGGCGTGTTTCGCAATGTTCGTTTCAGCCTGCGCATGCTGCGCAAGAGTCCCGGCCTTGCGGCGACCGTGGCCCTGACCCTCGCGCTCGGCATCGGCGCGGTCACGGCCATCTACACCGCTGTCTACTCCACGCTGATTGCGGCCATGCCCTACCCCGATCCCGACCAGCTGGTGATCGTCTGGTCGCTTGTCGGAGGCCATCAAAACGGCGTCGCCGCCGGTGACTTTACCGATTGGCGAGCGCAGAACCACTCGTTCACCGATCTGAAGGCATTCACCGGAACCAGCTTCAATTTGTCCCGCGCCGACTCGCCGGAGTTGGTGCACGCCCAGTACGTCACTCCCGGAATGTACAGCATGATCGGCAACAAGTTCCAGCTTGGCCGGGACCTCCTGCCGGAAGAGGGCGTGGCCGGCAGAGAGCGTGTCGTCGTTCTTATGAACAGGCTCTGGAAACGGCTGGGCGCCGACCCGAACATCATCGGCAAGCAGATCACGCTGGATCAAAAACCCTACACGGTCGTCGGCGTGCTCGCTCCAGGCCAGCCGGACCGGCTCGATCAGGAGATTGTCGCGCCGCTTGTCTTTACCCCCAAGCAGCTGAATCACGATTTCCACTGGCTGCTCGTGATGGGCCGCCTGAAGCCCGGCGTTTCGATCAAGCAGGCGCAGGCCGACATGGACAGCGTCACGGCCAACATCGCCAAGGCCTATCCGCGCGAGGACACCGGCTGGGGCGCGCGCGTCGATCCGCTGAAGAACGACTTTCTCGACAACAGCGTAAGAACCACGCTGTGGCTGCTTCTGGGCGCCGTCGGTTGCGTGCTTCTGATTGCCTGCGTCAATGTTGCCAACCTGCTTCTCGCCAAGGGCACCGCGCGCCAGCGAGAAGTCGCCATCCGCACCGCAGTCGGAGCCACGCGCCGAGATGTGTTTGTGCAGTTCGTCACCGAAAGCCTGATGCTGGCCTTCCTCGGCGGAGCGCTCGGCGTTGGCGTCGGGTACGCCATGCTGCGCGGCCTGATCGCGGTGATGCCGCAAGACACGCTTCCCAGTGAAGCAGAACTGACCTTGAATCTCCCCATACTGCTGGTCGCCATCGCGGCCACCACCCTGGCCGGGCTCCTGTTCGGGTGCGCACCGGCATGGTATGCCTCGAGTCTCGATCCTGCCGAGACTTTGAAGGAAGGCGGCCGCACCGGCTCGAGTAGAGTCCGCAACCGCCTGCGCCAGGCGCTCGTCGTCGGCGAGTTCACTCTCGCGCTCGCGCTTCTCGCCGGCGCCGGCATGGCTTTGCACAGCTTTTGGAATCTGGCTCACGTCGACCTGGGCGTTCAAACCGATCACGTGCTCACCTTCGGCCTGCCCGTCAACAAAGGCGCCGACATGAACGCCGATCAGCTCGTCGCTCATTACCGGCAAATCGTCGAGAGAATCGAATCCACCGCCGGCGTACAGAGCGCAGCGGCGGTCGTCGGCATGCCTCTTCAAGGCGCCGGATTCGGCATGCCTTTTACCCTCGAAGGCGAACCGGCATTGACCGATCCCTCCAAGCGGCATGGCGCCGGGTTCCAGATGATCACACCCGACTACTTCAAGACCTTCGGTATTCGCCTGGTCCGCGGCCGCGCCTTCACAGATGCTGACAACGCCTCGAGCGTGAAAGTCGCCATGGTGAATGAGGAATTCGTCCGGTCCTACATCAAAGAAAAGAATCCCATCGGGCTTCATGTCAACGTCGAGCAGCTCATCCCCGGCGTGCAACAGCTCGGACCGTATCAATCGTGGGAGATCGTCGGCGTCTTTCACGATGTTCGCGGCGGCTCGTTCGAGCGCCAGCGCCCGGAGATTGACATTCCGTTCTACCAGATTCCCTGGGTGTTCGCCGGCATCGGTGCGCGCACGGCGGCCGATCCGGAGGCCATGACGAGATCCATTGCCGCTGCCGTCCACTCGGTCGATCCGAATGTCGCGCTGTCCGACGTGAAGACGCTCGATCAGATCCGCGATGAAGCGCTTGCCGGCAACCGCTTTACGTTGATTCTCTATGTCGGTTTCGCTGCCATTGCGCTTGCTCTGGCCGGCGTGGGCGTCTACGGCGTGATCGCCTTTTCGGTCGGGCAGCGCGAACACGAGATCGGCGTACGCATGGCGCTGGGAGCCAGCAGGGGAAGGGTCGTCCGCATGATCCTTGCCGAAGGCGCCATCCTGGCCTGCGTTGGACTTGTACTCGGACTTGTGGGCGCTTACTTGGTCGGACGCGCCATGCAAAGCACGCTTTATGGAGTCGGTGCATTGGATCTATCGGCATTCAGCGCCGTCGGTGGGTTGCTCGTGCTTGCGGCGCTCCTGGCAAGCTATCTTCCTGCGCGCCGCGCCTCGCGGGTCGAGCCCATTCGCGCGCTGAGAACGGAGTAGCCGAAGTGGAGGGGGAGGGAATCTCGTGATCGAATCGATCGGGCAGGATGTTCGCTTCGCCTTGCGCCGGATGCGCAAGTCACCGAGCTTTGCGCTGACCGCGGTATCAGTGTTGGCGCTGGGGCTGGGCGCCAACATTGCCGTTTTCACGCTGCTGAACGGTGTCCTGCTGCGCCCGCTGCCGTATGCGCAGCCCGACCGGATCGTGGCGGTCGAACTCGCCGGCCCCATGCCGTACTACGTCATGAGTTACGCCAACATGCTGCAACTGCGCGACGCGGTAGGACCGCGGATGAAGATCGGCGGCGAGATCTACGGTGAAGGCGGAGGGATGTTGAGCGTCGTAGGTCCGGGTGGCCGTTTCCAGGTGAGTCATATCTCAGTCACCGCAGGACTGTTCGACATGCTGGGCGTGCAGCCCGTCCTGGGCCGGACGTTTCGCGAGGACGAGAATCAGCCGGGCCGGGATCATGTGCTCCTGATCGGGGAAGACGTGTGGCAAAAGGTCTTCCATGCCGATCCGAACGTCGTGGGCAAGACCCTGGTCCTTCTCCGGCAGCCGTACACCGTTCTCGGCGTTCTACCCAAAGGCTTCTTCTTCTCTTATTACGACGAAATGGCGGTTTGGTCTCCCGCCGGAATCGCGCCTGCAGGCCATACCGCGATGTCCGGAAAGGAGATGAGGTTCGGCTCGCTGTGGGCGCGGTTGCCCCAGGGAATGTCTGCCGCCCAGCTCTCCGCTGACCTGAATCGCATCCAGCCGGCGATTGCCAGGGAAGCGGCGCAGGACGAAATCCCGGGAGCGGTCAAGGTGACTCCTTATCGGAATACGCTGGTGAAGGATGCGGGCAAGCCGCTCGTCTTTCTCTATGCGGTCGTCTTTGCCGTGTGGGCGCTCGCCTGCTTGAACGTTTCCAGCCTCATGCTGGCGCGGGCGGTCGCGCGCACCCGCGAACATGCCGTGCGGGCCGCGCTCGGCGCTGGCCGCCGCCGGCTATTGCAGGGATCCGTTGTAGAAAGCCTTCTGCTCAGCGGAATTGGTGCGCTCGCCGGCCTGCTTCTGGGCCTGACCGCCATCAAGCTGCTGTGGCGCCAGATCCAGCATCGCCTGCCGCTCACCAGGTCCGTCCATCTCGATTGGCGGGTTATTGGATGCCTCGTCATCCTTACGCTGATCACAGCGGCCGTTGTAGGCGTCTTTCCAGCGTTGCGCGCCATGCGGCGCGACGTGCGCGACAGCCTGCACGGCATGACCACCACGGCGACGGCGGGCGCCAATCGGACCCGCGAGGCACTGGTGGTGGCGCAGCTTGCGCTCACGCTTGTTTTTCTGGTCGGAGCGGGACTCTTCCTGCGCACCATCAACGCGCTGCGTCAGGTTCCCCTGGGGTTCTCGCAGCAAAACGTGCTCACCGGCGGCGTCATCCTGAATGGAACGGCTCACCAGGCCGAAGACGAAGCTAGCGCCCATGAGGACGTTGTGCGCGATTCGTACCTGCCGCTGCTCGAGAAACTGCGCGCCATTCCCGGCGTTCGCGTGGCCGCGCTCAGCTCGGTGTTGCCCATGCGCTCGGAAATGGCGGTGAGCATCATGACCGACCTGGACCACAGGGAAACTTCGCGAGAGGACCAGCCCCAGGCCGCCGGCCGCATTGCTTCGCCGGGACTGGTCGACACACTCGGCATTCCCATGGTTCGCGGCCGCTTCTTCACCGATGACGACACGCCGTCGTCGCCGCCGGTCGTTGTTGTCAACCAGGCCTTCGCGAACAGATACCTGCCCGGCCAGGATCCGATCGGCCATACCATCTCGATGGCCAAAAAAGGCAACTTCGCCGATATCCGAATCGTCGGCGTCATCGGCGACATGAAGCAACAGACACTCAATCAACCAACCAAGCCGGAGATTTACTTCTGCCTGGCGCAGACGGTGCCCGGAACTCCGCTCTATGGCATCGCCACGGCGTTTATCCAGGTTGCCATTCGTGGTTCCATCCCGGCTGATCTGCTCCGCGCCCAGTTTGAGAAAGCGCTGCACGAGGTTGCGCCCGATGCGGCTACAACCAGCGTCGAGACCATTCACGATGCCGTCGAGGATTCCTTCGGCAGCCAGACGCTGATCGCGCGCCTACTCGATGCCTTCGCCGCCCTGGCACTGATGATTGCGTCAGTGGGACTGTACGGCTTGCTCTCGTTCACCGTGGCGCAGCGCACGCGCGAGATCGGCTTGCGCATCGCGCTTGGCGCGCAGCAGGCCAGCATTCTTGGCCTCGTGCTGAACCGCGCGCTCGTGCTCGTTAGTCTCGGCCTTGCTTCGGGAGCGGTAATTGCCTGGTTCGCCTCTGCCCTCGCGCGGAGCTACGTCTTCGGCGTTCAAGTACACGATGCTCTTACGTTTGCCGCGGTCATGGGAGTTCTGGCCGCGGCCTCATTCCTGGCCGCCTGGCTGCCGGCGCGACGCGCGGCGCGGGTTGACCCTATCCTTGCATTGAGATCGGAGTAACTCACACACCATGATCGAACTGAAGAATGTCGAACGAAGCTACAAAACCGGCCACACCGAAACCTGGGTGCTGCGCCGCATCGGGCTCACCATCCGCGAGGGCGAGTTTGTTACCGTCATGGGGCCATCGGGAGCAGGGAAGTCGTCGCTGCTCAATGTGCTCGCGCTGCTCGACGATGGCTGGCTGGGCGAATACTGGTTCGGCGAGACGCCCGTCCACAAGCTGAACCGCAAGCAGCGCGCCGACCTGGCGCGGCAGAGGATCGGCATGGTCTTCCAGAGCTACCACCTGCTCGACGACCTCACTGTCGCAGAGAACATCGACTTGCCGCTCTCCTACAAGAATCTGCCGTCGAAGGAGCGCCAGGGTATGGTGGCCGACATCCTCGATCGCTTCCAGATCGTGGCCAAGAAGGACCTGTTTCCCAACCAGCTCTCCGGCGGCCAGCAGCAACTGGTGGGCATAGCGCGAGCCGTGGTCCACGCGCCATCTCTCCTGCTCGCCGACGAGCCAACCGGCAACCTCCACTCGACGCAGGCCCGCGAGATCATGGAGCTCTTCCGTGAGCTCAACCGCGCCAGCACGACCATCGTGCAGGTCACGCACTCGGAGGAAAACGCGCGCTACGGTACCCGAATTATCGAGCTGCGCGACGGCTGGATGACCAAGGATGAATCCCTGCCCGCCAAGCCCATGGAGGTCCCAGCCCAGTGAACCCATCTCCGGTGAAAGAGACTCAAGTGAACGATCGAAATCATTC
>Ga0335069_10003886_pt1 | contig 22406 bp, 33 predicted proteins | sample Lox_Sample_11_FD_206714 | JGI IMG/M metagenome (GOLD analysis project Ga0335069, IMG submission 206714) | Soil microbial communities from Loxahatchee National Wildlife Refuge, Florida, United States - Lox_Sample_1.1 | ecosystem: Environmental > Terrestrial > Soil > Wetlands | place: USA... | reverse complement strand
GCCATTGAGTCGGCCGGTAGCAAAATCGAGAGCGAAGATTATTTCGATGAGTTGCAAGAGGCCGCAAACGATGAGGTGGCTCAGGAGGCCAAATCCGCTTGCATCTATTACGTGGATTGCATGGACATCATTAACCGGTACGAGTCCGAACATGGCTCTGAGGCTGAAGAATTGTCGGACGGCGGCGGCGCTGAATTCAAAGCCAGCGAATTCCAGAAAGCCATGGTCCGGTATGCTACGGCCGTCGCGGATTGCGCTATCCGCGCCATGGTGCAGCAAGAGATTGAATCGCTCAAAGAGGCGTACACAAATCTTTGCGAATCCTTCATGGATGATGAATATTTTGAGGATCATGACCCGATTCCCGTTACCGTGGGAACGTCATGCCTCTACGGCTGGGAGGCGCATGATAGCGAAACCGCTGAAGGCGTGATGATTTGGCATCGCCTGGAAGGCGAGCTGGAGGCGCGGGCAATCCAGTGCAATGGCCTATGGCTTAGCGTTTGCTGGACGCCTGCCAAGGCATGAGTCACGGGCATAGGCGCCGCCACCATAAGCACGGGGGGCGCCATGCGCTCCACCTCCTGCTAGAGCTGCTTCATATCGTCATTCATCTAGCCGCGCATTGACGGCCGCATATCCGGGGGCGAGAGCGCCCGGAATTGTGACCGCCAGAGGTCAAGGCCTGGAATTGTCCGGGCTTCACATGGAAGGCAACCATGTCCGCAACCAAACTTTATGACGTTTCCGCTATCCTGGATGACCTGGAGCAATCCCCGCGCCTGGCTCGCCGCGACATCGTTAAAACAATCTACCGGCTTCAGGACACGCTAGGAGATGACGGAGTTTTGAACTCCACCGATTCCGTGTGGCCGTGGGTTGTCGAATGGTTCCAAGCCCGGCCGCGCCTCTCGCTTTACTGCGCCCGCGCTGGCCTGGTTTGGGCTGGCTTCATGGTTGCGGCCGTGGCCTTCCGCGCCGTTTTCTCCTAACTCAAAAAATCATCGGGGTTATGATTGACATTATAATTCCGATGTTTTAAAAGATGGAAACACTATCTAAGGTGAAAAGATGACAACGATACAGAGCGAAATTTTCGATGCCTTCCGGTCCATGGGCGTTTCTGAAGACAAGGCCGTGAAGGCGGCGGCGGCGCTGAGCAAGCGGGATGACGATGTGACCTCCCTCAAAACGGACGTGAATCTCATGAAGTGGATGATCGGCTTTGTTTTGGCGTTTCAGGTTGCCTCTTTTGTGAAATTGTTTGTCCACTAACCTTTATCGACAATTAAACTTTATTACCCGCTGGAATGGTCCAGCGGGATTCTGGAAAGACCGAACATATGGAAAACCGTACCGCCCTCCTCCGTCGCATCCGCGCTCTCGCCGCCAAGACCGTGAATAACGGCTGCACTGAAGCGGAAGCCTTGACCGCCGCCGCGCTCTTGGCCCGCCTGGTTGATAAATACGGCTTCACCCCGGCTGATTTGGATGAGCCGCTTGAAGCTCTCACCGAGGCCAGCATGGACGTGAAGCGGACGGCGCAGGGCAACCATCACTTCGCCGTGGCGATTGCCAAATTCTGCGATTGCAAGGTGTTCTACCGCGCTGCGAAGTTCGGCAAAGAAAAGGAAATCGTGTTTTTCGGCCATGAAACCGACGTTCTCATGTGCCGCTACATGATGGATTTGCTTGGCACGGCAAACGAGTCCGGATTCAAAACCTTCATGGCCGCGAAAAAGTCGGAGGCCAAGGGGCGCAAGATCGGCCGCAAGGAATCGAACGCTGACCGGCGCGGGTTTGATTGGGGCATGGCCAGCCGCATTACCGCCCGCCTGGAGGTCATGAAGGCGGAGCGCAATGTCGCGGTGGATGAAACCACTGGCAAAACTGGCGGGGCCCTGGTGCTGGTCAAGGGCGCAGCCGTCGCGGCGGAGTACGAAAAGCGCTACAACATTAAAACTAAGCGCCCGCCCGCCCGCCGCGCCAATGCAAGCGCCTATGAGGCAGGACAGGCGCATGGTGACAGGGTTGCCATCAATCCGGGTGTCGGCGGCGCGGATCAATTGCGGCTTGCCTAGTACGGCCTCTGAGGGGCAAATGGAGGGGGTTTAATTCCCCCTCTTAATTGGCAAATCGCAATTGACCGGCGATTCGCGTTTTGTTACTAAATATTTAGCTGGATTTACCCGCTGCACCTGGAGCAACCAATGGCCGATAAGATGTCAGACCTTCAAGCTGAAGCCGCCAAAATGATTTGCGATTTACTGTCCATGCTTCTTCCCAATTGCGACTTTGTTTTGGTTGCCAAGCCTGAGTCGCTGGACAATGCTTTTGCTATCACGAATCTTGAGCCTAAATATTCCCTGGTCCTTGCTGAAGCATTCGTGAAACAAAACAAAGACTGGTCCGAAACTTCGCCCGATAAACCTAACTGATTGTTAGTATAATACAATGAAAAAGTTCTTTCATTTTTTGCTGATACAGCAAAGGTCAATATCTTTTATTGAATATGCGGCAGTTGCAATTGTTATTCTTGACGTAATTACAACCATTATTTCGCTATCGGGCCACAATGGTTAATCATCATAATGTACGGTCATATCAGGACTGTGAAGAATCCATGGATGACGAAACAACGCAAATTGCCATTTATCTTAATATCCTGGGATGGTCCCCGCGCTACCTTGCGGACACCCTGGAAGTGAACGAGCGCGGAGTCTGGCGCTGGATGAATGGCCAAAATGACACGCCCGAACGGGTTTTGAGCTGGCTTAAGGTGCTGGCTGATTTCCGGCTGGCGCATCCTCTCCCTGACGGTTGGGTATCTGAAAAACCGTAATTTCCAACAAACAAAGGACATGACTATGAAGGCAAAATTTCTTGCGGCAACGGCGATTCTTGCCCTGCCTATTCTCACCTCTTGCGCCCAGCCTGGCGCCGATTTGCAGGCCAATGTGTACCAAGCGGGCCAGGTGAATCAGGTCCAGAACGCCAAGGAAATCACCATTCTTACGGTCATGCCTGCCAAGGTGCAGGTGGACAACTCGCAAAACCAGAAGACCGCTGAAGTCGTCGGCGGCATTCTCGGCGCCCTGGCTGGCGGCGCGGTCGGCGGCGGCGTAACCGGCAATGCCAATACGGGCGTGGGTTCCGCCGCTCTCGGCGGCGTGGCTGGTGCTGCGGCCGGTTCCATGGTTTCCAGCACTGCCTTGGTTGACGGTGTGACGATTGGCTATAACGAAAATGGCCAGACTCTCACCTCCAGCCAGGTTGGCCAGATGTGCCAGTTCAAGCCGGGTCCCGCGCTTGTGGTTTCCACATCGGCCAATGAAACCCGCATCCAGCCGAACGCGGTTTGCCCGCCGAAGCAGTCCTAAACCCCTAACCCGGCCCATGGTGCTACAATGAAGATCATCGTTACTAGCGTTGTTTTTGCCTCTCTTTGCCTCCCGGCTTTGGCTCAGGAATCGCAAGGGCAGTTGGACTCAGGACTAGCCGCCATGGGCCAGGCGCAGGCGCAGGACCAGGCGCAAGCCGCCGCCGAGGAGCGGGCGCAGGAAGCGGCGCAGGCGCAGGCGGCAGCACGAGAGGAAGACCGCGAAGCCGCCGCCCAGCGGCGCCAGGATGCCGCCAATGCGGCGGCTGCGGCGGCTGAGGAGGCCGATAAAAAGCGGGATCAGGGTTTCCAGGATCAGGAGCGCCAGCTTGTGATTGAGCAGCAAGAGATCGAGCTGCAAAAAGAGCAGACGGACGCGAACCGGGAAAATGACATCGTGAACGCCCAGCTTGCGGCATCAAAGGCGCAAACCGATGTCACCCAATCCGAGGCCGATACCGCCCGCGTCACCGCCCAGGCCAACGCATCGGCCACGATTGACGCGGGCCAGGGCGCCAAGGCGCTTATGACGGACACCGGCAAGGCCGAGATGAAAAAATCCGGGGGATTCCTTGGATTGGGCGGTGGAAATTGACAAATGATGTAATCGCCGGACTTCTGATTCTCGCAAATTGGATTTTGATATTCATCAATGCTTCGCTTTTTTTTAGGCAAAAAAGAAACATTGAAGAAACAAAAAAACTCAATGATTATCTGTCAAGAAAAATTGAATCTTTGCAGTAAAATATGAGACTTTATCTTAGCGCCAGGGGAAAACTCTCTTGGCGCTAAGCTGATTCTGCCACCCTATGATAAGCAATCCTGTCATGGAAAGAGCAGTAATTTCTAGTTACTCTCTTTTTTCCGCAAAATCGAAAATCAGGATTTTTGGGATCGCCAATAGGCCAGCAGCACCCCTCCCCGCGCTCATATTTCGACACACGCGGCAGCAACACCGCATTGTAATCCGGACTCACTCTATCAGACGGGGGCGATGGCCTGTCTGGAGCTGGCATAGATCGCGCCGCCTGGATCATCCTCTTGCGTGTCTTTTCCGCGCCAATGACGATTATGGGCGATGCTCTAGGCGTAAGCCCGAGGCGTTGCGCCTTCTTGTAAATGGCATTTTTTGGCGTCGGCATTCCCCGCTCTGCCATGATTTCCTCAATTTTCGCCGCTGGAAGATTGAGCGCCCATAGCTCTTTCAACAAAGCGACTTTTTTTTCGCTCCATAATTCATTTATCATTTTTCCGAAATCTCCCGCATTGACGGCATATCTCGCCCACTTCCAGAAACAGACATTCAAAGCAAATATCCACATCATTATTCACCGGCCTGAATTCATTTGTCGCCATCCTTTGAGATGCCGCATTGGGTTTAGAGCGATTAAAGGAGCGTTGGCGGGGCATTGCCTGGCTTCTATTTCTGGAGCCTTCCACATTTTTGGCATGTTTCTCCAACAGGCATAAATAAACAGTCAGGGCATATGTTCATTCTATGGTTAGGAGGACGGAACTCTTTCTTTGTCATGCGCATCAGGTGGATGTTTTTTGGAGTGCTAAGAACTTGATAGTTATTCATTTTACATTTTCCCATTCCGGAATCATTTTTCTGACCGAATCTCTAATTGACTTATATTCTGATTCACCGACAATTATAACTTTTATTTCTGGATAGTATTTTGTCATATACTTTAATTTTGTTTTACTCTTATCGTCCATCCACCCCTTTATTTCTACAAAGTATGGTTCTGACGATTCATTTTCCCAGATTTTAAAATCTGGCTTATATGATCTAATTCCTCTCTTTTTTTCGTGGAAAATGAAAGTATCAGATTCATACTCCCATTTTGATATTTTATTGTGTTTGACAAGAAAATTCAAATATCTAGCGTAATTTGCTTCCCATGATGATCTAAAATAAACATTTCCAAGATCAGACCTTTTCCCTCCAGAACAGCGGGAATAAGGATTTTCTTCCGGTTTATTGGCCTTCCTATTCATCATTCGATTAGAGCAAATCTGTTTATACTCATCAGAATTTAATCTATGGTTGGGGTCATTCCATGCTTTTTTGATTCCTGAAATAAGTTTCTCACGATGTTCTGGTGATATTACTAAACCTGTAGCACCTCTCGGATGTGGACTTAATGACCAACGGCCTTCCTTTGGTTTCTTTAACCCCAGTATTTTTCGCCATTTTACGATGGTGCCTAACGAGACTCCAAATTTGTCAGAAAGTTCGCGGTCATTAAATAATGTATGAATTTCACGAAATTCAGATTCAACATTTTCTAAATCACTTTTTGCCCAATCGTGAGGGCGATTATAATTTGTAAGTCCAAATTCTTTAGCTTTTCTTGATAACCAAAGAGGGTGGCGTCCCAATTGTTTTGCGAGTTTTTCACGTCTACCAGAATTTGCATACTCACAGTATTTTGAAATTATAATATTTTTTTCCTCCTCAGTTATTGGTTTATAACTGAGATTCCCCCCAGTTAGTTTAACAAGTCTTTCATGGACGCTCGACGGTCGCATTCCAAATTTTTCACCAATGATTCGTATGTTTTTTGTTTCTTCCCACGCAGAAACAAGTTCTTCATTGGTGGCTTTTTGGTTTGAAGATAATTTCTTCTTAGGCGCATCTTTTTCAATTTTAGACAACAACACTACTTTAGACTCACTCTTAGATTGTCGAATTCTGGCTTGATAGTCCATGAGCCATTTTTCGTCAAATCCCTTCACCGGCTTTTTCCCTGCGCTTTTCTATCCGTATTCCAGTCGCGGAATTGGCCAAATCTGCGGCCGTGACGTTCCACCCCTTTTCCTGGGATATTTTCTCCGCCAGAAGCCAAAACCGAGACGGAATTCCTCGCTTTTTCCAATGGCTTATGCAAATTCTGGAAACAGCGAATGCCTTAGCTGCGTCTCCAGGGGCAAACCGTTCCAAAAACGCTTTGTGATCCATTTGGACGTTTCCATATTTTTTAGGACTCACTGTTTAACAAGAAAAATGCGAAATGTCCATTTTGGATTGCGCTGAGCCAAAAAAAAGAATATCGTTGCTACCCGCAAACAAGTAAGAAACTGCCGGAAATATCTAGTGCAATACATTGAAAGGATTGCATATGTGGCGAGATAATAAGGAAGTTCTGACGCCATCCGAAAAGGAAAAGATGCGGTCAATACAATCCAAAATGGAAACAGTTTTGGATCATGCCGCTGAAACTTTCCAAGATGAAGGGGTTTGCGTTTTTGTCCTATACAAATGCGACACTGGATTAAGGATAGCTAATATATCCAATATCAAAACGGAATTCTTGGTTGCCGCTGTAAAAGAATGGATAAAAACACAGGAAGGATTCGATGAACGAGATCGTCTCGACGGATGATTCGGGAAAAACCGTATCCCTCCTGAATATAATCGCGGAGGCTGCGCGCAATCCGGACACGAATATCGCCAATCTCCAGGCGCTTTTGCAGATGCAGCGGGAGGTTATGGCGGATCAGGCAAAGATTGCCTTTGCCCGCGCAGAATGGCGGTTGCGCAAAGACCTTCCCCAAATTCCAAAAAACGGGACCATTGATCTTGGATCAAAGGGGAAAATCAAATTCGCCCGTTGGGAAGATATGGCTGAAGTTATCCAGCCGCTCATGGATCGTGAAGGATTCACGCTATCGTTTGATACTGAGGAGCGCGCCCGAGACGGCGGGGGAAGTATCGTCATTGGCACGCTGACGCATATAGACGGGCACCACAAGACGGCGCGGTTTAGCCTGCCTCTCGATAGCGGACCAGGCCGTAACAGCCTCCAGGCGGCAGGATCAACGCTCTCGTACGGCAAGCGCTACGTGACTGAGCTGCTTCTGAACATCGTGAGACGTGGGGAAGATGACGATGCTCATGCAGCCGGCATCCGATACATCACGGAAGCCCAGAAGAACGAGCTGGTTGACCTGATACGGGAAACAAAAGCAGACACGGTGGCTTATTTGCGGGCCATGGGCGTGAACAGTCTGGATGAAATTGAGCAGAAAAACGCGGCTGCGGCGTTGAACGCACTTCTTGCCAAAAAGGCGAAAATGGGAGTTAAAAAAAATGAAGGAAATTCAAGTTGAACAAGGCAGCAATGAGTGGATTGCCGCCCGTCTTGGCCTGCCAACAGCCTCAAATTTTGAAAAAATCATCACGCCAGGCGGCAAGCTATCCACATCATCCAGGAAATACGCTTGTTTTCTAGCGGCTGAAAAAATCCTGAATCGCCAGCTCGAATCCCTGGATCATCTGGAGTGGGTCCAGCGCGGAAAAATGCATGAGGAAGCTGCGGCTCAAAATTACGAATTTGTCCAAGACGTTAAAATCAGAAAATGCGGGTTTATAACTACGGATGATGGCCGTGTTGGCGCTAGTCCAGACCGTCTGATAATCGGTGCAAAAGGCGGGGTAGAAATTAAATGCCCAGCACCATGGACTCAGATTGGATATATCGTGGACGGTTTTGGCGATGCGTATAAATGCCAAGTCCAGGGCCAGATGTGGGTATCCGAATTGGATTTTGTTGACCGCTATGCTTGGCATCCCGAACTGCCGCCAGCGCTCCAGCGCACAGAACGAGATGAACCGTTTATCAAACTTATGTCAGAGGCCATCACCAAATTTTGCGATGATCTTGATGAAATCATACGAAAAGCCAGATCATCTGGATTTTTTGAGGAACAAGAAAAAATATTAACGGCAGTAGATCAATCGTATTCACAAACCTCATAAAATCGGCGGTTGTTGAACTGGTGCCGGGGATATAGCTCCCCGGCGGGCTGCCGGTTGCTCTGCACCGTCAAAGTCACGCCATGATCATCGCGGCGTTCCGGCACCATTCGTGGACATTTAAGGGGTCCGTCTTGAATGGAGAAGTCATCCAGACCCAGGCGCAGATTCTCACGAATCCACAAACTTGTCCATAATCATCTTGCCCCATCTGTCAAAAACCTTTAGCAAATAACACATGACAGATACGGACCGCCCCAAGATCGGCTACGCGAGGATTTCGACGGGCGATCAGAAGCTCGATTTGCAGATGGATGCGCTGGTCAAGTTCGGCGTGGACCGGGAGCGGGTTTACACTGATCAGGCGAGCGGATCGCGGTTCGACCGTCCCGGCCTGCGGGGCTGCATGAAGGCGCTGCGCGCTGGCGATACGCTGGTGGTGTGGAAGCTCGACCGTCTCGGGCGCTCGGTCATTGACGTGTTGGAGATGATCAAGCGGCTGCATGAGCGGGACGTACAGATCGTCAGCCTCACCGAGAGCATCGACGGGCGGACGGCCATAGGCAAGCTGATGATCACGATCCTGGCGGGCTTTGCCCAGATGGAGCGTGACCTGATCATCGAGCGGACCAAGGCCGGGCAAGCCGCCAGCCGGGAGCGCGGGATAAAGCCGGGCCGCAAAGACAAGATGACGCCGGAGATTGAGGCGATGGCCGAGGCGCTGCTGGCCGAGGTTCCCCCACTGGAAATGAACGAGATCGCCCGCCGGCTGAAGCCATATATCAGCCGTACCAAGTTTTTTTATTGGAAGCGGGCGCGGGACGAGCGCCTAGCGTCAGAAGCAGACAGAAAGGACACACAATGAGCGAACTACCAGACCGCCCGGCAGACGGCGAGTTTCACTGTTTCCAGACGTGGGTGAACAATGCCACAAGCTGGATCGGCGGGACAAATCCGCTCTGCGCCGATGCGCAAGGGAGAATCTGCCGGATCGGTGCCGACTTCATGCGGGCGCGTGATGAGGGCGCTTTCCCGGTGCGCTTCTGGTTTGGCGCTGGGCCGATTAAGACCTCTGCTGAGTTGCGCAAGAGCCAGCGCCAGGCCCGGGCCGCGCTGAAACTGCAATATCCGTGGAGGTACAGAAAATGAGCGCCACGGTTAAGAAAAGCACCGTCGAGAAGTACAGCATCCGCGCCGGGCACGAGTACGCCACGATCTGCCTAAGCCAGTGGGGACCGGCTCAACAGGGGCTTCGGGAGGGCTACTACGGCGGCGAGATCCTGATTAATTCGTCGTTCGGCAGCTTCAATCACGCCTGGACCTCCTGCGGCGAGCCGTTCAAGAAGTTCTTGATCGGGATCGATATGGACTACTTCATGAAGAAGTGCCTCGGCACCTCCTATCGCGTGTACGATGGCGAGGCGACGTTCAAGGGCGTCGTGCAGCATGTGCTGGAGTACCGGCGCGACGGCAGCTATGGCAAAGTTCAAGCCCGTGAAATCTATGATGACCTGATCGAAAGCCAGAGCGAGATTGAGTCCTCGGAAGAAGCCTTCGGGCGTAGCACGGACGGTTGGCTGGATGAGTATTACGATTTCATCCAGTACATGCCCGCGCCGCAAGCAGTCGGTTTCTGGAAGACGATATGGCCGGTGTTCGAGGCTGAGCTGAAATCTGAAACGGCGCAGCGCGAGATGGTGACAGATGAGGGCCAGAAATGAGGGATTTGCGAGAATTAGATAAATACAGGGTTGATGGAGATACAGAAAACGACCGCCAATATTACGGGGTCTTTTGTGTCATATCAAAAAGCAGCAGGCGCACCCTAAGAGTTATTGCATCGAGCGATATGGGATGGGATCATGTCTCTGTCAGCTTGCAAAACCGCTGTCCGAATTGGCATGAGATGGAACAAATCAAGCTCATGTTTTTCAATAAGGATGAGCTATGCTGGCAATACCATGTGCCACCGGCCGATCACATAAACATTCATCCCTATGTACTCCATATTTGGCGCAAACATGATTTTGAGATGCCGTTGCCGCCACGGGTAATGGTTTAATTCATCTTAGATGATGTCTATTTACAATTAGAAAAATCGTGTTAGCATCAATCTTGTTATGATACATAAAATCTGGAGTAATCTTGTGAAAGCGAAGTCTTTAATTTTTGCGGCGGCTATATCTCTCGCGCCCACGGCCTCTTATGCCAACGTTTGGTTTGTCGAAAATGCCGCTGATGCGACGTGCGATATGTTGCCGGCAGACGGTTTCACGTCACCATCCGACGCGCAAGACGGATTGAGAAGTGAAGGAATTATCCCCCATATTTCGGAAGACTATAGTTCGGATGGCTCAATTTCAATTGTTACAATGTCATTCTACGAACCCAACGGTAATCCTGCCGAGATACAATTTTTCACGTCAGAATACCTGTGCGAGGGCCAGCTACAGCAAGATTTGAAAAATGGGACCGTAACCGATCCCAACATTTTGAAGTAGATCAATCATCATGATTCCACGGAATATGGAAGTTGGAGAGATCGTCCAGGTTGATCCCGCCAAAGAAGTGTTCGGCGGTTGCCTTGTGGTGGTCACAGAGCCAAAGGCGTGGGGCATCCAGGGATATGTGCAGAATGCCGGTAGCGATGGGCAAGCATATATTCGGCTAAAATTCGAGGAGATAGAGCCAACTGGCGGCAGAGTGGCTTGGATTGTTCCTTAAATTTTTGCCCGACTAGCTAATTAGTATTGCACAATCATCTGCGATGTGATTAATTTACAATTACGATGATGGTGCAACATGGCAAACCAAACCCCAGAATTGACCCCCGTTTCCAGCTCTCACCTAGACGCGGTTGGATATGATGACGCTTCACAGACTTTATATGTGAGGTGGAAAGACGGGCGGGTGTCTGCTTATGACAATGTTCCTCCATCAACCGCCAGTGACCTTCAGAAATCGCCAAGCGTAGGCAAGGCGTTTAACTCCCTGATACGCGGCAAGTATCAGCATCAATACGTGGAAAGATAAAGACTATGGCTAAATCCCCGAAAAACACCGGTCCCATGAAGGCTTGCATCTACACGCGAGTCAGCACTTCCGATCAAACCACGGAAAACCAGCGTCGTGAGCTGATGGATTTGGCAGAAAAGCGCGGCTGGGAAGTCGTAGGCGAATACACCGATCAGGGCATTAGCGGCGGCAAGGGGCGCGAGGCCAGGCCGGGGCTGAATGCCATGCTGAAGGCGGCAGACGCGGGCGAGTTCGATATTATCCTGGTTTGGGCGGTTGACCGCCTTGGCCGGTCCCTGGGCAACCTGATCCACACCCTTCAGGACCTGGATTCCGCCAAAGTGGGGCTGTATCTGCACCAGCAGAATCTTGACACAACCACCCCTTCCGGCCGCGCCCTTTTCCAAATGCTTGGCGTCTTCGCGGAATTCGAGCGCAGCATGATCCAGGCGCGCATTAAGTCGGGCCTGGCGAGGGTTAAGGAAGAGGGGCGGCGCCCCGGTCCCAAGGGAATTGAGGTGAGCGACCCCAAGCGATACCAGCGCGTGGTGGAATTGCTGGCGGGCGGAATGCGTCCGTGGGTTGTTCACAAAACCACCGGCACCGGACATTCTACCGTGCTGAGAATCCGAGACGAATTGAGAGCCGCAGCAGAATAATAAAAAGAGGAAACGTCCATGGGAAAATATGATGAAATTACAGCGATTGAGCAATTTTGGAACGAATTCAGAAACGAAGTGATCGCTGAAGCTGACGAATACCAATTGGAGCTGATGCGTACCATATTCTTTACGGCGTGTTCTGGAATGTACACCATAATGAAAATAAATTTTTTTGAAAAAGAAAACACTGTCCGGGAAAAAATGGATTTTATGAAAGCTATCGAAAACGAGATTCGAGAATTCGGTAAAAAAGTAACGACTCAAACAGTCAAACACTGAGGAAAATCATGCACATTTTGAAAGTCGTGTTGCAAGGCGTAGGTGAAACCATCATGCTAAGATTTAGGGATAAAGATTCCGCTGAGTCGCAGAGAAACAAGATTCAAACGGCCATGGAAACACAAGATGGGACATATCCAATGCCCGTTGATGTGGAGGATGATTTCGGCCTATCAGTTAGAATTCCGTCCTATGGGGCGCTGCTCGTCCAGCTAATAGATTTTGAAAAAGCATCGGAAGGTGATGCCGTGTGGCAGTACACCCAAAAGAAAATCCAGGACCGCATAATTACCCGCCTGATGGCAGAGCGGCCGATTATCAAAAAGGCATTCTAGTAGATTCTTCTTGATGGCTAGGGAGGCGTCTTGATAATGGCCTGAAATGGCCAGTAAATCTGGAAAATGGCTCAAGGCGTTCTCCCAATTTATCTCAAACCTGCGGATCGACAGTAAAGAGTCCGCAGCGGAATCGCCTGAAGAAGGCACAAAGCTGGAGCTTTGGGAGAGCCAGCAAAGAGCATTGGACTTCATCGGCAACGGCCTCGATGAAGGAATCCATATTTTTCTGATACTTAAATCGCGTCAGCTTGGCATTTCCACAATCACGCTTGCCATTTTGTTATTTTGGCTGGCAATCCATCCCCGAATTTTCGGCGCCCTAGTCATAGATAATGACAAAAACAGCCAGGCATTCCGGGACGTTTTGACGAGATATATGCGCAGTTTCCCCCAAAACTACTTTGGGAAGGCGTTCACGATAACCAAAAATAACGCGGCTTTCCTGGAGTTTTCCAACGGTTCCAGATTGGATTTCCTGGTAGCTGGAAAGTCAAAAACAACGTGGGGCGAGTCACGCGCCTATACCGTGGCACTGCTTTCCGAGGTTTCCAAATATGGCCGAGTGGAAGGCCTGAATTCCTTTATGGAAACCATGTCCATGGATAATCCGAACCGTCTCTACATATTCGAGAGTACGGCGCATGGTCAAAACCATTGGCGCGGCATGTGGGAAGATGCTGGGCAGGATATTTACGTCAAGCGGCGCCTATTCGCCGGGTGGTGGAGCAAGCCGCTTAACAGGATCGACAAAAAGGACCCAAGATTCAAGATTTTTGGCGCCTCTCCCCCGTCCGGTAGAGAGACGGAGAAAATATCCGAGGTCAAGGAGGCCTATGGGTGGATTATCACCCAAGAGCAATTGGCCTGGATCAGGTGGAAAGAGTCGAACAAAACTGTCAGCCAGGAAATGCTGGATGAGAATCAGCCCTGGACGGAAGACGACGCCTTTGTTTCCACGGGCATGTCATTTTTCCAAATCAGGAAGGTAACGGATGACCTGGAAAGAGCCAGAAATAACCCCTCGCTTTGGTATCGCTACTACCACGGCAATAGCTTCATGGCCTCGAAATGTGAGCAAATCATCACGCCAGAGCGATATAATGAGGTGGAGCTTCGCGTATGGGAGGCGCCGGTTCCTGGCGCCAGGTACGCGATTGGTTTTGACCCCGCATACGGCCGCAATGACAATGCGGACAACAACGTGATTTGTGTTGCCCGATGCTTCGCTGACAAATGGGTTCAAGTCGCGGAATACGCCAGCAACAACCATACACCCGGCCAGGCGGCATGGGTCATGGCGCATCTCGCCGGGTGGTACTCCAATTGTATTGTAAATTTGGAAATCGGCGGTCCTGGCGACCAGGTGATGATGGAGCTTAATTCCGTCCGTCAGCAGCTCCGCTCCGAAGAATACCAGAAGGCGATGAATATGCCCGCTGGAGCAACCAACTTTTTGGAAACGATGAGGTGGTATCTTTACCATCGCCCGGACTCCATGGGCGCTGGATATGTCTATAACTGGCAAACATCCGTCCGCACGAAATTCCGGCTTTTGGGTGGGTTCCGGGACAGTCATGTGACCGATCAAATCGTGATAAATTCGGTGTCCTGTATCCGGGAAATGTACGAGGTCGTGCAGGAAGGCGCCGAAGTCGGGGCGCCTGGAGGCCTGCATGATGACCGCGTATTCGCGGCGGCATTGGCCGATGAGTGTTGGAAAAGCTGGATTCGCCCCTCGATGATCGCTCAGGGCCTCACATATGATAGGGCTATGAGAGCCACGGATAATGTTCAATCGAAAGTTTCTGATGTCCTGAATAACAGCGTTACGAGGGCATTGAACGCGCCCAAACCAGAGCCGCCCGTCAACAAATTCCTGTCAGAACGCGGCTTGGCATAGAAGGAAAGGAAACATCCATGCCCCGTTGGCCAGCTCCGCAAGCTGAAACTTCAGAACAGAAGCCCGCACCGGCACCCTCCCTGACTCCCGATCCATATAAGCCGGTGTACGATTACCGGCTATTGAATCCCGAAGACGCGGAAACAAGGAAATATCCGTATAACGGGGAAACTGTGATGGTTTCCAATGACCCCGATATTATGGGTTTTGCCGCGAGATGGCGCACCACGCGGCAGTTAAAGGGCTGGAGGTGGGTAAAAACAGGGGCCTGGGTGACGCCGCTTTATAATACCTCCCTGCCCTTCGAGCCTTTGTGCTGGCGTCCCCTTTCCAATTTGGAAGATTCGGACGATTAACCATGGAATTCTGGATCAAAAACCGATGCCAGCAATGCTCCCATACCTATCGCTTCAAGGCGGTTAGCAGCCTGCCCGATGCGGGGGATGTGCCAGACAAAGAATGCCCCAAATGCAGCGCGGTCCAGAAAACGCGGGGGCTGGATATGTCGGCCGGAAAAGCGCCGGCCGTGGGCGGTTCAAACACCGTAAAGGCGATGGATATGGCCGCGAACATGGTCATGGAAGACCACGGCATGACGGACCTTTCCTCCGATGGCCGGGAGGGCGCGATTATGGCGCCTAAGCTGCCTCCAGGACAGCAGCAGCGGGCGGATTCCATGTTTGCGGCGCCCAAGATCAACAGCGCGATAGGATCGAGGGTGCAGAGCATGGTTCGGGCCGCGCAGCAGGGAAAGGCTCTGGGAGCCTTTGCAAAGCCTTCTGATCCCCGCGCCCCCAATCCTGTGGAGATGGTTCACCGGGCCAAGCAAAAGCCGCCTGTGACGCTTCTAAACCCGCGCCGCCCGGATGGGAGTATCATATCGTGATTATCCCTGATCGTGACCTTGAAGAATGGCTCTATGAGATCATACGCCAATGCACTCCCGACGCGCTTGATCGCTTGCAGAGAGGCGCTTTTTTCAGAAACATATACTTATCTGGCGATGAAAATGGCAATGCTGCGATTTACAATAAGACTTTTGACAGCATCGAAGACCTAACAAGCTATATTTGCACTACCACCGATCTTCGATACCTAGTGACCTATCCAGGCGGCGGTTCGGCTCTGCAACGCGCACAAGCGGAAGTAATCGCCCGTGAACTGATGGAGAATTCCCGCCACGCCGAACTGGACACGCTTTTTGAAGAGGCTACACGCTGGGCGCTGGTAAAGGGAATCACATTCGTCAAAATGATTTGGACCGTGAACGGTCTGGAGCCGCATTTGATTATGCCGGAATTTATGGGCGTATTGAGGGCGGATATAAATAGTTTAGACCAGCAAGAGGCATTTGTTCATTCAACGTATCTGACGCGGGATCAATTCAGGATTTTGATAAAAGATCATCCTGACGCCAAGAAACTTTACAAGAGGGCGATTCAGTTTTCAGCGCAAACACGTTCTGCCGATGGACCGGACCAGGCGGCGATGCTGAAGCAAGTTATTGTCGGTGGATTCCAGCCATACCAGGGCGTGGGCGGCGTAGGAGCGGCAAATCCGCAAACAACAAATGGCATGGTTCAATGGCTTGCCGGTCCATATCCGTCATTTGATCCCAAGATTATCACAGAGCTTGTCCGTGTTGATGAGCTGTGGATACATGACGATTCCAGAACAGACGATGAGGGACGGCGGGAGTGGAGTACATTCCAGCTCGTGGGAAATATCATCCTGTTTGGCAAAGAACAGCGTATGAACATTTTCGCGGATGCGCTTGACCCTGCCAATAAACAGCCAACCAGAACGCCCTTTGAGGCAAATCCCCTCGCCTTCAAACAGCCTTTTGTGGAATTCTGCCCAAACAGGTTGCAGAATTATTTTTGGGGGCGTTCGGAAATTGCCAATTTGGCACTTTTGCAAAGACAGCTAAACAAAAGAGTGAATGGAATAAACGGCCTTTTGCGTCTCCAGGAAAATCCACCGATAGCGTTTTTAGGTGGCGCTGGAATGGACCAGGACAAGAAATCGAAGCTGACGAAGCCTGGCGGATGGATGCACGATCCCGATCCTACCGCGAAACCTCCAATCGTACTGGCGCCAACCCTTCCTCCGGATTTGTGGACCAGCTTACAGCAAACAGAGCGCCTATTTGACGTGATGACGGGCATGACTCCAACTTTGCAGGGATTGGCATCTCCATCTGTCAGGAGCCACGGACAAACCGGACAATTAACCTCAAATGCGACTCCTCGATTCAAAACAAAATCTTTGCGCATAGAAAGATCAATACAAGCGTGTGCCGGTCTATTGCTTGATCTTTTGAAAGCAAAATCCAGCACTCTTTTAACGGCATGGGTTTTGCCAGAAAAGGAGTTCTCTCAGGAATTGCTTGGTAAGTTGATTGATCCATCGGTTCAACCTCCTGTGCCAGGCATGAAGGCGTATCAGTTCTATATGCACGAAATACCGCATAATATTCGCGTGTCTGTTGATGCTCATAGTTCTTCCCCGGCCTTTGGAGACGAGGCGGAACAGAAAGCAATCCTCCTCAAAAAAGCAAACGCGATGTCGAATACGCAATTTGTGGAGCAAATCAATCCGCCAAATGCTGATGCGGTTATTGCGGAAGTAAAAACCGCAGAAATCGCCGCCCTTGCTGCTCATCAAGAGCAAATGCAGCATGGAGTCGTACCGCCTGGAAAAGGAAGGAAATAATCTATGAAAAAGATGAACAGACCGGCAGAAATTATAAAGCCTTTTGGGGACTATAAAACACCAGGCCCGAATCAAAACGTAATATCGTTATTGCAAAAACTATTGGAGGAAGCTGAAAGAGGAGAAATTGTAGCGGTTGCAGTCGCCACGATATGCGAGGGAGGATTTGTTGGCGTGAGATTTGATGTTGGAAGTCGTGGGACGTCAGAATTGGTTGGGGCGGTCGCAGTGTTGCAGCGTGATCTATTGGAAGATTGGAAATTCCGAGACAATGACGCCATCTGAATTGGAAATTCGGGGGAAGCTATTGTATGGGCGCCAATGGCAAAAAGACTTGGCGCGCAATGTAGGTGTTTCGTCCTGGACAGTAACACAATGGAAATTCGGTCGCGCAAAAATAAAACCAAGCATTGAAAAGAAGATCGAAGAATTAATGGCAAAGCGTGCGAAAATGTTGCGAAGCATGATTTCCGAAAATTTGACAAATAAGTCGAAAAATCATGCGAAAACCCCGCTAATGTGCGAGGTTTCTTGAACATATAGCTTATTCTTTTGACGGGTATTCTGAAACGGAAATACTAAGGCCACGCCGATTTGGGCGGACACAACGGGACCGGTAAATCCGGTGTCCCCTCGACATAGAGGAGTGTGGATCATGGCCAAGCGCAAAATGCACCGTGGCAAGCGGAAGTAACTGATTTACAGCCATAAGCTGTATTTCCCCCAAAATCGTCGTTTTAAAGGATTTTCATCATGGCTCGTCGCAAAGGAAGACGCGGCAAACGCAAGTAAGCCAAATCGCGGATGATTAAAAAACATCCGCATTTTGCCGCAGCAAAAACATGCCCCCATTTGATGGACAAATACCCCCTGCTCTCGCTGGCCTTCTATCGGCCGGTGGCGGAGCGCCCACCGGTCCCGGCGGACCGCCTGGCGCCCCGCCTGGCGGGATTCCCGGTGTCCGTCCCCCGCTTCCTCCCGGCCTTATGGGAGGCCCGCCCGCTATAGGTCCAATGATGGCCCCGCAGGGCAATCCTGGCAACGCTCTGGCGGCGGCTTCAAAGGTCAAGTCGGCCGTTACCCTGCTTCAAGAAGCCCTGCCCGCCATCCCCATGGGGTCGGATGTCCATAATGATGTCCTGAAGGCCGTTGGCATGCTGGCAAAGCACGCGGAAAGCCAACCGGCCACCGATCAATCCCAAATTACCCAATTGATGGCGCTGATCCAGAAACTTGCCACGCAGCAGCCCAACGCGGCGCTCCAGCGCATGGCAGCACCCCCAGCGCCAAACGCACCCCCGGCTTTACCCCCGCCACCCGCACCCCCGCCCGGAGGCCCCGCAGGGGCGCCCGATATGGCGGAGGCGGCATAACCAGGAGCGAGTATCATGCCCAAAGGTCCAGGCCCCTACGTCAATACGGTCCCCGCAGCGGGGAAAGACCCAATTCAGAAGATCGTTCCGCTCGATACCATGGGGATTGGCGCCAATCCCGCTGGATTGCCCTCTGGCACACGAAATGGCGGCATGGGTCTTCAGCATTACGGCACCACCACTGACGGCACGAATGGAAAGGGTAACTGATAATGCCCGGTGATACTCCAGAGGTAGTGGAAATTTCCTCTGCCGATCTTGCGCTCTATCAGAAAGCCGTGGGGCTGCTTAACAAGCTCACCAGCGACAAGGCCAGTGGGCTACAGGTCCAGCGCAAGCTCAAAGAGCTTGATCCGTCTCTAAATCTTCCCGGCATTGATGTGGGCGATGCGGTTGTAGCGCCGATCCGGGAAGAATTGAGCGCAACGCAGGCGCAGCTAAAGGCGCTCCAGGATGAACGCGCCGCCGAGAAAGAAGCGGCGCAGAATGCCAAAATGGAAAAACAAATTCGTGATTCCATCGGCCGCGCTCAGGAGAAATACAAGCTCACGCCGGAAGCTACCGATAATCTCATTAAGTTTATGAATGAGAAGAACATCGCGGATGCGGAAATCGCCGCACCGGCATACATGGAAACCCTTCCCAAGCCCCCGGCGCCGATCAAGCCGAATGCCTATGCGCCGCAATATGCTCATCTCTATGGGACCGGAGATGATCGTGGATCGGATGAGAATATCGCGGCTCTGCACAAAGACCCCATGAAGTGGCTCGATAATGAAGTGATGAAAATCGTCAATGAGGGCGCGGCAGACGCCGCATAGGAGATAACCCGTGTCACAGACATTCTTTACGAGCGGCGTATCTGGCGGGTTAATGCCAGGCGGCGCGCTTGGTCAACAGCTAACTAACATCACGAATCGTGCAGTTATACCAAGCCTCTTTGTTCAGATATACCAATCGACACCTTTGCTGTCCCTTCTCCTTGCTAACGCTCAGTCAGCGAGGGGCGGCGCGTCTCAAATAACCGTTCCAACGCAGGGAAGCAGCTTCACCACCTTCAATTGGGGAAGTTTCGCAGGTGACTTCCCGATGCCGGAAGACCAGGCCGCTATTAACGATGCGTCTTTCAATCTGAAAATCGGCATGGTTCCCATCGGGTTCTTCAATCTGGAAGCAATTGTTCAATCATCGGATGTGATTATTCCGAAGCTCCGCGCCGTTACAGCGGATGCGGCCGTGGTTATCAAACAGGCAATATCTCAAAGCCTGTTCACGAATAACACCGCTAATCTGAATGCGCTCGATAGCCTCTATATGGCCTATGACAACGGGACAAACGTTTCCAGTTATGGCGGCATCAGCAAGTCCAATGCCTTCTGGCAGGGCCAATATTATCCAAACCAGGGCGGCATATCGAATATCGCCTCCCGCGTCGGCATGGCCACGATGCTTACCCGCGTGCAGACCGGAGCTGGCGGTGAAGATGCTGATTTCGCCGTGATGAATCCCGCCGATTGGGCCACGCTCATGGCCGATTTCATGGGGTTTGAGCAATACCAGACATCGCCGCGAAGCCGGTACGGCAAGGGAGATGTGGTGAATTCCGGTTTCCGGGCGATCCAGGTTCTAAACACGCCCATCTTCCCTGATCCGTGGTGTCCGCGTGGGGAAATGTATATCATCAACTCTCGCTATCTCGCCATGTATATGTCCGAGGCGGCGCCGTTCATCTTCACCGGCTTTGAATCAATGATCCCGCTCGGACAGCTCGCCAGCATCGGCGTTCTGCTCACCGCGCTTGATCTTGTCTGCTCCAAACCGTCTTCCGGCGCCCATATCACCGGCCTAGCCGCCCCGGCCTGGCCGAATGTGCCTGGCCCCCCGGCAGTGCTGTGATCCCATGACCATTTTTCAGGAGATTTAGGAAATGCCTATTCGCTTTGGCGGTCCTGGTGTCACAAACACCCTCGCGGACCTCACCTCTAACCAAGTTGCCCTCCAGGCTGGTGGCGTTTGGACGCCACCGGCCAATGGCTACTGGCTTTCCCTGGGCCGATATACGCAGCTCCAGGAATACGATCCGATTATGACGATCTGGCGGGCTATTTCCAGCCCGCGCAAGGATATTTTCATCAGCGCGGACGGCGTGAACATGCGCCTGGCCAATACCACGGGCTGCGTGGTCGGTGCCTATCTGACAAATGCCGGTTCTGGCTACACCTCTCCGCCCACCGTCACAACCACCACTGGCGCCACCCTTATGGCGATTGTCGGCGGCGCGGTGAATACCAGCGTTACCGTTGGATACGGCGGTACTGGCTATACGTTCGCCCCGAATGTCGTTTTTTCCGCTCCGCCCTCTCCTGGCGTTCCGGCGACCGGATATTGCACCATTTCTGGCGGCGTCGTGACCGGTGTTACCGTTACCAACCAAGGCGCCGGTTACACCTTCCCGCCCACGGTCAGCTTCTTCAACGATCCGCGTGATAGCACGGGCGCGAATGCCGCAGCCGTTGCCACCCTGACCGGCGCCGGGACCGTCACGGCGGTTCTGGTGACGAATCACGGGAATCCCACCACCTCCGTTCCCACCCTCACCTTCTCGGGCGGCGGCGGTTCCGGCGCGGCGGCAACGGCGATCATGAATTTTGCCATCACCGCCTTTGGTATCTCCACGGCGGGTGCCGGATACACGGCGGCGGCTGGATTTGTCACCCTGAGCGCCACCCCCACTCCCGTGGCTCTCGGTACGGCATCCGCCTATACCAATCCGGGGTCTCAGCAAAATCTTGTCACGATGCGACCGGCCATTGTCGCCACCACAACCAGTGCAGCCGGGGCGCTCTCCACCACGAACCAAACCGTGATCGACGGCGGCTCATACGAAAGCATTCCGGCCGTTGGCTCTCTTAATGTGACTTTCAACGGCATTATCACCACGGCGGCGGTTCTCTCTGTTACCGTGGGCGGTCTCAATGACACGGAAAACTATATCTATCCGTCTTAATGTCGTGTCAGACGATCAAAAGCCCGGCGTGCGTTAAATCGCCGCTGGGCTTTTTATTTTGGAGCTTGTGGAGTGCAGCTCAGCCAATACATCACCGATACGCAATCTTTGCTCCACGACAATTTGGGGCTTCTTACGCCTGTTTCTCAGCTTACAACCTGGATCAACGAGGCAAGGCGGCAAGTTGCCTATTCCACGGGCTGTATCAACCTTCTGGCTACCGGCCTCTCGCCAAATGGCAATGCCGCGCAGCCAGGTTCAATGGTCCCCGGTGGATTTACGCCAGGTAGCCCGCCAACTCCTCCATTTAACACCATCGTCAACCAAGAAAAATATCCGTTCTCCATGGCTCTGGCGATCATCCAGAATACTAATGATGGCATCCAATATGTGACGGATATTACCTCCCTGGCGATCTCTTGGGGATCAATGCGGCCAGCCCTGAATTACATGCCGTGGGATGATTTTCAGGCCTATGCCAGGTCATATAACTACATCGTCTCCAGCTATCCTCTTGTTTGGGCGACGGATGGCGATGGCGTGAACGCTAATGTTTGGCTTTGGCCCGTGCCAAGCCAATCCTTGGAAATGGAATGGCAATGCCGATGCACACCATCCGCTCTGGTCACGGATAGCGATTACGATGCCATTCCTCACCCTTTTGAAAATTCCGTAAAATATTATTCGGCTTATCTTGCCTATTTGGGGACTCAACGTCCCCAACAAGCCGAACTCATGTTGCAACTTTGGCAATCATCTCTTGGAAGAAATCGGGCAGCAACAGAACATGGACGTGTGGTGGACTGGTACAATTCTATGAGTTACTAATGACCCAACAATTTGCAAATCATTTTGGCGTTTTCGTCCTTTCTTTCTTTACTGAGATTCGGAATGGATAGCAATGGCACGCCGCAGCCAATCAGATGAATTGGGAATCCCTCCCGGTCTCCAGATTTATTCATCGTTTCCGTTC
>Ga0335069_10003885_pt1 | contig 22406 bp, 24 predicted proteins | sample Lox_Sample_11_FD_206714 | JGI IMG/M metagenome (GOLD analysis project Ga0335069, IMG submission 206714) | Soil microbial communities from Loxahatchee National Wildlife Refuge, Florida, United States - Lox_Sample_1.1 | ecosystem: Environmental > Terrestrial > Soil > Wetlands | place: USA... | reverse complement strand
GGGCCAAGTACGCCCTGGCGACGGTCGCGTTCCTGCACCGCCGCTACTTCCGCAGCGAGGTGCACGGTATCGAGAACGTCCCGACCGGGCGCGTTCTGCTCGTGTCCAACCACTCGGGTCAGGTGCCTCTGGACGGCGCGATGATCGGCGCGGCCATGTTCATGGACGCCGAGCCCCCGCGCATCATCCGCGCGATGGTCGAGAAGTGGGCGGTCAGCCTGCCGTTCGTCTCGCTGATCTTCGCGCGGGTCGGGCAGGTCGTCGGCGTGCAGGAGAACGCCAAGCGCCTGCTCCAGCAAGGCGAGGTCCTCCTCGTCTTCCCCGAGGGCGCCCGCGGCATCTCGAAGACCTTCGACCAGCGCTACAAGCTGACCGAGTTCGGGCTCGGCTTCATGCGCCTCGCGATCGAGACCGACACGCCCATCGTCCCCGTCGCCGTCATCGGCGCCGAGGAGCAGTACGTTTCGGTCGCCAACATGCAGGCGCTCGCCAAGATCCTGCGCATGCCGGCGTTCCCGGTCATCCCGCAGCTCTTCATCCCCGGCGGGCAGCTGCCCCTGCCGACCAAGTACCGCATGTGGTTCGGCGAGCCCCTTCGCTTCTCGGGCGACCCGGACGACGACGACGCCATCATCGACGAGAAGGTGTGGCTCGTGAAGCAGACCATCCAGTCGATGCTCAACCGCGGCCTCAAAGAGAGGAAGCACATCTTCTGGTGAGCGTGAGCGCGAGCGTGACCGTGAACCGCAACAACAACCACCCCATGACGACCAAGAAGGCCGGTGCGGTGCTCGTCACGGGCATCTGCGGTCGCCTGGGCAAGCAGCTCGCCCGCGTGCTGCACCGCGAACGGCGCGTCGTCGGGGTCGACCGCCGCGACTTCACCGATCGGCCCAAGGACATCGATCACGCGCAGGTGGACATCCGGCGCACCAAGCTCAAGGACGTCTTTCGCGCCAACGACATCGAGGCGGTCGTCCACCTCGGTGTCATGCACGACCCGCGCGCCTCTGCCGCCGAGCACCACTCGTGGAACGTGGCGGGGTTCGGCAAGCTCCTCGAGTACATCGCGCAGTTCAACGTCTCCAAGCTGGTGGTGCTCTCGAGCTCCAACGTCTACGGGCCGCAGCCGAGTAATCCCCAGTTCCTCGGCGAAGATGCGCCGCTGCTCGGCGGGCAGAACTTCAGCGACATCCGCGACCTCGTCGAGGTCGACATGCTCGCCCAGAGCTTCTTCTGGAAGCTCCCCGAGACCGAGACGGTGATCCTCCGCCCGGTGCACATCATCGGGAGCGTGCACAACGCGCCGAGCAACTTCTTGCGCCTCGATCCGGTCCTGACCGTCATGGGCTACGACCCCATGGCGCAGGTCGTCCACCAGTCGGACGTGGTCCGGGCCATCGAGCTGGCGCTGCGCCCGGGCATCCGCGGCATCTTCAACCTGGCGGGGCCCGAGCCGGTGCCTCTGTCGCACCTCATCAAGATCCTCGGCCGCCAGCGGATCAGCGTCCCCTACTCGCTCGCGCGCGTCGTCCTGCGCCGCCTCTGGTCGCTGCGACTCACGACGTTCCCGCCACCGGAGCTCGACCACATCCGCTACGTGTGCATGGTCGACGATCGCCGCGCCCGTCAGGTCCTGGGGTTCACGCCGGCCATGTCGCTCGAGGAGACGGTGCTCTCGGTCGACGACGGCCGCTGGTGACCATCGTCGTCAGAGGCTCGCCGCGCGGAGGCGCGCGATGGCGCGCTCGGTGAGCGCGCGAGCTGCCTCCACGGCGCGCGCCCTCAGACCGGGAGCAATCGCGCGCAGCGTCACCAGGTTGCGCGCCTCGAGCGCGAGGTCCCGCTTGTAGCGCGACGCACCCCCGAGGAAGTCGTACTCGTGCAGACCGGCGTCGATGCTCGTGCGGATCGCGAGGGCATGCATCGCGATGCCCGGCCGCACGTTCTTGGGTACGTCGACCCGCCGGCCGCTCTGGTAGAACTGCAGCCGGCCGCCGTGGACCACGTTGTAGGCCGCGGCGATGGGCTCACCGCGCACGACGAGCCACGAGAGGTCGAGCGACGCGCCATCGGTCCCCGTGAGGAGCCGCGGCATGACGATCTCGTGGAAGCGCCGGAAGCGCTCGCTCGAGAACACGCCGCTCCTGCCGGCCGAGGTCCATCGCTCGGCGTGCAGCTCGGACAGCACGCGCACCCCCTCGGTCAGCTCCCCTGCCGTCCTCGCCCGCCGGAGCTCCCATCCACCGGGTCCGGCCCACTTGTCGAGCTCGCGCAGGCTCCGCGTCACGACGTACCGGCGCGAGGACCCGAGGGCGTGGAGGTAGGCGTCCCAGGTTCGTGGCAGCGGGATGTACGGGCACTCGCCGGACGTGACGATCGACGTGACCACCCCGTTGCGCCCGAGGGCCGTGACCAGCTCCGGAACGAGCGGATCCTCGGCGTTCATCGAGGGCATGCGCAGCTCGTCCCACCGGTTCGGCGGGGCGTCGCGCAGCGTCGCCGCGAGAGCCGCTGCCACCTCCTGCTCCATCCCGCGGGCGGCGATGGCGCCGCCGTAGTCCGAGCAGATCTCGTCGGTCTCCTTCTCACCCGTGCCGAGCAGCTCCAGCCGCCGCACGGGGATGCCTGCGCGATGCGTCGCCGCGCGCCACGTGAGCAGCAGCATGCCGACGAGCGCGTCGCCGTCTTCCACCGTGAGGATCCACGGGATCCGGCGCTCGGCGTCGCCGAACACGTTCCACCAGGCGCACTGCCACAGCGGTGTCATCACCGGTTGCGCGTGGGCGGATCGCGCCAGCAGCGCACGCCAGCGTGGGGTCAGACGTCCGAGGTCCGCGGGATCGGTCGAGACGGTGGTACGCAGCATGGTCAGTACGCCAGCCAGGGCAGAGCGAGCATCGTACGGAACATCTCGTCGGCGAGCGACATGTCGAGGGACATGCGGCGCGCATCGAACGGGTCGAACGCCTCGAGGCGGTTGGACCCCGTGCCGTTGGAGAACCCGAGCTCGTAGCCGGCCTCGCGCACCGCACGCTTGATGCGCTGGTCGTCACCGAGCGGCTTGCCGACCGGATACGACACGGCGGACACGCTCCGACCGAGGACGCACTCGAGCTCCTCGCGCGAACCCCGGAGCTCGCGGGTCAGGTCCTCGTCGTCGAGCGTCTGGAGCACCCGGTGCGACCGCGTGTGCGACTGCACCTCCATACCCGCGTCGCGCAGGGCGAGCACGTGGTGCCAGTTCATCACGGTCCGCTCGGCGAGGCGCAGCTCCTCCTCGCGATCGAGCGAGACCCCGGCCGCGTGCTCGAGCTCCTCGAGGAACCGGTGCAGGTCGAGGCCGCGCCGGTCCTTCACGATGCGCTGGGCCTTGCGCACCGCGCTCTTTCGCGACCGCTCGTCGAGCAGCGGGAGCTCGAGCGGTTCCGGGTAGTCCAGCCTCACGCGATCGCGCGACGACCGCTTCAGGACGAGGGCGACACGGTCCCACCAGTACAGCCGCCGCTCTCGGACGTAGTCGACGGCCACGAAGAAGGTCGCGTGAACGCCGTGACGGCGCAGGATGGGCAGCGCGACGTCGTGGTTGTCCCGGTAACCGTCGTCGAAGGTCACCAGCACGGGGTTCGGCGGCAACCCGCGCCAGCCGCGGCGCCAGGCGAGCACGTCCTGCAACGAGACGGGGTCCAGCCAGCGCCGCAAGTACAGCAGCTGGCGATCGAGCTGGTCGGGCGTCACGTCGACGACGCTGTCGTCGAGGTCGCCCGCGGCGCCGCGCTCGCCGACGCGGTGGTACGTGAGGACCGTGAGCCACGGCGAGGTCGAGCCGCGCAGCGACATGAGCAGCTGCGGGACACGCAGCCGATCGAGCGCGGTAGCGAGGGTCGTTCGATTCATGGTCCTCCCGGCATGCCGTCCGCACGTCGTTGAAGCATGATCGTGCTCGCGCGCGAGGTGTTCCTCTGCAAATGCCCGACCGCCGTGGACACGGTCCCACGCGACGGCAGCCCCGACGGCGACGCGCGCGGTCTTCGGTTCGTCCGCGGCGACGCCTCTCACCTGGGGCTGCTCGATCCGACCCATCACGGAGACGAGCACGTGCGCGACTTCCGCGACCGGCTCGCGCGCGGCGAGACGTGGCTTCTCGGCCTCCACGCAGGGCGCGTCGCGACGTACACATGGCTGCACGATCGCGACAGCTGCGCGTACCCGTACCTGCCCGGATGCGTCTTCGATCTGCCGGCAGACACGGCCTACGGATACGACGCCTGGACCCCTCCGGAGCTCCGCGGCGGCGGTCTGCGCAGGCGCGCGTTCGTGGAGGAGCTGCGCCTTCTCGCCGATCGCGGCAAGAGGTGGGAAGCCAGCTTCTTCGTCGCCCATCAGCTCGAGGGCGCTCGCCGGTCCCTCGGGCTCGTCGGGATCACGATCGTCCCTGTGTGGCGCGCCGCGCTCGGACGGGACCGTCGGCTCTCGCTGACGCCGCTCGGCGGTCCGTGCGGCATCACGCCGCGAGTCGGATGATCCTCGCCGGGACGCCCATGGCGATCGCCCCGTCGGGAACGTCGCCCGTGACCACCGAGCCCGCCGCCACGATCGCGCCGGCGCCGATCGTGACGCCCTTGAGCACGTGGGCGTCACGCCCGATCCACGCGTAGTCCTTGACGACCACGGGAGCCATGTCCTCCTCCCGCAACACCACGTCTCCGCGCCGGCGGCGCTCGAGGTCCGTCGGGTGGCCGTCCGAGTCGCGTATCACCACGCGCTGCGAGATCCCCACGTGATGGCCGATGACGATGCGACGGTTCACGGCGAACAGGTTGTCGTAGCCCACGTGGCAGCTCGAACCGATGATGAGCTCCGGGCAATCGAAGAAGCGCCCCGAGTGCACGTCGAAGCTCGACAGGGTGCAGTCGTCCCCGATGACGATGCGCGCGTGGCCGCGGATGTACGGAGCGCGCGTCAGGTGCACGCGCTCGCCGACCTGCGCGCACCGGGCGCGGAGCATCGGCTCCCAGAAGAGCTTCGCGTAAGCGAGCTCGCGGACGTCCACGTACGCGTCGAAGGCGAACCCCGCGAGCCGGTACCCGCGGCGGAGCAGCTCGGAGTCCGGCACGTGGGCGCGCAGGAGCCACCGGTAGGCGTCGTGGGCGAGGCGCGCCGCCGGCGTCTCCCGGCGCTTGATCGCCAGGAGCCACCGGTCGGCGACGCTCATCGAAAGACCCGGTCCGCCAGCCATGTGGGCCATCCGTCTGGGTCGAACCCGTGCTGCGCGAAGCACGCGAGCATCCAACGCTCCATCCCCCAGCCGACGCACCCGCTCGCCACCGCGTCGCCGTACGACGAGGCGATGCGGAAGGCGGCACCGAAGAAGCGCTCGTGCAGGTTGAAGCTCGCGCAGGCAATCGCCCGCGGGGTGCCGCCCGCTCCAAGACCGATCGGCAGGCGCAGCTCGAGCTTCCGGTCCCCGCTTCGCTGCCACCAGGCCCGCTCCGCACGAGCGGCGGGGAAGAAGGGGTCGTTCGCCGATTCGATGGTCCCGTCGAGCGCCCATCGCTCGAGCTGGTCGATCACCGCCTCGAGCAGCCGCATGCGGGTCCGCGCGACGTGATCCGCCTCGCCGAGGAAGACCACCTCGCGCATCCCGAATTCCCACAATCGCTCGATGCCGGAGAGATTGCGCGACTCGTAGCGGTAGCAGCGACCCGCGGTGGTCACGACCGCGAGGGGATCGTCGATCGTCGAGCCCTCCCTCGCCGCGTACACGGCGTAGCAGAGCGCCGGCAGCATGCAGGCGGCGAACGGCGACACGGACTCGGGAGGAGGCTGCACCATGTCCCCTGCCCCGACGTTCGCGGCCCTGAAGCGCTCGATGGCGTCGTAGCTCTCGGTGAGGTGCGTGACGAGCGAGACCGTGTGCGGGAACGACGCGAAGTAGCCGCATCTGGCGAGCACGTGCGACGGGAGGAGAGCCGGATGGCTCTCGTCGGAGGCGCCGAGAGAGCGAGCGATGCGCGCGCAATCGTCGTCGAGGGCGCGGACGACGGCCAGCGCCGGTCCGCGGAGGGACACTCGTCCCGGGCCGAGGTCGACGACCCACCCCCGCTTCCGGAGCTCGGTGTACGCGTCGGCCACGAGCCGTCGCCTTTCACCCGCCCGCCGCATCACGAGCTTCCTCGGCACCGGGCGGTGCCGCCGCACCATGTCGGCCACGAACCGCTCCACGCGGCTGCGCTCGGCGCCGGCGTCGGCCTCGTCGTCAACGCGAAAGAGCACGCTGCCGCCGTCGGACGACACGTGGACGTCATGCACGTGCGGCGAGACCCAGGCGGACTGCTTGGCGATCTCCTCGGCGAGGTCGCCGTCGATCGACGTCGAGACCGTCAGGGTGCACTCGACGGCGGCCCTCACCTGGCGCCTCCCTGCTGCCCCAGACCCTGCACCAGCGCTACGAGCGACTCCAGGTTGCGTGCCGAGCCGAAGGACTCGTCGGCGATCGACACGCCGAACTCCTCCTCCAACGACAGCAGCAGGTCGAGCGCGGCGACCGACCGGACACCGAGATCCCGGAAGAGGTCCGCCCTCGGACTGAACTCCCCCTCCAGCCGGCTTACGCGCTTGAGAATCCCGCGGATGCGCGACTCGATCTCGCTATTCATGATGCAGCTCACTCCATCAGCTCCCTGACCGTCACCAGCTCCCACCCCGCAGCGCGCAGGGCGCGGACGATCCCCGGCAGAGCCTCGAGGGTCCACGGCTGCTCCTCGTGCAGGAGCACCACGTCCCCCGACGCGAGACGCTCGGGAGCCAACTTGCGCTCGACGACGCGCGCATCCGTCGTGCGGCAGTCGTCCGAGTCCACCGACCAGTGGACCGTCGTGTATCCGGCGGCCGCCAGGCGATAGAGAGACATGAACGACAGCCGACCGAAGGGAGGCCGGACCATCGGTCGTCCGCGAGGCGGAGGGAGCGCGGACGCCGTCCTCGACAGCTCGTCGGCGAGCTGATCGCGGTTCATCCCGGAAAAGGACGAGTGCGACCAACCGTGCGCTCCGACGTCGTGACCGCGTCTGACGTACTCACGCACCATCCCGGGCGCGCGAGCAGCGTTCTCCCCCACGAGGAAGAACGTCGCCCGCACGCCGAGGCGCGCGAGCACGTCCAGGTAACGCGCCGACATCGTGTTGGGACCGTCGTCGAACGTCAGGGCGATGCGTCGCCGGGAGACGTCGCGCCGGCCATTCGTGAAGAGCACGCCCTGGGGCAAGAGCCGCGGCGCCGTTCCACGAAGGGCCGCGGAGCGGACGCGCGTGAACAGCGACGGGCCCGGCGGCATCGTCAGCGGGCACGGCAAAGATGCAGACGGAGCGCTCGGCGATGGAGTCGTGGGCTGCGAGAGCGCCATCTGCGCCCTCGATCAAGCAATCCGCACGCCCGTGCGGGCGGCGCGGCGCTCAGCGCGCTTTCGACATCTTTATGTTGAGCGGAGACGCGCTGACCTTCACGATCTTGCGCTCGAGCTTGTAGTCCGCCTTCAGGAGCGTCAGCAGGTGCTCGTAGGTCGGATCGGCCTGTTCGCCGGTGTAGACGATGTCGCAGGGGGTCGCCTCGCACATCGTCTCGCCCTCTTCCTTCACCTTCACGCCGGGCGGGTCGGTGTCGATGTGGAGCGTCGCGGTCGGCTTCGGAGGAGGAGGCGGCGGGGGCGGCGGCGGGGGCTTAGCAGACACCGCCGACGGGGGGGGCGTCGCCGCGATCGGGTGTGCGTCCTCGCGCTCACGCGACAAGAACGCCACAGTGCCCGCTACGCTCACGGCGAGCAAAGCAATGACCCACGCCGTGAGTCCGCGCCGCGCCGGCGGTGGCGGCGCCGCCCCATAGGAGAGGGTGGGCGGCATGAGCCGGGGCGCCGCAGGGTTGCTGCCCGAGTCCGAGATGGTCGCTCCGGCACCGGGACGCAGTTTGATGGCGGCGATCAGCTCCTCCATCGACGCGAAACGCTCGTCCGGATTCTTCGCCAGACACTTCATCACGATCGCCTCGACCCCGGGCAGCAGCACCGCGTCGGGTGCGACGCTCAGGATGGGCGGCGGCGGATCCGAGACCTGCGCCATCATCGTCGCCAGATCGGTCGCCTTGTCGAAGGGCGGACGCCCCGCGAGCATCGCGTAGAGCATCGCGCCCACCGAGTAGACGTCGGTGCGCGCGTCCACCGCCTTGCCTTGCACCTGCTCGGGGGCCATGTAGCGAGGCGAGCCCATGATCTGACCGACCTGCGTCTGATCGCCGGCTTCGCCCGGCGTGGTCTCCTTCACGAGGCCGAAGTCGAGCACCTTCGCGAAGTCCTCGTCGTCGTCCCGCTTCAGGAGGAAGACGTTGCCGGGCTTCATGTCGCGGTGAACGACGCCGAGCGCGTGCGCCTCGCGCAGCGCCCGCGCGACCTGGCGCGTGACGTGGATCGCGCGCTCGGACGACAGCTTGCCGTTCTTCTTCAGCTCGTCCGAGAGCGTCCGGCCTTCGAGGTACTCCATCGCGATGAAGCACCTTCCGTCGGCGGTCTCTCCGTAGTCGAAGATGGTGACCACGTTGGGGTGCGTGAGCTTCGCGGCGGTGCTCGCCTCGAGGAGAAAGCGCCTCGTGAAGTCCTCCACGTCCCCGCCACCGGCCAGCCGCGGATCGAGCACCTTGATGGCGCACGGCCGCTTCATGCTCACCTGCGTGCCGTAATAGACCTTGCCCATCCCGCCGCGCGCGATGGGCCGCTCGATGCGAACTCGTTCGAGCAGCACGCTGCCGATGAGCGGGTCCTCGTCGTCGTGGCCGGCCACAGGCACCGGCGGCGGTGTGGAGCTCACGCGCGGTATCGGCGGAATGCTCGCGACAGGGCTGGATTTTTCCTGCGTCTCGGGCGCAGCAGGGGGGCCTGCCGGCGGTCCTACCGATGGTGCGACCTTCGGGTCCTCCGGCATCGTCGCTCCAAGGTAACGCCGAACGGGGTGCGAGGAAAACGGCCACGGCGGGCAGGCTCCTACATCGCGCCAGAGCTGGCTTGACGATACGATTCAGAGATGATCGAGGCGCGCTCGTTGCGGCGTGTGGGGACACTTCTGTTCGGGGGTCTGGCCATCGCGGGGGCGGCGTGCAGCTCCGAGCCTTCGGGCACGCCGCCACCCGAGCCGTCGCCGGCCCCGGCACCGGCACCGGCGCCGCAAGAGCTGGAGTCGCTGCCGCAGCACCCCGTACCCCGCGGCCTCATCGTGCCGATCCGCACGGCCGAGGAGATGGCGGCCGCGCCCACGGCACCGCCGAGCGGCGCCAACTACTGCCAGTCGCACGGCGGACCTGCGCCGAACCTCGTGTACTTCGGCGGGCAGGTCATCTCGGACGTCGGCGTCGTCGACGTCAACTGGTCGAGCCACGTCCCCGCCCTGATCAGCACGAACATGCCGCTCTTCTGGCAGGCGGCGGTCCAGAGCAACTGGTTCGCATGGCTGAACCAGTACCAGACGATGGGGCTCAAGGGCTCCGACGGCCTGGCCGGCTCCAACCAGGGCATCACGCTCGGCTCGTACGTCGGCGAGTACACGCTGACCCCGAGCCGCTGCGCAGGAACCACGAACTGCAAGGTGAGCGACGCGCAGATCGCCACGGAGCTCGGCAACCAGATCACCGCGGGCAATCTCCCCAAGCCGACGCTCGGTTGCGACGGGTTCTCGAGCACCCTCTACATGATCAACTTCCCGTCGAACGTGAGCATCACCGGCCCTGCCGGCTCGGGCACGTCGTGCGTGCAGTTCTGCGGGTACCACTACGCGTTCCACTACACGCTCAACGGGCAGAGCATCGTCGTGCCGTACGGCATCCTCCCGGACGTCACGACGGGCGCGTGCGGCGGAGGCGCGTGCGGGACGAACACCGGCACCAACGCGACGCTGGAGAACGCCACCGGCGTCGCCTCTCACGAGCTGGCGGAGGCGGTGACCGACACCGACATCGCCGACGACCCGAGCAACAACTACGCGCGTCCGTGCGCGTGGGGCGACAACAACTGCGGCGAGATCGGGGACATCTGCGCCTTCCAGTACGGCACCATCACCAGCGGCACCACGACGTGGACGGTGCAGCAGCTCTGGAGCAACACGGACAACAACTGCATCGCGGTGGGAACGGGCGCTCCGGCGCTGTGCACCGCGAGCCAGTCGCCGCCCGGGTGCCGGCTCTGCTCCTGCAACGACAACGGGACCGGTTGCAACGGAGGGACGCCGGTCTGCGAGACCAACCCGTCCAACGTGGACTTCGGGCACTGCGAGCAGTGCACGGCGACGTCGAACACCTGCCCCACCGGCAGCACCTGCACCCAGTCGAGCAGCACGGCGACCGACGACAAGTGCTCGGGCTGCGTCCCCAAGACGACGTGCAGCGCGGGAGCGAACTGCGGCACGCAGTCCGACGGATGCGGAGGGATGGTCAGCTGCGGGCCGGCCTGCACGGCGCCGCAGACGTGCGGCGGTGGCGGCACGCCCAACGTGTGCGGATGCACCGCGGCCACGAAGTGCACGGGCAGCGCAAACTGCGGCACCCAGCCCGATGGATGCGGCGGCATGATCAACTGCGGCACGTGCACGGCACCGCAGACGTGCGGGGGCGGCGGCACTCCTGGCGTGTGCGGATGCGCCCCGGCCACGACGTGCACCGGTGGGCAGAACTGCGGCACGCAGCTCGACGGATGCGGCGGCATGGTCAGCTGCGGCACGTGCACGGCTCCGCAGACGTGCGGCGGCGGCGGCATGCAGGGCGTGTGCGGATGCACCCCCAGCACGACATGCACGGGTGGGCAGAACTGCGGCACGCAGTCCAACGGATGCGGCGGCACGATCACCTGCGGAGCGTGCACTGCGCCGGACCAGTGCATCCAGGGCATGTGCACGTGCATCCCTGCCACGACCTGCACGGGCGGCGCGACCTGCGGCACGCAGTCCAACGGGTGCGGGGGCACGGTGACGTGCGGCACCTGTGGCAACAACCAGACGTGCGTCGGCAACACGTGCGTCAACAACGACGCGGGGAGCGGAAGCAGCAGCGGTGGCAGCTCGGGCAGCAGCTCGGGAAGCGGGTCGAGCAGCGGCAGCAGCTCGGGAGCGGGCAGCAGCTCCGGCACCGGGAGCAGCTCGGGCACGGGCAGCAGTTCCGGCACCGGCAGTAGCTCCGGGACCGGCAGTAGCTCCGGGACCGGCAGCAGCTCCGGCGCAGGGAGCAGCTCGGGTAGCGGAAGCAGCTCGAGCAGCGGAAGCAGCTCCGGCGGCAGCAGTGGGAGCAGCTCCGGGGCCGGGAGCAGCAGCGGCTCGCAGCTCGACTCGTCGATTGGCGAGGTGGACGCGATGGTCGAGGGCGGTGGCGAAGCGGGCCCCGTCAGCGGCTTCAGCGGCCAGAACAGCGGCTGCGGATGCCGGACGGCCCAGGCGAAGGAGGAAGCCCCCTCCTCGACGCTCCTGGCCTTCGGGGGCGTCGGCCTGGTAGGCGCCGCGCGCCTGCGTCGCCGCAAGAAGAACGAGAAGAACTGAGAGTGGGCGGGACAGGGATCGAACCTGCGACCATCTGCGTGTAAAGCAGACGCTCTGCCGCTGAGCTACCCGCCCCCTCCCCTTGCGTAGCACGGGGAAGGCTCGGCCGTGGGGCTTCGTATCAGTGGTTGAGCGAGATGGCCCAGACGCCGCCCAGACCGCAGCGGGCTCCCGTCCCTGTCCCGGAGCCGCCTTCGCCGCCGGACACGCCTGTTCCGCTGGCTCCGATCACCCAGCCAGCCACGCCCGTCGGAGGTACCCCGCCAAACGGGTCCGACGATCCCGTTCGCTCCACGCGTACCTGGTGACCGCGCTCAGAGCGTGTCGAGCGGCACGCGGACCGGGCAGCCGTGGTGGCCCGTGCGCTCGGCGTACTGCTGGTGGTAGTCCTCGGCCTTGTAGAAGGCCTTCATCGGGACGATCTCGGTCGTGATGGGCGCCTTCAGCGTCTTCTGCTCGGCGTCGCGTGAGGCGCTCGCGGCCGCCGCCTCGTCGGCATCGAAGGTAAAGACGACGCTGCGGTAGCTGTCGCCCTCGTCGGGCCCCTGCCCGCCGACCTGCGTCGGATCGTGGATCTTCCAGAAGACGCGCAGCAGGTGCTCGTAGGGCACCTTCGTGGGGTCGAACTCGACGAGGACCGTCTCGGCGTGCCCGGTCGTGTGCGTGCACACCAGGGGATAGGTCGGATCGGTCGTGTGCCCGCCCGCGTATCCGACCGCCGTCGCGACGACGCCCGGCACGTGGCGGAAGGCATCCTCCACGCCCCAGAAGCAACCCGCGGCGAACGCCGCGAGGCGATCGTGTCCCGTGGGCACGAGCGGCGTGCCGCTTCCCGCGTGGCCCGGATCGGTGCCGACGTGAGCAGGCGCGCTCGCCGTGGTCGCGGCCGGACCGGCCACGGACGGCTCTGGCGTGACGTCGGCCGTCGTGCGGGTCGAACGGCAGCCGAGCACCACCGGAAGCGCCAGGAGCAGCATCGTGAGCTTCATGCAGATCATTACGGGACATCGAGCCGCGTGGTTTCGGTGGCTCAGGGCTCGTAATTCCACGTCTTCTCGGGGAGTCGACGGATGGCCTCTCGCGCGGGCACGCCGGCCAGATCCGCGAGCACCCGGAAAGCACGACCGCCCACGTTGCACTCGTCCCCGGGAAAGAGGACCGCGACGCGCCCGTAGAGATGCTCCAGACCGCGTGCGGGCAGCGCCTGTCCACGGAGGAAGCGCCCGCCGCGATCGCGTACACGCGCCGCGACGTCCGCGAGGAGCTCCAGCGCCACCCCGACTCCGCGGTGCGACGGGTCGACGTACAGATCGATGATGTGCGCACCGGGGACGCAGTGGTGCAGATCGTAGATGCCCTCCCAGGCTGCGAAGCCCACGAGCCCCGCGCCCGTCTTGGCGGCGACGCTCATGTCGAAGTGCGCTCCGAAGCCGTCGCGCGCGAGCGCCTCGGCGCTGCCGCCCCACGCTCTCGAGAAAGCGTCGTGCATGAACCGCTCGACGAGACGCGCGACGTCGGGCACGTCTCGCGGGAGTGCGGATCGCACGGTGAGCACGACGTGAGCCTCCTATTCACGCGGCAGGGGGAGCCCCTGCTGCCGGAGGAAGGAGAGCTTGTCCCAGTAACCGCGCTGGAACACGATGACGCCGCGCTTCACCTGGAAGAAGCCGCAGCCGCGCAGACCCAGAGGATCGCGCCACTCGAGGATCGCCCAGTCGCCGTCCTCGAAGACGTTCTCGACGATGCAGTGCATCTTCGCCGTCGCGAAGCCCTCAGCGAACATCTGCCGGATCGCTTCTCGACCCGACACGGGCGACTCGGCGACCTGGTGGTTCACGGCGTCCTTCGCGTAGAAGGCGGCGAGCGTGTCAAAGTCACCATGGTTGAACGCGTCGACCCACGCGGCCACGAGCGCCCCCGGGCGCAGCATGCCCATGCCGTGCTCGGGCGGCTGTTCGGGGGTCCGCGCTTCTGCGACGAGAGCCGAGACGAGCGCCGCCACGTCGCGCTCGAAGGAGGCGCCACGCAGGATGCCGGCGCCGCCGACGATGCGTGCGCTGACGGCGCGAAGCGTGTCGGCCAGCGCCTCGAGCCCTCTCTTGCCCCTGCCTTCGATCTTCACGGCCGCAGTGAGGCCCACGACCTTGCCCTCGAGCTCTCCCGAGCCGATGGCCCAGTCGATCGCGTTCTTGAGCACACCGGGCAGGCTGAATCCGTACTCCGGCGAGGCCACGAGCACCGCATCGCTGCCCGCCAGAGCGCGACGCCACGCGAGCACCGGCTCGGGTGATCCCGCCGCGTCGAGATCGGGATCGAACGGCGGGATCTCGCGCAGCCCTTCGAACGGCTCGAAGTCGACGCCATCGCTCGCCGCGGCGCGCGCGGCCACGTCGAGAAGCGCCCGGTTGCCCGACGCGGACTGCAAGCTGCCGCAGACTCCGAGGATCTTCACCTCTCCGATCCTAGTCCGGCGCCGTGATAATACCTCCCCGGCCATGAGCGGGATCGACACGAGCGTCACGACGCCTCACGGCGACATGCCCGTCTACCTCGCCACGCCCGTCGGCTCGGGACCGTGGCCCGCCGTCGTCGTGATCTCCGACGTGTTCGGGATGACCCAGGACGTGCGCAAGCAGACGGAATGGATGGCGAGCGAGGGCTTCCTCGCGGCGGCGCCCGACCTCTTCTACTGGGGAGGCAAGGTCACCTGCTTGCGCGCGATCTTCCGCGACGCCCTCGCCCGCAGGGGACGCACCTTCGACGAGATCGACGCGCTCCGCGGCTGGCTCGCTGCGCGCAAGGACTGCACGGGCAAGGTCGGCGTCATCGGCTTCTGCATGGGCGGGGGCTTCGCGCTGCTGCTCGCTCCCGGCCATGGCTTCGCCGCATCGAGCGTCAACTACGGCGTGGTCCCCAAGGACGTCGACAGTCTGCTCGCGAGCGCTTGCCCCATGATCGGAAGCTACGGCGGCAAGGATCTCCCGCTGCGCCGCGCTCCGGCGCGCCTCGAGCGCGCGCTCACCAGGAACGGCGTGCCCCACGAGGTCGACGAGTACGCCGACGCCGGGCACTCGTTCCTCAACGAACACGCGAAGGAGGATGTCTCGGTCCTCCTCCGGGTCTTGATGAAGCTGAGCGGCAGCGTCTACCACGAGCCCTCGGCGCGACTCGCTCGAGGCCGCATCGTTTCGTTCTTCAGGACGCATCTCGCTTCCTGACGCAGCGCGACGGCGCGGTGCGGCGATCGACGGTGCTTCAAGTTTGCATGTGTGCGCGCGAAAAGTTGGTCACGACGCGCATCGAGCCCGCTGCATCCGCGTTCGCTCCGGCTAGTCTTCGTGCCCTCGGGGGAAAGGACGGAGCGAAATGCCTGAAGGTGTCATCAAGCGGACCACGGTCGAAGGCTTCGGGTACATCGACGTCGGCCGCGACGACGAGCTCTTTTTCCACCGTTCGGCGGTCCTCGGCATCCGCTTCGAGGATCTGCGCGGCGGCCAGCGCGTGACGTTCACCGAGGGCCGCAAGGCCGACGCGCCGAGGGCCGAGAACGTCAAGCCGGTCTGAGACGAATCGAGCGCTTGTCGCTCTCCCGGGCCGCCCCTAGCTTCGGCTGGAGGGCGGCCCGTTTCATGTCGAGAATCCAAGGCGTCGCACCACAGCGCGCGTCGTGGCTCGTGCGCATCGTGTACCGCGTGGCGCGCAGGATGTTCGGGCAGGTCCCCGAGCCGCTCGCGGTCAACGCGCACAACCCAGCCGTCTTCCGGGCGACCGTCGGCTACGAGTACTTCCTGTCCAAGGCGAAGCGCGCCGAGGAGCGCCTCAAGTCGCTCGCCGCCCTCAAGGCGGCGGCGATGGTCGGTTGCCCCTTTTGAATCGACATCGGCTCTGCCGTCGGCAGGGCAAACGGCGTGACGCAAGAGCAGATGGAGGCGCTGCCTGACTACGCGCGCAGCCCCGCCCTCAGCGATCTCGAGCGACTGGTCCTCGACTACACCGTGGCCATGACGGCGACGCCCGTGAACGTGCCGGACGAGCTCTTCGCCGCCCTGCGCGCCAGGCTCGACGAGGCGCAGATCCTGGAGATCACGGCCGCCATCGCCTGGGAGAACTACCGCGCCCGGTTCAACCACGCGCTCGAGATCGGCGCGCAGGGCTTCTCCGAGGGCGCCTTCTGCGTCGTACCCGAGAGACAGCCGCGCCCTCAGCTCGGCACGTAGCGTTCGAAGACGACGAGCTCCACTCCCGTCCCGTCCCCGGCCTCCTCGAGGACGCCGCGGACCTTCGGCCAGTCGAGCCCTCCGAGCCCCGCCCCGATGCGCGGCAGGCCGATGCGCTCGACCCCGCCCTTCTCGGCCAGAGACACCATCCTGCTCACGGCTTTCGCGAGGGCGGCGAGCTGCGCCTTCTTCCGCCAGTGCTCCTGCGTGCCGAGGTTGTAGACGGTCATCTCGCCCTCGCTCCAGACGAAGACGTCGCCCAGGCCGAATCGCCCGTCGGAGCACCGCGCGCGGTACTCGTCGAACATGCGTGGAAAGCGGCGCTTGAACTCCACGGCGATCCCCGCGCCCATCGAGCCGGCGCAGTTGCACCCGTGAGCCCAGGCGCGGATGCCTTTCGTCGCGAAGAGATCGCCCTCGGTGAATTGTGCGGGCATGGGCGCGATCGTACCGCGTACACTGGCGAAATGAGGTCGCTGCTCATCCCGGTGCTCCTCGGCGCTCTCGCGTGTGGCAGCAGCAGCGGCGGAGGGGGCGCGGGCGCGACGGGCGACTCCGGGACCGGTGGGATGGACTCGAGCACCGGCGGGATGGACTCCGGTGCTCCCCCGCAGGAAGGCGGCGCTCCTCCCTCCGACGCGAGCTCTGGCTCGTGCATGCCGGACCCGCTTCACACCGGGCTCGTCGCGATGCAGACGGGAGTGAGCGTCGACGCCTTCGACTGTCCGATCCTCAAGTGGGCCGCGGCGTACAAGGAGCCCGACCCGATGATCTTCAAGGCGATCATCTATGTCGAGTCGCGCTTCGACCAGCTCGCCTCCGCTTGCCCCAACATGCCCTGCGGCATCCCGAGCGGATGGACCGCACAGGAAGCGGGTTGCTACGGCCTGATGCAGATCGTCCCCGCATGCGGCGGCTCCCCGGGCGACGCCGGCCTGATGGCCAACGGCCAGCCGGACATGACGACCGACATGACCGCGGCCGGGTGGGCCGGCTCGATCTTCAACCCCGACGTGAACATCGAGATCGGCATCTCGGGCATCGCCGGAAACCGCGCGCAGGTCGAGAAGCAGTTCCCGGGGTGCACGGTGGACCAGTACACGCTCATGGCCGTCGGCAATTACAACAACTACGGCAGCACCAAGAGCTGCACGCAGTACAACACCCAGTACGACGACGCCGTCGTCACGGCGTACAAGCAATACGCGGCCGCGGCCGGTTACCCCGCCCACGCGTACTGAGTCGCGCGACGGACTGCCTCGTGGCGGCATCCAACTGGGTCCCGACCCGGAGGCCGACCATGAAGCTCTACATGAACTCCCTGTCTCCAAACGTCCGCCGCGTCCGCCTCACCGCGGCGGTGCTCGGCATCACCCTCGAGGAGAAGAAGCTCGACTTCGCCAAGGGCGAGCACAAGAACCCGGAGTACCTTGCGCTCAATCCCAACGGCGCGGTCCCGACGCTCGTGGACGGCGACTTCGTCCTGACCGAGTCGCGGGCCATCATGCAGTATCTCGCCTCCACCAAGCCCGAGTCGGGCCTGCTCCCGCGCGAAGAGCGGGCGCGAGCCGACGTGATCCGCTGGCAGTTCTGGGACGCTTCGCATTTCTCCCCGCATGCGGCGTCCCTGGCGTTCGAGCGGCTCCTGAAGGGCATGATGGGCCTCGGAGAGCCCGATCAGCGCAAGATCGACGACGCCCTCACCAGCTTCCGCCGCTTCGGGGCCGTCCTGAACAAGCGCCTCGACGGGGGCAAGCAGTACATCGTCGGCGACGCCCTGACCATCGCCGACCTCACCCTGGCCTCCTCGCTCATGTACGCGAAGCAGGCCGAGGTCCCGATCGGGGAGTTCCCCAACGTGCAGGGATGGTTCTCGCGCATCAGCGACATGGATGCGTGGAAGAAGACCAACCCCTGACGGGCTAGTACCCCTTTATCCGTTTGCGCTGCTTGGGGCCCATCGTGCGTCGGGCCTTGCGGGTCGCCTTGCGCTTGGCGACAGCGGCGGCCTTGGTGGCGATGCGGAGGCGCGGGGGGCGCTTTCTCTTCGCGCCGAAGTCCATCACCTCGCCGGATTGTTCCCCGTAGAAAGCACGGATGGCATGAAGGGTGAGCTGCCGGAGATCGCGTATCTCCGGCTCCATCTGGCGCTCCCGCGCGACGGCGTCGCGTTTCAGGCTCTCGTAGCTGTCGATCTCGTCGATGAGCTTCGTGTGGGCCTCGAATCGAGCGATGAGCCCATCGGCGTTCAGTCGGTCCGGACCGATGGTTGCCTGATCGAAGACCTTCCGGTGCTTGCGTATGCCCGCGATGAGTGCGCGGTTGCGCGTTCGTTTGTCGAGCTTCCCTCGCTTGGGCATCGCGAACGTTCTCCTCGTTGCTCCCGAACATAAGCGAGAAGGAGCTGCGGAGTCATGCAGGCCCGTGGCGGGGGGCATCGATGCCCCTCGCGAAGGCAACGAGAGACTCCCGAGAGTGATCCCGGTGGAGTTGCAACTCCTTGCCGATCCTCGCCGGAGGGCATCGATGCCCTCCTCGGAAGGCCTGCGTCCTATTCCACATCCATGAGGGACATACTCCGCTGGCTTCGGGTTCGACCTGTGGTGCGATCGCGTTCCTTCGCAGGGGGCATCGATGCCCCGCCACGACGGATCCCGACCCGGCACATCTTCGTGGTGATGCTCGAGAAGGGGCATCGCTCCCCCCTCCTGACCCTCGAAGGGACTACTGGGATCCCTGGACCACAGGGAGCTCTATGAAGGTCGAGTGATCCGAGGAGTGATAGACCCGCTGCGTGGCCTTCCGGTAATCACCCGGCTTCGCGTTGAAGATGCTCTCGACATAAGTCTGCGGGTTGCGGTCGTAGAGGGGGAACCAGGTCGATTGCACCTGGATCATGATCCGGTGCCCCGGCAGGAACACATGGTTCACGTCGGGCAGGGAGAACCGATAGAGCAGCGGCTCATTTGCCGCGATGGGCTTGGGGGTTTCGAAACTCTCCCGGTAGCGACCACGGAAGATGTCCATCGACACTGCGAGCTCGTATCCACCCAGTTCCTGGTGCGCCCGGTACTCCGGTGGGTAGACGTCGATGAGCTTCACGATCCAGTCCGAGTCGGTTCCAGTGGTCGACGCCACGAGGTTCGCGATGGGCTCACCCGCTATCTTCACCGGCTCCGTGAGCACATCGGTGGTGAACACCAGCACATCGGGGCGTGATCCGACGTTCCTCTGATCACTGACGAGCCACTCTCGCCATGCCTTCCTTCCCGCATCGACGCTCAGGGGGGCGACAGGACGGGGGATGTACGGGACGGGTTTCGCCGGATCCGAGACGTACTCGTCGTAGCCCGCCGCCGCGGGAGCAGAGAAACCCGCGTGTCCGTCGGCCCCCGCGTAGAGGGGTGTCGCCTTCGTGGTGCAGCCCTTCTCGCAACCGGCCGGCCACGACGGGAGTCGCCGCCAGCGGTTCGTGCCCGTCTCGAAGGCCGTGACGGGTGCCACGTCGGCCTTGGGGGCGCCGTCCTTCAGGTACTGATCGAGGAACGGCAGCAGGATGTCGCGTCGGAACGTGAGCGACGTGTCGCTGTCGAAGTGTATCGCGCCAAGCGTGCTGCCGTCGGACGATTGCCATCCGCCGTGGCACCACGGCCCCATGACCAGGAACACCTTGTCGTCGAGCCGGTCCCTGGGCTCGAGCGCGCGGTAGAGGGCCGGGGCGCCGTAGATGTCCTCCTGGTCCCAGAGGCTGTGCACGATCATCACAGGCACCTCGAGCGGCTGATCGGCGAGCACGCGATCGACCGCCTGCTCGCGCCAGAACGCGTCGTAGCTCGGGTGGGCCACGACCTTGTTCCAGAAGCCGACCTGGTCGACCCCACGCCGTCGCGCGATGTCACCGCTGGATCCCCCCTCGAGCGACCACGCGTATTCGTCGTAGTCGGCCAACCACCACTTGGCGGACGACTTGCGCGTCGCCTCCTGGCCGTAGATGTACGAGAGCATCGCCAGCCGGAAAGCCCCGTTGTGGAACCAGTCGTCGCCGCGCCAGCCGTCGACCATGGGGTTCATCGGCACCGCCACCTTGAGCGCCGGGTGCGGGTGGTAGAGCGCGATGGCCGCGGTGAACCCGTCGTACGACGTGCCCAGGATTCCGACCTTGCCGTTCGACTCGGGCACGTTCTTCACGAGCCAGTCGATCGTGTCGTACGTGTCGCTCGCGTGGTCGACGGGAGTCGGATTCTGCGGCCCGTGCACCGGCCGGTTCATCACGTAGTCCCCTTCCGAGCCGTACTTGCCGCGCACGTCCTGCACCACGCGGATGTACCCGTGCCCGACGAGCGCTTCCGGGGGCACGTCCCTCATCGCCACCATGTCCATGTGGGCGCTGTCGCCGTCCACGTACTTGTCGGCGCTGTACGGCGTGCGCGTGAGCAGCATGGGCGCCCTCTTCGCGCCCTTGGGCAGCAGGAGGACCGTGTGCAGCTTCACGCCGTCGCGCATGGGGACCTCGGCCTCGCGGCGGACGAAGTCCCAGCCGTCGTAGGTCGGCTTGAAGCTCGACGGCGTCTCGCTCGGGTACTCGGGGTACTTCGGCGCGCTCGCCGAGGGTGCTGCCGCGGGCGCTCCGCTGGCGGAAGGCGGCGGCACGACCGGAGCAGGCGCTGCGCTCGACTCTTCGTGATCGCGGCTCCCTCGGGTGACGCCGAGCGCCACGGCGACCAGCAAGAGCCCCAGACCGGTGAACGCCGCGATGGCGCGTGATTGGGAGACCATCCCGCGCGAGTCTACTCGGCGGGCGCTGCACCGCTAAGCGGTCACGAGCTCCTTGAACTTCGGGTCGTGGACGAGCTTCGCGATGAGCTCCTGCACGGCCGGCATGAAGGCGTCCCACGGTTTCTCGCCGAAGTCGTGCCTCTCGTCGATCTGCACGCTGATCCCGTTCGACGAGTACACGGTGAGCACGATCCCCCACTCCCCCTTCTGGCTCGACTGGCAGAACCGGATGGAATCGATGACGCCCGTGAGCGTCACGGGAGCCGTGTCCGAGTAGACCCCCGCCGTCTTCAGCTCGGCCACGAGCGCGTCGTGGATGTACGCCGAGAAGGGCCGGTCGTCGGGCGTCTCGATGCTCGCCCCCGGCGTGGCGGGGATCTCGGGCCCGTCCTTGGCGAAGGTGAACTTGCCCACCTGGATGCCCCGGTCGGTCACCTGCCGCAGCCCCTGCATGTCCGCGTAAGTGTTGGCGGTCGCCGCGTAGGGCTCCACCGAGTAGGCCGTCGTGCAGGCCGAGGTGCAGGCGAGCAGCCAGAAGGGAATCAGGGTTCGGTTCATGGAGGGCTCGCTACGTTCGACGGCTCCAGGGGCTGCCGTCTTCAGTACGGCGGCGGCTGCCGCCTACCCGGGGCCCGGACACCGGGCCGGCACTGCGGCCTTCAGCCGCGCGATGTCGGCCTCGGTCGCCGGGGCGGGCGGCGGGGTGCCGCCATCCATGAGCACGTGCCACGTCCCGTCGCCGTCGCGCACCCAGACGGACTGAAACGTGCCCGTCAGGAAGCGCTGCTTCGCGTCCGGCTTGGTCACCTCGATCCAGTAGGGCCCGCGTGACAGCGCGACGTCCGGCGCCCCGGTCTGGATGACCGACGTCGGATACCACTCGAGGTGCACTTCGCCGCCACGGATGATCGAAGCCCACGACGTGACCACGGCATCCCGGCCGCGCAGAACCGAGCCGTCGCCCTGGACGAACACGGCGCCGGGATGGACGTGCTCCGCGAACGCACGCGCGTCGTGCTCCTTCACCGACCGCGCGAACTCGAGCTCGCGCCCCCACACGGTGCACGAGGCATCAGCAGCCGGCGGGGACGAGACCGCCGGCTGCTGGGCCGGCGTGGCGCCTTCGCGACATGCGAAGGCCCCGCTGCTCCCGAGGAGCACCCACACGACGAGCGAGCGTACCCGCATGCCGCGCAGGGTAGCTCCCAGCGCCTCGTCGCGTCTCACTTCTTGAGGTCCGGGAACCCTCCCCACGACCGCGGCTGGCGAGACACACCCTTAAGGTCGTGCTCGCGGGTCGTCTGGTACGGAATGCAGACCGTCACGCTCGCGCGGGCGCGACGTCGGCGAACGCGTAGCGAAGGAACCACGAAGGGAAAGCGCGAACCCACTCCCGCCGCCCCTCGATGATCATCCCGGCCGAGCGCGCGTCCTCGAGCGAGAGGTCGCCGCGCCACCAGGCGGTCAGCGTGCGAAGCGATCCACGGATGCGAAGCTCGTCGGGAAAGCCGGGGTTCTCGCCGCAGAGCGACACCTCGCTCCGCCGCAGGAGCAGGAAACGAACGCCGGCGCGCCCTCGCACCTCCGACAGCTCGATGCGCGCGACGACGGGCTCCTTCGGAAGGACCTCGGCGCGAACGCGTCGGCGAACGTCCCAGAGGAGCGTGTCGGCATCGAGCTCCTCGCGCGGAAGCGTCCGCGGGAGCCATCGCTGCCCCCACACACCGAGATCGCGCACCAGGGTCTCGAGCTCGCGCCCGGCTTCGGTGAGCTCGTAGGTCGGGCCGCCTCCGTCCACCGTGCGCTCGAGCACCCCGACGTCCACGAGCTCCCGCAGGCGCTCCGAGAGCAT
>Ga0335069_10003884_pt1 | contig 22407 bp, 20 predicted proteins | sample Lox_Sample_11_FD_206714 | JGI IMG/M metagenome (GOLD analysis project Ga0335069, IMG submission 206714) | Soil microbial communities from Loxahatchee National Wildlife Refuge, Florida, United States - Lox_Sample_1.1 | ecosystem: Environmental > Terrestrial > Soil > Wetlands | place: USA... | reverse complement strand
ATCGCCAGCCGCCCGAACGCTTTCACCGTGCCGGCGCGCTGGGTGGGACAGTTCATCATCGAAAAGCCCACCTACGATCCTCAGGATAATCCCAATTTTGACGATGTCCTGCGCGCGCTGGGCCAGCGGCGCGCCGTGCTGTTCGGCGTTGCTACGGAATATTGCGTGCGTTCCGCCACACTGGCGTTACGCCGGCGCGGTTACCCCGTCGATCTGGTAGTGGACGCGATCCAGCCGATTACCGAAGCCGGCGGGCGCAAGGCGCTGGAGGAAATGACGGCGGCGGGTGTGCGCCTGACTACTACTGCGGACGTTTGCACCGGGAACGGCTCCGGGTCGCGCTAGAAAAACCTACCGAAAAACCCACCGCGATTGGCCTTTGCAACTGACAAACAAAGTGAGATAGTGGGCCCCACCAGAGGGTCCACAACGGGAAACTTTGTCCGCGCGAGGCGACCTATGCATCGACTCATCGAAACCGTGCTGGGCATTTTTCTTGTTCTCATTCTTGCGGCTACCGGGTACGCCGCCGGCGACGAGATTGCGTTGAATGACCAGGAGTATTTTTCCGGGCCGGGATTTTCATTCCTGCTGTTTCACAACAACTACGAAGTAGGTTACCAAGGCGGATTGCAGATGATCCTGAATGACGAGCGCGTGCTCGATTCCGGTGACCTGCTTTTGGAGACGAGGCCGGGCACCGCCAGTCCCGAGATGCGCGTGGTGCGGAGAGAAGTGGACCGCGCCCATGGAACCGCCACGGTATTCGGCGAGATCGGCGGTTGGAATACGGGCTATCAGTTGATTTGTGCGACCGACGGCCGCCGGCTCTCGATTACGTTGAGGCTGGACCGTCCGGTGGATTGGAACAAGGTGGAGCAGGCTGGACTGCGCATGGCGCTCTATCCGGGAACGTACATGTCCAAATCGTTTCAGGCCGACTCCGGCAGTGGCGTTTTCCCCGAGCACTATTCCGCAAAGACTCTGTTGATCGAACCCACACGGTTGCTGCGTATCGCGCAGGAGGATTCGCTCCACAGCTTCTCGATCTCACGCACCGACGGAAAGCTGACGTTGATTGACACCCGCCAGGATGGGCCCGAAAGCTGGTTTCTGCTGGTCGCGCCGCTCGAGAAGGGAAGTGACCAACGGGAAGTCCACGTGGAAATCACTCCGGTACTCTCGCCTGAATGGCGGCGCCCGCCGGTGATCGAGGTTTCGCAGGTCGGCTATCTCCCTGCTCAGGCCAAGCGCCTATTCCTGGAACTCGATCCTCGCGAACACACGAGTGAACCGGTCAAGCTCTTTGCCCTGCAACAAACGGGCGAGAAGAAGTTGGTGAAATCGGGACTGCCCACGTCTTGGGGCCAATTCCTGCGCTTTCAGTACGCGACTTTTGATTTCACGGACGTGCGGGAACCCGGCGTCTATATGGCGCAGTACGGCAACCAATGGGTGGGGCCCTTCCGCATCGCACCGGATGTTTATGAGCCAGCCTGGCAGCCGGCGCTTGAATACTTCCTTCCCATACAGATGTGTCATGTGGCCGTGAAGGAAGGTAACCGGACGTGGCATGGCGCCTGCCACCTTGACGACGCCGAGCAGGCTTCTGCCGGACGTGTGTATATCGATGGCTACCAGCAGGGCGAGCGTGAGACTAAGTTTGCCGACAACGAGCACATTCCGGGCCTGGACTGGGGCGGATGGCACGACGCGGGCGACCACGACTTGCCCGCCGGCAGCAGTGCCATTACGACTCTGGCATTGGCGTTGGCGCAAGAGGAGTTTCAGCCCAAGCTGGACCTGACCACGATCCATCGTGCCGGGCGCGAAGTGTTGTTGAACCAGGCGGATGGCCGTCAGGACCTGCTCCAGCAAATCGAGTATGGAGTGGAGAGTCTCCTGGTTTCTTACCGCGTCTCGGGACACATTTTTCCCGGAATCATCGAGCGGACAGAGCTTCAATACAGCCACATCGGCGATCCGGCGAATATCACCGACAATCGTGTTTACGATCCCAAACTGAAGCCGGGAGAGGTTGAAGGCGAGCGGTCCGGGAAACTCGACGACCGTTGGGTCTTTACCAACCGTAACACGGGCCTGCAATACCATACGGCCCAGGCGCTGGCTGCCGCCAGCCGGGTGCTGCGTGGTTTCAATGACCCGTTGGCGGCGGAGTCGCTGGCGACCGCGGAAAACCTCTGGCAGTACGAGCAGACACACGCACCTGTCTTCTCGCCCAACTCCTACGTGCCTCGTGATGACGGCGGTTTCCATAGCCAGGAACTCGCGGCCACGGCGGAGTTGCTTATCACCACAAGCGAGGCAAAGTATCGCGATCACCTTGTGGCTCTCTTGCCGGCATTCCGGAACATCTCGGGTGAGCAGTTCGGCACAGGCCCCGGATGGATTCTGGTGCGGGCATTGTCACGGGTGGCCGACCCTGGGTTTAGGACCGCCGTAACCGAATTGGCCAAGAAGTGGAAGGCGGCCGCGGACCAGCGTGCTGCAGCTAACCCGTGGGGCGTGCGCTTGCCTTTGGATGTCTCTCACCCTGCCTACAAGCTGGAAACGCGTACCCATATTCATTCCAGCTTCGTTTGGGGCGAGGGATGGCGCCTCCAGGACGACGCTCTGCGCCAGTATTACTTTCACAAGTATCTGCCGGAGATGTTTGGTGCGGAGCCTTTGATGGCCACTGTGAACTACGTGCTCGGGGTGCACCCTGGGAACAACGAGAGCTTCGTGTCTGCGGTGGGCGTGTACTCACCGCTGATCGCCTATGGATTTAACCGGGCGGACTGGTCGCACATTCCCGGCGGCGTCATTTCGGGCGTGTCACTGGTGAAGCCGGACTACATGGAGCTGAAACAGTTTCCGTTCCTCTGGTATCAGACCGAATATGTGATCGGTGGTGCGGCGACTTATATTTTTGATGTGCTGGCAGTGGAGAAGTTGATGGGGCAGTGAACGACTTCAGCTCTTCTCCAAGACGCGACGATACAGGTCTTCGTAGCGCGGGATGATGTGGGTGCTGCAGAAGTTGTCCCGTGCACGCTGGCGGGCCGCACGTGACATCGCAGCATAGCGCGCGGAATCGGTGAGGATTTCGAGTGCGCGGGCGGCCATCGTCGCGACGTCGCGCACTTCGACGAGAAAACCCTCCACGCCGTCCTCGAAGACCTCAGGCACGCCACCCACGCGCGAGCAGATGGCAGGCACACCGCAGGCCATCCCTTCCAGCGCCGCGAGGCCGAACGATTCCAGTTCGCTGGGCAGCAAAAGCACGTCGGCGCAATTGAGCAGGTCCTGCACTTGGTTCTGCTTGCCGAGGAATATTACATCCCCCTCGATTTTCTTCTCCCTCACCATCCACTCCGCGACGGTGCGCTCCGGGCCGTCACCGATCATCAGGAGTTTGGCGGGGATTTCGCGCCGGACCGAGGCGAAAATCTCGACGACGTCAGGAACGCGCTTGACCGGTCGGAAATTCGAAAGATGCGCCAGGATCTTTTCGCCGTGTGGCGCGAATTCCGCTCGCCGGCACTTTTTGCCCGCGGGCCGGAAGACATCGCAATTGACGAAATTCGGGATGACCTCGACTGGACGGCGAGTTCCAAATTCTTGCAGGGTGACCTGGCGCAGGTAATCGGAAATGGCCGTCACCGCGTCACTTTCGTCAATGGCGAAGCGCGTGATGGGAAGGTAGGAGCGGTCTGCCCCGACTAGCGTGATGTCGGTGCCGTGCAAAGTCGTCACGAAAGGGAGCCGCCGTGGTTTGAGCATGGCGCGCGCCAGATAGGCGCTAACGGAGTGTGGGATCGCATAGTGTACGTGCAACAAATCGAGCGACTCCGTGGTTGCAACGTTGCTCATCGCACTGGCGAGCGCCAGCGTATAAGGAGGGTGATCGAAGAGCGGGTAGTTCAGCATCTCCACTTCATGGAAGTGAATACGTCCGGAAGCTTCGGCGATCCGGACCGGCATGGCGTAGCTGATGAAATGTACGTCGTGCCCGCGGGCCGCGAGTTCCAGGCCGAGCTCGGTGGCGACGACGCCGCTTCCGCCATACGTGGGATAGCAGGTAATGCCGATGCGCATAGAGACCCTCAATAATCCCTTGACCGGACTCGTTAGGCGCGGCTACGAGGGAGGCGCCGGCTTCTTAGATTCGTGGGCGAGAATTTCGATGCGGGACACGTTGCGACGGTCCGCGTGCAGATCGTAATAGACAATAACGTTGGTGCCGGGGGTGAGTTCGTTGACCCGGCGACGGGTGCCGTCGGGGGCGTAAGCATACCCGAGTTTCTTGAGTGGAAAGGTCTCGGTAACGCCGCCCTCGACGGAGTTGACATTCAGCGTATTGTGCTTGTCGTCGAAGGACTGGACAATGCCGCTGAAAGCCTGGTGCATCGCGGAACTCGTGATCTTGTCGAGGACCGGCACCTTAGACTTGCCGTGTTCCTGGGCGAGAAGTCCGGGCCCGCAAATCGCGCCCGCAAGCAAGATGAGCCCTGCACAACACACGTAACGGCAGGCCCGTCGGGGCTTGGCATTCTTCACGGCGAGAGAATGGGAGGAAAGGAACCTCAAAGCTAAATCCGTAACCGCTTATTTCCGTCGCGGCATCATGCTAGGCAAGAGCTGGGTGCCTGTCAAGTACTTCGCTCGTGCCCAGGCTACTCCTCTGACTCCGTTTCATGTTCGTGCGTGTGATGTCCATCCCCGCTGCCTTTGGTTTCGCCGTCTTTATACATGTAGCGGATGCAGGACTTCATGATCAGGAGGTTGGGCTCACTCAAGCGGTGAACCTTGATGCAGCTCCTGTCATACCACTCGATCACACCATGGATAACCTCACCTTGGTCGAGCACGACGACCATCGGCGTTCGGCTTTGCATCTGCTTTATGTAATAGAAGTTCTCAGCGTTAGTCTGATCAGGTGGAGCGGGTTTCTTGCGCTGCATACGCCCTCCCATCTGGTCCTGCACTTCGGAAAGGGAGGGACGAATCAGTCGTCGGTTCATTCTCGTTTGCTCCTTATGCTCTTTCATCCTGGAAAGCGCTTGCGGCGTGTTGTATTGAAATCTGCGTACACCACACCCTACTGCTGGACGCACCCGGGGCGCCGCGGTTTCCTTTAGCGGACGAAAAAGGCATGCTTAGGAAGATAGCCGCGAATAGAAAGCATCCTAGCACACGCCCCTTCTGCTCGCAATCTGTTTTGACCCCGTTGGGCCGCAGTATCGGCCAGGATGTTACGAACGCCACCTTCGAGTAAGTAACGTCGATGGCCCACCTTATCTAATTCGATGCCCTTGAGTCTGCTGTCTGTTGCCTGCAGCCAAACCGACACCACGGATGCATGGCGTGACACGACAGATATTGTTTTTCGGCGGACTGCCAAGCAACACTCTTTTGCGTGTTGTGGTGTGGAGTTTTGGTACGCGGCGCCGAAGGGGGTAGGCCGGAGTTCTTAGCGGGCGCCGGCTCCGGAATCGGAGGTCAACTCGACGCCCAACGCTTCGAAACCCAGTTGTTGATTAACATTCCGCGTCTGGAGCCGATAGGCTTGGTCGAGCCCGGCCTTGAGTTTCTCGATTCCCGCCAGCTTAAGCCGTCCCGCCCATTTCGGCAGGCTCGCCCCGAGGTCCACATTGACGATTCCATCGGTGGCAGGGTCCTCGAGAATCTTCAGTAGATCGGCCAGCAGCGTATAGCCGATCTTGAGGGTCTCGGCAAAATCCTCGCGATTCTCGGCGAGGGCGCGAGCAGACTCAGAAAGCAACCGGCTGTCCAGTTTGGCGGCGGGAGCGCCGTGGCCGGCCGTCGCGTCCAGGAAACTGACCCACGGTTGCCGGCGGCGCATGTACTCAGCGGGATCGAAGGCTTGCGCACGTCCCACGCTGCCACCTGCCACGCGCGCAGCCAATGTCTGCTCGGCCCCCGCCAAGTGCCTGTCCCGCGCCAGTAGCTCCTTGATCAGCGCCTCATCGACGGGCTCGAAAGGCACTCGCAAGCACCGCGAACGGATGGTCGAGCGCAGCTCGTAAGCGTTCGGGCAGACCAGCACAAAGGTGGTTGTCTCGGGCGGCTCTTCGAGGACCTTCAGCAGCAGGTCGACTGCCTGCCAGTGAATCGTTTGTGCATCGTCGAGGATAAAGACACGCCGCGGGAACTCAAATGGCCGCGTATAGGCAAGAGCCCGCACTTGGCGGATCTGTTCCGTGAGGATGTACCGCGTTAGCGGCTCGACGATCTGCAGGTCAAAACTGGCCAGTCCTTCCACCCGCCGTGCTGCTTCTTTGATTTCGCGCCGCCGTTCGAGATCCTCGTGCGCGGCGGCAAACATCTGGTCTGCCTTCTGGCAGCGCGCGCACTCCCCGCAGAAGTCCAGTGGGCCATGTTCGCACACCAGCGCTTTGGCCAGCATTATGGCCAGCGTCCGCTTGCCGACGCCGTCGGGTCCCGCAAACAGCAATGCCCCCGGTACGCGTCCGGACGCCAGCATTTCCCGGACGGCTGCAACAGCGTGCGAGTTACCCAAGAAGGCGTCAAATCCCATGTGCTTGATTTTGCAATTCGGAATCTCGAATCTTGAATGGGCAGCCGCGTTGGTCGGGCTGTCTTTTGCCTAGCGGTTCGAGATCCCGGATTCAGAATCCCCTCTTTCCCTTCTTCGTGCGAGAGGCGAGCAGCCGTTCCACAATCGCGCGGATTTCGTTCTGAACGCTCGCCACGGGCTGATCGGCCCGGACGACCTTGACTCGCAGCGGCGCGCGGCGGGCGAGTGCCAGGTACCCCGCGCGAACCCTGCGGTAGAACTGCAATCCCTGCGCTTCAAATCTCCCGCGGCTTGTTCCCTGTCTTGCATCTCTCCCTTGCGCGCGCTCCAGTGCCTGGCCCGGATTGAGGTCAAGAACTATGGTCAAATCCGCCTGAGTGTCTCCGCAAATGATTCGGTCAAAGGCTTGCACGGTCCGGAGGCCGAGCTTACGCCCGAAGCCCTGGTAGGCAAACGACGCGTCGTTGTACCGGTCGCTCACGACAATCTCGCCACGCTGGAGCGCGGGCCGCACGACTTCTTCCAGGTGTTGTGCGCGGGCAGCGTACATCAGGGCGAGTTCGGCCAATGCCGCCAATCTTCCGGTACTTGCCGCCAGCAGGATTGCCCGGATGCGTTCTCCTACACGCGTGCCGCCGGGCTCGCGCGTGACCAGTACCTGACGGCCTGACTTGCGCAAATGGCGGACCAGTTGGCGGATCTGTGTGCTCTTTCCGGTTCCGTCGATTCCCTCGAGCGTGATGAAGACGCCTGGCTTCATGAGCGGTCCGTTCCGCGTGCCCTTTTTCGCATACGTGTGAATCTGCTGCATCAGGGCAGCCGAATAACTAACGTGGGACTACGGGCTACGATGAAATCCTAGCACTTGCCTGGCAGCCGCAACAAGGCGCGAACTCAGCATACGACGGATGTTAGAATGACACGTTTCGGTGTTCGAGACATAGGAAGTTTGCGTGGGATTGGCCACTGCGAAGGCGACAGTTGGAATTCGTTGCAAGCCCTCATTCCCAGGATGAGGAGATACTGATCGAGTCTTCGACAACGACGGCCAAGGAGCATTGCGGACATGTCGATATCTAACATATTCGATCGCAGACGATTGTTCGGAGTAGGCGGCGGGGCAATGCTTGCCTCGCTGTCGCAGCGCGCGGCAGCGGAGGAGACCCACGAAGGGCGGCAGGTCTTCGATGTGCGCAGTTTCGGTGCGACGGGCAATGGGAAGGCTAAGGATAAGGCTGCCATTCAGAAGGCTGTCGACGCGTGCCACGACGCGCGCGGCGGGCTGGTGTATTTCCCGCCGGGTGACTATCTCACCGGAACCATTCGCCTCAAAAGCAATGTGACGCTGTATCTGGACGCCGGCGCTACTCTCTGGGGCAGCCGCGAGCTGGCTGACTACGAGCCTCGCTACCTGGTCTATGCCGAGGACGCTACCCGGATTGCCGTCATGGGACCGGGTAGGATCGACGGGAACGGCAACACCTTCTGGCGTAAGAAGACGCCCGAGGAAATCCAGCAATACTATACGATCAGGGTGGAAGGCGGACGAGTGGCCCAGCATTTTATGGAAGCGTTGGAGCGCCCCGGGCCGATGCTGGAGTTCCACCGGTGCACGGACGTGCGCATTTACGACGTGCTGTTGACCACGTCTCCGTTGTACACGGTGCACCCGGTGAACTGCGATTCCGTGTTCATTCGCGGCGTCACCGTCCGCAATCCCCTGGAAGGGCCCAACCTGGACGGGATTGACCCGGATGGCTGCACCAACGTTCTCATTTCCGACTGCAACGTCTCGACCGCCGATGACGCCATCTGCATCAAGAACAACGACGAACTCGGGCTGGGACGCGTGTCGAGAGACATCACGGTAACCAATTGCGTCATCGAGACTACCTGCAATTCCCTCAAGGTCGATGAGGGGCGGCCGACGGCCGGCTTCGAGAACATCGTCTTCAGCAACTGTGTTCTACACTGCGCAGCGGCTCCGGACGAGCGCCGGACCATTTCCGGCATTCATGTTGACGTGGGGTACGGAGGTGCGCGCTTGTCGGGCGTGATGATCTCCAATATCTCCATGCGGAACGTCCGTTCGGCGTTTTTCATTCGGAATCACGGTTACGCCGGGCTGGGTCCCGCTACTTCCCCCGGCCACATCCGGGACATCGTGATCGACAACGTGTATGCCACCGGCCACACGCTTACGAGCGCTATCACGGGTCTGCCCGGCCACGACGTGGAAGGCGTGAGCATTTCCAATATTGAGATCTCGACCAAAGAACACGGCGGAAGCGAGTTGGCCGCCAAGGAGGTTCCGGAGTCGCCGGGTGACTATCCTGAGGTGACCATGTTCCGCAGGCTTCCCTCTTACGGCCTGTATTGCCGCCACGTCAAGGGCCTGAAACTCCACCATGTCGATTTCAGGCTGGAGGAGCCTGACCTGCGTCCCGCTCTGCTTTGCGACGACGTCAAGAATCTGGATATCGATGGCCTCACGGGCGGAACGCCGGGTGGGGATCAACCTTTGCTTCGCTTTGCCGGTGTGAAGAGGGCGTTCGTGCGGGGCTGCTATGTCCAGCCCGGCACCAAGACGTTCCTGAAAATCGAAGGCAGCCAGACCGAGAAGATCACCGTCATGGGGAACGACCTCGGTGAGGCGGCAAGTGCCATTGCCAAGGACGCGAGTGTTCCTGCTACGGCGGTGTTTGAGTCGTGGAACCGTTCGCCCAAGAGTGAATAATGAAGACGGGCTGCCCCGGATGTTGCGGATAGGAGTTTCGCGGAGGAGAATCTGTTGAATCGAGAAACGGAGGGCCGTACGTTACAAGGTGACGGCGAAGTCAAAACGGAAATGGCGGCTAACATCCAGCAAAACGTTATGTGCGTGGAAGAGCGGATCGCCGCAGCCTGCCGGCGCAGCGGGCGGCGGCGAGAAGACGTAAAGCTGGTGGCGATTTCAAAGACTCATCCACCGGAGGCCATCCGCGCTGCGTTTGCCGCGGGGCTGCGTGATTTCGGCGAGAACCGCGTACAGGAAGCGCAATCCAAGTTTCCACGGCTGACCGATCTGGGCGTGACGTGGCACCTGGTGGGACATCTTCAAAGCAACAAAGCGCACACCGCTCGCGAGATCTTCAATTGGGTGCACTCAGTGGATTCCCTGCGCCTCGCGGATAAACTCGCGCAGGCCTCGGCCCCGGGTAGCGAGCCTCTTCCGGTTTTGATCGAGGTGAATCTCGGCGGTGAAGCTTCTAAGGCCGGCGTGAAAGCCTCGGAGGTGGCAGGCTTGGCTGCCAAGATCGGTGGCCTGCCAGCCCTCTCTCTGCGCGGCCTGATGGTGATTCCACCGTACCTTGAGAACCCCGAAGCGGTGCGGCCGTGCTTCCGCCAGTTGCGCGCCCTGGCGTGTGAGATTGAAAACCTGCATCTCCCCAACATTTCCATGCAGGAGCTTTCCATGGGTATGAGCCACGATTTCGAAGTGGCCATCGAAGAAGGCGCCACCCTGGTACGCGTGGGCACGGCGATTTTCGGAGGAAGAACATAAAGAAGAAGTCCAGAGTCCGAAGTCCGGCGTCCGGAGTCCAAAACCCGAGGCCCGGATACAAGGACCCCGGAATCCGGACTTTGGACTGTGCTGCCATGCCTGACTTCAAAGTTGAAGGCGAGAGCGTAAGTTTCTGGCTGCGGGTGAAGCCACGAGCCGCGCGCGAGCGGCTGACCGTCGATGCCTCAGGCGAGTTACGGCTCGACCTACACGCGCCCCCTGTCGAGGGCCAGGCGAACGACGCTTGCGTCCACTTTCTGGCGCGGGCCTTGCGGCTGCCGCAGGTTTGCATCGTGATTCTCTCTGGCCATAAGGCTAGACGCAAGTTGCTACGTATTACCGGCCGGTCAGCCCAGGAAACCGTCGCGGAAATCAACACCTTGACCGGAGCAGCCCGAGACAGGAGAGCCGGGTGAGTTTCGCCGACCGCCTGAATGAAATTCGTGTGGGATTTGCTCGCGCCTTCTGGGTCGCGAACGTCACGGAACTCTTTGAGCGTCTGGCTTACTACGGCGCGAGCGCCGTCCTGGCTATCTATCTCACCGAACAACTGCACTTCTCGAAGGAACTCGCCGGCTGGATGATCGGCATCTTCGGCTTCGTCGTGTGGTTCCTGCCGGTCCTGGGAGGAACGCTGGCGGATCGGTTTGGTTTCCGCCGCGCCTTGATGTTTGCCTACCTGGTTATGACCGTCGGGTATTTTCTGCTGGGTTCGCTCTCGGCGCCGTGGATGCGCTCGGTGCGCGCCGCCGCGGGCGATAAGTGGTTGGTGTTCGGCATCTTGATGATTCCGGCTCTCGGCCCGGCGGTGGTCAAGCCTTGTGTAGCGGGAACGACGGCGCGCGCCTCGGCGGAGAACGTTCGGTCCATCGGCTATTCGATCTACTACACCCTCGTGAATATCGGCGGCACTTTGGGCCCGGTCGTAGCTTGGCTCGTGCGCAAGCGGCTCGGTTGGGGCATGGAGAATGTCTTTCGTGTTTCCGCCTTGAGTGTCTTTCTGATGTTCCTGGTCACCCTGATTTTCTTCCAGGAGCCCGTGCGGTCGGACGAAAAGAAGGTGGCGAGCGTAGCCGACGCGCTTAGGAACATGTTCGTTGTACTGGGCAATTTCCGGTTCGTCCTCTTCCTCGTGATCTTCTCGTCCTTTTACGTGGTCTTCTGGCAGGAATTCATCTCGGCGCCCATGTTTTTGCGTGGCTACGTGGACCCTAACGCCAACGCGGACCTGCTGCTTTCCATTGACGCCCTCACGGTGATCTGTTTTCAAATCCTGGTGAGCTATCTCACCCGCAAAATTCCCGCATTTCCGGCCATGACGCTGGGCCTACTCATCTCCAGCCTGTCCTGGCTGATCCTGGCGATCTACCCGCGGACCCTGGGGCTGGTGGCGGCGCTCATCGTACTGGCACTTGGCGAGATCACACAATCCGCCCGTTACTACGAATACATCTCGCGCCTGGCGCCCTCGGGACAGCAAGGTTTGTACATGGGGTACGCGTTCCTTCCCATTGCGCTCGGGTATTTCGTTGCCGGCCCGCTGGGCGGATATCTTCTCCACGAGTTCGGCGATGTCCTGCACCGCCCGCAGCAGATGTGGTGGGTGATAACGGGAGTCGGCATCCTGGGTGCTATCTTGATGGTTATTTACGATAGAATTTTCAAGCCCGGCAAGGATCAGGTGGCCGGCGCTAAAGGCTAGCCTGGATTACTCATGACTTGCTTGGGGCGATGGAGTTAGGAAAAGCTTTCACACAGAGGCCACTGAGTTGGGGCACAGAGAGCACTGAAACCTCTTCGAGACTTTCTCTGTGTACTCTGTGACCCGAGGGCTTGATGATTCCAAGGGTTCTATGCTCCGTGCACTCTGTGTGAAAGTTTTTTCCGTCCGCTCTGCCTTGCCATTTTCACGGATAACGCGGGCTAGGGGTTTCACGCCTCAAACAGAGTTTTAGCGGTAACGGAGAAGTGTGATGAATCTCAACCAAATTCAGAAAGCGCTGAAGGATGCCGACCTGGACGGCTGGCTTTTCTACGATCATCACCGGCGCGATCCTATTGCCTATCGTGTCCTGGGCATTAATCCGGTGATGTGCACGCGCCGGTGGTATTACCTGATTCCCAGTGAAGGTGAGCCGTCGAAGCTGGTACACCGAATTGAGGCGCACAATCTCGCCGGCCTTGCGGGTCGCGAGCGGCCCTATTCTTCCTGGCGCGAGCAGCGCGAAGGCCTGGCGGAGATGCTGGCAGGGAAGCGCCGCGTGGCGATGCAGTATTCTCCACTTAACGCGATTCCCTACGTCGGACTGGTGGATGCGGGTACGGTGGAATTGGTCAAGGCGTGCGGCGTGGAGATCGTCTCCTCCGCCGATCTGGTGCAGCAGTTCGAAGCGTGCTGGTCCGAAGATCAATGGCAATCGCACCTGGCCGCCGGCAAGGTTGTCCACGAAGCTGTTGATCAGGGTTTTGCGATGATCGGAAAGGCGGTTCGCGCGGGCAAGCCGATCAACGAATACGATGTGCAGCAGGAGATGATGCGGCTCTTCGCAGCGAACGGGCTCATTACGGACGAGCCGCCCAATGTTTCCGTGAATGCGAATTCCGCGAACCCGCATTACTCGCCGACTGCGGAGATTACGACGCCGATCCGAATGGGCGATTTTGTGCTGCTCGATGTGTGGGCCAAGCAGAATCAGCCCGGCGCGGTCTATTTTGACATCACGTGGACGGGGTACGTGGGCGAAGCCGTCCCGCACCGCTACGTTGAAGTGTTCGAAGTTGTTGCGGAAGCCCGAGACGCGGCGATTAATCTCGTGCAGCAATCGCTGCGCGCCGGCCGGCTGTTGCACGGTTACGAAGTCGATGACGCTGCGCGGGAAGTGATCACTCGGCGTGGCTTCGGCTCGTGCTTCGTGCACCGGACGGGCCATTCAATCGGCGAAGAAGTACACGGCAATGGCGCCAACATGGATAACTTCGAGACCCACGACGAGCGAAGAATTATTCCCCGGACATGCTTCTCGATTGAGCCCGGCGTCTACTTGGACGACTTCGGCGTGCGCAGTGAAGTGAACGTTTTCGTCGAAGAACACGACGCCCGCGTCACCGGGAGGATTCAACAGGTTGTTGTCCCGATTCTTGCTGGGCAGCAATAGTTTGTGCTAGCTTGGAGGGTCAAGTCCACCTGCTTCGATTTGGCCGTTGCCCTGACTCACACAGGCCGACGCGCCGTAGCGAGGGACTTCGGGGAATTTGAACTTTTCCCTTTCTCACACATGGCGAACAAGGTAGCCCAGGAAGCCGTATCGACTCAGCCCAAGACGAGCACGCTGGTGCGGTTGTGTGCTGCCGCGTGGGTGGTGCCCGGACTGGGTCACCTGCTGCTCGGCCGCAAATGGCGAGCGCTCATCTTGTTTGGTTCGATCCTCAGCATGTTCGCGATGGGCCTTGTCATGAAGGGAGAGTTTTTCTCGACAGGTTCGGGTTCTTACCTTGAGACCCTGGGCTATTTCGGCGAGCTCTGTATTGGGGTGGCGATGCCCGCGGCGAGCTTCTTTGGCTACGCGGGTGATCCGCTCTTTGCGAGCGCTGATTACGGGACGGCGTACCTGGTGGCGGCGGGAATGCTGAATGTCCTGGCGATCCTCGACACGTACGACATTGCGATGGGAAGAAAGCGCTAGAGGCAGTGGCGAGTGACAAGTGACGAGTGGTAAGCAAGATGGAATACATCCTGTGATTAGCGATTCTCGTCGTCCTGCTTGTCTCTTGCCCGTCGCTTGTCACTCGTCACTAGACACTGGGTTTTAGAATGATTGTCCACCAATTTGCCGCGATGGTTCTGTTCGCCTTTCTGGTGTCCGTCGTGTTTGGACTGCTGAGCAAGAGTACGCCCCGCGACCGTTGTATATACGGCGCCAAGGTTTTCGGCGCCTTTCTCGCGGTCGCACTGGTTTTGGGTTGGATCATGTACCCGGTTCCGTGAGAGTTGTGGGACGGTATGCGTCCCGCCCGCTGTGGCGGCGCTCTGTGAGCGCCGAAAAGACGGCGGTCGCAGACCGCGGCTACAAATGCCGGTTGAGATCCTGCCACGTCCCACTCACCTTGACTTCGTTCGTCTCCCGCCTTAGAGTAGCCCTCACTTGAAAGCACAGAATAGTCCGCACTGTGACAGTTCCTCGCACGGAGCCGCAAGGACGCTCCTGATGCGGAGGTCATCGACATGATTCTCCTGGCTGGCGTCTCAGCATTCGTCACTTTCCTGGCCATCGCCGCATTTGGTTTTGTTTTTTTGGTTGCTAGCGCGATCCTGGGCGACCTCTTTGATCATGGCGACTTCAGCCACGACACCGAAGGTCACGGGGCGGGTCCCAGCATCCTGAGCAGCCGCATCCTGAGCGTGTTCGTGACGGCTTTCGGGAGCTTCGGAGCCATCGGCGTTCACCTGGGTTACGGGGTGGGCACGAGCACGGCGATGGGTTTCGGAGGCGGATTCATCTTTGCAGGAATCATTTATGCGTTCGCGAGCTTTCTTTATAGCCAGCAAGCATCGAGCCACATCAGCACGCGCGACCTGGTGGGGAATACAGCACAGGTGAGTGTGGCCATTCCCAAGGGCGGGATGGGACAGGTGCGCTGCACGCTGGGCGATACGGTGGTGGAGAAGATCGCCCGCGCGGTGGGCAATGATGACATCCCTGTGAATACCCTGGTCAAGATCAACGCCATCGTTGGAGAAATGGTCCTGGTGGAACGAGCGGAGTAGAAGACCGGGCACAGGCTGCGTAAGCCGTACCGGCGCGCCGGCCCGAAACCGAGAAAGAAGGTCTCGATGATAACCTTTCAGCCCTTCGTCATCCTGCTGGCGATCATCGCCGCCATTGCCCTACTCGTTGCGTTATCGCGTTTCAGCAAGAACTACATCAAAGTTCCGCCCAACGCCGTGGCCGTCTTCAGCGGGCGCAAGCACAAGCTTCCGGACGGCCGCGTGGTGGGCTATCGCATGGTGCGAGGTGGCGCGGCGTTCCGGTGGCCTTTGCTCGAACAGGTGGATTACCTCTCACTGAATGTCTTCACCATTCCACTGGAAATCAAACGAGCCTATACGCTGAAAGGCGTGCCCATTTCCGTGAAGGCCGTCGCCAACGTGAAGATCAAGGGCGACGACATTTCGCTCTCCGCCGCGGCGGAACGCTTTTTGGGCATGGACCACGACCAGATCCAGCGGGTGATTTTCCAGACGCTGGAAGGCCACCTGCGGTCGATTCTGGGCACGCTGACGGTGGAGGAAGTGAACAGCGACCGCGCAAGCTTTGCCCAGAAGCTGACTTCCGAGGCGGCGTTGGACCTTGAACGCATGGGCATTGGCGTGGACGTCCTGACGATCCAGGACATCAGCGATGAAGAAGGATACCTTGACGCCCTGGGAAAGAAACGGACCGCGGAAGTGAAGCGCGACGGCACCATCGGCGAGGCTGAGGCGACGCGCGACGCAAAGATCAAGTCCGCTCTGGCCATGCAAGAGGGCGAAAAGGCGAAGTTTGACGCGGACGCCAATATCTCCAACGCGCAGCGTGATTTTCAGGTCAGGCAGGCGCAGTACCAGGCCGAAATCGAAATGGAGAAAGCCAAGTCGGCTCAGGCCGGGCCGCTGGCGGAGGCGAAGGCGAAGCAGGCGGTGGTGGCGGAGGAAGTGCGCGTCGAGCGCACCCGTACGCAGGAACAGATTGCTGTGCAGGAACAGGAAGTGCTCCGCAAGCAGAAAGAGTTGGAAGCTACGGTGATCAAGGCCGCCGAAGCCGAGCGGCAAGCTGCCATCGTGCGCGCCGAAGCCAAGAAGCAGGCCGCGATCCTGGAAGCGGATGGCGCGAAGGCTGCTCAGATTGCCATGGCTCAGGCCCAACAGGAAAAGTTGCGGCAGGAAGGCTTGGGCCGCGCCGCGGCGGTCGAGGCGGAAGGCCGCGCCGAAGCGGCGAAGATCGAGGCCATGGGCCTGGCGCAAGCGCGCGCGATTGAGGCTCAAGGTGTCGCGGAAGCCCAGGCCATCTTGAAAAAAGCGGAAGCGTGGCGCCAGTTCAACGATGCCGCCAAGCTTCAGACCGTGCTTGAAAAGCTGCCCAGCGTGCTGCAAGCGTCCGCGGGGATTTTTGGCGCCGTCGCGGCCCCGCTTGGCAACATCGATAAGGTAGTGGTCATTGAGCAGGGCAACGGCGCGGGAGACGGCGGCACGGGCGGGATTGGGCGCATTGCGCAGACGGGTCCGGCGCTCGTGTTCAGCTTACTGCAACAACTGCAGGCGCTGGGCCTCGATATTCCCACGGTGCTTAGCCAACTCGGCGTGGAGAGTTCTAAACCTGCTACGATAGCGAAGCCCGCCGAGCCGCAACCGGACGACGGACAGAAGAAGACATAGGACACAGCATGCCAAGCATCCAACTCGCTTCACCCCTTCAACGGGCCGATACCGAGGTCCTGGTCATCCACTGTAGCGACCATCGGTTTCAGGCGGGCTTCCACGAGTTCCTGAACACCTCACTGGGGCTCGGCAACAATTACGACCTGCTCGTATTGCCGGGCGGGCCGCAGTGCCTGACGCTGGTCGAATATCTTCCCAAGTTCTCGTGGGCGGGTTGGAAGTGGTTCCGATTCCTGGTGGACGCCCACGATTTGAAGCGGCTCGTCCTCATCCAACATCAGGATTGCGGCTGGTACAAAGAACTTCCTTTTCATTTGCACTCCTCCTCGGAGCCGCGCCTTCGCCAGGAAGAAGACCTGCGGCGAGCGCGAGCCGCGTTAGCCAAGGAACGCCCGGAGCTGCGAGTTGAGCTTTACTACGCCGGCTGGGATGCGGCGGAGCACATTACCATCGACACGGTTGCCCCCTGATGCCTACCTACACACAAATTGCCTGGAACGGCGCCATGGCGTTGCTCATGGGCCTGTTGATTGGTGTCGAGCGCGAACACGCGCTGCGCGAAGATGAGCCGCTGTTTGCAGGCGTGCGGACCTTCCCCTTAATCGTCTTGTGCGGATACCTCTCGGGATTGCTCACTGCGGCGGGATTCCGGTGGGTGCTGCCGGTGGCGCTGGCCGGGACATGCGCGCTGGTGGTGACGGCTTACGCATCAAAAGTTCGGGGGGCTGACAAGGGCGCCACCACGGAATTCGTCGCCGTGCTCGCCTTTATTCTGGGAGCAATGGCGGCGCTGGGCTTCCTGATTTCCGCGGCAACTTTCGCGGTGGTCGCCACGCTACTGCTTTCTTTCAAGACCTTCCTGCATCAGCTCGCGGCCAAGATCCAGGAAGAAGAGCTTTATGCCATCCTCAAATTCGGGATCGTCAGCGTTATTGTGTTGCCGCTGCTTCCCAACCGTACCTACGGACCCTTCCAGGTTCTGAACCCGCGGCTGATCTGGTGGATGGTGGTTCTGATTTCCGGCGTGAGCATGATCGGTTACATCCTGATGCGGGTGCTCGGGGCGCGCCAGGGCGTGGCGGTGACGGGAATCCTGGGCGGCATTGCTTCCAGCACAGCGGTGACGTTCGGCCTCTCCGAGCGGGCACGAGAGGCCGAGAGTTCGCTGGCGCGGTGCTTCGCCCTGGGGATCGTGATCGCCTGCTCGATCATGTTCTTGCGCATGTTGCTGCTGACCGTGGTGATCGAACCGGGCCTGGCGCGCGCCTTGCTTTTCCCTACAGCCCTTCCCGTGGTTATCGGAGCCGGAGTGGGATTCTTCCTGTGGAGATGGAAGGGCCCGGAACAGGAAACGGCACTGAAGGTTAAGAACCCCATGGAGTTGGGCAGCGCCATTCAGTTCGGTTTGATCTTTGCCGTCATCCTGGTAGTGGCACGCGCCGCGTATCAGTACTTCGGCGTCTCGGGGATCTACACGGCAGGAGCGCTGGCAGGCCTGGCGGACGTCGATGCCTTCACGATCTCGGCAGCGAAACTGGCGCAACAGGGTGTGGTGGCGCGGGGCGTTGCCGGCTCTTCGATTCTGCTGGCAGCGGCGATGAACACTTTAGTGAAGGGCGGCATTGCTGCGGTCCTGGGCGGCCGGGCACTGCGGAGAGTCACGGTTCCAATTTTTGCAGCGATGGTGCTGGGCACGATTGTGGCCTGTATCCTGGTGGCGCGTTACTGAGGCGAGACACCGTGTAGGTTCTCGGAACTTCTAGGGGATGAATGATGCGCAAGATCTTCTTGCTGATCGTTGGACTTCTACTCAGCGTGCCGTTGCACGCCGCGGGCAAACTCGCCATTTACTTCATCGACGTCGAAGGCGGGCAAGCCACTCTGTTTGTCGCTCCTTCCGGCAAGTCGATGCTGGTGGATACGGGTTGGCCAGACGCGGGCGGACGTGATGCCGACAGGATCGCTGCCGCCGCGAAACAGGCGGGCGTTACGCGTATCGATTACCTCGTGATCACGCACTACCATATGGACCACGTGGGAGGCGTGCCGCAACTTGCGGAACGCTTGCCGGTCGGCACCTATGTTGATCACGGGCGCAGCGTGGAGACGGACAAGGAAAGCAATGATCTGTTTCACGCTTACGTACAAGCCCGGGACCGTGCGTCTCATCTGATCGTGCGGGCTGGGGATCGAATTCCGGTCGAGGGAATCGACGTGCGCGTGGTGTCTTCTTCCGGGCAGACGATCTCGCGCCCTCTCGCGGGAGCCGGCGACGGGAATCCTCTATGTACGGCGACGAAGCCCCGCGAACTCGATCCCTCTGAGAATGCGCAGTCGATCGGCATGATGATCTCGTATGGCAAGTTCCGTGTCATCGACCTGGGTGACCTCACTTGGAACAAAGAACTTCAACTGGCTTGCCCCGACAACAAGCTTGGAACCGTTGACGTCTACTTGAGCACGCATCACGGTTCAGAGGAGTCGAATTCTCCGGCCATCGTGCACGCACTCAAGCCGCGCGTCGCCATTACAAACAACGGCGCCACCAAAGGCGGATCGGCCGAAGCCCTCTCGACCATCCGCAGTTCGCCAGGAATTGAGGATGTTTGGCAGCTTCACTATGCTGAAAACGCCGGCAAGCAGAACAACGCGCCGGAGCCCTTCATCGCCAATGTGGATCAAGACAACAAGGTGAGCTGGATCAAGCTGGAAGCCCAGGAGGACGGCGGCTTCACAGTGACCAATAGCCGCAACGGGAAGACCAAGACCTACCCACCGCGTCCCTAACTCGCATTTCTCACCGGCTTGGGGAAGGGCGGGGCTTCAGCCCCGCCGTCAAGACCCTCGCAGAATTTTCCCCTTTGTTCCGCGGCACGCGCAGCTTGCGATCGCAAGCTGCGTGTGCCACGGAATACAAATGGGGTAGGGGGCACGATAGCGGCAGGGCTGAAGCCCTGCCCTTCCGCTAACGTCCAAGAGCGGTGAGAAATCCGGGCTAAATGCTGTTGTGGCACGTGCGGCAACTGACGGGTGCTCCCTTTTCCTTATGGCAGTTGATGCACGCCTGCATGGAAGTGGGCCTTTCCTTAATTAGCACGTCGCGCTCGCGAACCGGACCGTGACAAACCTCGCAGTCGAGTTTCGCCTTGTTGAGGTGTGTGCGATGCGAGAAATAGACGTAGTCCGGGACCTGATAAATCTGCACCCAGGGCACAGGTTTCTTGGCGGAGTAGAACGCTGCGAGCCGTTTGATGGCGGGACTTTCGGCTTTGATGGTTGCGTGACACGTCATGCATTTCTCTTCTGCCGGAAAGCCCATTGTCCATCCATCGGAAGCGAGCTTGTGGCAGTCGAGACAATCCGGCACGAATTGCGTGTGCAGCTTGTGGCTGAAAGGAAGCGGTTGCGGCTGGGTGGGCTTGGGAGCGAGAACCTGCGACGGAGTTGATGCCTGGTCGCCGGCGCGGGCTTTCCCGCCACCTACCGTTCCAACCAGAAAGAATACGGACAGGAGTTCGAGCGCCAGCGGCACATAGCTGTCGTCGGAACCGCTGCGCGCGTTCCTAGGGCAGTGCGAACGCCACATAAGCATCTCCCGAACGCGTGCGAGGCTTCCCGCCTCCGCCAGCGGCAATCACCACGTATTGTTTGCCGTTCGCCTCGTACGTGCAGGGACTTGCGTATCCTCCGGCGGGGAGGTCCGTCTCCCAGAGAAGCTTGCCCGTAGTCTTGTGGAAAGCGCGAAACTTCTCGTCCTGGGTGGCGGCGATGAAGACCAACCCACCGGCCGTGACCACGGAACCTCCAATATTCTGCGTGCCCGTGGGAGGAATGCCGCGCGCCGTTAATTCCTTGAACTCGCCCAGCGTGACCTGCCACGCTATTTCGCCCTTGTTCAGGTTGTAAGCCGTCAGGTTTCCCCACGGCGGCTTGATGGCTGCGTAGCCTTCCGCATCCAGAAAGCGATTGTAGCCCGTGTGCGTAAGGGGATAATCCGATCCCTCGGGGGCGGGCACGAGCTTCAATATCCAAGGCTCGTCATGTGAGTTGATGTAAAACCATCCCGTGCTGGGATCGAATGAACCCCCTCCCCAGTTTGCGCCGCCGTCGAAACCCGGAAAAATGAGGGTATCCTGCAAGCCGGGCGGCTGCCACATGCCGGTCCTCAGTTGTTTGAAAGTCGCTAGCGCCTGCGCGTGCGCGTCCGGCGAAATATTGGTGAGGTCGTCTTCTGCGAAAACCTGACGGCTGTAAGGCGGAAGCTTCGCCGACTGCGGCTGTGTAGGCCAAGCCTTGTCGCCGGGGAGGTCGGAGGCGGGAACGGGACGTTCCTCCACGGGGAACAGCGGTTTGCCGGTTTCGCGCTCCAAGACGAAGAGTTGGCCGAACTTCGTGGGCTGCACCACGGCATCCACGCGCTTGCCATTGAGGTTCAAGGTGACGAGCGTGGGCGGGCAGGGAAGATCGCGGTCCCAAAGATCGTGATGCACGACCTGGTAATGCCAGATGCGCCTGCCCGTGGCCGCATCGAGCGCGATCACACAGTTCGCAAACAGGTCCTGTCCCACGCGCAATCCGCCGTAGAAATCGAACGCCGCTGACCCCGTGGCGAGGAATACCCAGCCACGCTGTTCGTCCACGGTCATGCCGCCCCAATCGTTAGCGCCGCCGGCGGTTCGCCAGGCGTCGCTGTCCCACGTTTCGTTTCCGATCTCTCCCGGGCGCGGAATCGTATGGAAGATCCACGTCATCACTCCGGTGCGGACGTCGAACGCGCGCACGTGTCCGGGAGCGGCGGGCTCGGGGCCCTCTCCGCAGGCTGATCCGAGAATGATCAAATCCTTATAGATAATTCCTGGCGAGGTAACGTCATAGGTCAAACCGTGTAAATCACGGCCCAGACCTCGGGTGAGGTCCACGCTGCCGCCCTGGCCGAAATCCAGAACCGGCTTTCCCGTCTTAGCCTCAAAAGCCATCAGACGGGCGCGAGCCACGAAGAAGATGCGGCGGTCGTTGCCGTCTTCCCAATACGCGACACCGCGATTGACGCCGCGCGGTACGTCTTCTTCCACGCCTTCAAAGGGGTCATACTGCCACAATAACTTGCCCGTGGTAGCATCCAGCGCGCACAGTTTGAGCTGCGCCGTGGTCAGATACATCACGCCGTCAACTACCAACGGTGTGCACTCGATGGATGTGGACGGTTTCGTGCGCGCATCGCCGGTGTGGTACGTCCAGGCAACCTGCAATTTCGAGACGTTGGATTGGTTGATCTGCGCGAGCGGTGAATAACGCATCCCCGCGAGGTTGCCGCCGTAGGTGCGCCACTCCCTTTCGGCGCTGGGCCGGCTAGCGGCGGAAGCTGTAACCGGCCACGCCGACGCGGCAAGCACAGCGCTCTGCTTCAGGAACGTACGGCGATTCACACGGTAGCGCATCACCGGATATCCTCCCTGGATTTGTAGGAACACGATTATAGCCGGAGCCCGGGGCCTTACCTTTGGTTTTCTTGACATTGAGTTCACAGAAACCACCTTAGAAGCGGTTGCAAAACCTCATGCGACCCTCGTCAGGGCACGGCTTTAGCCGTGCCGGTCGCGATGTGGAAAAGAGGGAGCTTTAGCTCCTGAGGCTCATCACTGGCCCTCAGCGGCTGAAGCCGCTGTCCTGAACGCACCGCCTCGGCACGGCTAAAGCCGTGCCCTGACAGCCGCTTAGACCGAGTTTTGCAACAGCTTCTGGCGTCTTGTCTCAGAAGTTTGTTGATGAATTGAGCCCGCGAGGCGTGCGGCATCTTGTAGCCCACGGCACGAGGCGTGGGTCCGCTTTGTAGGGGCGCCCCGTGGGGCGCCCTTGGGCAGGGCAAGCCCTGCCCCTACAAAG
>Ga0335069_10003883_pt1 | contig 22408 bp, 45 predicted proteins | sample Lox_Sample_11_FD_206714 | JGI IMG/M metagenome (GOLD analysis project Ga0335069, IMG submission 206714) | Soil microbial communities from Loxahatchee National Wildlife Refuge, Florida, United States - Lox_Sample_1.1 | ecosystem: Environmental > Terrestrial > Soil > Wetlands | place: USA... | reverse complement strand
GAATCTATAGGTGAGGCCGGTGTAGGGTCTGGTATTGGTCCTGGTGGCTTCGCTCGTAAGGTTGGTATGGGTGTTCTTGGTGGTATTGGTGCTCAATCTGTTGGTGATGTAGCTAAGTCTCTTGATCCTAGTCTTGAAGGTGCCGGTAGAATAATTGGTGGTGCTCTTCTGCCATATGCTGGTGAACGTAAGTTCATAAATCAGAGAAATGTTCCTAGCATGGAACGTTATCAAGAGGTTGTTGATAATGGTTATAATTTTTTAAAGCAAAATAATGTTCATATACCTCCTACTAGTTTTTATACCACTGCAAATAATATGGAAAATTCCTTAATAAGGGAGGGTTATCGTAGAACAAATAGAGAGCATAGACCAATATTTAATGCTATTGATGAGTTGAGAAATATCCCTTCTGGAGTGCAGCAACCTGATTTTCATGACCTTGAGAGTATTAGAAAGGTTTTGAATAGGGTTGGTGCCGATCCTAGATTGCGTGATGGAGTAAGGTTGGCTATTAACGAGTTGGATCAAACCGCTATGGCGCATATGCCAATAGCTTCTGCTATACGTAGTAATTTTGCGGCAATGAAACGAAGTGAGGCTGTGGAAACCGCCCTAGAGAAAGCTGCAAATAGAACTATTACTACAGGTAATAAAACAAATATAGAAAATCCAATTAAACAGGAACTTAGAAAACTTTATGAAAATCCAAGAATGATGCGAGGTTGGACACCGGAAGAGAAGCGACAGTTAAAGGATGCTTTTACTGGTTCTAAAACTGAGCAACTTATTAGTTATATTGGTAGTTATGCTCCAACAGGTCCAATAAAAGCTGCGGTTTTTAAGATGTTAGGTGAAGGTTTTGGTGGTCCAATGCACGCTATTCTTGGTACCGCTGCTTATGGTGCTAAGAAACTTAGTGAAGGTATTACCGCTAGAAAAGCAGAAGATGTGGCAACAAATTTGCGGGCTAGGTCAGCGGAGGCTAGACGTGCTGGTGCTCAAAGTTATGGTCAGTATCGCGATGAGGTTAATCGTGCTAGATTAGCTGCGTTGGTTAGGGCTAAGACTACACAGTCATACCCAGAGCAACCAAGTGGTTATCCTTATATTTATGGTGGGCAATAATGGTTAGTACTTTCTCCCCAAATCTTCAGGTAGAGGAACCGGCTAATGGTGATTATTCCGCAACATGGGGAACAGCTATTGGTAATACAGCTTTTACAATATTTGATTCTGCTTTTGGTAGTGTTGTTGGTATTGATATGTCTGTCGGTAATGTCAGTATGTCTGCTACACAAATGCGTTCGGCTACTCTAATTCTTACTGGTGTCCCAGTAGCAGATAGAATTCTTACGTTAACTAATCTTTCTACCAATTTAGCAGTGGTATCTGGACGTTTTTTTTCAGTTGAAAATCTTTGTTCAAATTCTTCAGCTTTTGTGGTTGTTATTCAGAGTACTGTTGCTGGGGCTGAGTATATTTGCGTTCCTCCTAATGAGGTTGTTGATATTGTTTTGTATGGTACTGGTAGTACTCCTACTGGTAATGTTAAGTTTCGTAATTTAGGACGAGTCGGTAGTCTTATGCCTACTATGTATTCGTCAACTCCTAGATGGATTACATCGTGCCTTAAGCCACCATATCTCAATTGTGATGGTACAACTTTCTCTTCCGCAACTTATCCGGCACTTGCAAATTATCTTAGCGGCACTACTTTACCTGATTTGAGAGGACGGTATGCGGCTACGCTTGATCAAGGGCAAGGACGTATTACTACTGCTGGTGGTGGGGTTGATGGGGCTACGCGAAGCGCTGCTGGTGGTGCTCAAGCTACCACGCTTTCTAGCGCTAATATTCCACCTATGACGATTCAGCCGCATAATCATAATATTCATGCGCCAACAAAATATAATTTTACACCTAATGCGGATGTAGCACAGGCGGCGTACACTGGAACGTTATGGTCTAGTGCTGGAGCTAATAATCTTGGTACTACTGATAATAGTTCTGTTATTACTGTTGATTCTAGTGGACCTATAGCATTTACTAATTTGCCACCAACTGCTATGGCTGGTATCACTCTTATAAGGGCTAATTAAATGGGTACTGTAGAGGTCGTGCTTTATCTTGTGTTGATGGTTACTGGTGCTCCGAAACCGCTTGAGCAGGGTTTCCCTATGGAGAATTTGGAAGCGTGTAAGGTGCAGGCTGTAAGTATTATGGAAAATCCTCCTGCTATACTTAATGAGAAAGGTGGTTTTTTCCAGGTTGCTTGTGTGCAGATAGTGACGCCGCCGCAGAGGAGTTAAAAAATGACGGTAACCGGATATTCTATTATCGACACTAACGTTGATACGTCGCGTGTTTTGACTAGGCTTAAGAATGCTGGCATTAAGACTGTTATACGATATTTTGCTCGTAGCATGTCGTCCAAAGTGATTCGCAAAAGTGAATTTAAAGCGCTCCAGGATATGGGGTTTAGGATCGGTATCGTTTATGAGGGTGCCGGGGATCACTTGTCGGCGTTCTCCAGCGAAATGGGCTATCGAGACGCATTATTTAGCGTTAGTTATGGTTCTGATCTAGGTGTTCCTGCTGGCGCCTGTATATATTTTGCGGTCGATTTTGACGCTTCGTTGACTCAAATCCGTAATAATATTATCCCATATTTTCTAGGGGTTAATAAGGCTTTCGAGGGTAAGGGGTATAAGGTTGGAGTATACGGTTCGGGCAACGTATGCCGAATCATTTCGGATCAAGGATTGGCGGCATATACTTGGGTTTCTTGTTCTTATGGCTGGTCCGGTACCAGAGATTATATCGCCTCGAATAAGTGGAATCTGCTGCAAAAGTTACCTCAGAATACCGCTGGTATTGATACTGATCCTAACTTTTCTAATCCTAAAAAACCTGATATAGGTGATTTTGGGCCTAGCCCGAGAGGTAACCAAGGTGTTGCTGACAAGGTTACTCCTGTAGTGCCAGCGGACCCATCTAAGGCAGTGCCTACAGGAGAACCTTGGTATTCAAGTATGTATAAGATTGTTAAAGGTTTCTTTCGTGAGTAAATGATATGATTCTAAATATTCTTTCTCTTCTAGCTGTTGGTCTATTTGTTAGTATTTATACTAAAGCTTATATCGCTACTGATAAAACGCTACCTTGGTATAAGCGTATATACACGGCGTTTAAGACTTCCGCTACGGTGGCGTGGTCGGTTTTAGTGGTGTTGTCGGCTCGTGTCATGGATTTTGTTGGTGTACTTGCAGATCACTTGGATGCTGGCGCTGGTTCTCAGATTATCAGTGCGGTAAAACCTGAATATGTAGCTGCTACCATTATCGGTATTATGTTGATATCTACTATAGCTAGACTTCGAACTCTATGGATGTCTAAGGTTTAATAGCTATGAACAACTATATTATTGAGGACATTTTATATGTTCTTAATCTTATGCATAGTGAACTTAATACGTGGTTTGTCGCACACTACAATCCGTTCTATTGGTACTGCTTTCTTGGATTCGTTATCATCGTTGGAGCTACATGGCTTGGTTGGTTTTTTGACGTACTACGACCAGTCATGGGCGCTGTATACGTGGGGGTGATATCGTTTCTTGTTGGTTTATATAAGGGGGAAAAGGCTGAGCAAGATCGCGAAGCCGCTAGAAATAAAAGGCGGCGCTAATGAATGAACATTTGGTTGCAAGCCAACTCGAAACTATTTCCGGTCAAATTGCTACTCTAATAGGTCAGATGGCTACATCTACAGAACGTAATCGTAAAGCTGATCTTGAAATAGTTGATCTAAAAAAAGATGTTAAGGATATTAAGGAGGAGCTTAGTAATTGGAGGGCTGGATGGAGGGGTGGGATATTTATTCTCACTGGCATAGCTTCCATCATATACGGACTAGTGTGGGTACTGGACCACGCTAAAAATTGGAACTGGTTTCACTAACCGTTGACATGGCACTACATCTTGTGTCTATTCGATTCTTGGAACCGAATCGGAGTTTAGTTTATGTCTGAGAAGAAAATTTCGGATGCTGATTTGATACGTTTGTTGGAAGATGAAAAAAAGACAATAGAGGGAATAGCTAGAGAATATAAAATGAATGCCAGGTCGTTGCATAAACGACGAAGGTTACTTGAAGTAAAGATACAAAAACCTCTTGGTAATATTCATAAGAATTCTATTTCAATTAGTAAATTACCAGGATGGATTAATCTAAATATTAGAAACGGGACTATTTTTATTGGTTCTGATTTTCATATTTGGCCAGGACCGAAGTCAACCGCTGTTCGTGCTTTCATAAAACTTATTAAGAAATTCAAGCCCAGGGCGGTTATTGCTAACGGCGACGTGATGGATTTCAATCGAATTAGTCGTTATCCACCGATAGGATGGACTAGTGTTCCTACTATACGGGAGGAAATGGAAGCAGCTGAGACTGTTATGGACGAAATAGCTCGTGCTGCCGGTCATGCTAGGAAAATCTGGACCCTTGGTAACCATGATGCCCGCTTTGAGACAAGGCTGGCCACCTATGCGCCTGAATACGCTGCTGTAAGGGGTACTAGCCTAAAAGATCATTTTCCGCTCTGGGAGCCTTGTTGGGCGATTGATATTAATGGTAATATAGTAGTGAAGCATAGGTTCAAGGGAGGAATACATGCCACTCACAATAACTCGTTGTGGTCTGGCAGAACCACCATTACCGGGCACCAACATAGTCAGCAAGTTAGGCCTTTTACCGATTATAATGGCACCAGATATGGTGTTGACTGCGGATGCATGGCAGATATATCTTCAAGGGCGTTTTTGGACTATACCGAAGCTAATCCATTGAACTGGCGTGCCGGATTTATCATATTAACTATTTGTAATGGTTTTCTGCTTACACCGGAGATGGTTTCTGTGGTAGACGAAAGTACGGTGCAGTTTAGAGGAGAGTTGATCAGTGTTTAACTTGTATGATTTCGAGTTAAAACAGAAGGAAAGGGAAAAATGTTCAAGTTAGACGCCATATTAGAGAATCAATGTGAGAACTGCGGCGAATTGATATTTGAGTGTACCTGTTATGAGGTATGCTGGGATGAATGCCCAAGGTGTGGTAAATTTCTAGGCGATAGTTGTGACTTATGCGGAAATTCTAATGGCCTCGATAAAAAAGGGAATTACCGTACCCTCCCCCCAGTGGTGGGTTCATCTTAAGAAATGGAAGCGAGTATTTTGGAAGAAACAACGTAAGGCTTTTAAAATGGAGGATAAAAATGAAACATCAACATTGGTGGGTTGAGCAGGGAGTGACAGGGGAACAGGCTAATCTTGTGCCTTCGCGTAAGAAGGGTAAGTTCCTACGCATCCAACCTAGGCGTATAGTTCATATGACTGCGGTAAACAAAGGAAGAAATTATCCTTACGGATCGACTAAACAGGGATTTGACGCATATTATGATAGAATTAACCATAGACCTGCTAAGGGCTACTTACGATCTGTTAAATCTGACGACACCGTTCGACAAGTGGAATTTGCCTGATGGTGAAGATATAGAGTTTCGTGTTATCAAGGATAAAACTTGCTTTGGCTATTATAATGTAGAGAATAGCAAGCATGTAATAGCTATTTCAAACGCTAAAAATGGTCATTTAAATACTATTCAAATGTCTATGGCTCATGAAATGGTCCATATGATCCAGCATAGAAATTGTACATTAACCAGTAATCATCATGATCGTGCTTTCCGCCGCTTAGCGAAAGAGGTATGCGATATACATGGTTGGGATTTGAAGATGTTTTAAAGGAAAGGTTATTGGTCATGAAAACGGTTGTAGATTGGTTTAGAGAAGTTGAAGGGTGGAGATGTGAGAAATGCGGGTCATGCGGCGGCCATGGCCTTGTTTCAAGTTATTCATGGAATGATTTTGAGGGGGCGGAAGAATGTAAGTCATGTTGTGGTAATGGTGTCGTTTGGCGTACACCGAAAGGACGTTATGTTGCTTATCCAGGTGGACCATTTTGTTAAGGATGTGGATACATAAAAGCAAGTTGATCTAGCGAAAAAACCTCTTCTGCTGTAGGAAGTTCTTTCTCGAAAGCTATCATAGAAGCTCCATTCTTGCTGTTATATCCAACAGGATAACCACCAATAATAGTACCATCATCCGAACGGTATTGTTTTTGGGGCCAAAATTGACCTGAGGAAGCAATCCAGACAAACCAGCATGTTCCTATCTCGGAACTATTTGGCCGTTTATCTTCTTTCGCCATTTTGATTTCCTCCCGAAGGGCATTGGTGTACGGGATTCTTTTAGTCCATAATGCTTTAATTTTTTCTTATAGCTTTTGGTTTTTTCAGCCACATCGTTTTTGGTTTTTTCTTTATGACAAAATTTACATAGGACTTGGAAGTTTGACTCTCTATGTTCGCCACCAAGAATTAATGGAATAATGTGGTCAATATCCCACTCAGCGCCAGGAATAATACGAACACTACATTTATTACATATACCGTTAGCGATAAGGAATAAGCGTAATTTAACTCTTTTAGGTATTTTTGCATCGTCGTTTTTTCCTATCCATTCTTCTACTGATCTAGACACGGGGGGTACCATCGGCTGTACGAGTAATAGCTACATTAACCCACATACCAATCTCGCGTATTTTACGGAGAATATAGGTCTTATCTGGGCCATCCGATAACAATTCTTCGATAGTACTGGCGTAATTTTTTGTTGCTGCTCTGGCGTTACTCATAGTAACAAGCTGATCTTTTGTTGGTTGAAGATATTCGAATGTGCTGGAGTGTAGCATTTTGTTTCCTTTTACATCTTGCTTGCTGCTCTGTTATTTGCTTCCTCAGACATTTGCTCTGAGATACGCATTTTTATAGTATCCATCTTAACACGGCAGACATTGGCTTTCTTACGGGTTTCAACCATATTGTAGATATAAGCGCTCCATTCAGGGGACGCCTTTACCGCTGCTTCTGCTCGATTAACCGCAAAACCAACATCTATATAAGTTTGCATTTTCTGAGATAGAAATGAAGATTTGGTATCTTCCAGCAATGTTGCCGCTGCATCTAAATCAGTCCACTGCAAGCCCATTTCTTCATATTGCTGAGATAGTGGTTTATTCATAAATACTGCCTTTTTGTCCCGGTTCGTTACTGCCGGTACATGCTAGATTATGGTCTGTAGCGTGCGGGCAACGCTTGTTGCCACACACGCGACAAAGAACCATATGCATTATCGGAATTTGGTCCATTTCGAGACATTTCCGACAAGAGCAACCATTATTAGAAAGGAATTTCATCATTAAGTTCCTGTGATGCTGGTGGTTTACCAGTACTTATCTGATAAGGTGCATACGGCTTTGCCAGTGTATTGTTATACGCTTGTCGAAGAGTATTAACGGCATCCTCAACTTGACGTGAATTAAACACGCTAATCTGACCACCTTCAATTGCAGCATTAATACCACCACACACAAAAATACGCTCCGGTGTTGGATCGTTCACGGCACCCTTAACGAAAGGTTGTGATTGCCGCGATGATGGAATGTTAGGCATAGCCTGCGTTTGCTGTGGCCCTTGAGGGTTCTGTGCAGTACCGTTTTGTCCAGCCGGATTACGAGGCTTGACGTACTTAACGATCTTATAAAGAGTACCGTTAAAGCTATTTTCCTCATAGGTAAACACATATTGACCGCCTACCTGTACCATTCCAAGCATGGAAGGGTAGACTCGGTATTCGGTGCCATCGGAGCCAACTACGGCGCCGGTCTTAGCATTACCTTTTGGAGGGGTGATGGATTGGACGATAACAATATCATTTGTCTGTTGATTCTGATTCTCGCTCACTTAAACACTCCTGGTTTTTTCTATTTTAATCCCTTGTGGGACTCTGTTGTTGTTACGACGAAATTCCCGTGCTGCCTTCAAAATAGCTTCGGCTAGTTCGTCTGAAACACCCATATCTTGGATACAAGCAATAGGATCAATAAGAATGAGTTCTTCGCGCTCTCTTAATGATGTAGCTCGTGTTCCAAGGGTTTTGTTAACTATCTTGGTTTGTTCTATGCTCTTTTCTAGTCGCGCTTTCTCCCTTTCTGCTTTTTCATAGTTACTAAATGCACGATTTGCTTCAATAACAGGATTAATTGCATCAATAATGACACCTTGGGCGGATTCTTCTGCGGCCTTTTCGGCTGCCTTCTCCGCTTCAATTGCTGCACGCTTAGCCGCTTCTGCCTTTTCGGCCGCTGCTCTGGCGTCAGCGATTTTTTGGGCCTCAACCGTTTCGAGATAGACATTTATACATCCCTTTACGGCTTGCAAGGCAAGAGCTAAGGTTTCCTTAGGCTCACGATATCTATCGTTGATTTCTTTGACTTGTTTATTTAATGGGTCTACCTGTTTTTTTCGTTCTGATTCCAAATCCTTAAGCGCCAAGTTTGCTCTATCGAGCAATAACTTAGCTGCTTTCGCTTTCTCAAGCGAGTCAATGACTGGATTATCTTCCAACCATTTGCTGATTTCTTTCTTTAGCTCTTCACAAAATTGTGTTTCACTTGGTGGGTTGTTGTGTCCCGTTGTCATTTTTTTATTTTTGCTCTTGCGAATCATCTTTGTTGGTGATACAGAATGTGTGTAAACCAAAAACAAGAAGGTGTCAAATGAAATTTAAAATCTGGGCTGATAAATCCGGTAAGTCGGAAAAAGAACTAGCTAAAATTATTAAGGTTTCTATATCATCTATACGGAAATATCGTGCTGGGGAACGTATTCCTCGCCCTAAGAAATTGATTGCTATACAAAAACTAACGGATCATAAGGTAACATTAGGAGATTGGATATAGGAGGTATAAAATGTCATATTGGACTGAGGAGGAAGATGCTATCCTAAGGGAGCATTGGGGCCAAAAATCTCCGTCAGAGATTGGTAAGATGATTAATAAAAGCCGTTCCGCCATATTTGAGCGAGCAAACCGTAGGCTTGGTTTAACGTCTTCTTTTAGAAAAAATACTCAGTTTTGGACGCCGGAACAAGATGAATTCTTGCGCCAGAATTGGATACATATGCAAGCTTACGAGATTGGTGTTAGTGTAGGTAAATCCAAGGCGTCGGTGATCGGACGTGCAAATCGTCTGAAATTGCCTAATAAACGTGTAGCCTTAGCTACGCTTGGTCTTAAAATTAAGACTTATCGTGGTCCTACTCGTGAGACTCGTAGTTCTAGGAAAATGAAGCCTAGACCGCCGTTGGTGTACACAGGCGCTTATGACATTGCTCCTACTTGTGCTCCGGTGCATTTTTGGGATGTAAAGAAGGATCAGTGTCGTGGTATCGTTGGAGAAGCTAATGACGGCCTTGTAATGTTCTGTGGCGAAACTGTATGCAAAAAGCCGGTGCAGAGTGGAATGGATTATGAATACGTCGATACATCATATTGCATATATCACTATCGGCGCTATCACAACAACGTGAAGGTAAAATGACTACATATCAACTTGACTTACCTGTGCCGCCAAGCGCAAATAAGATGTTCAGATCGTTCTTTGACTACAAAAAAAGGAGGGTTCGTTATGCCAGAAGTGGCTCATACCGAAAGTGGCTTAAAAGCGCTGCTAAGTGGTGCTACGTTTGGACTGGCGACCCGCTGCGGGTGGTTAGCGCTCATATTGCTGGACCGTTTGATATTGTCGTTATTGTCAGTGGACTTAGGGATAATGCTGATATTGATAATAGGCTTAAGCCTATTCTTGATCTTCTAGAAGATGAAAAAATAATCGCTAACGATAAATATGCACGAGATATTAATATTCGGCGCGGTACAAGACAGGAAGCCCCAGCAGGGGTAAGAGTTTACATCACACCACACTAAAAATAGGAGGATAAGATGCAGATCAATGAAATCAAAGACAAGACTATGGCTATTTCGGTTAATAATAGTGTTAAACCTGGAAATATTCGATTTGTTAAAGTCGAATATGATGGTAATATTAAAGATTGTCCACATATTGATAGGCTTTGGAATAACGATTTTAGTGCAGAGCTTAATCAGGTAGACTTTGATGATTTCATGGAATTTTATGAAAAAAATAAGTATAAGTAATGCCAGCATACACCAACGCCAAACAGGTAATCCCTGTACTATTTCAGGTCATCATGGACAATCACAGGCAACAAAAAGCCTGTGATTTGTCTACTATGGATGGATGGCGAGAAAAAAACCGTTTACGTAAAGAAATGGTTAGTCTTAGACGTGATGCTGAAAATATGCTGCATTGGAATCAGGATAAGGGTAATAAATGAATTCGTTTGGAAACAAAACAGCAACAAAAGAAGAGCGTGGACTGGATTGTTACGAGACACCGGAAATAGCTATTCATGCTTTATGGTTAAGAGAACCATTACCATTTATAGTATGGGAACCATTCTGCGGTCCAGGTTCAATAGTAAAATATCTTAGACGACAAAACATAGAAGTAATAGCTAGTGATATTAAGGATTATGATTGTCCTGATAGCACCGTGGCTGATTTTATGTCGTTTACTAAGGCGCCGTGTGATAACATGGTTACTAACCCACCATTTCGAGATGCCGACGAACATATACGTCATGCATTCGAGATAGGTTGTAACAAACTTTTTATTTTTCAACGTCTTTTGTTTCTTGAAGGTAAAAAACGTGCTGATATATTCGATAACTATCTAACCAGGATACGAGTGTTTAGGTATCGTTTACCTATGATGCATCGTTATGGTTACGATGGTAAAAAAAGTACGTCTCAAGTGCCATATGCTTGGTACGTATTTGAGAAAAATAAGAAAAAAGAAAAACCAGTGGAATTGAGTTGGATTAGAAAATGAAAACAATAAGTCAAATTAGTAAGGATTTTATCTCTGCTCCTATTGGAGCTACAACGGTTTATCATGTTGGGTCACTCATGCGTGAATGTGAACCACCAAGAGGTAAACCGACAAAAGAGAGTGCGGCACTACAGAAGATTCGTGAGTATGTGTGGGAGATGTATCTAGAAGGTCGAGTGTGTTTAACCCAACGTAAACTTAATGATCGTGAGTGGGAATATAGAATGACTAAACGTGAGAAAAAAAATTGAGCAAAGCGGTTGCGCTAAGAAGAAGGAAAAGAAACGTGACACCGAATCTAACGGAACCAAACAAGGAACTAGCCGAACAGGTTAGAAACACCATACCAGGAATGGCGCATTGGGCTGGTACAGGCCCTAAAGGTAGTACTTGCGGCACATGCAAAAATCTGGTTGATATCCAATGGGGCGTTGGTCGTACCACACGCTGCCAAAAATATTATTCCATGATGAATAAGAAATGGGGACCGAAAAAAATCGACCCTCAGACACCTAGTTGTAAGTATTATGAAGACAAAACTAAAAAGATCACAGTTATTAAGAATGCTACGTGGAATTCATGGGATTGCCCATGAGTAGCATTCAAAACCTGCTTGAAGATAAAGGTATTAATCTTCGTCATTACGGTGAAGGTGAGCATAGGTCTACGTGCCCGGAATGTTCTCACACACGGCGCAAGAGTAAAGATGAATGTTTAAGAGTCAGGATTGAAAATGACCGAGCTTACTGGAATTGTTGGCACTGTGGAGAAACCGGCGTTGTCTCAGAGCGCAGTGGAATGGAGTATAAGAGAACGGCATATAAGCCGGGAGACTTTGGAGCGTCTAGGCGTTCGATCCGGTATAACATTCTTCCCCGAGGATAAACTACGTCATGAATCATTATTTTTTCCCTTTAGTGGAGGTTCTTGGCAAGCACGCTCGATTGAAGGTAAGGCTTTTGTTACTAATCCTGGTTTTAAACGCAATTTTTTCAATATTGATCGTGTTCTTGAAGTTCTTCCAAGTACTGTTTACATAACAGAAGGTTGTATGGATGCCTGTGCTCTAGTAGAAGCAGGTATTCCAGAATATCAAGTATTAGCTATTACTGGGTCACAACAGAAACCAGCGAAGGATTTGGTTAAAGGTTACGCTTTTATTGACGATGCTCTTAGGGCTGGTCTTGCTAATGCTACTAGATTTGTTTGGTGTGGTGACAATGATCCATCAGGAATAGTATTAAGAGACGATGTGTGCCGGGTGCTTGGTGCTGCCCGGTTCATGTTTATCGAGTGGCCGGAAGGGATTAAGGATGCTAACCAGTTTCTCATAGAGCGCGGTAGCGATGCTCTACACACGGTTTTAACGACCGGGATGCGTCCGTGGCCGGTTCATGGGTTATTTCGCATGGGCGAGCTTATAGAGCCGCCACCGCTTCAGACCTGGAGCACTGGGTTCCCGTCGTGGGACGATAAGATCAAGATTGCCCCTAGAACGTTATCGGTTGTCACCGGTCAGCCGGGGCACGGTAAAACTCAGCTATTCCAGCAAATTTGGTATCAAATAGCGTATAAGTACGATCTAGTAGGATGCATGGCTAGCTTCGAAACCAAGCCCAAACCTCACCTACGGCGCCAGTTGCGTAGATTGTATCCTGGACCTATCGAAGAAGCGGATGCATGGATAGAACAGCATTACCTTTATTTAGTTCATCCGGAAGGGCGTCCTACCTTACCATGGTTCATGGAGATGGCAGAGGTAGCCGTGATACGTCATGGCGCTAAGTTCATTCAGCTAGACCCATGGAATCGACTTGAAGCCGCGCGAGATAGAAGCGAGACGGAAACAGAATATATTCTAAGAGTACTACGAGAGATGCACCAGTTTGCTCAAGATATGGATGTTCACGTGCAAATCATAGCGCATCCTGCCAAGGTAGACTCCAGGCGGCGAGGTCAGGCGCCAGAGTTAGAGGACATTAGTGGCTCTAAGCATTGGGATAATGTGGTGGATCAGGGTTTTGTGATCCATCGGCCAGTATTATTCGAAGATGGCGTGCGCAAAACCGAGTGCAAACTAATACAGAAAAAAGCCCGACTCGAAGAGTTGGGCTATGTCTGTGAAGTAGACTTAAATTACATCATTGATAATGGTGCATATATCAGTATTGAATCCTCCGATATGGTGGGGCAGGAAGGACTCGAACCTTCAACCTAACCGTTATGAGCGGTTGGCTCTGCCTTTGAGCTACTACCCCAAACTACAGCGGCATTAATATTGCGTTGTTGTTATTGGTACCATAATTTAGTCTCTTTAATTTCTCTTCCATGAGATATACCGCTTTAGTGTAATCACCCCTACAAAATTGCTGGCCAATTTCATGCACACATGCGGCGCAAATGTTATAATCCGAGCTAGCCAACAACAACCTAGCTTGTTTTGGTAATCTATCATAGCAATGCATATAAATAGAGTTATGACCTGTTTGTTGGTTTTCTAAACAAGCATGATTTAAATAATCATAGATACGGTAATCAACATTGTATATTTCAACATTATACATTTTTCCCTCCTATTGTTTCCACCAACCTGGAATTTCGTGCCAACAAATGCTTATCCAACCATAGTTAATGTCATCCACTAGACCGCATACACGCTCGCCGTAGTGATATGGGACCATATCGTTGTCATCTTTATTCGGTAGTGGGCCACCGGTAAATACCAATGACCCATAATAAATACCGAATAGCAAGATTATATAAACAAGATACGGTCTAAGCATCAACAGAAGCATTAATTTAGCTTCTTATCGGCCGTATCAGCCGCAATATGCATCTTAGCAGATAGAGAAAGCACATCACCAAACAACCGTTCCATAGAAGGAATAAGCATTTCAAGCATGGTTGGGCCATATTTACTTGATGGCAGATATTTTTCGCCAAATGTAGCAACTTCTTTATTCATATTGATAAAGCCACTGTTTGCCATCAAGAACAAGAAACCAGCGGCTAACTTATGGACATCATTTTGATATTCATTTTGGTATTCAGGGTTTTTTGTATTAGTAGTCATTTATACCTCCTACTTTTTCATACTTCCTGGGGTTTTGTAACAAGCTGTATTCACGTTTGCTGGTAGTGATTTCAACGTCATGGAGTGTTCCAGGCGCCTGGCAGCAAGGCGCTTCATGCGCTTAGAGAGTTTACCACGCCGAACACTAGGTTCACCTTTCTTGTTTACTCGCTTTAAATTGCGAGGTTTACAGGTATTCACCTTAATACCGTTGCCAAACTTAGGCCAATAGCGTGGGTGAATTGATAGCTGCACCTTTTCGTTAAGACCCATATCGGTAGACGTGTTCATGTCATAGCCACCTGACTACAGGGAATATAGCTACTGCCATACTAATAATCATCATGCCAATTTGCCAGTCCCATTTCAATCCAGCAAATGTGGCGGTTAAGAACCAACCTCCCCACCAAAAACAGGCGCTAATTTCATTCTCTTTCATTGTTTCGACTCCTTTGTGGTTTCGGCAATGTTGCTAGATAACTAGCAGGAATATTGGTGCAGATTGCCGGTTGCTCGCATATCTCACAAGGTCCTTTTGATATCGGCGCCGGAAATCCGAATGGGTATCCGTTTTTCTTGGCGCAATCTTCACAATAAAACATCATTATTCTCCTGTTAGTTAACGTTGTAGGCGTGTGCTGACGCCTCGTTATTTCCTTGTGGGCAGAGAACGGCGGGGCGATTCTCCCCAACACTCTCCAGGATTTGTAGTCCTGATGCTTTCCTCTTTAAGCTACGTCCCCACAAGCTCTCGTTAACCTTGGGTGGTGCGAGTATGGCTATCGTATAATACGATAATTTAAGGCTAGCATACTAAACATTGCCACCATACAAGCTTTTAGCGCGCACTAGGCTCCCACCTGAGCCTTTTTAGTGAACTAGACCGCTACTCTTTAGGCTCTCCATTAGTTCTTCAATAGACGCCATCTTTTCAAAGCTTTTATCGCTCTCACGATCCAGTATCTTGAGATTAATCATTTGAGTCGAAAAATTCTTCACATAGTCATCAAACGAGATATCTTTTTTGCGATTCTGACCAAGAGCAACCGCCAGAACAGCAACCGCTAAAGCGGCTTCTCCCGGTCCATCGGTGTACTCAATAAGAGCAGTAAGCGCAGCCATAGCAGCAATACCGGCACGAACGCGAAGCGCAGTATCTTCGTCGGTATTAAGGTCGGTATTATTGGTATTCATGATAAAGCCCTCCTTTTGGGTTTGATTCGATGGTTGTACTCTCAACGTAGACATATGCAGAGTTAGCGGCATTATGACGAATAGACAGAAGGCCGTTATTGGCATTTCCTCCTAGTGTGTTGCACGATAAAGATAACTTGCCGCTGCAAAGAATACTACTAAAAACGTGAGTAATGTCCAAATATCCAATATCATGGTTTACGGCCTCTTGACGTTAAGATAAGATTTAGTTGAACCGCCGTTAGCGTTCATAACGGTGATTTCGTCTGCATCGTACATGGCATCTTCGCCATTTTCGAGTGTGCTCACTATTCCCATATTAATGTGGGTCATACAACGAGCGAAAGCAAACGGATCACTAGCTTGTGAACGGGCATAGCGCACGGCCCCCTCAATGAACCTATCGCGTTGAGTCTTAACTGCCTTGTCCATATCTCGCATGGTACTCATTTTATTCCTCCTGTGATGGATAGAGTTCCTTGAAACGTTTGGTCATAGCATAAGGCATCACGGCAAGCGAAACCTTCAAAGCCTGATTTGCGCTTTCATCGTTGTTGCCATAACGGCGTATGTGGTGCACGAGACGCCGCGCCTTGTTGAAGTGATTACGACCACTGTTGAAGTAAGCGGCAATCCAATGCTTCTTCTTGCCAATCTTACCCTTTCGACCTTTTGCACCCTCAGCCATTTTCTCCTCCTATTCTTTCCAAGCCTCTACGGCGTCTTTAGCCTCTTTCAAGCCAATGCCTGCCTGTATACCATTGGAACGGTACTCTTTAATCGCCTCAATCTTCTTACCGGCGCGAATATACTCGATCACCTGATGCGTCATGAAAGGATCGTTGCTAGGGACAAAGCGATAATCCTCGATCAAAATCATAATACGGTTAATCTCGATTGGTTCCATCTCGCGGCCAGCAATTGCCGAGCAAAAGCTGATAATTTTCGCGAAAGCCACTGGATTATTAATCATCAAACCTTGTCCTTTCTTTTAATCGGTGAGCCATTACAAGCCGCTTCGAAGCGCCCCACATCGAATCTCGGGTTATCCTTCATGAAGGAGTCTCGAAACTCCCGCATGACGATAGTACGAATATCATCAGGAAAACGCGAGACGATATCCGCGATAACCTTATAGTGGCGATGCTGAAACTTAGGATTATCAGCCATTTAGTTCCTCCGTTTAATCATGTGAGAGGCAGACTTGCTCAAACAATCGGTGCGGTCCTCTTTAGGAGCATCGTGTTCCGTCACTTGCTATCCTCTCAACGATTGGACTATACGCAGATGTTTGATAAAATGTCTAATCACGAATTGTTACAGAGTGATTCACGAGTATTTTCAATGGCATCAAGCACAGCTAACAAAGACGGTCAACTAGTTAACCTCAATCATGAACGATTCGCGCAATTGGTCGCGGCCGGAACCGATCAGACACAAGCTTATATCGACGTGTATGGGCCATCCGATAGTGCCAGCACAAATGCCTCTAGGTTGCGTAATAGACCGCACGTGGACGATAGAATCCGCTCCCTGTTATCCCATGGCGTTCTAAAGGCTAAAATCAATGGGACGCGGGTTGTGGAGGAATTGGTAGCGCTTGGATTGTCTAACGTTGCCGATATATTACGTATTAATGACGATGGCACGGCAGAAGTAGATTTAACCGCACTAACACGCGAGCAATCAGCCGCTATTTCGGAGGTAGAATCTACAGCAATTATTGATCCTATAACCGGCGTTAAGAAAGTTAAAACCAAGGTTAAGCTATTCGACAAAAAGGGACCGTTGGACACGCTCGCAAAGCATTTTGGCTTGCTAGTAGACCGCACGGAACATGGTCGTCCGGGAGATTTCAGTAATGCACAATCAATTGATGACATTGCTAATAAGATCAAAGCAGAGCTAGGCGAAGAAGACGCTAAGCGCTTCCTGGAATTGATTAGTAACGACAAGAACGGGGATTCAAACCTCCCCGCTCCTACCATCGTGCCAGATAACAAAACGTTAAATTAAGTAATTTGGGCGCCAATCGTTCCAGGTCCATTTCGGTTTCGCATTAGGCAATCGTGCCAGTTTCCATAATTGCCTGCTATGAACACGAATAATGGGATTATTATTCTTTTCCCATACTGCAAGCATGAAAGCATCTTTATCCCAGTTTAAAAAAATTCCATATGTCCATCTTGTTTCTGGAACTGAAATTCTCATATTTATTCCTCCTGTATTTTCATTGCAATTTTAACCATATCCTCCAACAAACCTCCTGCCATTTTGGTAATTAACTGCTTGAAGCGGCAGCAAAACAGCCGTGCCAAAATGAATTATTGATCTCTTTTAGATAGACTTCACCAAGATCGGAAACCGACGAGATTTCGTATATTACCCGCTCATCCAATAATGGCACGCGGCTGGTTTCACTATTGGGGTTAGTACCCTTGCGGTATCTATAAGGCATATCCACAACAGTTATTTTCTTACCAGGGGCCAATCCGCGTCTCTGCAACAATTCGTGAAGATAGGGCATATTGATCAAGCTATCCCCTTCAAGAGTTGATAATATGAGGTTCACTAGTGATCACGTATTGACCGTTATTGCACCGGCCAATAGAGACACGCGAAAATGTGAGATACCGAATACCACGAGTCCAGTATCCATTGGCTTGCTTATAGCCTTCGGCGCGTAAATAGGCTTCCGCGCTTGCCTGATCTGAGAATACTTGCCACATTATTCTGCTCTCCATTCTGCCGCACCGCTAGCCTTTAGCACGCGTTCACGTTCCGCTAGCTTGCTTTCCAAGCGTTTAGAATAACAACCATCATTGTGGCGTTTTTGTGAACTATGGCATGGCCAGCATACCACGAGTCCACGATCTTTTTCCATTCCGCAATTAATGCAGATAGTTTCATTCCTAACGCGGTATTGTTGGTCCATTTGTTACCCTCCTATATCCAGTCTCGGAGATATACGTATAGGTTGATTGCGGCGCCTATAAGGCTAACCGCAACCAATACCGACTCCATGGGATTAAGCATTGATTTTCGTCAATACCGCGTTAATAGCGTCACGAGTCGGATTCTCTTGCGAGCCGAATTGCCCGGCTTTGACGTAATGGCGTGCAATTTCCCGCGTCATGTCCACGGCCACCTCAAGCAATCCTTTGATATCGGATTCGGTCAACATTCCAGACATATTGCGGAGTTTGTTGCAAGCATCTCGCATTTGTGCGATTTCTCGCTTGTCCATGCCGTCAAGAACGGTCATAAACAAATCAGTAATTTCGGAAGCCATAGCGGCTTGTGCCGATTCGTCGTCTTCAGCAATCTTGCCAGCGATAACGTACAATGCAATACGTGTTAGCTTAGCGCTGGAATTAAATGCCTCGATAATAGCGTTAGCCTTGGCGATTCCTTCCTCAAGCTTAGAGGCATTATCAGACGGGCAAAGCAAACCGAAAGCCGAATGGATACACGCTGCACTAATCGCGTTACGCGCGTCTGCGCGAGCCTTTTTACCGGTTTCGTGTTCCGCGATATCTTGCACGGTCTTTTCCGTTTCCCATACTTCATGGGCGGTCTTGTCAGTGATGTTGTTAGAGACGTTGCGCCGTGCATAAGCAACGTTGCCGCGTAGACTGGTCTTAAGCGAAACCAACATTCCCGGCTTGATTGTGATAGTATTCATGATGTGGACTCCTCTGGTTTGTTCCGTTGTGTTTGTCTCATAGTAGACGCCATAAAGCAATAGCTAAATGGCGCCTATAGTAAACTTTTCGTTATTCTTCGCTGTCGGTATTCCAACCATAGCGGTTAATCATATCTTTAATCCATGCGGTAGGATTAGAGATTAAATTGTCTTTAGCATAAATCGGCGGAATATAAAGCACATCACCGCCCGGATTCAGTACACGGGCAAAGCTTTCCGCGCCAACATTCCGTTGCATCTCATAATGAATAGTATTGCCATATGCCCACCGTAAGGGAGAGTCATATTTATGCTGACCATAAGCGTAGTGCACCGCTCTAGGGACGCTGGCATGAGTAATAAAATGCGCGACTCTAGCAAGGTCTAACGGTGCAGTATCCATTTTGGTAAAAATGGCAAAATTGCTACCTTTGCCGTATTTGGAGTCACAATCCAATTCCGCCCCGGCCCATAGTTCAACTGGTCTGGTATCGGTAAGGAGTCTAACCAGGGCAAGAATAGCGCAACCTCTCTTAAGAACGTCTTTAGCGCTGATTCCGCCACTTGAGGTTAAATCCGCTACGATAACCAAGGGGGCGTATTGTGAGTTTGTACGTTCACGGCGCCGCATATTCAAGGGATGCCCGGCAAGAAATGCCGGGACATTAGGAATCCCCCCCACCACGTCTTGAACCTGCCGAAACGATTTAGTATGAAATCTAGCAGTATCTTCGATTTGAGTCATCATTTCATCTGCAATGGGAACGGACGATAAATCACCGTTGCGACACGCTAGCAGGGATTCGGCTTTGTTCATTCCGCCGCACCATTCCCGCATATTTTCTCCATGGTAACCGGTTTTGGTAGCTTGCATCTTGTCGGTAAACTCGCCCAAATTGTCGAATAGTTCAAAATGAATTTTCGACTCGGGCAAAACCTTTAAGACGGTATCGACCGCAGGAAGCGTGACGGTTCGCATGACTCAAGACTCCTTGTGTTGCAGCCAAAACTAGTAATGGTGGAATAAGGTAAAAATAAGGCGGGGATTACTCCCCGCCAAATTTTATTTAACCTTCGACAATTTTCCGCTGATCCTCCGACAAATCAGCCAAATATGTCATTTCGGCCACGTCATCTTCGCTGAAACCTTGTGCGATCAATGCCGCACCGGCCTGAGACATACGAGGGTCAATCGTGATTTTAAGACCTGCCGCGCGTGCCTTATGACGTGCGCGCTGGACTCGGCATGCCCAGTCAATATTGCCGCAGATATTCCGCTCCAAGGACTCGTCAATATTCCAGTCAATGCGCACCGGGAACCGGGAGCGCACCGCACCATCAAGCTTATTTCGTCCGACGAATTCGGAATTGCCACCAAGACCGATAGTATTGCTAGCGGCAATAATGATGCAATCCGGATGGCGCTCGATTATGCCATGCGGAAATTCAAACTTGCCGTTAGCTAGTGCGCCAGCGAGGCAAAGCAGGGGAGAATTATCGGAAGAATCCAATTCATCGAAAAGGTAAACGCAAGGTTTACCAAAAGCATAGGCTAGCGGAGTTTCGTGATACACGCCGTTAGCGTCACGATAGCCGATTAGCTGATGATCCATGGAAATTGCGCCGTTAGTCCGGAATTCCAAGCCTAGCGCTTTCGCGGCTTGTCCTACCGCGTGAGTCTTGCCGGAGCCGGTTTCACCGCGTAACCAGATATTGGGTGCAAAGCCATTGGCTTGCCGTGCCGACATGGCCTTTAACAGAACGTGAAACTTAGGATGACAATGGCCCTCTACCTGTACCGACTCCATGCCTTGCCGTTCGATCTTGACGACATGCACGTTAGCCAATTGCGCGACCAAATCAGGAAGAGCAGCGAGTCGATTGTCGATTATAGCCTCTACTTGTGCCTTGTTGACTCCACCTTGCGCGATGAATTCGCCAAGCTTGGCTAGTACCGCTTGGATATCGGACAAATCGCTAACATGAGTCACCATGCCTGTAACAGTCTTAGGCGTCTGATCGGCATGCAGTAATGTGGTCGATTCAGTAGGAGTCTTATCACCATTATCCCCGTTCAAGTTCATTTTGGCGATATGAGCGCGAATCTTGGAGTCGGAAACGTCGTTATAGATTGCGACCATTTCCTTACGTTCCAGGGTTTCGGCATATTTTGCGCTGATTCCCTTAGCAGAAAGCCATTTCCGCATGTTGAGATGCATCTGGTAATTGCCGATGAATTTCAGATTGCCGCGCGTGAATCCGATCAAGGATTCTGCCTCTTGCGCCGTCATGCTTGCCGTGCGTGCCATTGTGATGTTCCCTCTAATGGCGGTTGCGATGGTAGAGCGTATAAGTGACGATTTAGTCTTTTTGGTGGCGATTGTGCTTATTCGCCTTGCGCCGGTTCCAGCGATTGGAACGGTTAGCCTTGGAGTCGGGGAGATAAAGAGTCATGAGGATTCCGTCGGGATTAAAACCGTTGTCCAATGCTGCGGCAATCGCTAGCAATGAATCAACGTTGCCCACGGTCTTTTCGTCTTCGAGCCTGATTGTTTTCGTCATGGTCTTGATTCCTCTTGAGTGTGTCAATGCCCGGTTTCGTCCTATTCGCTAATAATGCGCATGTAATCCCAGTCAATGCGCCATACCTTAAGGCGACGCTTCACTTGCGGGTTATCCAGTTTCACGAATACATAATCACTAGAGCCGATACCGCCATGGCGAAACTGAGTCACCACGCCAAACCGTGCGCCGCGCATCCAAAGATCATAATGCACCGGAATTTCAACGCGCTTTCCGATCAAGTGTTCTGCGTTACCTTTGGTCATATCAGTCGCTCCTCTTGAGGATAAGACCGGAATGGCTTATCCGCTGCTTTTGTCGCATATTTCTTAGGGGAGATAAAATCACGATATGTATCATAGTGTAATAATCCGTGAAGTAATAAAAATACGTAGAGTGATTGGTTTTTGTAATATTATTTCATGGAATTCATTAGTATTATTATAATGTTGCGTATGGAGGGTATTCATGGTTAACTTGTGGAATAAACTCCATTGGATCACGGCGCAAAAAAGCAAGTAGTCAACTAACCCCTCGAATGATGCCTAGCTATGGGAAGGGATAGAATAAGAATAGATAGGAGAATCGCGAACATGAATAAACCGCTAAAACCATATCATTATGCTTGGCTTTCAATACATCCGGAAAGAACGATGTAATGGCTTAAAGCTAGGCTAGCCGATGGCTTCCATATCCATCATGTGAATGGGAATCATGAGGATGATGCGCCTAGTAATCTGGCATTGATCGAAGGATTGGATCATTTAGCATTACATGGCATGGATTTAAGGGGGATGATTAGGAAGGGAAAGAGGGGGAGAAATGGTGCGACTCCACGCGTTAGGTCGCCTTTGCTAACCAAAGAACATGCAACCTTAGAGCGTATGGAGCGATTGTTAGCGCGCGACGTGATAATCATCTAGCCAAGCCATACTGGAATACCACTAGGTAGCTATGGCAACCATTCGCATAATGTGTATTATGGAACATGTTCATGGTTTGTTCTGTTGTG